>Ga0209759_1001274_pt1 | contig 15101 bp, 11 predicted proteins | sample AraplaCL_Col_mMS_FD_184261 | JGI IMG/M metagenome (GOLD analysis project Ga0209759, IMG submission 184261) | Arabidopsis root microbial communities from the University of North Carolina, USA - plate scrape CL_Col_mMS (SPAdes) (version 2) | ecosystem: Host-associated > Plants > Roots >...
CCAGGCGTTCGAGCTGGGCTTCCATCAGGTATTGGTCGAAGATGCCATGAGTTCGGGCAGCGCCGATCACCACCGCTTCGCCGTGGAGAACATCTTCCCGCGCCTTGGGCGCGTGCGTTCCACCGAGCAGGTACTGGCGGCTCTGGCCTGACGAGCCTGAGGGTCTGTACTCTCCCGCGAACCTACACGCGGGAGAGTCGGACATGATCAAGGGCGCGAAATGGCTGGCGGCGTTGACGCTGCTTGGCGCGGCAACGGCGTCGCACGCAGGCGGTGCGCGTTTCGTGGCCAGCGAGGTCACGGTGGATGGACACCGTTATCCCTTCCAGGTGTTCGTGCCGCGCGATTGGTCGGCTGACCGTTCCTGGCCCGTCGTGTTGTTCCTGCATGGCAGCGGCGAGCGCGGCAACGATAACGAGGCCCAGCTCAAGCAGGGCCTGCCGCCGTGGCTCGAGAAGCACGGTGCCGATTTTCCCGCCGTCGTGGTGGCGCCGCAGGCGCCGGACAACACCGTGTGGAGCGGCGAGGTGGAACGCGCCGCTGTTGCCGCGCTGGAAAAGAGCATCGCCACCTATCACGGCGACCGCTCGCGGCTTTATCTCACCGGTCTTTCGATGGGCGGCTACGGCGTCTGGCAGGTTGCGGTGGATCACCCAGGCATGTTCGCGGCGGCCGCGCCCATCTGCGGCGGCATCGTTGGGCTCGACGACATGCCGGAGCTGAAGGTGTATGGCGTGCCCGCGCACGCGGACCCTTACGCCTGGGTGGCCAAGCGCGTGAAGCCGACGCCGGTGTGGATCTTCCATGGCGCCATCGACGACCAGGTGCCTCCCGCCGATTCGCGCGCCATGAACAAGGCGCTTTCCAAGGCTGGCGATGAAGTGCGCTACACCGAATTCCCGGGCGTGAACCACGGGTCCTGGGTGCCTACCTACGATTCGCCTGAGCTCTGGCCCTGGATGTTTTCCCACAAATCAGGCGGCGCCGGCTGACACACGCTTCACATCGATGAGCCGTTCCCTACCGAAACTTTAGCGATCGATGTTGCGCCGCCATATGCCCGCGTGAGCGGGCCACGGCCGTGCTGTGAAGCGATCTCGCAAGTTCTCCCGGCAATAACTTTTGCAGTGCAGCGCAAAACGGCCAATATCGTTGCTTTACAAGTTTTGATGAAAACGTTTACGTTCCGCCGCAACACGCGGAGGAACGCCGTTGCCGCCGTGTCCCTGGGAGCTGACGTGACCACCAAGAAGGCCACCATCAAGGATGTGGCGCGAGAGGCGAACGTCTCCATCGCGTCGGTCTCGCGCGTGCTCAACGGCCTGGGCGGCGTCACCGTGGAAACGCAGCAGGCTGTGCGCAAGGCGGCGACCAAGCTTCACTACGTGCCCGACAGCGCCGCGCGCAGCCTCATCACCGGCCGCACGCACACCGTGGGCGCCGTGCTCCCCGACCTCTACGGCGAATTCTTCTCCGAACTGATCCGCGGCATCGACCTGGCCGCGCGCGCCAAGGGCCTGCACCTGCTGGTTTCCAGTTCGCACGACGGCGTGGAAGATGCCGCGGCGGCCGTGCGCACCATGCGCGGGCGCGTCGACGGCATGATCATCCTGTCCGAATTCGTCGATGGCGAATTCCTCGACCGCAACCTGCCGTCGGACTTGCCGGCGGTGCTGCTCGACAGCCCGGTCGACAGCCAGCGCTATCCCTCGATCAACATCGACAACATCGCCGGCGCGCAGGCGATGGTGAAACACCTGCTCGATGCCGGGCATGCGTCCGTGGCATTCATTACCGGACCGTCGGGCAACTACGACGCGCAGGAACGCGAAAAGGGCTATCGCACGGCGATGGCCGAACACGCGCCCAAGGCCGGGTTGAACGTCGTCGCTGGCGATTTCAGCGAGGAATCGGGCTATCGCGCCGGTCGCGAACTACTTGCCCAGGCCAAGCGGCCGCGCGCCGTGTTCGCCGCCAACGACATGATGGCGGTGGGCTGCCTATATGCCTTCAAGGAAGCCGGCGTGCGCGTCCCCGAGGACATCGCGCTGGCCGGCTTCGACGACATTCTCATTGCACGGTACGTGTCGCCTTCGCTCAGTACCGTGAGCGTCAGCATCGCCGATCTGGGCAAGAGCGCACTGCTCCTGCTCACCGAGCTCATGGAAGGCAAGGGCCACACCGGCTCAAACACCCGTACTTTGCGTTGCGACGTCGTCGTACGCGAGTCCTGCGGGGCAAACCAGACCAACGCAGCAAAGCATCCTCCGGCGCTCGTCTGAGCGGCGGCCTTTTGTGGGAGGGGAGAACCCGATGATTATTCAAACTCAGAAAAGTAAACGTTTACTAGCCGCCGCCATTGCACTAGCCATGGCTTCTTCCGTGCCGGCGATCAGCCTGGCGCAATCCTCGGACGCGACCATTCGCGGCCAGGGTCCGGCCGACACCGATGTGGTCGCCAAGAACACGGCGACCGGCGCCACGCGTCGCACGCACACTGACAAGAGCGGCAGCTACGCCCTCGTCGGCCTGCCGCCGGGCACCTACCAGGTAAGCGCCGGTCCGGGCACGGAGCGCACGGTCACCGTGACGGTGGCCTCGGTGTTCCAGCTCAACCTGACCGCGCAGCAGGCCGCTGCAGCTGCGCCGGCCAGTACCGCCAACGCACAGAATCTCGGTGGCGTGAGCGTCTCGGCCACCACGCTGCAGGAAGTGAAGACGTCCGAAGTGGGCCAGCTGGTCTCCCTGCGCCAGATCGAGACCACGCCGGCCGCCTCGCGCAACTTCCTTGAGTTCGCCGACACCGTGCCGGGCATGGTGTTCACGCGTGACGCCAACGGCAACACCAGCCTTCGCTCGGGCGCGCAGGCCAGCTCCAACATCAACGTCTTCATCGACGGCGTGGGCCAGAAGAACTACGTGCTGCCCGGCGGTGTCACCGGCCAGAACAACAGCCAGGGCAACCCGTTCCCGCAGCTGGCGGTGGCCGAATACAAGGTCATTACGTCCAACTACAAGGCGGAATACGACCAGCTCTCCAGCGCGGCCATTACCGCTGAAACCAAGTCGGGCACCAACGAATTCCACGGTGACGTGTTCGGCAGTTTCACCAACACCGCCATGCGCGCGAAGACGCCCGCCGAAGAAGCCGACAACAAGAAGGTCGATTCGAAGGAGAAGGATTACGGCTTCGACTTCGGCGGCCCCATCCTCAAAGACAAGGCGCACTTCTTCATTGCCTACGAAGGCAAGGAATTCAACAGCCCGATCACAGTGACGCCCGCCGGCAACGCCGCGTTGTGGCCCGAGCTGCCGCAGAGCGCAAGGGATGCCATCGGTCCGGCCAACCTGCCGTTCAAGGAAAACAACTGGTTCGGCAAGGTGGACTGGGAACCGACCGATCGCGATCGCATCGAAGTGAGTGCCAAGTACCGCGACGAAACGGCGATCAGCGGCATCGGTGGCGCCAGCACGGCCAATTCGGCACTGAATACCAAGAACAACGACAAGCGCTTCGACCTGCGTTGGGATCACAGTACCGACAGCTGGTTCAACCGCCTGCAGGCCACGTACGAAGACGCGATGTATAACCCCACGCCGATCACCACCGGCTACGGTGCGGCGTACGTCGATGCGAACAACCAGAACGGCACGCTCCTCACCGACGGCTCCTCGCCGCTGTCCTACCAGAACAAGGGTCAGAAGGGTCCGGCCATTTCGGATGACTTCACCCTCAACGACGTGCAGTGGCACGGCGATCACGTGATCAAGATGGGCGTGAAGTTCAAGTCGGTGAAGCTGACCGCGCAGGATGCGGGCGATACCAACGCGCTCTACTCCTACGCAGTGAGCCCGACCGGTACCGAAAGCATTCCGTACCAGGTGCAGTTCGGCCTTCCCACGCCGGGCACCAGCCCGATCGCGACCAGCCGCGACAAGCAGTTTGGTACGTATATCCAGGACGACTGGCAGGTGGATGACCACTGGACGTTCAACCTGGGTGTGCGTTGGGACTACGAGGAAACGCCTTCGTACCTCAACTACAAGACCCCGGCCGACGTGGTCGCAGCGATCAACTCGCAGGACCCGAACGCACCGGCAGGCCAGACGTATGCGCAGTCGCTCGCCAAGGGCGGCGTGAACATCAACGACTACATCTCCACCGGCAACAACCGCAGCGCGAAGAAGAACGAGATCCAGCCGCGCCTGGGTTTCTCCAACGATCTGTTCGGCGACGAGGAGCACGTGATCTTCGGCGGTTGGGGCCGTTCGTACGACCGCAACCTGTACGAATCGCTGCAGGTCGAGCAGACCAAGTCGACGCTGTCGCAGCCCACGCTGCTGTTCAACACGCCGCTCGAACCGTGCACGCCCAGCGCTACCTGCCTGGCCTGGAACCCGGCTTACCTGAGCATTCCCGCCCTGCAGGCATTGGTTGCCGGCACCAAGGCAGGCCAGGAAGTGGACATGGTCAACAACAATCTGAAGGCGCCGTATTCCGATCAGATGAGCATCGGCATGCGCAACAAGATCGGCGATTGGAACACCAGCGTGACCTTCGTCAACATCAAGAGCCACGACGGCGTGGTGTATACGCTGGGCAACCGTCGCCCGGATGGCAGCTTCTGGGCCAATGGCAGCCAGCCGTGGGGCCTGGGCATCCCGGGCTTCGGCAACCTGATCATCGGCAACAGCGGCCTGAAGACCAAGACCAACCAGTTGCTGCTCTCGGCCGAGAAGCCATACACGGTGGATTCGCACTGGAGCGCGACGTTCGCATACACGTATACGAACGCGGTGCAGAACAACGACAACAACGATCCGACCGACCAGTACGCGTTTGACTACGAGAAGATCGGCAATTATCCGTTCTCCGCCGCGCCGAACGTGTCCAAGCATCGCTTCGTCGCCACCGGTTCGATGGACGGTCCGTGGGGCTTTGTGTTCGGTACCAAGCTGACGCTGGCCACGCCCGTACCCGACCTGGGCCTCAACTGTCCGTTCGTGACGCCCGCGCCGGGCGTGGATAGCGGCTTCGTCAACGGCGCCGGCTGCCTGAACTTCGCCATCCGTCCGCCGGGCGAGGGTCGCTTCCTGATCGGTGGCAAGGTGTTCGGTTATCGCGACATCGACTTCCAGGCCACCAAGAACTTCAAGATCTACGGCAACCTCAATGCCTACGTGCGCATCGACCTGCTCAATGCCTTCAACTGGAACAACTACGTTGATTTCATCGAGAACGTCAGCACCAACGGTGTGGTGAACAAGCGCCCGGTGATCTACAACCCCACGGGCGACATCACTGGCTACCCGCGTACCCTCAAGGTCACCGCAGGCATCAATTTCTAAGTGGCACCCCCATGGCCGTCAGGACGATGGCATTTCACGAGGCCCGCGCTTTGCGGGCCTCTCTTTGAGAGCATGATTGGCATCTGCGGGGCGATGCGATCGACGTTAAGGATTTTTTTCGATGATGAGCAAGCGATTCCTCCGCGCCGCACTCGCCGGCGCACTCACGCTCGCCGCCGGTGTCGCCTTTGCCGCGCCCTCGGCGGCAGACGCGCCGAGCCTCACGTACAAAGCGCTATCGCAGGATCAGCGAGCGGCCATCGACGAGCTGGAGCACCGCACCTTCCAATGGTTCTGGGACAGCGCGGACCCGCAGACCGGCCTGGTGCCCGATCACTGGCCGGGCGACTCGTTCGCCAGCATCGCCTCGGTGGGCTTTGCGCTTACCGCCTACGGCATTGGTGTGGAACGCGGTTACGTGACGCGCGAACAGGCGGTGGACCGTACGCTGGCCACGCTGAAGTTCTTCAACGACGCCGCGCAGAACGACAGCGAAGATGACGCCACCGGCAACCACGGCTTCTTCTATCACTTCCTCGACATGAAGACCGGCAAGCGCTATTCGCGCTGGGTCGAACTGTCGAGCATCGACACCACATGGCTCCTGAGCGGGGCGTTGTTCTCGCAGACCTATTTCGATCGCCACAACGCGAAGGAGACGCAGATCCGCGAATTGGCCGACGCCCTCTACAAGCGGGTCGACTGGACCTGGATGCAACCCAAGGCACCGCTGATCAGCATGGGCTGGACGCCCGGCGGCAAGTTCATTCCCGCCAATTGGAAGGGCTATGACGAAGGCATGATGGTGTACGTGCTGGCGATGGCCTCGCCCACGCATCCGGTGAGCGACGATGCGTGGCAGGCATGGGCCAGTACGTATCCCAAGCAATGGGGCGAATTCCAGGGGCGCACCTTCCTCAACTTCGCGCCGATGTTCGGCCACCAGTACAGCGAGTCGTGGATCGATTTCCGCGGCATCCGCGATGCCTGGAGCCGCGATCACAACACCGACTATTTCCAGAACAGCCGCGAAGCGACCTACGCACAGCGTGCCTACGCCATCCAGAACCCCAACCATTGGGAAGACTACGGCGAGAACATCTGGGGCCTCACCGCCTGCAACGGCCCGGGCGACGCGGTGGTGAAACGCGACGACGGCAGCACGCGCGCGTTTTACGGCTACACCGCACGCGGCGCGGGCCTGGACTATGTCTCCGACGACGGCACCATCGCGCCAACGGCCGCGGGCGGCTCCATCGCTTTTGCGCCGGAAATCGTGGTACCCGCACTGCTGGAGATGAAAAAGCGCTACGGTGATGCGGTGTATGGCAAGTACGGTTTCGTCGATGCCTTCAACCCCAGCTACGACACCGGCACGGTACCCAAGGAAGGCCGCGTGGTGCCGAACATGGGTTGGGCCGACGACAAGCAGATCGGCATCGACCAGGGCCCCATCGTGCTGATGATCGAGAACTGGCGCAGCGGCTTCGTGTGGAATGTGATGCGAAAGAATCCGTATATCCGCAAGGGCTTGGAGCGCGCCGGCTTCACCGGTGGCTGGCTGGATGCAAAGAAACGGTGAGCGATGACTGAGCCCGCACGCCACGACGCACGCATGGGCGCAACGACGCGTTGCCTGCTCGCTGCGGTTGCGTTGTGGCTGGCGGGCTGTTCGTCGTCGCGCGACGCCCATACGCTCACCTTCTGGACGTTCGGCCGCGAAGGCGAAGCCGTGGTGAAGCTGCTGCCGGAATTCGAGCGCGAACATCCGGACATCCACGTGAACGTGCAGCAGCTGCCGCTGTCGGCGGCGCACCAGAAGCTGCTCACCGCCTTCGCCGGCAATTCCATGCCGGACCTATGCCAGCTGGGCAACACCTGGCTGCCGGAGTTCGTGGCGCTGAAGGCGCTGGCGCCGTTGCAGCAGCGCGTCGCTGGCTCCGCCGTGGTGAAGCCAGACGACTATTTCGCGCACATCTGGTCCACCAACCTCATCGATGGGGTGCTTTACGGCGTGCCCTGGTACGTGGACACGCGTCTCCTGTTCTATCGCCGCGACCTGCTCAAGGCGGCGGGCTTCAATGCGCCGCCGCGCGACTGGGCGCAGTGGCGACGCATGCTGGCCGCGCTCAGCCACCCGGATCGTGGCGCCTGGGGCATCCTGCTGCCCACCAACGAGTACGAACAGCTGATGTCGCTGGCGCTGCAGCAGCCCGGGTCGATGCTCCGCGACGGCGGTCGCTACGGCAATTTCCGCAGTGCGGATTTCAAGCGCGCACTGGCGTTCTACGTGGATACATTTCGCCAGCATCAGGCGCCAGACATCACCAACGTCGAAGCGGGTAATCCGTGGGAAGAGTTCGGGCGTGGCGTCTACGCGTTCTATTTCTCCGGCCCGTGGAACATCGGCGAGTTCCGCCAGCGATTGCCCGCCGCGCGCGAGAACGAATGGGCCACTGCGCCATTGCCCGGTCCCGACGGTGGCGTGGCGGGCGCGGCCGGCGGCGCGAGTCTCGTGGTATTTCGCCATTCCGCGCACAAGGACGATGCTTGGGCCTTGATCGAATACCTCTCCCGACCCGACGTGCAGCAGCGCTTCTACGATCTGCTTGGCGACATGCCGGCGCGTCGCAGCGCATGGGACGGCGGCAGCCTGCGCACCGATCCGAAAGTGCAGGCGTTTCGCGAACAGCTGGAGAACGTCAAGGCCACGCCACCCGTGCCTGAGTGGGAGCAGATCGCCAACGAGATGCAACTGGTAGCGGCGCAGGCCGTGGCGGGGGAGCTGACCATCGACGAGGCGGCGGCGGAAATCGATCGTCGCGCCGACCGCATCCTGGAGAAGCGGCGCTGGATTCTCGATCACGCTACGTCGAAGGTGGCGCCATGAAGGCGCAGCGTGCCGCCTGGTGGTTCCTCGCGCCGGCGCTGCTGGTGCTGGGCATCTTCTTCCTGTTGCCGGTGATCGCGGCGCTGGGGCTGAGCCTCACCGACTACGACCTATATGCGCTGGCGGACATCCGCCACCTGCGCTTCGTCGCGCTCCACAACTACTGGGACTTGCTGCACCAGCCGCGCTTCTGGTCGGCGCTGTGGCACACGTTGTACTTCGTCCTCGTCGGCGTGCCGCTCTCCATCATCGTGTCGCTCGGCGCGGCGCTGCTGCTCAACTCGCCGTTGGTGCGCTTCAAGACCGTGTTTCGCACCGCGCTGTTTGCGCCGGTGGTGACCACGGTGGTCGCCGTCGCGGTGGTGTGGCGTTACATCCTCAACACCAAGTACGGGCTCTTGAACTACGCGCTCGGCCTGGCAGGCATCCATCCGGTGGACTGGCTGGGCGATCCGCATTGGGCGATGCCGTCGATCATCCTGTTCGCCGTGTGGAAGAACTTCGGCTACAACATGATTATCTTCCTGGCGGGGTTGCAGGCCATCCCCAAGGACCTCTACGAGGCCGCGCGCATCGATGGCGCCTCGGCGATGCAGCAGTTCCGGCACATCACCTTGCCGATGCTTGGGCCCACCTTGCTGATGGTCGCCATCCTCACTGTGTCCGGCTATTTCCAGCTGTTCGCCGAGCCTTACGTGATGACCGAGGGCGGCCCGCTGCAAAGCACCACCAGCGTGCTCTACCTGATGTACAACGAAGGCTTCAAGTGGTGGAACTTCGGCATGGCCTCGGCCGTGGCGTTCCTGCTGTTCGTGATCATGTTCGCCGTGACAGCGCTGATGCTGCGTATGTCGCGGCGGGGGGAAGCCGCGTGAGCCCTCGCATTGCCAAGGCGCTCATCCACGGATTGTTGATCGGCGGATCGCTGCTAGCCGTGTTTCCGCTGCTGTGGATGCTGTCGGTGTCGTTCATGCATCCCGGCGAAACCGGCAGCCTGCCGCCACCGCTCTTGCCCACGCACGCCACCTGGCGCAACTATGAAAACTTGTTCCTGCGCGCCGGCGTGGGGCGCTATCTCTTCAACAGCTTCGTCATCTCCGCGTCGATCACGGCGCTATCTATAGCCTTCAACCTGATGGCCGGCTACGCGTTCGCCAAGCTTCGCTTCGCCGGTCGCGAGAGGCTCTTCCAGGCCTTGCTCGGCATGCTGGTGATTCCCGCGCAGGTCGCCATGCTGCCGCTTTTCCTGATGCTGAAATACCTGGGTTGGGTAAACAGTTACGCGGCGGTGATCGTGCCTGCGATGGCAACCGCCTTCGGCATCTTCCTGGTGCGCCAGTACGCGCGCGGCATTCCCGATGAACTGCTGGAAGCGGCGCGCATCGACGGCGCCAGCGAGGCACGCATCTTCGGTCAGATCGTGCTGCCGCTGCTCAAGCCCATCATGGTGACGCTGGCGATCTTCACCTTCCTCACCGCATGGAACGACTTCATGTGGCCGCTGATCGCGCTCACTGGGCAGGAGCACTACACGTTGCCCCTGGGCCTCGCCTCGCTCGCACGCGAACACGCACAGGACAGCGAATTGATGATGGCGGGCTCCGTGGTCACGGTGATCCCCGTGCTCGCGTTGTTCCTCGCCATGCAGCGGTATTACATCGAGGGATTGTTGCTGGGTAGCGTGAAGGGGTGACGGCCAGTCAGGCCAGTCGGTGTCCCGACGTCGGATCGAACATATGCAGACGATCAAGCGCCAGCTCGAGATGCAGCACGCTCCCCACGTCGGGGAGCGCATGCGGCGGCACGCGCGAAACCAGCGCCTGGTCGCCGCGACGCAGGTTGAGAAAGATTTCGTTGCCCACCGGTTCGGTGACTTCGAGCGTCGCGGCGAGCGTGTCGCTGCGTGCGTCGGTCGGGCGAAGGTCTTCCGGCCGAATGCCGACCACCACGTCCCGGTCGATCCATCCAAGCAGATCGGGCGCCTGCGTCTCCATTGCGCCAAGCCGGACGCCACCATCAGGGGTATCGAGGTGCCAGCCGTCGCCATGGCGCAGCGTGCCTCGCAGCAGGTTCATCCCGGGCGAACCAAGGAAACTCGCGACAAACAGATTGGCCGGCTTGTTGTAGAGGTTCATCGGCGTGTCGATCTGCTGGATCTCACCGCCGTTGAGCACCACGATGCGCTGGCCCAACGTCATCGCTTCCACCTGGTCGTGCGTCACATAGATCATGGTGGCGCCAAGCTGGCGGTGCAGGCGCGCGATTTCCACACGCATGGAAAGCCGCAATTTGGCGTCGAGATTGGACAGCGGCTCGTCGAGCAAAAACACCTTGGGCTCGCGCACCAGCGCGCGACCCAGCGCGACACGCTGGCGCTGACCGCCGGAGAGCGCCGCCGGCAGCGCGTCGAGGCGATGCTCCAGTTCCAGCTGCCTGGCCGCGTCGCGGACGCGCGTGTCGATTTCGGTTTTCGACTTGCCGCGCAGACGCAGTCCGAACGCGAGATTCTCCGCCACCGTCATGTGCGGATAGAGCGCATAGTTCTGGAACACCATCGCGATGTCGCGATCCTTCGGCGAGACGTCGTTCATCACGCGCCCGCCGATACTCAGCGCGCCGGAGGAAATGGTTTCCAGCCCGGCGATCATGCGCAGCAGCGTGGTCTTACCGCAGCCCGAAGGGCCTACCAGCACCAGCAGTTCGCCATCGGCGATGTCGAATGTCGCCTCGCGCACGCCGACATGGCCGTTGGGATACACCTTGCTGACGCGGTCCAGACTCACCGTAGCCATCGACGCCTCTCGTTCCGTTTTTCCGGCGGCTGCATGGCTCACCGTAGCCGAATGTGGACGCAACCGGTGCACATCCGGGTCGCGCTCGGCTATTCTCGACATGTAATCGTTTACATCAAGCCGCACTGCGGCATAGGGGATCTTTTCAAATGACCCAGAGCTATCGCTTTCCCCAAGGCTTTCATTGGGGTGCCGCGACGTCGGCCTATCAGATCGAAGGGTCGCCGCTGGCCGATGGCGCGGGTCCGAGCATCTGGGAGCGGTTTGCGCATACGCCAGGCATGATGGCCAACGGCGACACCGGCGACATCGCGTGCGATCACTACAACCGCTACAAGGGCGATGTGCAGCTGATGCGCGCGCTCGGCCTGCAGGGTTATCGCTTCTCCATCGCGTGGTCGCGCGTGCTGCCCGAAGGCACGGGCCGCATCAACCAGAAGGGTTTGGACTTCTATTCGCGGTTGGTGGACGAGCTGCTGGAGAACGGCATCGAGCCGAATGCCACCCTGTTCCACTGGGATCTCCCCGCAGCGCTGGACGACCGTGGCGGTTGGCTCAACCGCGACATCGCGCACTGGTTCGCCGAGTACGCAGGCGTCATGTTCAAGGCACTGGACGATCGCGTGAAGCGCTGGTCCACGCTCAACGAACCATGGGTGGTCACCGACGGCGGCTACCTGCACGGCACGCTCGCGCCCGGCCATCGCAGCAAGTACGAGGCACCCATCGCCGCGCACAACCTGATGCGCGCCAGCGGCGCTGGCATCCAGGCGTATCGCGCACTGGGCAAGCACGAGATCGGCGTGGTGTTCAACATCGAGCCGAAGTATCCGGCGTCCGACAGCCCGGAAGACATCGCCGCCACGCGTCGCGCGCAGGCCTACATGAACGAGCAGTTCGCGGATCCCGCGCTGCTGGGCAGCTACCCGCCGGAGTTGAAGGAAATTTTCGGCCCAGCGTGGCCGGATTTCCCCGAGGAGGATTTCAAGCTGACCAAGCAGCCGGTGGACTTCGTCGGCCTGAATTACTACACGCGCGCCGTGGTGAAGCACGATCCGAACGCCTATCCGCTGAAGGCCGTACCCGTGCGCCAGCCCAACGTCACCTACACGGAAACGGGTTGGGAGGTGAACGAGCAGGGTTTCACCGACATGTTCACCTGGTTCAAGGATCGCTACGGCGACATCCCGCTCTACGTCACCGAGAACGGCTCCGCGTTCTACGACGCGCCGGTCGCCGAGGGCGACGTGGTGCAGGACCCGCTACGCACCAGCTACCTGCGCAAGCACCTCAAGGCCATGCACCATGCCATCGAGCAGGGCGTGAACATCAAGGGCTACTACGCATGGTCATTGATGGACAACCTGGAATGGTCGCTGGGTTTCGCCAAGCGTTTTGGTTTGTACCACGTCGATTTTGCCACGCAGAAGCGCACGCCCAAGGCGACGGCGAAGTTCTATGCGCAGGTGATCGAGACCAACGGCGCGGTGTTGGACGGCTGATACGCATCTGCACCCAGCGGACGCCGCGGGCGGAACGGCGCGACCGTTTCGAGAGGAGGTTCGCGCACAGGGTGCGTCCCTAGGAAGGCTGGGCGATTGCCGTAGTCAGAGGAGCGTTGCAAGCAGGAATGCGGCCCAGGCGTTGGCAAAGTCCTCTACCGAGTCAATCGAGAGGACGATGTTGCATCCTGCATCCCGTAACGCCGTCTGCAGGAGCGCACCCTGTGCGCGACAGTCCCACAGAGGACAGACCCGAGGCTCGGCGTTTGCCTGCAGGGTAGGCGCTTACAGAACCGTTGCCTGATTTACCTCGGTTCGTTCCGTCTTTGCTTGCTTCAGTAGCCATTCCTTCAGCACGCCATCGCTGGCCGCCATCGGCTCCGCGTGTGACCGCCGGGCGAGCATCGCCGCCAGCGCAGGCGGAACATCGACCGCGCGGCCGATCAACGGCTCTACCACGCTCTCGAACTTGGCCGGGTGCGCCGTCGCCACCACGGCCCAAGGCAGGCCGGTGACGCCCATGTTGTCCAGGAGGTGCATGGCTGTGGCGGTGTGTGGACAGAACACGTCGTCGTGAGCGCGCGCGTGGCGCACGATGGTGTCGCGGATGGCGTTGTCGTCGACGCTGGCAGCATGCAATTGCAGGCGCAGTTCGTGATCGCGCGGGTACGTCCAGCGCAGGCGTTCGAAGTTACTGGGCGCGCCCACGTCCATTGCGTTCGCGAGCGTGGCGATGGCGGGCCGGGGTGCGTAGGGCGAGCCGTCAAAATAGTCGCTGAGGGTGGCGTTGGCATTGCACGCGAGGTGGATCTCGCCCACCGGCAAGCCCATGTCGCGCACCCACACGCAAGCCAATGCATTGCCGAGGTTGCCGGTGGGCACGATGAAGTTGAGCGGCGCGCGGTGATCGCGCCACCACGCCAACGACGCGTGCGCGTAGTAGCTCATCTGCGGCAGCAACCGGCCCAGGCTGATGCTGTTGGCCGACGACAGCGGCATGCGGTGCTGGAGTTCGGCGTCGTTGAGCGAGGCCTTCACCATGCGCTGGCAGTCGTCGAATGTGCCGGCGACGCGCAGCGCCTGCACGTTATTGCCAAAGCAGCCTAGCTGATGCGCCTGCCGTGGCGACACACGGGCATCGGGGTAGAGGATCACCACGCGCACGCCCGGGTGCCCGTGGAACGCCGCAGCCACCGCTGCGCCGGTGTCGCCGGAGGTGGCCACCAAAATCGTCAGCGGTGCATCGTCATCGCGACGCAAGCGGCGAAAGCAGGCGGCGAGAAAGCGCGCGCCTATGTCCTTGAATGCGGCGCTCGGCCCGTGGAAGAGCTCGAGCACGGCGGTGTCGTCACGATAGGCGAGCGCTCGCAACGGCGTGTCGAAATCCAGCGCTTCGCGACAGATCGCCGGCAATGCGCCAGCCAGCGATGAGCCGCGGAAGAACGGATCGAGCAGGGTCGTGGCGGTGTCGGCGAGCGAGCCGTGGGGATCGAAGTCGGCGGCATCGAGCTGCGGCAATGCCTCGGGGATATAGAGGCCGCCATCGGGCGCGAGCCCGGCGGCGATCACGTCCTCGATGCGTGCCGCGTGCTTGGCGCCGCGCGTGCTGTGGTAATGCAACGGCTCGCTCATGCCGCGTTTTCCTCGTCGACCAGCGTGGCAGCCGGTCCGTTGATGGGTGACACCAGTACGTCGCTGGCGAGGCCTTCCTCCGCGAATGCGCTCGCCATGGACGCTGCGGCGCGCTCGGCATCCTCGCGTCGCTCGTACCAGCCGAACACGCTGGGGCCTGCACCGGAAATACTTGCGCCCAGCGCGGCGTGGTCCAGCGCCGCCTGCTTCACGCGGGCGAAGCCTGGGACCAGCGGCGCGCGTCTTGGTTCCACCAGCACGTCCTTGAGGCCTTCGCGCACCAGTTCCGCGTCGCCGCGCTGGCAGCCGATGAGGAACAAGGCAAGGTTGGCGCTTTGCGCGACGACATCGTGCAGGTCGAAGCCCTTGGCGAGCACCGCGCGCGACTCACGCGTTTCCAGCACCACATGCGGATGCACCAGCGCGCAGTGCCAGTGGTCGGGCACGGAGAGACGGATCAGGCGATCACGCGTAGAAAGCACCAGGCCGCCCAGTAGCATCGGGCCGAGGTTGTCGCCGTGGCGGCTGCCGCTGGCGACGGCCTCGCCATCGAGCGCGAAACCGTAGAGCGCTTCGCGGGGAAGCGGGCGTTCCAACAGGGCGTTGGCTGCCACCAGCGCCGCCACGCACGACGCCGCCGAACCGCCCATGCCCGAACCCAGCGCGATGCCCTTGTGCAGTTCCACCTCGAAGCCGTGATGCAGGCCGAGCGCGCGGCGCAGCGAGAGCAGCGCCATGCCGGCGGTGTTGCCCGCCGCTTCCAGCGGCAGCTGGGTCACCACGCCGTGGATGGCCGCGATGCGCACGGTGGGTTCATCGATGCGACGCACGATGGCGCGATCGCCCGCGCCGGCCACGCTGTGTCCCAGGATGTCGAAGCCAACAGCGACGTTGCCGACGCTGGCGTAAGCCATGGCTTGTGCGCTCAATGCGCGT
>Ga0209759_1001275_pt1 | contig 15097 bp, 8 predicted proteins | sample AraplaCL_Col_mMS_FD_184261 | JGI IMG/M metagenome (GOLD analysis project Ga0209759, IMG submission 184261) | Arabidopsis root microbial communities from the University of North Carolina, USA - plate scrape CL_Col_mMS (SPAdes) (version 2) | ecosystem: Host-associated > Plants > Roots >...
CCAGGCAGGCCAGCGTGACGCCGGCCACCCAGCCGATCGGCAGGTCCTGCTCGGTGCGCGGCAGCGTCGCGCCCTGGCCGGCCTTGCGCACGCGCGAGGCGGCCATGGCCGAGGACAGGCCCTTGGCCACGGGCTTGACGAGCTTGACCAGGGTCCAGACGGCGGCCACCGCGATGGCGCCGGCGCCGATGAAACGCACCTGCTTGGCCCAGACGTGCGTCGCGACGCCAGCCAGGTCGGCGGCCGCGTCGAAGGGCAGCAGGCCGGTGAGCTGCGGCACGGCGCCGGCCCAGGCGATCAGCAGCCCCGCGAGCATGGCCACGCCGACCCACAGGCCGACCAGGTGCCCCACCGCCAGCAGCGCCAGCGACAGGCCGAGGTCGACGCCCGATGCCGCATTGCTGCTGCGGCTCAGGCGGAAGAAGCCCACGACGTCGGCGGCGAAGAGCTGCGTCGCGATGACCAGCTGGAAGGCCGCGGAGACGATGGCGCCCCAGACGATCGCCAGCAGCCCCGCGCGGTTCTCCGCCGCGGCGCCCGCGCCCTCGGCGGCGCCGACCTTGAGCACCTCGGCGCAGGCGACACCCTCGGGATACGGCAGGTCGGACGTCGTCACCAGCGCGCGGCGCAGCGGGATCGAGTACGTCACGCCCAGCACCCCGCCGAGCGCGCAGATGATCACGCAGGTGAGGTACGGGAACCCGCTCCACCACCCGACCATCACGAGGCCCGGCAGCACGAAGATGATGGACGAGATCGCGCCGGCCGCCGAGGCGACGGTCTGCACGATGTTGTTCTCCTGGATGGTCACGCCGCGCGCGTAGCGCAGCAGCGCCATGGAGATGACGGCCGCGGGGATCGAGGTGGCGAACGTCAGGCCGGCCTTGAGGCCGAAGTAGACGTTCGCCGCCGTGAACACCAGCGTGATCAGGAAGCCGATGATGACGCCGCGCAGCGTCAGTTCGTTGTTCGATGGGACGACGGCGTTCACGCGCACTCCAAGGGGGATCGAGGCGCGCATCTTCCCTCAAGTGCGCGACGCGGTCATCGGGAGAACACGTAATCGCGGCGCGCAGCGTTGCTTGCGCGCCATGGTGGCCGGCAGCCTATTTCTGTCCGTACCGTTCGCCCGTCCCGACACCGCATGCGGTGAACAGCCGGTTCCCGACCGCGTCGAGGAACGTGATCTTCGAGGTGTAGGTGAAGCGGTCGGCGTCATGGTCGAGCTCCAGTTGCCCGGCGACGTCTGCCGAACCGGACAGCGCGCCGCTGGCGTCATACCCGTAGCTCAGGAAGCTGAATTGGTAGTCCGGGCCGCCCAGATGCCTCCAGACGCCGTGTTCCGGGCTTGTCTGAGCCGGCGTCGAGCCGGGCGGCACGCCGAACCCGGTCAAGGTCTCGCCGCGGGCGAACGTGGTGATGGCCATGAACGTGGATCGTTGCTCTCCGGTCTGGCAGTCGACGCCATGGCGGGTCACTTTCCATACCCCCTCCAGCCGCGAACGCAGATCATTGGCATTCGATGACAGCGTCGTGAAAAGAGCCGCGGCACCGGTGGCACATGCCATGAACAGCCGCCCGAAACGGGCGCGCCGCTGACGGGCGGTCGTCGACAGGGCCTGGGGGCGATACACGGATTCGTCTTTCGAGATCATGGTTCTTCCCTTCCTTCTGTGTCGTTTGGGGATTTCGGAGCAGACGCCATCGACTGGCCTTCGCAGCACGGGCACGTGCTGCCGCCGGTCTGCATCCACCCGAGACATTGCGGTCTGAAGGGGCCAAGGGTCTTGACGAGATCTTGAAAGTTTTCTGAAAAATGCATTCAATTGGCGCCATGCGCGCAGCCGCCAAGCGATTTGCCTTCGGGGAATTTGTGCTCGAACCCGCGCAGCAGCGTCTGCTCCGGCGCGATGGCACGCAGGTGCGCCTGACGCCCCGCCTGTTCAGCGCCTTGTGCCTGCTCGTCGAACATGCCGGTGAGTTGCTGGGAAAAGAATGGCTCATGCAGAGGCTGTGGCCGGGCCTGGTTGTCGAGGAGAACAACCTCAGCCAGGTCGTGTCCGGCCTGCGCCGGGCGCTCGGGGAAGGCGGCCAGCAGTCACGGCTCATCGAGACCGTGCCGCGACTTGGCTTCCGGTTCATCGCACCCGTGACCTGTCTCGAGGGCGCGGATGACCCGTCGTCGATGCCGCTCCCCTCGTCGTCTCCGGCCGCGCCACCCGCCCGGCGCGGCCTGCTTCTGGGCATCGCGCTCGGCGCGGCCGGCCTGGCCGGCATGGGCATCTGGGTTTCGGCGTCGCGTCGCCGAGTTCCTGAATCGGCCCTGTTGGTGGAGCGGGCACGTGCCGCCATACGTGAGGATCGCTGGGGTCAGGTCGATCCGCTGGTCCTGCTGGACGAGGCCATCCAGCTCGACGCGTCCGATGCCAGCGCTTGGGGACTCACGGCGATTGCGACACGCGATCTGATCTGGACGAGTGCCGACACCTCCGAATTTCGCACCACGGCCGACTGCACGCTCGCCGCCAGGCGCGCGCTGGAACTGGATCCCGACCAACCGGAAGCCCTCGTCGCGCTGGCAACGGCAGGCGCGCTCTTCGGCGATTGGCTCGGCGTCGAAGCCAGGCTCGCCCCGATTGCCAAGCGCCATCCACGCAACGAGGCGGTGCTGGCCTCGCTGCGCGAACTCTACGCCGCCACCGGGCGTTCCCTCGAACATCTGGACGTCTGCTCTCGCGCCGCCCGCATGCAGCCGCATTCGCCGCGGTACGCCTGCGACGAGATCCGGGCCTTGTGGGCGAGTGCGCAGCATTCCCGGATGGACGACCGTGCCGAGGCGGCCGTACGAACGTGGCCGAACCACGCCGGAATCTTGCGGGCTCGCGCCGAAACGCTCGGCTTCACCGGACGCGCTGCCCGCGCCCTGGACTTCATCGTGCAGCACCACCTGAGCTTCGACGACTACCCGCCCAAGGTCGGCAAGGCGCTGTTCGCGACTTTCAGGGCCTACGCCGGAATATCGAGCATGGACGAGGCCATCAACGTGACCATGGAGGCGGGTTCCTCCCGGCAATCGTCCGCTGCCTGGGTCTTCCCCATGCTGAGCTCGCTCGGAGCGACAAGGCAAGCCTTCGAGCTCGCAGACTCGTACTTCCTGGCACGCGGCCCGATCCACCTGCCCTACCGATTCGGGGCGTCCCAGCCGCGCGTCACCGAAATGCGGGAGAGATCCACCGAGCAACTTTTCCTGGCGCCGGCCAAGTCGTCGTGGACGGAGCCGCGTTTCGTCTCCCTGTGCGGGGAAATCGGGTTGATCGATTATTGGCGCGCGAGCGGGACCAGGCCGCACCTTCTCGGGACGACGCCGTTCGCCATTGGCTCGTAGAGCCGACGCGGGACGCGCCGCTGGTAAAGACCGAGCGGCAACCCACATGGGGCCGGTGCTAAAGTACGGCGCTGCGCGACCCGCTCCGCGGCGTTCCGCACGCCCCGGAACATGCGTGCCTACTTCGAAGCCGAAACCACTCGCGACACCGCCAAGGACACGCCGCCGCAGCGACGCGCCGACGCTTCTGGACGTGGCCCGTGCGGCCGGCGTGTCGGAAGCAGCCGCCTCGTCCGCGCTCAACGGAGGTCGCCGAAGCTCGGCCCGCGTGTCGGCCGAGACGATCAAGCGTGTGCTGGCCGCGGCGCAAGGACTGGGGTATCGGCCAAATGCGACCGCGCGCGCGCTCGCCAACCGGCGCACCAATGCCCTGGGCTTCGTCACCCACATCCTTGGCGAAGAGCCCAACCTCTACTTCCTTGAGGTTCTCAGCGGCGTCATGCAGGGGGCCGCGGCCGCCGGGCAGACGACGGCCCTCTTCACGCTGAACAATTGGGACGAGGCTCCAGCCCGCATCCCGCCATTGTGTGACGGCCGGGTCGATGGCCTGATCCTGCTCGCCCCGAACCTGGACGACGGGGACGACCGCCCGGCGTGGCTGCCGCCGCAGACGCCGCTGGTGTCGGTGCACGCCGACAGTCCGGTGGCCGAGGTGGTGAACATCGGGACGGACGATGAGGCAGGCGCCTGCGAGATGGTGCGCCGGCTGCTGGCCCTCGGGCACCGGCGCATCCTGCACGTGGGTGGACCTCAGGGCTTTGCAATGACGGACCAGCGCGTCGAAGGCTACCTGCGGGCCCACGCCGAGGCGGGCGTCAAGCCGGCCCCCGGCCACGTGGTTCGTGCGCCGCTCAGCGTCGATGGCGGCCGCGAGGCGATGCAGGAGTGGATGAGGCGGCACCGCGGCCGGCCGCTGCCCGAGGCCGTGTTCGGATGCAACGATGCCATTGCCTTCGGCTGCATCGAGACCTTGCGCTCGCACGGGCTGCGCGTGCCGGACGACGTCTCCGTCGTCGGCTACGACCATACCTCCACGGCGCGCTCGGTGCACATGACGACGGTGCACCAGCCGCTTCACGAGATGGGCCGGCGAGCCGTCGAAGTGCTGGTGCAGCGCATCGAGGCGCTGCGCCGGGGCGAGCCGTATCCCGGGCCGTTCAACATCATCCTGCCCACCGAGATCGTCCCCGGCGAGACGCTGGCCGGGCCACGACGGACGCTGTCGGCCATCGCCTGATAGCGGGCACGTCGTCATGCGTCGATCATGCGGGGCGACGCAAGATTAGGTGTTTTCCATGGCAAGTTCTTTCGACGGTCGAATTAATATCGGGCCCTTGATAAAGCGCAACATCATCTGGCGACGACCCTCGTGAACCAGTGCTGTAAACGACTACACCACGGGTCATCCCGCCCATGAACTCGAACATCCCCTCCCGTATCGCCGCCCTGACGATCGTGCAACGCCGCTTGCGCGCCCCCCGCCTGCTGCCGCTGGCTGCCCTCATTGCGCCACTGGCGATGGCTCAGACCACCCTTGGGATCGACCTCGCCAAGCCTGGCGTTCCCGTCAGCCCGACCTTGTACGGCCTGATGACCGAGGAAATCAACTACTCCTACGATGGCGGCTTGTACGCCGAGCTGGTGCGCAACCGCGTCTTCAAGGACGACGACAAGACGCCCGCACACTGGTCGGTGGTGCAGGACACCGGCGGCAGCGCCGCGATCGCGCTCGACCAGCGCTACCCGGTCGCCGGCACCGCTCTGACCACCAGCCTGCGGCTCGACGCCGCGGGCGCCGCACCAGGCCACCGAGTCGGCATCGCCAACGCCGGCTACTGGGGTATTCCGGTCAAGCCGAACACCCTCTACCGCGCCAGCTTCTACGCCAAGACCGACGGCGCCAGCGGCGTGCCGCTGACCGTCAGCCTCGAGGGCACGGACGGTAAGACCGTGTACGCGCAGGCCGAGGGTGGCCGCATCAACGGCGAGTGGACGCGCTACAGCGTGACGCTGACCACCGCCACCACGGTCCAGCCGACCGCCGCCGCGCGTCTGGTGATCGGCACCGAGAGCCCGGGCAGCGTCTGGTTCAACCAGGTCTCGCTGTTCCCGCCGACCTACCACGACCGGCCGAACGGCAACCGGATCGACCTGATGCAGAAGTTGGTCGACATGAAGCCGGGCTTCCTGCGCTTCCCGGGCGGGAACTACCTCGAGGGCGAGACCGTGGCGACCCGCTTCAAGTGGAAGGAAACCATCGGCCCGATCGAGCAGCGGCCCGGCCATCGCGGCACCTGGGGCTACCGCTCTTCCGACGGCATGGGCCTGCTCGAATTTCTCGAGTGGTGCGAGGACATGAAGGCCGAGCCCTTGCTGGCGGTGTTCGCCGGTTACTCGCTCTGGGGCCAGAACATACCCGGCGGCCTCGGGCTGCAGCCTTTCGTGCAGGAAGCGCTCGACGAGATCGAATACGTGACCGGCGACGTCAGCACGAAATGGGGCGCGCAGCGCGCCAGGGACGGCCATCCGGCGCCGTTCAAGCTGCGCTACGTCGAGATCGGCAACGAGGACGGCTTCGACAAGCAGAAGAACTACGACGGCCGCTACACCCAGTTCCACGACGCCATCAAGGCGAAGTACCCGCAGCTCAAGCTGATCTCCACCGTCAACGGCAAGGACTGGCTGGGCCAGCAGCAGCACCTGGGCAGCCGGGTGCCCGACCTGGTCGACGAGCACTACTACTACAACGTGATGGAGATGTTGCACGACGCCGCGCGCTACGACAGCTATGAGCGCAGCGGGCCGAAGGTCTTCATCGGCGAGTGGGCCACGCGCGAGGGCGAGCCGACCACCAACCTGTACTCCGCACTGGCCGATGCCGCCTTCATGGCCGGCATGGAGCGCAATGCCGATGTCGTCGAGATGTCCTGCTACGCGCCGCTGTTGGTGAACGTCAGCCCGGGCGGCATGCAGTGGAAAAGCGATCTGATCGGCTACGACGCGCAGTCCAGCTACGGCTCGCCGTCGTACCACATGCAGAAGATGTTCCGCGACTATCTGGGCAATGTTTCGCTGCCGGTGGCGGCGCAGAAGGTGAGCACGCAGACCTGGCAGCAGCCGGCCAGGGCGGAGACGCCGCAGGTGCTGCCGCCGGCCAGGGAAGTGCCGACGATGTTCTTCTCGGCGACCAGGTCGGACCTGCGCGGCGAGATCTACCTGAAGGTCGTCAACACGATCGGCACGGCGCAGGCGGTGCAGGTCGAGCTCGCCGGCGCCGGCAAGGTGGCTTCGGAAGGCAAGGCGATCGTGCTCGCGTCGGCGAAGAAGGAAGACACCAACACCATCGCCGAGCCGACCAGGGTGGTGCCGGTGACCAGCAAGGCGAGCGGGCTTGGCAAGCGGTTCAGCTACAGCTTCGCGCCGTATTCGGTGACCGTGCTGGTGCTGTCGCTCAAGTAGTCCACTCGTACTGCGATCCCGCCATGGCCGCGTTGGCGGCCGCGTACCGTAGATGGCCTCGCCGTTGCGTCCCGTCCAGGTGGCGATGTCCTCCAGGATCTTGCGCTCGTCCGAATCGATCGTGCCGTTGCCGCGGATCGGCACCGACAACAGCAGGTTGCCAGGGTGGCCGCAGGTCTTCAGGTGGTGCTCGTATTGCCCGCACCCCTGCATGTACATCTGGCGCGCATACCAGCCGCCCATCTCGGGCACGCATTGCGCGCTCCAGTGGGCCCGGATGCCGGACTTGGCATCGCGAAATCAGAAGTCGTAGCGCGCGCTGAGGCGGAAACTGCGGCCCGGCTCGAACCAGGCGCGACCCATGGTGCCGATGTGCTGCTGCTGCGTCTGCCGGATGACGATGTCGGTCAGGTTGGTGGCGCTGAGCGAGACGGACAACTTGTCATTGAACCGGTAGTCCACGCCCGCGTCCCACTGGCCCGTTGCTTCCTGCCAGGTCGGCAGGCCGAAGCCCACGTCCTGGGCGCCGGCGCGCGCCGGGTCGGCGCTCGTGGCGTCCTTGCCGCTGGTGCCATTGGCATTGACGGCTTGCAGGAAGCGCGAACGATAGCTGTAGGCCACGCGTGCCGAGAACGGTCCCTGGTCGTAGAGGAAGATCAGGTTGAAGGCGTTCTTGGACAGGTACTGGATCGGCAGCGACCTGAACGGCAGGCCGTCGGTGTCGCATCCGTAGAGGTTCAGGTTGCTGTTGTTGAACGCGTTCTGCGAAGGGCAATACGGCAGGTTGAACGGATGGTAGAGCTGCTGCGCGCTGTGGATGTAGGTGTAGTTCGCGGAGATGCCGAATCCCTTGGCCCACTGCGGCAGGCCGTCCAGGATGTCCAGATACGTGTGTGCACCGAGCTCCAGGCCACCCACCGAGCCCTTGGCCACGTTGTCCGGAGCGGTGATCAGGAAGCCCTGTGAATTGCCGGCCACGTCCGTGAAATTCTGGACGTGCGCCGAACTCAGGATGATGTCCTTGACCTGCTTGTAGAAGACGTCCGCCGTGAGCGAGGTCGAGTTTCGCGGGTACCACTCCAGGCTGACATCGGCGTTGTTGGCCTTCATCGGCTTGAGGTTGGGGTTGCCATTCGCTCGGCCGGTGTAGCTGATGTACGGCGTGTTGTTGACGGTCGTGATGTTCTGCGACACCGTCTGATATCCCTGCAGGTCCTGGAAGCCAGGGCGATACATGCCTTGCGACAGCGCGAGACGGGCCTGCAGCTTGTTCGTCAGGTCGGCCTTCAGGTTGAGGCTGGGCAGGAAGTCGAAACGCGAGTGCGTCACCGTGAACGGCGCGCCGGCGCGGGCATCGAAAACCGGTGCATCGGGCGCACTGCCGGCGTCCCCTGGCGTCAGGACAGTGCTGCCGTCGACCACCGTGCTCGTGCGCACCACGCGCAGGCCGAGGTTGCCCTCGACCGGGATGCGCAGGTCGTCGTCCGAGAAACGCAAGGTGCCGTAGACCGCCTGGGTGTGCTCGTGCACCTTGCTGGTCTGGGCCGGGTCGCCGTCGAACGTGTGCGGCGTCCAGAGCGCGCCCTCGTTCGTCGCGCAATCGATGCTCGTACCGTACAGCGCGTTGGCGTCCTGGCACTGCATGTTGGGGATCTGCGCGAGTGCCGTATAGGTGCCGGGGTACCCCTTGACGGTACCCAGGCTGGGCAGGACGATGGCGGGCGCACTGCCGGCCTTGCCGTTGAAGAAGTTCTTGAACGGGTGAACTTCGACCGGCACCAGGGCCGCATAGCGGGGGTCGCTGAAGTAGCCGAAACTGCCTCGATAGCCCGGCGGGTCGTTCGGACCGGGCAGCTGACCGGGAATGTTGGTCTGCCTGACCTCCCATTGCCGGCCGTAGCCCCACCAGTCCGGGCCACTGGCGTTGACATAGGTCGACGTCCGATCCGTCAGGCGTGCGCCGAAGCGGAAGTCGCGCAACAGGCCGCTGTCGATCTTGTACTGCGCGTCGCCCTTCCAGGCGAACATGTCGGCCGTGGACTTCTTCTTGGTGTCGTAGGTGGCGTCGAGGAAGTAGTTGCCCGGGTTGGCCAGGAAGTCGGTGGTGGTCTGGTCGAAGCTCAGGAGGACGGGCGACTTGCCATGGATGGCCATCGTCATGCTCGGGATGAACGTGCCGAGCGTCAGGTTCGTGCCTTGGGCGTCGCCGGTGGCGTGGACCCATTGCGCGTCGGTCTGCACTGACCACTGGTCATTGAAGTCCCACTTGAAATTCCACGCGATGTCGCGCGTGCGGGAATTGCTGACCGAATAGCCGGTATCGTCGTCGAACTTCAGGCCGCCGGCCGCAAAGTTGTTCGCGCCGAGGCCGCCATGGGGATACGAGTACGTCCCCGACTGCAGCACGCCGTTGCTGTCGTAGACCGGATTGCTGATCTTCGACAGGTAGGCGTTCTCGACATTGGTGAAAAGCGCGTGCTCGACCTGCGAGTCATGGTAAATCGAGTCAAAGATGGTCAGCGACGACTGCTTGGTGGCGTTCTTCCACTGCAGGGCCGCGTAGACGCCCTTGCGATCGGTCTGGCTGGTGTTGTTGCGCCAGGAACCCGACTTCGGAGCCCAGACGGTCTGGCCCGCCACGAGGTCGGTGCGCGGATAGTAGGGGTCCAGCTGGATGGTGTCGTTGTAGGCGTGGCTGCGGTTGGCGGACACGTCCAGCAGCGCGCCCCATTCACCGTTGTCCTCGGTCCAGCGGGTGCTGTACAGGCCCGACACGGATGGCGCGCTCTTGTGGTCCAGCATGGTGTAGTTGTCGGAGACGGAGACGACCCGCTTGGTGCCCCTGTAGTCGAAGGGAAGCGCCGTGCGCAGGTCGACCTGGCCGCTGACGGCGCCTTCGATGAGCTCGGCAGGCGGGTTCTTGTGCACCAGCACGGCGGCCATCAGTTCGGACGGCACGTCTCCCCAGCTCAGTTCGCGGCCGGGGTAGCCGGCGGAGAACGACTCGCGGCCATTCAGGGTCGACGAGCCCCACGAGAGGCCTCGGATCTGGATGCCGGAACCTTCGACGGAGAAGTGTTCCGGATCGCCCTGGGACTTGTTGCGGTCCATCGTGACACCCACCACCCGCTGCAGGACTTCGGTGATGGACTTGTCCGGCAGCTTGCCGGCTTCCTCGGCGACGACGCCGTCGACGATGTCTTCGGAATTTCGCTTGATCGCCTGCGCCGATTGCAGCGCCGCTCGCTGGCCTTTGACGACGACGGTCTGGGGCCCGTCCGCGTTGGTGGAATCCTTGGTGGCAGGCGCCGCGGCGGAGGCCGGAGCGGCTGGCGCAGAGGCGCTTTCCGGTGCCGATGCCGCGTCGCTTGCCGAGGTGGCGGCCGCCTGGGCCATGGCCGCGCCTGCACAGAGCAGCAATGCCTGCGCCGCGGCCATCGACAACGCGGTCTGTCTGAACTGTCTCCTCATTCTTGTCACCTTTTGCTATGAATCTGTAGTGCCCGGCTCGCGGCAAGGCAGGATGGAAGCGGTGCTACCGCCTGGCGCTGGAAGATCCGCGGCGGCACGTGCAGGCGCGCGCCGGATCACTCGTGCGGCGGGTGCCGACGGCACTCGCCGCAGCCAGGCTTACTGGAACGTGATCGGTGCCGTCACCGTGATGGTGGTCGGATAGACCGGATCGTTCGGGTCGGTCGTGCTCGACGCCGTCGTGTTCGCCGAGGCAGCCTCGATCTTCAGGCGAACGAGCGAGTAGTTGGTCAGTTCCGCGACCGGATCCAGGCCCGCCAACCCGCAGCTTTCCGAGAATGCCTTGAAGCTGTCCAGGCTCAATTCGTACGTTTGAGCGGCCGCGCCGGACGGTGTGAAGACGGCCTGCAGGGCGATGTTGCACGCGTCGAAGTGGCTGGGGTCAGGATCGTTCTGCTTTGGCTTCTTCACGAAATGACCCGTGACCAAGGTGAGCTTGATGTCCGCGTTGTTCTTGCCGGTGGCGATGGTGCTGTACCAGACCGGGTCCAAGGCGAGGTTGAGCTTCAGGGTCGACTGCTTGCCGATCTTGATGCTGGTGACGGTGTCGCCATCCGCAACGAAACCGTTGACGCCCGGCGCGTATATCTCCATGCCCGTGTAGGCACCCACCCAGCCGTCGTTGTTGGGATGCTTGGGATCCTTCGTCTGGAGGAAGTAGTTCATCGTGAAGCTGAGACCGTCCGTGCTGAGGTCGCGCGAGCACCAGTTCGGGTCGCTGCACCACCATCCGTCCAGGTTGCTGCCGGCGTAGCCGTCATAGCCGCCGCCTTCGACGGTGCCGTTGGCCGTGAAGCCGGACGCGAAGGTGAGGACCGGCGGCCGTGAATCGCCGACGATGAACGTGACCATCTGCATGGCCGGTGAATAGGTCGCGTCGCCGGCCTGTTGGGCGACGATGCTGCAGTTGCCCATGGACACCAGGTTCAGCGTCGTTCCGGCCGCCGTGCATACCTCAGGCGTGACGGAGGCGAAGCTCACCGCCAGGCCCGAACTGGCGGTGGCGGACAGCGTCGCCGTCGTGGAGGCGGTGATGTCCTGGAAGCCGGGCGAGGGGAAGTTGATCGCCTGGGGATGCAGCAGGATCTTGAAAAGCTGCTGTGCCGGCGTCGCGGCGGTGTACGTCGAATCGCCGTCCTGGGTCGCCGTGACGGAGCATTCGCCGGCCGAGACCGGTACGACGTTGCCATCGACGACGGTGCAGATCGCCGGAGTGTTGGAGGTGAAGGTGGCTGCCAGCCCCGAAGTCGTGGTGGCCTTGAGGGGGGCAGGGTCCGCGGCCAGGTATTGAGGTCCCGGATAGGCGAAGTCGATCGACTGGGCGTTGCCGCCAGTCGAATCGCTTCCTCCGCACGCCGTCAGCAGCGCGGTGCAGGCGATGACGAGGGCCGAAACCCGGATGTTCACGGTGGCTTGTCTCATGGCTATTCCTGTTCTATTGATGGCGTCTGCTCACATCGAATCGTCCGAGTCAGCCGAGGATGCGAAGAGCGGAGCCTGGCCGACCGCGGTGGGCGAGGTGGCCGCGACTGCACTTGTTCATGGTGGCGGTCGGCAAATGATGTAGCGCTAAATCACCCGGTGATATTAGTTCGGTCGTCGAAGAATGTGGCAAGGAGAAGTACCTACTTCTGCGTCGGAAGACTTCTTGATCGAACAAGTCTTGATCGAACAAGTCATCGTCATTTCGATCCGTGAGATCGGGGCTGAGGTGAAGGCCGTCGATCTCGTGGCCCCCCGATGCCATCACGGGCGAGCGTTCACCTCTTGCACAACTCGCTGATGGCGTTGGGGGCGGTGGCGGTGATCAGGCCCAGCCGATAGGGCAGCTCGATGTAGTCGTACTTCTTGTTCTTTTCCATGTCCAGGCCCTGGTAGAGGAATCTCATCGGCTGGCAGGGATCGATGCTCAAGGTCTGGTCGAAGCCGTCGCGGATCATTTCGCCATGGGAGACGCCTTCGGACCAGGTCCTGCCCGCGAACTTGACGTTTTCTGCGCCAGCAAACATGTTCATCCTGGCGCCGGGAACGGGTTGCCACGTGCCGTCCAGGCGATCGGCTGTCCAGGCCCGGAAATACCTGCCGCTGGGCCCCATCGCCTCGATCAGCGTCAAGTACTTGTTGGTGCCGGTGATCTTGTAGGTGTTGCTCGCCTCGAACATGTCCTCGCGCTTTTCCTTCATGGCGACGACCGGCGCGGAAAAGCCGTGAGGGAAGTTCTCGATCGTCGTTTCACCACGGAAGAAGCTGCCGTTGTCGTTGGTGAAGAACAGATGGCACTTCTTGTCGTCGCAGATGTTCCAGAAGTCCAGCCAGCTTGCATTGCCCTTGGCGTCCTTGACGCTCTCCGGGATGGTCGGATAGAAGGGCTGCGGCGGCGTCCATGACCGGGGGTCGGCCAGGTTCCTGGTCGTGGAATACAGCGGATCGCCGCCTTGGTAGATCAGGTACCAGAGCTTTTGCGGCGCGAAGTAATAGACCTGCGGCGCCGCGCGGTAGCCCGGCCCGATGGGCGACTGGTCGAGCATGAAGATGGGGGCAGTCGGTGCTTCGTCCCAGTTCGCAAAGCTCGTATAGGCGATACCCCAGCCCGTTGCGCCTGCGACGGTCATGAACACGTGGTACTTGTTCCCGTAGTAGACGATGCTCGGGTCCTTGACCCCGAAGATCCGCCCTGCATCGGCTGGAGGCTTGATCAGCGGCTCGCTGGATTTCCATTCAAAGGGTTTAGCGCGGGTCGCGGGTTCCGTCGCCTGGGCGAGCGGGCTCCATGTCAGGCATGACGCAAGCCAGATTGCGTTGAAGCCGTGAAGAGAGAATTTGTAGTTGCGCATCACTTCGGTCATGGTTGATGCTTGCGGGCCGCAGCCCGCAAGACGGTTTACCTGGCGCTGTCGACGATGGCCTTGACCAGGTCCGGGAAGTACTGGGCGCCATTCGAGCGGTCGAACAGGCCCGACGCGTGGTTGGAGCCGTAGCCCGGGTCCCACCACGCCGGCACGATGCCGTGCTGGTAGGCGGACCTCGTCACGTACCTTGCCCAGTCGGTGCGGTAGGTGCCGGCCGGGTCGTATTCGGACTTGCGCATGGCGGCGTATTCACCCAACAGCACGGGCGTGCCGGTGTCGACGAAGCGGGACTTGATCTTCTGGAACTGCGCGTCGACGTTGGCTTCGTTGGCCCAGGGCTCGGTCGCCGCGGGATCCTTGGCGTTCGCGCCCCATTGCCAGACCTTGCTCTTTTCGTTGATCGCGAAGTTGTACGGATCGTAGAAGTGCACTTCGAGGAACAGGCGGTTGGTCGCAGGGTCGGTGGGCTTGATGAAGCCCTTGCAGGTCGCGTCGATGTTCGTGTTGAAGCCCTGCACCACCAGATGGCGCCTGGCGTTGTTGCCGCCCGTGGCCCGCACCGCGTTGACGAAGACCTGGTTGAACCCGTTCTGGACGCTCTGGTATTCGGCCGTCGGCGGGCCGTAGTCGCCAGGGACCATCACCTCGTTGGTGCCGGCGAACAGCAGGTAGTCGTCGTAGTCCTTGAAGTGGTTGGCGATCTGCGTCCACAGCTTGGCCAGGCGCGCGTTCGCGCTGGCCTGGTGGGCGTAGGTCGGGATCAGCCAACTTTCTTCGTGGTGCGTGTTCAGCACGACGTAGAGGCCTGCCTTGCGGGCGTAGCCGACGACCTCGGTGACGCGTGCCATCCAGGCCGGGCTGATGTTGCCTTCGGCGTCGGCATGCTGATTCCAGTTGACGGCAAGGCGCAAGGTCCGGAACCCCGCCGCCTTGACCGCGTCGATCAGCTGCTGGCTCACCAGCGGGTTGCCCCAGGATGTCTCGTCGGGTATGGCGTCCAGCGAGTTGCCCAGGTTCCAGGCCGGCGACATCTGCTTGGACAGCTGCAGGCTCGTCAGGTCGCGCATGGAGCCTGGCACGGTGGCCGCAAACGCCTGGGTGGTCCCGGCGGCGCACGCGTTGGTGCAGACGACGGTGGCCGTGCCGGCGCAGGCCCCGACGGCTACGAGCAGGGTCGATAAAAGCAGTCTCATGGTTCTGGCTTTCAAGCTTGAAAGTGCTCTGCCGGTTGTCTCCTCCGGTCTCGAGCGTGTTGGCAAAGACGTGGCTCAGCGCATGGGGCCTACATCTGGACGACGGCGACGGACCGGGGCGGCAGTTCGAGCACGAGACCCTGCGGGCCGGGCTTGGCCGAGAAGGGCGCGGGCACGACGGCCTGCGGCTGCTCGAAGGTGTTGTGGGCGTCCATCGTGGCGGCGGTCAGCACCTGCCCGCTCACGGCGGAGGTGAGGTTGGTGGCAACGCGCGCCGGGCGCTCCGGATCCAGGTTGACCAGCGCCAGCACCAGCTTGCCGTCGGCGGCGCGGGCCGCACTGACCTGCACCGTCGGCAGCTCGACGTCGCCCGTGCTGAAGACAGGCGCCTGCAGCGTGGCCTTCAGGGGTGTCGCGCCCCGGAACGGGCGGTAAAGGTCGAAGGCGTAGTAGGTGGGCGTCAACACCATGCGCGGGCCGTCGGTCAGCGCCATCGCCTGCAGCACGTTGACCATCTGCGCGATGTTGGCCATCTTCACGCGGTCGGTGTGGGCGTGGAAGATGTTGAACGTGACCGCGGCGACGAGGGCGTCGCGCAGCGAGTTCTGTTGCCACAGCGCGCTGGCGCCGGCCGGCGTGTCGTACCAGGTGCCCCACTCGTCGACATAGAGCGCCACCCG
>Ga0209759_1001279_pt1 | contig 15071 bp, 11 predicted proteins | sample AraplaCL_Col_mMS_FD_184261 | JGI IMG/M metagenome (GOLD analysis project Ga0209759, IMG submission 184261) | Arabidopsis root microbial communities from the University of North Carolina, USA - plate scrape CL_Col_mMS (SPAdes) (version 2) | ecosystem: Host-associated > Plants > Roots >...
CCCGCATGGGCGTCAGCCACAGCACGGACAGCGGCGGGGCGAGCGGCTTGGCGCGCGCGCCCGTGCGAGGCGTCTCCACCGTCAACGCCTGCAGCGCGCCCAGCCACGCGGCAAGCGTCTTGCCGGTGCCGGTGTTGGCATGCAGCAGCCCGCTGCGACCTTCGGTCATCGCGCGCCAGACCTCGCGCTGGAATTCGAACGGCGTCCAGCCGCGCGCCGCTAGCCAGCGTTCGCAGGCGGCGCGGGAGACGGGTCGGGTCGACATACGGCAGCGCGTATCGCCGGCCTCAGGCGGGATGCTGCAACGCCGCCGACTCGGCGATGAAGTCGCGCAGCGTCTGGAGCGTGTCCGCTTCGTCGATCGGCTTGTCCCAGCGCAGCCGCAACATGCGCGGGAAGCGCACGGCGATGCCCGACTTGTGGCGCGGCGAGGCCTGGATGCCCTCGAAGCCGAGTTCCACGACCAGCGTCGGCGTCACGCTGCGCACCGGGCCGAACTTCTCGGTGGTCGTCTGGCGGATGCGCTGGTCGACCTGGCGTATCTCGTCGTCGGTCAACCCCGAATAGGCCTTGGCGAAGGGCACCAGCCGGCGCGGATTGGCCGGGTCGCCCGCCTCGCCGTCCCACACCGCGAAGGTGTAGTCCGTGTAGAGATTGGCGCGCCGGCCGTGGCCGCTTTGCGCGTAGATCAGCACCGCATCGACGCTGTACGGATCGATCTTCCATTTCCACCAGGTGCCCACGTCCTTGGTGCGGCCCGACCCATAGCGGCCCTCGCGCTGCTTGAGCATGAAGCCTTCGACGCCCCGCGCGCGCGACTCGCCACGCAGGGTCGTGAGCGTCGGCCAGTCGGGCGCCTCGACGCGGGGCGACAGCTGCAGGGCGTCGTGCGCGCCGCGCGAGGCCGCCGCAACGATCCGTTCCAGGCGCTCGCGGCGCTGCCATTGCGGCCAACTTCGAATGTCGACGCCGTCGGCCTCGAGCAAGTCGTAAGCGAGAAAGGCGACCGGCAGGTCCGCGAGGATCTTCTTGCCCACGGTCTTGCGGCCGATGCGCTTTTGCAGGTCGGCGAAGGGTTGCACGCGGCCGTCGCGCCAGACGACGATCTCGCCATCGAGCACCGTGTGGTCGGGCAGTCGCGCATGCATCGCGTCGATCTCGGGGAAGCGGCCATTGAGCAGGTCCTCGCCGCGCGACCACAGCCACGAGTCCGCGCCGCGGCGGATGAACTGCGCGCGGATGCCGTCCCACTTCCATTCGACCAGCCAGTCCTCGCGCGCGCCGAGAGATTCGATGGGCGCCTGCAGCGGATGGGCCAGGAAGAACGGGTAGGGCTGGCCCGATTCCGTCTGCGGCGGCGAGTGCTGCGGATCCACCAGCAGCGCGTAGCGCGCGGCGTCGGGCGTGTGGTACTTGTCGGTGTAGCCCATCAGGCGTTGAGCCAGGACCTTGGGGTCGATGCCGGTGGTCTCGGCGAGCGCGCGCAGGACGAGGTTGCGCGCGACGCCCACGCGGAAGCTGCCGCCGATCAGCTTGGTCAACAGGAAACGGCCCGGGGTATCGAGTTCGTTCCAGTAGCCTTTGAGGGCCGCCGAGACGGCCTCGGGCGACTGGCCGCGCAGCGCGAGCAGCCGCTCCTCGATCCACACATGCAGCGGCAGCTCGATGGTGGCGGGCGCCGGCGGCAGCACGTGGGCGATGGTCTCGGCCAGGTCGCCGACGATGTCGTAGCTCTCGTCGAACAGCCATTCCGGGATGCCGGCCGCCTCGCGCGCGGCGCTGCGCAACAAACCGGTCGGGACCGTCTGGCGCGGCTTGCCGCCGGCCAGGAAGTACAGCGCCCAGGCCGCGTCGGCCGGCTGCGCGCGGCGAAAGTACAGCAGCAGCGCGTCGGTCTTCTTCTTCGTCGACGTCGTCGAGTCGAGCGCCGAGAACAGGGCGGCGAACTCCTTCATGGCGCCTCGGCCGGCGCGGCTTCCTCGGCCTCCTTCACGTCCTCGTCGTCGCCGTACTGCGTCTTGAACGCACCCGACTGCAGGCCCTGCTCGGCGAGGTAGCGCACGAGCGGCTCGACGTAGCCATGAGTGACGATGACGCGTGGCGCCCCGGTGGCCGCGATCGCCTCGAGCAGGCCCGGCCAGTCGGCATGGTCGGACAGGATGAAGCCGCGGTCGACGTTGCGGCGCCGGCGCGCGCCGCGCAGCAGCATCCAGCCGGAGGCGAAGGCATCGCTGTAGTCGCCGAAGCGCCGCAGCCACGGGCTGCTCTGGGCCGACGGAGGCGCGATCACCAGGCAGCGGCGCAGCTGCGCCGGCTCGGTGTCCAGCACGCTGCAGGTGGGCGGCAGCGCGACGCCCGATTGCCGGTAGGCCTCGTCCATCGCGGCCACCGCGCCGTGCACGACGATGGGCCCGATGGCCGGATCCAGTCCGGCCAGCACGCGCTGCGCCTTGCCGAACGAATACGCGTAGACGATGGACGCGAGACCCGCCGCGGCGTTGTCGGCCCACCAGGCATTGATGCTGTCGAAGACCTGCTGCTGCGGTGCCCAGCGGAACACGGGCAGCCCGAAGGTCGATTCGGTGATGAAGACGTCGCAGCGCACCGGCTCGAAGGGCGCGCAGGTCGCATCCGGGCCCGTCTTGTAGTCGCCCGAGACGACCCAGACCTGGCCTTCGTGCTCGAGCCGGATCTGCGCCGATCCAAGCACGTGCCCCGCAGGATGGAACGAGATCTTCACGCCGCGGTGCGTGATCGACTCGCCGTACGCAAGCGTCTGCAAGGACACCGGCCCGACGCGCTGCGTCACCACATGGCGGCCGGCCTCGGTCGTCAGGTAGTGGCCATGCCCCAGGCGCAGATGGTCGCCGTGTGCATGCGTGATGAGCGCGTGGCCGACGGGCTGCCACGGGTCGATGTGGAAATCGCCCGGCGGGCAGTAGAGGCCTTCGGGGCGCGCGACGACGAGGTCTTTCGGGGGCGAGTCCAAGCGATGTCCGAGGGTGGGCGGGCCGACGGTCGAGCAATCCATGTTCCTGAGCTGGCGCCGGCCCGGCCCGGTTCCTCTCGGCCGTGGGGCGCCTCCTCGGGCGGCTGCTCAGGTCGCCGGCGGTGCGGTGGAGCTGTTCGTGCCCGGCGTGGCCCGGGCGCGCCGGGCGTCCGCCAGCGCGGCGTCGATCGCTCCCAGGAACGCATGGATGTCGAACGGCTTGGAGACATAACGCGGACGCGGCCCGGTGTCGTCCGGGTCCGCCGGCGGCGGCGCGCTGGCGCTCAGGGCGATGATGGGAATGTCGGCGGTGCGCGGATCGGCGCGCAACACGCGGCGCGCCTCGGTGCCGGTCATCTCGGGCATGTTGTTGTCCATCACGATGGCCGAGGGGCGGTGGGCCAATGCGAGTTCCACGCCGATCCGGCCGTTGGTGGCGGTGATCACGGCGACGTCGGACCGGGTGGCCAACAGGTCCTGCACCAGGCGCAGGCTGGCGGCGTCGTCGTCGACGCACAGGATGGTGGCGACCTCGGCCGCCGCATCGGGCGGACTCGGAGTGCGGGCTTGTGCCCCGTCCAGCGCGCTCGGCCAATCGACTTCGCCAGGCAGCGTCAGCCAGAACGTGCTGCCCAGGCCCGGGCTGCTTTCCACGCCCATCTGGCCATCCATCAGCTGCACCAGGCTGCGGGTGACGACCAGTCCGATGCCGCTGCCCTCGGCGCCCGAGCGCTCGCGGCCGAGACGGTTGAAGGGCTGGTACAGCGCCGCCACCTGTTCCTGCGTCATGCCCGCGCCGTGATCGGTGATGGAGATCCTGACCCTGCCGTCGGGAAACTGCTCGCAGCCGACGTCCACGCGCGAATGCTCCGGGCTGTACTTGATCGCGTTGGACAAAAGGTTCAGCAGCACCTGCTTCAGGCGCATCCGGTCGGCCATCACGCGGATCGGGACGTTGCCCGGCACGTCCAGGCTGATGTGGCGCTGCTGCGCTATCGGCGCCATGAGACGGACGCACTCGTCGAGAACCTCGCCCATCGCCAGGCGCTTGACCTCGACCGACGTCTTGCCCGCCTCGATGCTCGCCAGGTCGAGCAGTTCGTTGATCAAGGACAGCAGGTGCTTGCCGGCCGCGACGATGTTGTCGCCATACATCGTCTGCTGGCTCGCGCTCAACGGGCCGCGGCCCGCGACGTTGAGCAACTGGCCGAAGCCCAGGATCGCGTTCAGCGGCGTGCGCAACTCGTGGCTGACGTTGGACAGGAAGCGGCTCTTGGCCACCGACGCCTGCTCCGCCGCGAGCGTCGCCGCCTGGAGCTCCCGGTTCGACGCCACCAACTGCCCGGTGCGCTGCTTCACGCGCTCCTCGAGCTCCTCCGTCAACCTGCGCAGGCGCTCCTCGGTGCTGCGTTGCTCGGTGACGTCCTGCAAGGTGCTGAACCAGCGCGGGCCGGTCGGCGCTTCATCCGCGCTCGAGCGCTCGATGACCTGCGAGATGCAGATGCAGCGTCCCTCGGGCTGCTGCAGGCGATATTCGATTTCGACGCGCCGGCCTGTGCGGATCGCCTCGCCGGTCTTGAGCGCGAAATCGGAACGATCCTCGGGATGCACCAGGCGCTCGGCCCATTGCGCCAGGGTGGCGGGCAAATCGGCAGCGGCCGTGCCGACGAGGCAGGGCAGGTTTTCCGACCAATCTTCCAGGGCGCCGTTCGGGCCGGTGACCAGGTGGGCGAGGCGCGCGACGGCTTGCGCCCTTCGCAGCGCGGCTTCGCGCCGCCGCAGCTTCTTTTCCGCCCGCACCCGTTCGGTGACGTCGATCGGGCAGACGAAACGCGTGGCGCGTCCCATGTAGATCATCTCGTGCGAGGTCACCTCGACGTCGATCAGCGTCCCGTCGCGAAGGCGATGGCGCCAGACGCCGGAGTTGAAGACGTCGGGCGGCGTCTCGCGAACCGAGGCCATCACCGCGGCCGCGTCCTCTTTGGGACGGATGTCGAGGATCGACATGGCCAGGAATTCGTCGCGCGTGTAGCCGTACTTGACGCAGGCGACTTCGTTCACGTCGAGGATGCGCAGCGTCTCCAGGTCATATACCCAAAGGGGCATCGGACTGGACTCGAACAGCTGCTGGTACCGCGGCTGGGCGGACAGCGGACAAGCCGGCGGTGACGGAGGCGCCGGTTCGCTCGCGCGTCCGGAGTCGGGACCTGCCCCATTCGCCGGCGTCGAGCCTGGCTTTCCGTCTTGCATCACTGCTCCCTGAGACCGCTGCGTCATTGTCTGCCCAGCTTGACCTAGAGCATAGCTCGTTGCTGTCAGGCGCCGTTGTCGGCGAACCGGAGTTTCAGCGTTGCAGCGGGTGGTGCAGGCGCTGCAGTTCGTGGTTCGCGCCGCGGTCGCGTCCGACGACACCGCAAAGGATCGATCCCGATCATCGGCCTGAACGGGGGCTGCGGGCAGCGCGCGTGGGCCACTGCCGGCGCTTGGGGACGCGATGCCGCCGAACTCATCGGTGACGCCGTTCGCCGCGTTCCAGGCCGCGTGTTTGGATTGCCGTCGCGCAGGGCGGGCTCGACGCCCGGCAAATCCATGTCACCGGACGCGAAAGGGGCGCACAGGCCGTTACGCCATCCGGCCGGGCATTGCAGTAGGCTGTCATACGGACACCCGTATGGCCGAGTCAAGCTTTGAGCCCGGCCTTGCCCTCGTGGCCGGGAGAAAGAATTGCCGCGCACCGCCGTCCGCCGCGTCAGCCCCACCGCCGAGCGGCACACGTGATCGTCGATAGCCATATCCGATGGCCACCGCACAGGAGATTCCATGGCACAACCCAATGTTTCCAAGATCCGCGACGCTTCGCGCTCCGACAAGTCCGCGCCGCCGGTGGTCGAGCAGGCGCAGCCTCAGGCCTACAGTCAGGCGGCCTCGGGCCCGACGGTGCGCGCGATCGACGTCGGCTTCGGTCTGGTGAAGTTGTCGTTGCCGGTGAACGGCACCGTGAGCTTCCGCAGCTTCCCATCGCTGGCGATCCCCGCCGACACCAGCGCCGTGCGCTCGCTCAGCACGCGGCGGCGCGACACCTTCGACGTGCCGGTGCACGGCGCCCTGTACGAAGTCGGCCAGGACGTCGGGCTGGCCCTGGCCGGCGGCAGCTTCGGCCGCGACGTCACCGATGAGTTCTACAAGGGCAAGGTCTACGAGGCGGTGACCAAGGGCGCGCTGCGCTACATGGCCGAGGCGGGCGACTCCAGCATCGACGTGCTCGTGCTGGGCCTGCCCGTGCACCAGTTCAACGACGCCGCGCGCCGCGACCACCTGCGCCGCACCTATGAAGGCGAGCTGGACGTGGGCGGCGGCAAGACGGTGCGCGTCGGGCGCGTGGTCGTCCAGGCACAGCCGATGGGCGGCTACGCCGCGCTCGAGGAGCACCTGGACGAGCTCAACCGCGAGATCGCCGCGACCGGCGGCGCGCTGCAGCCGCTCGCCTCCGTCGACGATCTCGACCAGCTCGCGGTGCTGATGGTCGACCCCGGCGAGCACACGCTCGACTGGCTGCTGATCCAGCAGGGCACCATCAACCCGTCGGCCAGCAACGCGGCCTCCGATGCCGGCCGCCACCGGGTGCTCAAGGCGGTGCAGGCCGCCCTGTCCGAGGACGTCGGCCGGCCGCTGGGAGTCTCGGTCGAACCGCACATCAACGAGGCCTTGCGGCGCAAGATGCCCGTCAAGCTGTCGGGCGTGGCCTACGACCTGGCCAAATACGAGCCGCGGGTGATGAGCGTCATCGAGGACGCCGTCAACCGCATGATCGACGGCCTGCGCGACGCGACGGAGATCGTCGACCTGATCGTGCTCGTCGGCGGCCATCCGGATCGCTACCGGGACGTCCTGAAGCAACGCTTCCCGGCGATCCCGGTGTTCGTGATGCCGGAGTCGGTGACGGCCAACGTGCGCGGCTTCCAGATGATCGGCGAGGCGGTCGCCGAGCCCTGACTCGCGCCATGGCCACGCTGCATCTCGAACTCGACATCGACAGCGACGTCCATCCGGAGCTTTTCGTCCGGCTCGCGTCGATCGAGCGCAGTCCCGCGCGCCAGGAGAAGCTGCGCCAGCTCGCGGCCACCGGCCTGATCTGGGAGATCGCCCGCCTGCACGGCCCGGCATTCAGCGAGCCGGCGGCGGCCACGCTCGTCGCACCGTCCGCGCCACCGCTCGACCTGGGCGACGCCATGGCGCCCGCCGTCGACGCCGGAGCGGTCGGCGACCATCCGCCCCTCGTGCCCGAGGATGTTCCACTGCTCGTGGACGTCGTCGACGAAGCCGAGATCGGCGCCGATGGCGCCAAGGACGCGACGCTGTCGCTGGTGCCGCCTCCGCTTGCGGCAAGCGAGCCTCCTTCCTTCGCATCACCGTCCCAGGAGCCACCGGCCCGTCCCATCCCGCCGATCGAGGTGCCGGGCGCTCGCACCCGCAGTGCCCGGATCAGGCGGATGAAGGAGTCGGGCTTGTTCCAGAACGGTTGAAGAAACGTTTTCCGCGCAGGCAAACGACCGTGTCCTTGCCCCAGCCTGCGATGGCGTCATCGTCCGCGGGCGCTGTTTTGATCGGTCATTTGCGGCCCGGATAAACCGAGCGCTTGCATCGACCTGTCGCCTTCCTGTGGGGAAGGCAGCGACTGTTAAGGGCATGTATCGCCAGCTCGATTTGCCCATCAGTTCGTGCAGCCGTGTCGCAGGGCAAGCTCTAGGATCATCCTGTCGGTCGCGGCTTCCAGCGACCTGAGGATTGCCCGATGTCCACCAGCCTGCGCAACGGCTTCGTCTCTTCAAACCCGGCGGGACGTGCGCCCCGCGCTCACCCTTTGGAAAGAGTCTCCGCGTCGAAGGTTGCGACAAGCGGTGCGACCCTTTCCGACATTGCGAGCGCAGTTGCCGAAGGCGTCAGCGCGACGGTGACGTTCAGCGGCAAGGCGTTGCAAGCGGCGGAATCGGCGGGCGGTTTGGTAGCCCGTTCCGCTGAGGATCTCGCGGTCGGCGCATGGCATGCGTTGCATGTCGCCGCAGTCCGCGCCGAGTGCGGCGTCAAGGCGGGCGCAGACGAGATCGAGCAAGGCGCCGGAGAGGTTCTCGGCACCCTCAAGGTCGTCGGCAAGGAGGCCGGCCACTATGCGGCCGTGGCGCTCGACACGTTGGGAGAGGGCTTGTCCGACGTTTCAACCGGCGCCGTCATGGCGGCATCGGCGGGTGGCCAGATCCTGCGGGCCTGGATATGAGTCAGCGCCCATCGAGCTCGTCGTTTCGACGCCGATGCGCGAGGCCATGGCCGACCTTCGTGGCACACCTTTCAGGGGGGCTTGACCCTCCACCATCCACCCACCCTTCGCAGATCCGAACCGGAGCTTGACCATGACTGCAGTCCCTTTGCCGGGCGGCGCCCGCCCGCCTTTCGCAACCCCCGTGGCCAAGGCACGAGCCGAGGTGGCCAGCCGGTCCGAGCGGCAGATCTCCCAACCGCACAAGGCGGAGGCCAAGCCGCCCACCGCGGCGGTCGCCGCCGCCCAGCCGGGTCACGGCACGCAGGTGAGCTTCGGCGAGCAGGCACTGCATGCGATGGAGCGTACGGGCGAGTTTGTCGGCGGCGCCGTGCTGGCCGGCGTGCAGGATCTGGGCAAGGCGGCCTGCTACACCCTCAAGGCGGTCGGCCACGGCGTCGCTGATGCGGCCGAGGGTCTCGAGGGTGGCGTCGTCGAAGGTTTCAAGGATGTCGGATCGGGCTTCGACGACTCCGTCAGGGCACTCGGCCGCGGCGTCGTGCACGTCGAGAATGCGGCCAGCGATGTCTGGGGCCTGGCAACGCAGGGCGCATCGGTGGCCACGAACCTGGTCTCCACGTTGGGCACCGATGCCCAGGTCGCGGTGACCGATCTGGGCACGGCGGCCACGGACATCGGCATCGGCGCCAAGGCCGTGCTGTCGGGGGCGGGAAGCATCGCCAGCAGCGCCGCCAACTACGGCAGCTACGTCGTCAAGCAGGGTGGCAAGGTGTTGAACGAACTCACGTGAACCACGCGTGCCGAGCGCGCGCACGATGCGGAGTCCGGTTGGGAAGAACGGCGCGATCCTCGATCCGCGAATGAACCGGGGCACTCGGTCATAGGCGCTCGAGAACGCCCGCAATCGCACGGGAGTCGACCGGCTTGACCAGATGAAAGTCGAACCCTGCTTCCTGCGCTCGGCTCTTGTCTGCGTCGGTTCCCCACCCCGTGACGGCCACCAGCATGGCGGTGGCATGCCTGGGATCTGCACGCAAGGCGCTCGCGACCTCGTGCCCACTCATGCCCTGCATCCCCAGGTCGCAAAACACGACGTTGGGGCGATGCTGCGCGACGACTGCCAAGGCATCGGGACCGTTGTAGGCGACCTGCACGTCATGACCGCCGACTCCGAGCAGCAGCGCGAGGCTGTCCGCGGCATCGCGGCTGTCATCGACCACCACCATGCGCAAGCGCCTGATCGGCGGACCGCGACCGTCCGGAGCACCGGCCGGGTCCGGGACAGCCGCCACATCGTCCGGGAGGCGTGGAAGCTTGACAGTGAAGGTGCTGCCCTTGTCGATGCCCTCGCTGGCTGCTTCTACGGTGCCACCGTGCATGGTCAACAGGCGTCGGACGAGTGACAGCCCGATGCCCAGTCCCCCCTGCGCGCGATCGAGCGTGCGGTTGACCTGGGCGAACATGTCGAAGACCTGACCAATCAGGTTCGCGGGAATGCCGACGCCGTCGTCGGTGACCTGGATGACCACGGACTCGTCCTGGAGGGACACCGCGAGCTCCAGATGTCCTCCTGGCGGGGTGTACTTCGCCGCGTTGTTCAACAGGTTTCCGATGACCTGGGCCAACCGGGTCGCGTCGCCCATCACCAGCGCGGGCGCTTCGGGCAGCGAGACCGTGAGGCGGTGCCGCGCCGCTTCCACGCCTGGTTGCGCCGATTCGACCGCGGACTCGATGATGGTGCGGATGTCCAGCCGCTGACGCTGCAGGACGACCTTGCCGCTGGAGATGCGCGCGATGTCGAGGAGGTCGTCGATCAGCCGCACCATCACGGTCATCTGCCGTTCCATCATGGCAACCAGACGCGCCTGCTGTTCGTCCTGCGTGCCGCGGAGCTCCAGGATCTGCAATGCGGACCGCAGCGGCGCCAATGGATTGCGCAGCTCATGGGCCAGGGTCGCCAGGAACTCGTCCTTGCGGCGATCCGCGAGCCGCAACGCTTCGTCGGCCTGTCGCAAAGCGGCGAGCTGGTCGCGTATCTGATACTGCCGCCGGCGCGCGCGAAGCGCGGCCTGAACCGCGCTCAGCAAGGTCCGCACCGAGGTCGGGCGATCGATCACCGTGACGTTGGTGAGCCGGTCGACGACCGCAGCAACGCTTTCCGCCCCGCCGACTTCGTTGGCACGGCTCATGAGGATGGCCGGAATGTCGGACCAGGCCGGCTGTTGCGCGAGGGCTTCCAGGACTTGGCCGAACGATGACGAGCCCAGTGCGATGTCCGTGATGATGATGGCGCCGACCGGCCCGGCGATTTCCTTTGCCAGTGCGGCGGCATCGTCCACGACCGCGCACTGCAGGCCGGCGCGCCGCAGCAAGTCGCAGGTGACCGCCCCGTCGCGGCGCGTGGCGGGAAGGACGAGCACCCGGGCTTCGCTGGGACTGCTCATCCCGCGTCAAGCGTTCGGGTTGTCGAAGAGGCTGTCGCCTTCCATTTCGACGGGCACGCCGGACAGGATTCCCCGGAAGCGCGTGAGCGGTTCGCTCAAGTTGATGCCTGAGGCGTTGAAGCAGATCTCGCGGATCGAATCCTCGTGCGCCCCGGTGCGCTTCTTCAGCACCGAGATGGCCTTCTTGACCTTGCCGGCGTGCTCGAAGAAGCGCAGGTAGATGACGCAGTCGGCGAGGTAGCTGGCGTCGCCCGGCGTGCCCATCTGGCCGGCGATCATTCCACTCTGTGCGGCGACCAGGAAGGACGTCACGCCCAGGTTGCCCAGATAGGCCAGCAATTCGTGCAGCTGAGCGGTCAGGTAGTGCCCGTCCAGCATCGCGTTGACGTATCCATTGAGGCTGTCGATGATGACCAGCTTCGCGCCGTCGCGCTCGACCGCGGATCGCACCATGTGCGCGAACTGGCCCGGCGAGACTTCCGCCGGGTCGACCTGGGTCACACCGACCTGGCCGGCTGCGAAGCCTTCGGGGACCGACATGCCCAGGCCCTTCAGCCGGGTCAGCATCGTCTCCCGGGATTCGTCGAAGGTGAAGACGCGCGCGTGGTCGCCGCGCCGCGCCGCGGCCATCGCGTATTGGAGCGCCAGGGTGGACTTGCCGGCGCCTGCCGGCCCGATCAGCAGGGTGCTGCTGCCGATCGCCACGCCGCCGCCCAGCAAGTTGTCCAGCGCGACCACGCCACTGGCCAGCAGGCCGGGCGCGAAGGCCGTGCCATGTTCTGCCGCGGCGAGTCGAGGGAAAACTTCCACGCCCTCCCGATGAAGCCGCATGTGGTGAAAGCCGCTGCGAAAGTCGCTGCCACGAAACTTGACGACGCGCAGCTGCCGCAATGCGCGTCCGTACACCGGCGCCACATGTTCGAGCGAGATGACGCCATGGGCGATGCTCTGCAACTGCAGGTCGGGCCCTTCCGAGGTGCGGTCGTCCAGAAGAAGGACCGTGCAGTGGCGGCCCACGAAGAACTGCTTGAGTGCGAGGATCTGGCGGCGGTAGCGCAGTTGCCCTTGTGCGAGCAGCCGCATCTCGGAGAGCGAATCGAAGACCAGGCGTTGGGGGTCGGTCTCCTCGATCGTCTGGAGGACGCGCTGCATCGTCTCGCTGAGTTCGACCTCCGACGGGTGGAACATTGTCAGTTCCCCATCGCCGTGGAGGTCGGACTCGGCGTCCTTCAACTCGAGGATCTGGATACCCTCCAGCGACCAGCCGTGGGACGCCGCACCTTGCTTCAGCTCCTCCTCGGTCTCGGACAGCGTGATGTACAAGCACCGCTCGCCGCGCTGGGCCCCCTCTATCAGGAAATGCTGCGCAAGCGTCGTCTTGCCCGCACCAGGGTTGCCATCCAGAAGATACATGCGGCGGCCGATCAGCCCGCCATTCAGGATGTCATCCAAGCCGGAAACGCCGGTCGCGATTCGTTCACCCAAAAGTACCAAAGGCTTCTCCCAACGTGCCTTGAAGATCAGGCAAGCGAGAGGCCGCTGGCCAAGTTCGCAGCATAGCGGGCCTGGCCATTGAACACTTGATCAGCAACGGACCGGCGGATGCGCTGTAGAGTTTGCGCTGCGCCTGTCGAGCCGCGTGCGTGCGCGCGATCGCAGATTGCTCGCCTCGGTCGCCGAGGCTTCTCGATACGTGAGGGGATCATGCGCATTGCATGTGTCTGTTCGTCGAAGGGATCGCTCTTTCGCTTCTATCGAACGAGCAAGGACTTGAGGCCGCACCTGACCGAGCTCCTGTCCGTCCTTCTCGAGGATCGATTCAACGCACGAATTGGCGGCATGGACGGCGACCCGGATGTCGTCCTCACGGTCGGCCCGCTTGACGCGGCTTTGGCCTGCGAAGTGCGCGGGCACGTGATGGATCATTTGGGCATCGAACCGGTTTGCGTCACAGGGCCGTGGAACCCGTAGAAGGTGCGCCCGCGGCCTCGACGGCTAAGGGGTCACTGCGGCGATCGAGGCTCTCCCGCTGACCAGCCTGTTCGTGAGCGGGCGGTTGCGACCATCCGCCAGAGGTGGGATGCGCGCGGAGATGGGTTGTGCTTGCCATGAACGCGGAGGCCCCCGCGCCCACTCCGCACGCGCGGCCATTGCCCTGCAAACCGCAGCGCTGGAGAACCATGCGCAGGCCACTGGCGAGCGCATACTGTTCGCCGCTTGAGCCACTCCATGAGGAGCGGCACCACACCAGGGAGACGCGACCATGGGATTTGTCAACGAAGGAACGCGCAATGGCCAGGGCCTCTACTATTCCTCCAGGCACGACGACGAAGAGAACTGCGCGCTCTGCACGGTCGCCGGAGCCATCAATCTGACCACGGGAGCGCCGACTCTCACGACTCGGATGGTCGCGCAAAAGAACCCGAAGGGCGGAATGACATTGGGTTCCACTCCCGATGAACAGGTCATGTCGATCCTGCGGCTGGTAGAGGACAGTACGCTGCGGGAGGGTGACTACTGCACAAAGCGCCCGTATGCCGTGGCTGCCGCGTGGATGGCGGGTTTCGAGGACGGAACGGTCTATGCGATGTGGATCGAGGGCTTCCTGCGGGGAAACGGGAAATCCTGCACGCACTGGCTCAACGCACTGAAGGCGGGCGGTGTCGTCCGGTACTTCGATTTCCAGGCGAATCGAAAAGTGGCTCAAGACCATCAGCGCTTCAGCGGAGGCGGGTTGAACCCTGCGACGGCCCTGGTGCCCATCTGCGCCATTGCGACTCAGAGCCAGCCAGGCGGCGGAGTCAGCGTTCCCAGACCGGACCTGCAGCGCACGGATCAGTACGGCGCGTTCAAGCCCGCGGACGCCGTCTGCCGCGTCATTGCATTCCCGCCACGCAGCCCGGCCGCACGGAAGGATGTGCGCTCAGTCCATTTCGGTTAGCGAGCGTCTCTTTTCCCGGCAGGAGGCACCTTCACGATCTTGCCGGGCGTTGGCCAGGCAGACGAGCCCGCTACCGAGCTCGCACTGGGCTTTCCGACAAATTGGATATATAGTGGTACTAAAGTGGTTCGGACTCGCCGGATCATCACAGGCCAGGCCACCCTCTCCTCCATGACGTCGAACCGCTCGTCCGTGCTTCCTCGCGCCCGCCGCCTCGTGCTCCTCGCCGCGGCGGCGCTGGCGGCGCAGCCCGCCGCCGCCGCGCCAGCGGCCTCCGCTCCCTACGCGCTGTTCGGCGGCAAGCCGTTGGAATGGGAACGCAGCGGCGGCAAGATCGTCGGCGTCTACACGCCCAATTGGCAGCCCGCGGCCCTGGTGGATGCGCTGCACGGTGACAGCGTCACGCACATCGTCTACGCGTTCCTGCATGTCTGCGGGCCGGGCCAGCTGCCCGAGGACGCGCCCAAATGCGTCGGCAAAGGCGATTTCGAGATCGCGACCTCGTCCATCGACGACAGCTTCAACGACGCGTTCGCCCGCCTGAAAGCGCGCGCCCCGCACGTCAAGGTCGTGGCTTCGGTGGGCGGCTGGGGCGGCTCCGATCCGCTGTTCCACATTGCCGACGATGCCGCGCCGCGCGCCGCGTTCGCGAAGTCGGCGGCCGGCTTCCTGCGCACGCATCCCGCGTTCGACGGCATCGACATCGACTGGGAGCATCCGACCAACAACGGCGCGGCCAACGGCGTGCAGCTCGGCTCGCCGGCCGACGGGCAGGGCTATGCCGACCTGATGGCGGCGTTGCGGGGGGCGCTGAACGCGCTGACCGCGGAGAACGGCCACAAGTACCTGTTGACCGCGGCGATCAACACCCAGCACGTCATCGTCGACAAGGTGAACTACCGCGACGCCGCCAGGTCGCTCGACTACATCTTCATGATGACGTACGACAACTACGGCGGCTGGACGAAGGCCACAGGCAACCACACCTCGCCGCGCGCCAGCGCCGACTCCGCGGAAGACGGTCTCGACGTCGCCGTGCGGACGATGACCGGCGCCGGCGTGCCCGCGGCCAAGCTGGTGGCGGGCGTCGCGATGTACGGCCGCGGCTTCACCGGCGTGGGCAGGCCCGCCCCCGGTCAGGGCTTCACCGGCGAGCCGCACACCGGCACGTGGCCGGCGCCCGAGGGCGCCAGCGACTACCGCGAGCTCGCAGCGCGCTACCTCGACCGCCAAGGCCGCGGCCTGCACGGCTACCAGGCGATCTTCGATCCGCGCACGCAGGCCTGGAACCTGTACAACGCGCGCAATGCGCTGTTCATGGGCTATGACGACCCGCGCGCGGTCATCACCAAGGGCCGCTTCGCGCGCGAGGCCGGGCTGGCCGGCGTGTTCGCGTGGGAGCTGTCGCAGGACAACGGCGACATC
>Ga0209759_1001283_pt1 | contig 15000 bp, 12 predicted proteins | sample AraplaCL_Col_mMS_FD_184261 | JGI IMG/M metagenome (GOLD analysis project Ga0209759, IMG submission 184261) | Arabidopsis root microbial communities from the University of North Carolina, USA - plate scrape CL_Col_mMS (SPAdes) (version 2) | ecosystem: Host-associated > Plants > Roots >...
CATCGACGTGCGCCTCGCGCCCGGCGCGCGCCAGCAGGCCGTGATGGCGGCGCTGGATGCCGGCCCCAACGTGCGCGCGGCCGCGCCCGACGAGGCGGCCCTGCGCATGGCGCGCCTGTCGCAGTCGTACCGTGTCAACCTGAGCGTGCTGTCGCTGGTGGCCCTGTTCACCGGCGGCTTCCTGGTGTTCTCGGTGCAGTCGCTGGCCGTTGCCAAGCGCATCCCGCAACTGGCGCTGCTGGGCGTGCTGGGAATGAACGCGGCCCAGCGCCGCGCACTGGTCTGGATCGACAGCCTCGCGGTCGGCGCGATCGGTGGCATCGCCGGTCTGGCGCTCGGCACCGTGCTGGCCGCGGCGGCGCTGCGTGCGCTCGGCGGCGACCTGGGCAGCGGCACCCTGGGCGGCAGCGCGCCGCCCCTGCAATGGAGCGGCCTGGCCGCACTGGCCTACGGCGCCTTGGGCGTCGCGTCGGCGTTCGCCGGCGGCTGGTGGCCGGCTCGCGCCGCGCAAGGCATCGCGCCGGCGCAAAGCCTCAAGGGCCTCAGCACGGCCAGCGGCGGCGACTGGCCCGCCGCGGCCGGCCTCGGCCTGATCGCGCTGGCGGGCGCGCTCGCGCTCGTGCCGCCCTGGCATGCGATCCCGTGGGGCGCGTATGCGTGCGTCGGCGTGTTGCTGCTGGGCGGCATCAGCCTCGTGCCGCAGGTCGTGTCGTTGTTGCTGAAGGGCTTTCGCGGCGCGCGCAATCCGGTCGCCGCCCTCGCCGTCGCGCGGGCCGTCGATCAGCGCCACACGGCCACGGCGGCCGTCGCCGGTGTCGTCGCCAGCCTGAGCCTGGTGGTGGCCCTCACGGTGATGGTCACCAGCTTCCGCGACTCGCTGGTCGTCTGGCTGGACGACGTGCTGCCGGCCGACGTCTACGTCCGCGTGCCGCCCGGCGCCAGCCAAGGTCCCGTGTTCCTGCCGCCCGCTGTGCTCGCCGCGGCCGCGGGTCCCGGCGTGCGACAGCGGCGCGCCGAACGTCTGGTGACCATCACGCTGGCGCCCGAACAGCCCGACGCCACGCTGCTGGTGCGCGACCTGCCCCCCGGCGAGTCCTTGCCGGACTTGCCTTGGATCGTGGCGCCGGACGCGGGGGCGGCGCCGCCCGACGCGGTGCCGGTCTATGCCAGCGAAGTGCTGGCCGCGCTGCAGCACCTGAAGAAAGGCGACGTCATCAACGTGCCGTTGCCGCCGCGCCGCGCCGGCGCAAGCGGTGGGTCGGTGAATCCCGCCGCCGTGCGAGCCGTCGTGCGCGGCATCTGGCGCGACTATGCCCGCCAGCAAGGGGCGTTGCTGATGGCGCGCGCCGACTGGCTGCGCCTGACCGGCGATGAGCGCGTCAACGGCCTCGCGCTCTGGCTGGCCAGGCGCGACGCGCACGAGCGCGCGGACGCGGACAGCGGCGCCGCCGTCGTGGCACGCCTGAAGGCCGCCGTGGGCGCGGACTCCCCCATCGAGATCGCCACCTCGGGCGAACTGCGCGCCTACTCGCTGCGCATCTTCGACCGCAGCTTCGCCGTCACGCGCTGGCTGCAGGGTGTCGCGCTGGCGATCGGCCTGGCCGGGATCGCAGCGAGCTTCTCGGCGCAGGTGCTGGCCCGCCGACGCGAGTTCGGCACGCTGCAGCACCTGGGCTTCACGCGCAGGCAGGTGCTGACGCTGGTGGCGTCCGAGGGCGCGCTGTGGAGCGCCGTCGGCGCCGTGCTGGGCCTCGCGCTGGGGCTGGCGGTGAGCGTGGTGCTCGTCAAGGTGGTCAATCCGCAGAGCTTCCACTGGACGATGCAGATGAGCGTGCCGCCCGGCACCTTGCTCACGCTGGGCCTGGGTGTGGTCATGGCCGGCGCGTTGACGGCCTGGGGCAGCGGCCACGCCGCCGCCGGGCGCGACGTCGTGCGCGCGGTCAAGGAGGACTGGTGATGCGCCGGCGCCCCTGGATTGCGGCGCTGCCGCTGGCCTTGCTGGGAACACGGAGCACGGCCGCCGCGCCAACGGCCGCCGCAACGCGCCAGGCGTCCACATCGGCTTTCGCGTCGGCATCGGCATCGGCATCCGAGACTCCCCCGCCCGGCGTGTCCCACCGCACCCTGCGCTTCCCCGCGGATCACGGTGCCCACCCCGACACCCACATCGAATGGTGGTATGTCACCGGCTGGCTCAGCGCCGGCATCGGCGAGCTCTCGACGCTCGTGCCCGAGTTCGGCTTCCAGGCGACCTTCTTCCGCACCCGTACTGGTCTCGCCGAAGGCTCGGCCAGCCGCTTCGCCGCCCGCCAGCTGGTGTTCGCGCACGTCGCGCTGACCGACCTCGCGACGGGTGCGCGTGGCGGCGGCCTGATGCACGACCAGCGCGCGGCGCGCGAGGGCTTCGGGCTGGCGCAGACGCCAGGGCCGTCCGGCCCGCAGACCGTGCAACTGCGCGATTGGTTCCTGCAACGCGATGCGGCATCCGGGCCGGCCGACGGGAGCCGCCTGCGGATCGAGGTGCGCAGCGATCGCTTCGCGCTGGCACTGGCCCTGGCCTCCACGCAGCCGCTGCTACTGCAAGGCGACGCCGGCTACTCGCAAAAAGGACCCGATCCGCGCGAAGCCAGCCACTACTACAGCGAGCCGCAGTTGGCGGTGCGCGGCCGCGTCGAGCGCGCGGGTTCGCCGGCACGCGACGTGCGCGGACGCGCGTGGCTCGATCACGAATGGAGCAACGAGCTGCTCCCCGCCGCGGCCACCGGCTGGGACTGGGTCGGCTTCAATCTGCTCGACGGCTCGGCGCTGATGGCGTTTCGCCTGCGTCGCGCCGATGGCAGCGCGCTGTGGGCCGGCGGCTCGTTCCGCGACGCGTCGGGCAAGCTGACGGCGTTCGCGGCCAGCGACGTCCGCTTCCAGCCGCTGCGCCAATGGACGAGTCCTCGCACGCGGGCGGCCTATCCCGTCGAGTGGACGCTGGCCACGCCGGCCGGGCGCTGGCGCGTGGCAGCACTGCAGGACGACCAGGAACTCGACAGCCGCGACTCCACCGGCTCGGTCTACTGGGAAGGCATTTCGGCGCTGCACGATGACCGCGGCACCGTGGTGGGCTACGGCTACCTCGAACTGACGGGCTACGCCGGCAGATTGCGCCTGTAGCGACGCGGGGCTATTCTCGACGCGGCACACTGGGCTGATCGGCGCGCCTCATTCGGCGATGGCACAGGCGTTGCCGCGACGGGATTCACTTTCCAGGAGAGCCCATGAAATCGCAGGACAACTCGACCGATCCGCAACACATCTATCGCCAGCTCAAGCTGGGCCTAGGACACGAACTGGTCAACGACGACAACGTATTTCAGTTGATCGCGTTGGCGCAGCAGGATGGCCATCAGTTGCTGGAGACCGAGCTGCGTGAATGGCAGGCGCCCTGCAGCGATTCCAACGACGGCCCGCGGCCGACCATGGTGCCCACGCGGGGCTTCAACAAGGAAAACGTCAAGCACTGAAGGCGACGCAGGCAATGACGGCCCCGGCGCGCGCGATCGATCGGCCGCTCGAGCTGGCCGCGCTGCGCCGGCAGGCGGCGCATTGTCGCGAGTGTCCGCTGGGCGCGCTCGCCACGCAGACGGTCTGGGGCGAAGGCGCCGCACGCGCCCGCCTGATGATCGTCGGCGAGCAACCCGGCGACCGCGAGGATCTCGTCGGCAAGCCTTTCGTCGGACCGGCCGGGCATCTGCTGGACAAGGCGTTCGAGGCGCTGGGCTGGGACCGCCAGGCCCTGTACGTGACCAACGCCGTCAAGCACTTCAAGTACGAGCTGCGCGGCAAGCGGCGCATGCACAAGACGCCGGGCCAGTTGGAGATCCTCGCCTGCGCGCACTGGCTGCAAAGCGAGATCGATGCGGTTGCGCCGGCGGCCATCGTCGCGCTGGGCGGCACGGCGGCGCGCTCGCTGCTGGGCCGCCAGGTGAAGGTGCTGTCCGAGCGCGGCCTGTGGGCCGAGCGGCCCGACGGCATCCGCGTGCTCGTCACGCTGCATCCGTCGGCGCTGCTGCGCGGAGAGCCGGTGGACCGGGCGCGCGAATTCGAGCGATGGGTGACGGATCTGAGGGTCGCCTCCAGCGTGCTGGCAAGCCCGTGAGCGACCTCCTGTCGCGCACTTGAGCGGCCCTGTCGGCCTGCGCCGCAGCCCGTCGCACGCTCATGGCGACGCGTCGCAGCGAGGCGTAATCTGCAGTCATCGCATCAACGCTTTTCCTCTCAGGAGCACACCATGTCAGACAGCGACGAACTCGGCAAACTCGGCGATCTCCATCAACGCGGCATCCTCTCGGACGACGAGTTCGCACGGGCCAAGGCCCGGGTCCTCAACGGCATGCCGGGGGGGCGCACCAGCCCGCCCGTCAGCGCCCTGAACCAGTTTCGCCGCTCCCTGAACGACCGCTGGCTGGGCGGCGTCTGCGGCGGCATCGCGCAGGCGACCGGCACGCCGTCATGGGTGTGGCGCCTGCTCTTCACCTTCGGCCTGGTGTTCGCCGGCTGCGGCCTGGCGCTGTACATCCTGCTGTGGATCCTCGTGCCGCAGGAACAGCTGTACCTGCCTGGCCCCACGGACACCGTGCGCGCGGGTTGAGCCGCACCTCGTTCCACGCGCGCGCCGCCACGGCGCGCGTCGCGTGGGACACTCGCCAAAAGGAGACTTTCGACGATGATCCATATCCGCGAGATCGACCACATCGTGCTGCGCGTGGTCGACCTGCCGTCCATGTTGCGCTTCTATTGCGACGGCCTGGGCTGCCGCATCGAACGCCGCCAGGACGAGATCGGCCTCGTGCAGCTGCGCGCCGGCCGCTCGATGCTCGATCTGGTGCCGGTGGACGGCAAGCTCGGACGCGCCGGCGGCGCCGCGCCGGGCAAGGAGGGCCGCAACGTCGACCACGTCTGCTTTCGCGTCGACCCCTTCGACGAGACTGCGCTGCGCGCCCACCTCGCCTCGCTGGACATCGCCGCCGGCCCCACCGAATCGCGCTATGGCGCCGAGGGCGAAGGGCCCTCGATCTACCTGAGCGATCCGGAAGGCAACGTCGTCGAGCTCAAGGGGCCGCCGTCGGCGTGAGCGCAGCCGGCGGTCTGAGCCCTGCGCGCAGCCGCTCAGGCCAGTCGCGCGGCCGTCGCGCACTCATGCAGGTGTCGCACAGGCCTTGAAGGAACGGCGGTTGCTGTCATTGCGTGCGAAGAGGGTCGCACCAATGATGGGAAGCAACATGTTCAAGACCTCCGTGATGACCCGCGTGGCATGCGCGGCCGTTGGCATCGCCGCCGCGGCGAGCGTTCAAGCCGGGTCGAAAGAAGCGCCGCAACCCGCGGCCCAGGCCGATGCACCACACGCTTCACAGGCCGCGGGGCATGCCAAGCCCAAGCTCGACCTCAGCGGGCGCACACGCGTCGGCAAGGCATCGTTCTACAGCGCGAAGTTCAACGGACGCAAGATGGCCGACGGCACCCGCATGGACCCGCAGGCCGACAGTGCCGCCAGCAAGACGCTGCCCCTGGGCACGACCGCCAAGGTGACCAACCTGGAGACCGGCGAGAGCACCGTCGTGACGATCCGCGACCGCGGCCCGCATGTGCCCGGACGAATCGTCGATCTGTCGCCCGCAAGCGCGCGGCAGGTGGGCATCGACCACCACGAAGGCGTGTCGAAGGTCGCGGTCACGCCCTTGAGCCTGCCGCCGACCGCCGCCGGTGCGAGAACGCCGGATGCCGTGGCGGACGCCAAGCCTGTCCGGCGTCCGCACGAGCCGGCATCGACCGCCAGATAGCCGGCTTCGCCGATCGACGGCAGCGCGCGCCAGGGAGTGCTCCCGGGCTCAGATGTAAATTTGCGTGTCCCCTGCCCACCGGCGCGGCAGCTCGAGCGTTGATGGCACAGGTGCCATGACAATGGCGATTCCAGCCCGCACGGCCGGGGCGAATCCTCTAGGATGCTTTCCACATGACGACCCCAAGAACACAGGCCGTGCCGCGCATGGCTGCGCTGGCCGCCGCCCTCGGTGCGGCTGCCCTGCTCTCCGCCTGCGTGATCGAAGCGCCGCCGCGCTATGTGCAGGCGCCTCCGCGTCCGGCGCCGGCGCCCGTCTATCAGCAACCCGCCCCCATCTACGAACAGCCCGCGCCCGTCTACGAGCAGCCGGCCCAGGACGACTACTCGCCGGACGCCGAGCCGGTGGTCAGCGTCTATGTCGATCCGCCGATCGAGCAGCCCGAGCCGATCGCCGTGCAGTGGGCGCCGCCGCCGATGCTGGTCGAAGTCCCGCCGCCGCAGCCCTATCCCGACGCCGTCTGGACCGGCGGCTACTGGTCGTGGGAAGGCCGCTGGTTCTGGGCCGCGGGCCGCTGGTCGCCGCCGCCGCGCCCGCATTACGTCTGGGTGCAGCCGTACTACGAGCACCGCGCCGACGTCGTCGTCTTCGTGCCGGGCTTCTGGTGCGCGCCCGAGCGCCACTTCGTGCCGCCGCCGCCGGGGCTGCGCATCTCGGTGGCCTTCGCCGCGCCGGGCATTCGCCGCGGCCGCCCGCCGATGGGCCCGCAAGGCGTGTTCGTGCCGCCGCCGCCCGGCTCGCGCCACGGCATCATCGTGCCGGCGCCGGTGGGCACGCCGCCGGCCGTCGTCGTCAGCGCGCCGCCCGTGGTCAACGTGGGCATGCGCGTGCGCGGCAATGTCGATGTGGGCAGCAGCCGCAACGTCAGCAACGTGACCGTCGAGGCGCCGGCCGCCGCGACGGCCAACGGCCAGGCATTCCACAACTCGGTGCCCGCCCGCGCGCATCTGGCCGCCGAACTGGCCCCGGTCGGCCGCCCGGCCGCGCCGCAGCCGGTCTCGCAACAGGCCATCCCGGCCTACCAACCGGGCCGCGCGCCCATTCCGCTGCCGGCCGGCCAGCCCTTGCGCAATGAGCGCAACGACCGCTTCAACGCGCAGAACGGCGCGCGCAACGGCACGCCGCCGCAACCGGGCGTGCAAGCCGCGCCGCCAGGCCAGGCGCAGCAGGCGCAGCCGCGGTTCGGTCAAGGACGGCCGGAGTTCGACCAGCCACCGCGCACGCCGGCGCAGATCAACGGCCAACCGCAGCCGCAGCCGCAGCCGCAAGTCCAGGGCCAGCAGCCGGCATGGCAGCACGGCCAACAGCCGGCGGGCCAGCCAGGCCAGCAGCAGGGGCAACAGCCCGCCTGGCAGCAAGGCCAGCAGCCGCGTCAAGGGTATGGCCAGCCGCCGCAAGGCCAAGTTCAAGGGCAACCGCCACAACCGGGCCAGCAGCCCCAGGGCAATCCGCAGGATCCGCGCCGCCGCGGCGGCAATCCGCAAGGCCAGCCGCCCGCTGCCCAGCCGGGCGCCCAGCCCGTCCAACCTGCCGTGCAGGGCCAGCCAGCGCCACAGGCCAGGGCCAAGGACGCCAAGGAGGCCCACGACGCCCGGGAAGAGCGCAAGAAGACCGAGCACGAACGTCCGGAAGATCGCGAAAAGAGGAACGGCGAGCGCGATCGCTGAACGATTCGATCGAATCAAGGGGGCACTGCGGTGCCCCTTTCTCATGGCTGCGAAGGATCCAGGGGCGGCCCCTTCGTCGTGCCGCCATCACGCAGCCATGATCGTCTTGGCTTCGAGGAACGATTCCAACCCAAAGGGTCCGAACTCGCGACCAACGCCCGATTGCTTGTAGCCCCCGAACGGCGCCAGCGGATCGTGCCGCATTCCGTTGATCGCCACTCGCCCGACCTCGAGCCGGCGCGCGACGGCCTGGGCGCGCAGCACGTCGGATGAGAACACGTACGCGTGGAGTCCGAAGGCCGAGTCGTTGGCGATGGCGACGGCTTCGTCCTCGTCCCGATAGGTGACGATGCACAGCACGGGGCCGAAGATCTCTTCCTGCGCGATGGCCATGTCGTTGCCCACGTTGGCGAACACGGTCGGCTCGACGAAGTAGCCGCGATCGAACCCGCGCGGCCGCCCTGGTCCGCCGGCGACGAGCGTCGCGCCCTGCTCGAGGCCGCGGCGGATGTAGCCCTGCACGCGATCGAACTGAGTGCGGTTGGCCATCGGGCCGATGGTGGTCGCCGGGTCGGCGGGGTCGCCGACCTTCATTGAAGAGACCGCCGCCTGCGCCAGTTCGACCACCTGCGTCAGGCGCCCGCGCGGGACGAGGAGCCGCGAGCCCGCGATGCATGCCTGGCCGTTGTTCTGGAAGGCGATGTTCAGCGCAGCCGGAACGGCCTTCTCGAAGTCGGCGTCGTCCAGCAGGATCGTCGGCGACTTGCCGCCCAGCGCCAGGCTCACGCGCTTCATCGTGTCGAGCGCCTGGCGCGCGATGATCTTGCCCGTCCCGGTCGAGCCCGTGAAGGAGATGCGGGCGACGTCGGGGTTGGTGCTCAGCTCAGTGCCCACGACGTCGCCGCGCCCGTTGACGATGTTGATGACGCCCGCCGGCACGTCCGCTTCGTGAAAGGCCTCGGCCACGATCTGCGTCTGCAGGGCGCTCATCTCGCTGGGCTTGATCACGGTCGTGCAGCCCGCCGCGATCGCCATCGCGAGCTTGCTGCAGATGGAGCCGGCGCTGCTGTTCCACGGCGTGATCAGCACGGAGACGCCGACGGGCTCCATGACCACCGTCGCCGAGCCCACGCGACGTTCGAACTCGTAGGCCTGCAGCGTGCGGGCGGCATCCAGGAAGGCCTGGGCGGCGTACTGCGAGACCCACGACGCGCGCGACACCGGGCCGCCGTACTCCTGGATCGTGGCGTCACGCAGCGGCTCGGCGCGCGCGATGACCGCCGCATGCAGGCGCTCGAGGATGGCGACGCGCTGTGCCTTGGTCGTGCGCGAGAAGGCAGGCAAGGCGTTGCGGGCCGCCGCGATGGCTCGCCGGGCATCTTCCTTGTCGGCCAGGACGACATGACCGAGGACTTCCTCGGTGGCCGGATTGACCAGCGGCAAACGCTCGCTGCCGTGCGGTTTGACGAAGGCACCGTCGATGTAGAGGTGGTCGATGTTGCGCATGAGAGAGGGCTCCTGAAGGGGCTGTTGAGGGATGCGCAGCCAATCTAGGCGCTCCTCTTTGAATTGATAAGATGGACAAATGTCAATGAGACGTCCCTGAAATCAGGACAATGCACAAATCCGGCCTGATCGAACTCGAGGCAGTGCTGGCGGTGGCGCGGCGTTGCGGCTTCCGCGCCGCGGCCGTCGAGCTGGGAATGTCCACGTCGGCCCTGAGCAGCGCGGTCGCGGGCCTGGAAGCCCGGTTGGGGGTGAGGCTGTTCCATCGGACGACGCGCAGCGTGGCGCTGACCGAAGCGGGGGAGCAGTTCATCGCGCGCATCGGGCCGGCGGTGTCCGAGATCCGCAGTGCGACCGAGGCGGCGGCCAGCCAGCGGCAACGACCCGCGGGAACGCTGCGGATCAATGCGGCGCTGGGCGCGGCCCGCATGGTGTTCGCGCCCCTGGTGGGCGAATACCTGCGGCGGTACCCGGACATGACCCTCGACATCGTGACCGAAGGCCGCATGATCGACATCGTGGCCGAGGGCTACGACGCGGGCCTGCTGCCCAGCGAACTGGTGCCGCGCGACATGATCCGCGTGCCGATCGGCAGCGACATGCGCATGGCCGTGGTGGCCACGCCGGACTACTTCACGCGCCATCCGAAGCCGAAGTCGCCGTCGGACCTGGCACGGCACCAATGCATCCGCGCCCGCCTGCCCAATGGCGCGCCGTACCGATGGGAGTTCGCCCGGCGAGGCGAGGCGCTGCACGTCGACGTCCCGGGCAATCTCGTGCTCGATGCGCCACTGCTGATGCTCGACGCGGCGCGGGCCGGCATGGGCCTGGCGCACCTGGCCGAGTGGTACGTGGCCGAGGACCTCGCGACCGGCCGACTCGTGCGCGTGCTGCAGGAATGGACACCGCCGTTCCCGGGGCTGGCGCTTTACTACCCGGCGGGTCGACACATGCCCGCGGGGCTGCGCGTGTTCATCGACCTGATTCGAGAGCTGCAAACCGGGCAGGCTGGCGGCATCGCCAGGGACTGAACCGGACAGCCCCGACCACTGGCCCCACGCCTCCTAGAATCGCCGCTTACCCCGGGAGCGACGATTGGCCTACGACTACAGCTCGGACAACAAGCGGCTCGAACTGCCCAACCCGTTCCGGGTCGAGAACACCTTCCTGTTCGCCTGCGCTGCCATCACGCTGCTGGGTGGGCTCACCGGCCTGCTGTGGGCGCGCGCGGCGATCCAGGCCCACTCCACGCGGCTGGGCGTCGCGCCGCTGCTGGTGGGCGTCGCGCTGCTGGCCGCAGGACTGTCGTTCTCGGTGGTCGCGGCGCGCCGCCTGCGCTTCTTCTTCGGCCGCGGTCGCCCGCGCTCGCTGGCGCCCGAGGTTGCGATCGGCGCGACGGGCAACTCGGCGCGGGCCGACTTCTACAAGGCCACGCTGCGCCAGGGCGGCCTCGAATATCCGGAGCCGCAAGGCGCGCTCAACGGCGTGCTGTACCACGCCGTGCCGCGGCTGATCACCGCGCCGGTGGTGGTGCAGGAGCTGGCCCAGCGCCACTTCTTCAACGCGCTGTCGTTTCTGGTCACGCTGGCGAGCTTCCTGTTCGCGTGGGGACTGTTCGGTACCGCGGAGTCGCGGCCGCTGATCTCGATCGTCTACTTCGTGTTCGGCGCCGTGGTGCTGCTGCGACCGCTGGTCAGCGGCAATCAGGCGCAACTGGGCACCGGGGCGCTGATCGCGCTCATCGTGGCGGCCATCGTCGGCCCCGTCGCCGCGAACCTGCTCGGCGCGGCGCTGCCGTCGGTGCGCTATTCGGTGACGGGCCAGGCCACCTTCCTGCTCGTGTGCGCGCTGCTGGCGGTCGTCCTGATCCTGTGCGCGCTGCATGCGCAGCTCGACGCGTCGCCGCAGACCGAGCGCAGCTGCGAGCAGCGCACGCTGTCGATGAACGGGCCGCCGGCCGCGCTGGTGACCGAGCTCGATCGCACTTTGCAAAACCAATGGGTCGAGAAGATCCCGAACCGCCGCTACACGCGCATCGAGCCGGTGACCCAGGGCGCGACCGGCTCCGGCCGCTTCGCCGGCGAACTGCTGGAGGAGACGCAGCCGATGCCCATGCCCGGCACGGCTGCCGTGACCCTGGGCAGCGCCCTGCGCGGGCCGCGCCACAGCTGGCTCGTGATGCTCGATCTGTACGGCACGCTGCTGACCGTCTTCGGCGTCGTCTGCGCGCTGGTCTACGTGCACGGCTTCGATCCCTCGCGCGTGCTGGTCGAGGGCTGGGGCGATACCGCCACCGTCGGCTACGCCGCCGTCTGCCTGGCCATCGCCGCGTTCTGCTTCAAGTCGGCCGGCGCCGTCTGGGGCCGTTTCGACTTCGACTCCGAGCTCGTGTGGGTGGAGCTGCAAGGCACGTGGCAGTCGTCGCGCATCGGCACCGGCAACCAGTTGAGCAGCCGCCTGCAGACCGAGAACGACGTGGTGCGCGTGGAGGCGATGACGCTGCGCATCTGGCGTGCGCGGGTCGAATCGGTGGTCTTCGGCAAGGACGGCGAGCGCCAGGTGACCGCGATGTACGCGACCTCGCAGGAGGCCGCGCGCCTGGCCGACGAGCTCGAGGCCTTTGCCGCGCGCCAGAGCGTGTTCGTCGCGCCGCGCGCGCCCGAGGACCGGCATCGCATCGAGTCGCTCCAAGCCACCGAGGCGCTGCTGGGCGGACAAGCACCCGCGCACGCGGACGCGCTCGCCGGCCCGCCCGACGCGCCGCGCGTGACGGGCGCACCCGCGGCGCGCTTCTGCAGCGCTTGCGGCGCCAGGGCGGATGCCCAGGCGAAGTTCTGCAGCGCCTGCGGCACCGCCCTGCCCGCCGCCTGAACGCCACGCCGTCCGCATCCGCGCATCCGGGACGCCGGCCCTGCGCTTACCATCCGCGGGTCGACAAACGAGGAGGGACGCAATGGACAACAAGGATGGCGCCGACGGCGGCAACGGGTCACGGGTGAATGTCGAAGAACGGCCATCGACATTCCAGGTACGGGCCCTGGGTATCGGGCTGGTGCTTCTCGCGATCGGGCTGGCCTACCTGGTCGCCTGCGTCTGGCCGGCGAGCTTCGGGCCCGACACGCCAGGCAGCAAGGCCGTGACGATCGCCTTCATCGGCACCACGGGCAGCCTGGCGACGACCGCCGACGTGCAGCTGCTGATGCTGGTGATGGTGGCCGGCGCGCTCGGCAGCTTCCTGCACACGGCCACGTCGTTCGCCGACTTCGTCGGCAACGAGAAGCTGGCCAGGAGCTGGCTGTGGTGGTACCTGCTCAAGCCCTTCGTCGGCATGGGCCTGGCGGTGATCTTCTATCTGGTCATACGCGGCGGTTTCCTGTCCGCGGGCGCCGAGGCGGGCAAGGTCAACATCTACGGAATCGCAGCCTTGGCCGGCCTCACCGGGATGTTCTCCAAGCAGGCCACCGACAAGCTGGGCGAGGTGTTCACCACGCTGTTCCAGACCAAGCCCGGCGAAGGCGACGACGCGCGCAAGGGCGGCCTGGCCAACGACGTGCCGGTCCTCACGGATCTGGTGCCGACCCGCCTGGAGACCCGCAGCGCGCAATTGAGCGTCGAGGTGAAGGGATCCCACTTCGCCCGGTCGGCCGTGGTGCGCGTCAACGGCACGGCGCGCGAGACCGTCTTCAACAACAGCAACAGCCTCAGCGCCCAGCTGGTGCCCGGCGACGTCTCGGCCGACGGCGTGCTGAGCATCGTCGTGTTCAACCCGGCACCGGGCGGCGGCACGTCGGCGCCGCTGAAGATGACCGTCGCCGCGCTCGCCGGCGGCGCGCCGCCGGCAACGCCATGAGCGTCGTGCGGGATGGCTAGTAGTAGGCCCGGCTCGCCAGCGGATTGGTCACTCGAAGCACGACAGCGTGCGAGTTGTAGACCGCTTTGCAAACGTCGATGGAGCTTTGCAGGGTGAACAGGCCGTAGGCCGTGTTTCCCGGCGGATCGAAGTTGACGAAAACCGGCCCTGTGCCGGACATGCCGCCGGCAGTGGTATTGGACGCCGCCGCCTTGCCCGCGCCAAGGCACACGCCCCAGTGGCAGATCGCCGGATCGACCGAGTCGTGGATGTTGAAGATCATCCCTTCGGGGATGTTGTTGATGTCGCGCTCGGCAACGATGTCGCCGTTGCCGATGACCTGGTTGCAGCTGTAGGCGTTGAGCTTGTCGCCTTCGTCCAGCATCCACTGCAGGGAACACAGACCGGACTTGAACAGCCAGACCTTGACCGCGCCATAGCAGTTGGTCGTGCCTCCCCAATTGGTGTTCTGCTCGCGCACGACCGAGCACAGATTGAAGTCGCCGCCCATGTTGGTGAGATCGCGGGCGGCCTGGGCGAACCTCTTCAGGGTGATGTCGGGCAGCCGGGCATAGCTCAGGATCGCCTTGCAGATCTCGTCTTCACCCTTGGTCTTGAAGAACTCGATGGTGTTGCGGCAGTTCTTGCCGAAGTAGTTCGTCGCATTCTTGCTGCCGACCGGGTGCTCGTATTTCTTCGGGTCGAACATCACGTTCTGGCACATCAACAGCCCTCGCAGGGCCATGTGCTGCGTCTTGGTGCCGGTGTTCTTGAAGCCATGCCAGGCCAGCGACAGCGCAGCACCGACCTTGTCCTTGCTGCCGCCCGACCTCGCCTCGATCAGCTGGGCGAGGTCGGCCGAGACGTTGGTCTTGATATAGGCCAGCGCCTGGTCGTAGCGCTCCGTATTCGTGCGTCCTGCCATGCCTGCTCCCCTTCGGTGTTGGATAACGGGATTGTCTTGACACGCCGCCCCGCGTCGGCACGGCGCCCCAACCGGGACTCGCGCGGCCTGTTCCAGGCCATGCCGCCAGTTTCGGACGCGTCGTGCGTCTCGGCTGGCATGGAGGTCATGATGCGCCGAGCCCTCGTTTCGATCCATTACGCCCTATGACAGCGCACGGGCAGCTCGGGGTGGCCGCCGCGCTCGCTTGTTCGCAGCCGCCTCAGTGCGGCACGACCGCCGGAGCGAGCTCGTCGACCTCGGGCGTGTCCTTGTCGCTGATCAGGCCGCGCAGGAACGGGATCAGCAGCGCCAGCAGCACGCCGATGCCCACGGTGCCCCAGCCCAGCCAGCCGAACAGCTGCGCGTAGTACGCGTTGGTGACCTGCGGCGCGGCGTCTTGCGCGCTGGGGATGGACTTCGAGAGCTGGCCGGCGAAGATCGAGGCGAGGCCGGTGAGCAGCATCCACGCGCCCATCATCACGCCCTGGTACTTGTGCGGCGCGAGCTTGCCGATCATCGCGTAGCCCACCGGCGAGATCAGCAGTTCGCCCAGGCTTTGCAGCACGTAGCTCAGGAAGATCCAGAAGAACGCGGAGCGCCCGGTCGCGGGGTCGGCCAGCGCGATGCCCGCGGGCAGCGCGAGGTAGCCCAGGCCCATCAGCACCACGGCCGTGGCGAACTGCTTGGGCACGTCGATGCGCCAGCCGCGCGCGCGCAGCGCCGAGAAGACCCAGGCGAGCAGCGGCCCGCACAGCACGATGACCACGGTGTTGATGTTCTGCACCCACTGCGGCTGCATGCGCACGCCCAGCACCATCGGGTCGACGTTGCGGTCGAAGAACAGCGTCAGGCCGCTGGGCTGGATCTGGTACAGCGACCAGAAGACCAGCGAGCCGACGGCCAGCACCAGGTAGGCCGACATGTTGCGGCGCTCGCGGCGCACCGGATGGTTCAGCGTGACCCAGCCCAGGGCCAGGAACACGAGCGCGCAGATCACCTCGACGACGATCGTCGTCGATTCCGGATGTTGCAGCAGCGCCCAAACGATGGGCACCAGACCGACCAGGATGGCCAGGCCCGCGAAGCCGCGCTTGCGGAACTCGTCCGGCGTGGCATGGAGCAGCGGCGTCTCGCGATCCTTGAGCA
>Ga0209759_1001284_pt1 | contig 14986 bp, 12 predicted proteins | sample AraplaCL_Col_mMS_FD_184261 | JGI IMG/M metagenome (GOLD analysis project Ga0209759, IMG submission 184261) | Arabidopsis root microbial communities from the University of North Carolina, USA - plate scrape CL_Col_mMS (SPAdes) (version 2) | ecosystem: Host-associated > Plants > Roots >...
ACAGCCACGCATCGAACTGAGTTCCGGCACTTTCGCCGGTTGTGCCTGAGTCCTGGAGTATTCACATGCCATTGACGATCAATACGAACATTGCTTCGCTGAATGCGCAGCGCAACCTCAACATGTCGCAGGGTTCGCTCGCGACCTCCATGCAGCGCCTGTCTTCCGGCCTGCGTGTCAATTCCGCGAAGGACGACGCCGCCGGCCTCGCCATCGCCGAGCGCATGAACGCCCAGGTGCGCGGCATGAACGTCGCGGTGCGCAACGCCAACGACGGCATCTCGATGTCGCAGACGGCCGAAGGCGCGCTGTCGCAGGTGAGCAATTCGCTGCAGCGCATGCGAGAACTGGCCGTCCAGGCGCGCAACTCGACCAACAGCTCGTCCGACAAGGACTCGCTGAACAAGGAATTCGCGCAGCTGCAGGCCGAAATCAGCCGCGTCATGGGCGGCACGACCTTCAACGGCAAGCACATCCTGGGTGCCGACGCGACCTCGCTGACCTTCCAGATCGGCGCCAACACGACCGCCGACGACACGATCACGATCGCCACGGTCGACATGACGCTGGACACGACGATCACCGCCGTGACCAACTCGACGACCGCCGTGATCGACGCCTCGGCCACCTCCGGCGCCATCGGCACCGTGATCGACAACATCGACAAGGCCCTGGACTCGATCAACGACACGCGCGCCACCTTCGGTGCCACGCAGAGCCGCTTCGACGCCATCATCACCAACCTGCAGGTCGGCGTGGAAAACCAGTCGGCCGCCCGCAGCCGCATCATGGACGCCGACTTCGCGTCGGAAACCGCCAACATGAGCCGCGCCCAGGTGCTGCAGCAGGCCGGCACGGCGATGGTCGCCCAGGCCAACCAGCTGCCCAACCAGGTGCTCAAGCTCCTGCAAGGCTGAATCCGGGCGACGCGCTCGGCGTATCGGCAGGCGCGCCCCGCAAGCTTCGAGGTTCATCCACGGAGCTTGCGCGGCGCGCCTTTCCATTGCGGGCCCGAGTTCGATCCACGCAAGAGCAGGGTATTCCAGGCCCTCGAAACTGCTTTCGCGGGGATTCGGGGCCTCAACTTCCTGCGCGAGCGGCCGATAGTTCGCTATAGAACCGCCAAGGAAATCCATGACCACGACCCCCAGCTCGACGACGGGTTCCATCAGCTCCGCCGGCATCGGCAGCGGACTCGACGTGAAGAGCATCATCACGTCCCTGATGGCCGTGGAGTCGCAGCCCCTGCAGCTGCTGCAGGACAAGGCGAGCACGGTCAACACCGAGATCTCCGCGGTCGGCCAGATCCAGAGCCTGACGTCGGCGCTGAGCGACAAGGCGCACAAGCTGTCATCGAGCACCCTATGGACGCAGACGACGTCCAGCACATCCGACAGCACCGTCGTGACGGCGGACACCAGCGGCGGCACCGCCGCGGCCGGCGACTACCAGGTGAGCGTGCAGCAACTCGCGCAGGGCCAGACGGCCACGCTGGCCGCGCCCGCCGCGGCGTTGAGCGCGGGCTCCATCGTGATCCAGCTGGGCACCTACAAGACGGACACGGCCAATCCGCCCAACACGACCTTCGTCGCGGCCGGCGCGGCGTCGCCTGCCATCACGATCGGCGCCGGCGACACCTCGCTCGCATCGATCCGCGACAAGATCAATGCTGCCGGCGCGGGCGTCTCCGCCTCGATCATCACCGACTCGAGCGGCTCGCGGCTGTCGCTGCGCTCGACCACCACCGGCGCGATCAACGGCTTCCAGATCACTGCCACCGAGGCCGTCGACGACGGCAACCCGGCGACCGGCCTGTCGGCGCTGAACTTCGACGGCTCGACCGGCGCGGCCAATTCGCAGCTGACGCTCAACCAGTTCGCGCAGGACGCCAAGGCCACCGTCAACGGCATCGCGGTGACCTCGTCCACCAACAAGCTGAGCAACGTCTCGGACGGCCTGAGCCTGACCCTGCTCAAGAAGAGCGACACGCCGGTCGATGTCAACGTCGCCACCGACACCGCCTCGATGCAGAAGGCGATCACGGACTTCGTGTCGTCCTATTCGGCGCTGCAGACCTACATCTCGCAGCAGACCAAATACGATTCGAGCACCGCGGTGGCCGCCGGCACGGCGCGCAAGGACAGCCCGTTGCAGGGCGATCCGTCGATCGTCGGCTTCCAGAACCAGTTGCGTTCCATCGTGACGACCACGTCGACGACCTCGTCGATGTTCAGCCGCTTGTCCGACATCGGCATCGAGGTGCAGAAGGACGGCACCTTGTCGATCGCCAACCAGACCAAGCTGACGTCGGCGCTTTCGCACCCCGACGAGCTGTCCAAGCTGTTCACCACCTACGGCACGACCAAGGAGAACACCGGCATCGCGGTGCGCTTCGCGAGCCTGGCAGACAACGCGGTCACCGTGAACGGCTCGCTCTACTCGCGCGCCGACGGCCTGCGCGGCGAGCTGTCGCGCAACCAGAAGCAGCAGGACGACATGCAGGTCCACCTGGACGCGACGCAGGCGCGCCTGACGGCCCAGTACCAGACGCTGGACACGACGATGTCGCAGATGAATGCGCTGTCAAGCTACGTCTCGCAGCAGGTGACGTTGATGGAGAAGGCCTGACGCCCGGCACGGGGGCGCCGGCGCCCGAATAGTTCCCGCTTGCGCCACGCTTGCATCGACTGGCGGGCCAAACCGGACAGTTCCGCTTCAAGACCGGCGCCAAGACATCCGATAACAAGTCAAGACGAACACAACACGGACTCGGACACCGACCTCGCACCATGTTCACCGCTGCACCCCCTTCCGCATTCGGACGTTCCCACGGCTTCGCCAACGCGTACGCGCGCGTGGGCGTCGAGACGAGCGTCAACTCGGCCTCGGCCCACAAGCTGATCGAGCTGCTGTTCAACGGCTTCATGGACGCGGTCACGCTGGCGCGCGGCGCCATGCGCGCCAAGCAGATCGAGGCCAAGGGCAACGCCATCGGCCGCGCCTCGCGGATCGTCGAGGAAGGCCTGAAGGCCGGCCTGAACATGAAGGCGGGCGGCCGCCTGGCCGAGGACCTGGATGCGCTGTACGCCTACGTCGCGCTGCGCCTGCTGCAAGCCAACCTGCGCAACGACGAGGCCGCGCTGGACGAGTGCGTTCGCCTGATCGGCCCGTTGCGGGACGCCTGGGTGGCCATCGGACCGCAAGTGGAAGCGGGCAACCTGTGAACACGCCGAGCACCTACACCCAGAAGAAGACCATGAGTACCAAGCTGCTCAATTACTACGAAGCCATCGAGAAGGCCAGCGCCGAGATGCTCGCCGCGGCACGCTCGGGCAATTGGGACGAAGTGGTCAAGCTCGAAGGCGCCTGCGCCGTGCTGATCGCCCAGCTGAAGAACGCCGCCCAGTCGGGACGGCTGATGGACAACGAGGCCAAGGAGAAGTCGCGCATCATGCAGCGCATCCTCCTGAACGACGCCGAGATCCGTCATCTGGCCGAACCGTGGCTGGAAGACCTGGACCACCTGATGGGCGGCAAGCCGGCGCTGCTTCATTGAGCCCCCGCGCTCCCGCTGGTCAGAGCTTGAACTGATCGGTCGCTGCGCGAAAACACTAGGCACCCACTCACCATGTTCGAAGACACCCGCCCCGCCTCGCTGGACGCCCTGGACGGCGCCGGCGCCCGCGCCGAGTTCCGCGTCAGCGCGCCCGGGGAGATCCGCGCGATCCTCAAGCAGTTGATGGACGACGTGGTGCCGCTGAACCTGAGCGCCTCGGACGGCAGCGCCTACACGACCACGCTGTGGACGCTGGATCCGGCCGCCGGCCGCCTGTCGTTCACCGCCGACATGATGGCGCCCGCGGTGCACGACATCGTCGAGGCCGACGAGTGCGTCGCCGTCGCCTACCTGGACCGCGTCAAGGTGCAGTTCGACGTCACCGACCTGGTGGTGGTGCAGGGCCACAAGGCCAGCGTGCTGCAGGCGCGCCTGCCGCAGGAGGTGTACCGCTTCCAGCGCCGCAACACGTTTCGCGTGCGCACCATCGAGCGCACGTCGCCGACCGCGTCGTTCCGCCACCCCGGCATCCCCGACATGAGCCTCGCGCTGCGCGTGCTCGACGTCAGCATCGGCGGATGCGCACTGCTGCAGCCCGCCAACGTGCCCGCGCTGCAACCCGGTGCGGTGATCAGGGGCGTGCGCCTGGCGCTCGACGCCGATACGCGCATCGACGCCGGCCTGATGCTGCACCATGTCACCTCCACCGGCGCCGAGAACGGCTCGGTTCGCCTCGGCTGCGAGATCGTCGGCATGGATGCGACGGCGCAGCGCGCCCTGCAGGTCTACATCGACCAGACCCAAAAGCGCCGACGCATGCTCGCCGGCGACTAGGTTCGTCGGAGGGTCCGTTGTTCGATCGTCTGCGCTATCTGGGCGGTTCGCTCAAGGCCCGTCTCGCGCTCGCGAGCGTGGTGTTGATCGCCGCCAGCGTCGCGCTCACGGTCGTGCTGGTGCTGCGCGCGATGGAGCAGCGCGCGCAGAGCGCCGTGCTCGACGCCGAGATCGCCAACGCCGAGCGCATCAGCATGGTGCTGTCGGCCAAGATCGTGTCGCTGCAAAAGGCCTTGCGTGCCGCGTCGGCTCAGGTGCCCGTCGCCCATCTGGACAAGCCTGCCGCGGTCACCGCCTACCTCGAGGACCAGCAGGTGCTGCGCAGCCTGTTCGACAGCGTCTTCATTGCCGATGCCCGCCTGCACCTGATCGCCGTGGCCGAGAACGGCGTCGTGCGCATGACCGACCTGGACGCCTCCGACCGCGCCTATGTCCGCCGCACCGTGCGCGATCGGCGCGCCGTCATCTCGCAGCCCGGCCTCAGCCGCACCAGCGGCACGCCGATGTTCGTGATGACGATGCCGCTGTTCGATCATGACGGCCACGTCTCGGCGATCCTGATCGGCGGCATGAAGCTGTCGACCAACTCGCTGCTGAACGACCTGACACGCCCGGCGGCCGACGACCACGATCCGGTGTCGACGATCGTCACCGACAGCCAGGGCGCGATCGTCTCGCACCGCAATGCGGCCTGGCTGATGGAGAACGCCGAGTCCGACCCGCACTTCGCCGCCATGGTGGCGCACTGGAAGTCGCAGGGTGCGCCGATCGAGCCGCAGGCCACCGCGCGGCGCCTGGGTGACGACATCGTCGCGATGGCCGGGGTGCCCGATGCCGACTGGGTCGTGTTCCGCAGCGCGCCCGCCGAACTGCTGCTGGGGGGTCCGGGCGCCGGGCGGGTGCAGGCGATGTGGATCGGCTCGGCCGTGGCGATCACCGGCGGGCTGATCATCCTGCTGGCGATGCTGCAGCTGCTGCGTCCGCTGCGCCAGCTGGAACGCCGCGCACTGCGCCTGATCAGCGAAGGGTTCACGGCGCAGGAGCCGTGGCCGCAGTGCGGCGGCGAGCTCGGCGAGCTGGCACGCGTGTTCCAGCACGTGCTCAAGCAGAAGGCGGCGATGCGGCGCGAGGGCGACGAGCTGCTGGTCAAGATGCGCGCGGTGATGGCCAATGCCCCCGTGGGTATCGCCTTCACGCGCCTGGGCCGCTTCGAGCTGGTGAGCGACCAGTTCGCCCGCCTGTTCGGTTATGACAGCGCCCAGGTGCAGGGCCTGCACACGCACGTGATCTGCCCGACCGACGATGCGCACCGATCGTTCATCGAGATGGCCGCCGAGACCTTCGCCACCGGCGGCACCTGCGACGAGGAACGCGAGCTGCTGCGCGCGGATTCCAGCCGCTTCTGGGCCCGGCTGCAGGGCGCGCCGGTGCGCGCGGGGGACGCGAGCGCGGGCACGATCTGGATCTTCACCGACATCACCGAGAGCCGGCGGCAGCGCGAGCAGCTCTCGTGGTCGGCGTCGCACGACGAGCTGACCCGCCTGGCCAACCGGCGCGAATTCGAGCTGCGCCTCGGCGAGGAGTTGCGCAGGCGGGCCGACGACGAGCCCGCCGCTGCGCTGTTCATCGACCTGGACCGCTTCAAGGCCGTCAACGACGGCAGCGGCCATGCCGCCGGCGACCTGCTGCTCAAGCACGTCGCGGGCATCCTGCTCAGCAGCGCGCGCTCGCACGACACCGTCGCCCGCATCGGCGGCGACGAGTTCGCCGTGCTGCTGCGCGGCTGCGACGTGCGCGTCGCGCAGCGCATCGCCGGGAGCATCTGCATTCGCGTGGCCAACCACCAGCTCGAGTGGAGTGCCGGCATCGAGACGCAGCTGCTGTCGGTGGGCGCGAGCGTCGGCATCGTCGCCATCGACGCGTCCTTCACCAGCGTCGCGGCGGTGCTCGAGGCGGCCGACGAGGCCTGCTACGACGCCAAGCGCGCTGGGCGCGGCACCGTCCGTACCTACCGCCGATCCGCCGACCCGGCCGAGCTCGCCGTCGAGTAACGGGGCGGCGCCGCGGGAGCGGACGCCGGTCAGGCGGCGACTGCCAGCCGTCGCGGCGCATCCCCTGAATGCGGTATGGGTTGGTATTTACCCGGTCGTGAACCCGGCCGGCCCCGCCGTACCCTTCGCTCCAGTTAATAAAGTAAATTGACTTAATCACTCGGCTCGAGGCGCGGGGCCTGTCACGGCGCGCCACCTACCCCAAGGAGATTCCCATGACGTCATCCCGGACCCGCGCCCACGTGCGCCGCATGCGCCTCGCCGCGCCGTTCGCGCTCGCGGCCGCCTGCCTGCTCGCCGGCTGCGGCGGCGGCAGCGAGGCGGACAACGCCGCCGCCGCGGCCGCCGAGGAGGCGGACGGGCGCGAACTGGCACAGGCGATGCAGGCCTCGGCGGCGAGGGCGCCGGTCGACCTGTTCGACGCCAGGAAAAAGGAGATCGCCATGGAGTTGGTCTCCAGCGCCGAGAACTCGTCGCTCGACTGGAAGGCCCAGTACACCTACATCGAGGACATCGGCGACGGCCGCGGCTACACCGGCGGCATCATCGGCTTCTGCTCGGGCACGGGCGACATGCTGGGCGTCGTCGAGGACTACGCCAACCGCGAGCCCGGCAACGGCCTGGCCAAGTACATCCCGGCGCTCAAGAAGGTCAACGGCACCGCCTCGCACAGCGGCCTGGGCTCGTCCTATGTCTCGGCCTGGCACAAGGCGGCGTCCGACATCGTGTTCCAGCAGGCGCAGGATGCGGCGCGCGACAACATCTACTTCAACCCGGCGGTCAACCAGGCCAAGTCGGACGGCCTGCGCGCGCTGGGCCAGTTCATCTACTACGACGCCATCGTGATGCATGGCCCCGGCGACGATTCCGACAGCTTCGGCGGCATCCGCAAGGCCGCGATGAAGAAGGCCAAGACGCCCGCTCAAGGCGGCGACGAGACGACCTACCTCAACGCCTTTCTCGACGCCCGCAAGGTCGTGATGAAGAAGGAGGAGGCGCACTCGGACACCAGCCGCATCGACACGGAGCAGCGCGTCTTCCTGAAGGCGGGCAATTTCAACCTGGACACGCCGCTGAAGTGGAAGACCTACGGCGACAGCTACACGATCAAGTGAGCGACGCAGGGCCTGTCCGGTGTGAACAGGCCCTGTCTTGGGCAAGCCTGCGCGCCGGCTTGCGCAACGCGGCGCAAGTCCGGCGCCATCTCGAAGCAGGTGAACGCGAATGGACCATCCCGCCCCTGATCGCGGCCGCGGTCGCCCCGCGGCCCTGAACGGGGCCTGCTCGGCGGCCCGCCCGGCGATTGCGCAGCCGAAATCGCCAATTGCTTCCGGCGATGGCGGCCGCTGGCACGCCCGCGATGCACGCATCGGTCTACCATTCGAGCACGTCCCATTGCGGGAACCTGCGCATGAGCAAGACGCTGCTCCGTGGATACGTCGCCACGATGGTTTTCCTGATTGCGGGATTCTGGTTCATCCCTGCGCAATCGATGATTCGCGCGCCATGGCAAACGGCCGTCGGATGGCTGTCGGCGGGCGCCATGATCATGGCCACGCGCCGCAATCCCTCGATGCCGCGCGCCGCGTGGTCGCTCTGCGCGGCCGGCCTCTTTCTCAATGCGACCGGCATCTCCGTCGACTTCGTCTGCAGGGATTTCCTCGGCTATGCAGGCAGCGACGTGGCGCTGCCCGCCGATGTGTTCTGGCTGATGCTGTATCCGGGCCTGGTCGCCGGGCTGTCCATGTTCGCGCACCGGCGCAGCGCCGCGCAGGACTGGTCCACGGTCATCGATGCCTCGATCGTCGTCGTCGGATTGGGCCTGCTCTCGTGGGTGTTCATCGTCGATGCGACATTGCACAAGACCACGATGCACCTGATCGGGCTGCTCGTGGTCGTGGCCTATCCGATCGGCGACTTGGCCGTCCTGGGCGTGCTCGTGAGGTTGCTGCTGCAGCAAGGGCGCGAGCGCAATGTCGCGTTGCGCTGCATCGCGCTGGGCCTGGCCGTCTTCCAGTGCGGCGACCTCACCTGGCTGGTGGTCACCCAGCTCGACCTGGACCTGTCGCACCCGGTGCACACCGCGCTCGACACCGCGTTCCTGGCGGCATTCGCGTGCTTCGGAGCCGCGGCGGCGCATCCCGATGCGGGCGAGCTCACGCAGCCGCGTCCCAGGCAGGAACGCGGCGTCAGCCCTGCCTTGCTGTTTCTTCTCGCGACGACTTCGCTGATCCCGTCCCTGCTGCTGATCTGGCAGGCCATGCGCGGCGCGGTGACGAACGGCGTGTCCATCGGCCTGAGTTCGGCCGCGCTGTTCCTGCTGGTCGTGATGCGCGTGATCGGGCTGCTGCGCAAGGTGGAAGTCCAGGCCCAACAGCTCAATGCGATCTCTCGCACGGACGAACTGACCGGCCTGCTCAATCGGCGCGCCTGGATGAACGAACTCGGCGCTGCACTGGAGGGTTGCAAGCGCTGGAACATGTCGCTCAGCGTGGCCTTGATCGATTTCGACCACTTCAAGGCCTTCAACGATGCGTACGGCCATCAAGCCGGGGACAAGCTGCTGCGCGAGGCCTCGAGCGCATGGCGCGAGGCCACCCGCTCGCCCGACATGCTGGGACGCTACGGCGGCGAGGAATTCATCCTGATCATGCCCAACACCGACGCCCAGGGCGCGCTGCCGTTGCTGGAGCGCTTCCGGCCGCTCATGCCCGCCGGCCAGACCTTCTCGTGCGGCCTGGCGCTGTGGAACCAGGAAGAGGGCATCGACGAGCTGCTGCGCCGCGTCGACGCGGCGCTCTACCGCGCCAAGGAACTCGGGCGCAACCGGACGGTCGTCGCCGACCCCCGATCGACGCCGGTGGCCATCGATCCGGGCACGCCCGCGCGCCTCGCGGCCGCGGGTGGAATTCGGAATTGACCGACCACCCCCGGTACCTCCAGCGCGCGGTCTTGCGGGCGGCTGACGCCCTTGGAAAGCCGGTAAGGGATTGCCTCAGCCTCGCGCGCGAGGCCCGTTGATACCATGACCGCAGCGTCCCTGGTTCGTCCCTTCATCCGCCTTGCCGCGCCCATGGAATCCCGTGCCTCCGTGCTTCTGGTCGAAGACGACGAGCCGCTCGCGCAGCTCGTCGCGCAATACCTGGGCGGGCATGACATGGCAGTGGAGACGGTGCATTGCGCCGCCGACGCGATCCGCACCATCCGCGAGCGGCCGCCGCAAGTGGTGATCCTCGACGTCGGCCTGCCCGATCGCGACGGCTTTGCCGTGTGTCGCGAGATCCGGCCCTGGTTCGCAGGCGCGATCGTGATGCTCACCGCGCGCGACGAGGACGTCGACCAGATCGTCGGCCTCGAGCTCGGCGCCGACGATTACCTCGTCAAGCCGGTGCAGCCCCGGTTGCTGCTGGCGCGGCTGCGCGCGATGCTGCGCCGCGCCGCGGCGCCGCCGCCGGTGGTGTCGGACTGCCGCATCGACATGGGTTCTTTCTCGATCCGCAACGACACCCGCGCCGCGCTGCTCGAAGGCGCGCCGCTGGAGCTCACCAGCGCGGAGTTCGACCTGCTGTGGCTGCTGGCGAGCCATGCCGGCACCATCCTGTCGCGCGACGACCTCATCGGCCGGCTGCGCGGCATCAGCTACGACGGCCTCGACCGCTCGATCGACTCGCGGGTGTCGCGCCTGCGCCGCAAGCTGGGCGACGCGCCGACCGCGCCGGTGCGCATCCGCACGGTGCGCGGCAAGGGCTACCTCTTCAGCCGCCTCGACGGGTGAACCGCCCCATGCCCCGCCCGCCCTGGGCCTCGTGGCTGGCGCGAGCCGCCTTCGTGCTGGCGGGCGCGCTCGCCTGCTGGTGGCTCACGGGCTTCGCGCTCACGCGCATCTACGACGAGGGCAGGGCGCAGACCGACGACCAGTACTTCGCGCTGATGCGCGGCCCGGCCGTCCTGATCGAGGGCGAGCTGCGCCGCACGCCGCCCGCGCAATGGCCCCAAGTGCTCGCGCGCCTGCGCCAGCAATTCGACTACGACATCCAGGTCAAGCCCATCGCCGGCGTCAAGTTCATGCCGGCCGAGCGCCTGCGGGTGCTGCACGGCGAGATCGCGCGCGGCGACGAGGACCAGGTCGACACGGTGCACTACCGCATCGCCGGTACCGACCAGGTCATCGCGATGGGCCCGATCTGGGTCACGCCGGTGAAGTCGGACTATGTCGCGTTCCTGTCGGTGCGCCTGATCGGCACGCTGACGCTGCTGTCACTGCTGGCGTTCCCGCTGATCGCCGGATGGGTCTGGTTCGCGCCGGTGCGGCGCGACGTGCGCGCGCTGCGCACGCATCTTCTCGAGCTGGCCGGCGGCGAGCGCGTCGCGCGCGGCGTCCTGGTCGAATCGCGCCTGCTGGCGCCGCTGGCCGACGGCGTCGAGCGCATGGCGGCGAACTGGCGCGCGCTGCTGGACAGCCAGCGCGAGTTGTCGCGCGCCGTCTCGCACGAGCTGCGCACGCCCGTGGCGCGGCTGCGCTTCGGCCTGGCGCTGCTCGACGAGCAGGCGCGCTCGGGCAACGAGCGCGTGCTCGACTCGCTCGAACGCAGCCTGGCCGACCTGGAGGACCTGGTCGAATGCAGCCTGACCTACGCGCGCTATACGCAGGCTCGCCCGGTGCTCGATCTGCATGAGCGTGGCTTGCTCGCCTGGGTGCGCGACGAACTCGCCGCGCTGGCACCGGCGACCGAAGGCCCCGTGCTGAACGTCGCGGCGGCGCCGCACGAGCCGGCCGGCGGCGAGTCGTTCGAGGCGATGTTCGATCCGTCGCACATGAAGTTCGCGCTGCGCAACCTGGTGGCCAATGCGCTGCGCTTCGCGCGCTCGCGCGTCGACGTGACCATCTCGCGTGACGCCGGCGCGGGCCGCGCGCAGATCGACGTCGACGACGACGGGGAGGGCGTGCCCGAGGCCGACCGCGCCCGCATCTTCGAGCCCTTCGTGCGCGGGCGCCAGCCGGCGCGCGGCGCCTCCGGCGGGCACGGGCTGGGCCTGTCGATCGCCGCGCGCATCGTCGACTGGCACGACGGCCGCATCGAGCTCTCGCGCTCGCCCGCCGGCGGCGCGCGCTTCCGCCTGAGCTGGCCGCTCGAGCCGCCCGCAGCTGGCAAGAACTGACACAAACGGGGACGAATCCGCCACAGACAGGCCGCGGCGAGGGCCGTAGCCTTGGCGTCGCCAACAACGCGTGCGCATCCGCACGTTCCCCTTCCTGACTGCTGGAGACCGGCCTTGAAAAAATCGCTTCTGACATCGAGGGTCTGCAAACTGACCGCCTGCCTGATCAGCGCGGGCGTGCTGAGCGCGTGCGGCGGCGGCGACGAGCCGCAGGCCGCGCAGACGCAGCCGGCCCTGTCCGAGAACGGCCGTGCCACGGCGCAGGCGGTCACCCCGCAGGCCACCTCCGCCGGCACCACCGTCGCGCCGTACTTCGCCACCTGGGCGTTCAACGACCACAGCTACAACACCTGGAGCCTGATGGACGCCAAGAGCAAGACCGGCCTGAAGGCCGCGACGCTCGCGTTCGTCGTCGCGGGCAGCGGCTGCTCGTTCGACGACGGCGGCAACACCATCGACGTCGCGATGAAGTCCGACATCGCGTCGTTCCAGGCGGCGGGCGGCAAGGTCATCGTCTCGTTCGGCGGCGCCGACGGCACGTATCTGGAATCGCGCTGCACCGCGTCGCAGATGACCAGCCTGATCGACGGCCTGATCCAGCGCCATGCGCTGCACGACCTGGACTTCGACGTCGAAGGCAGCCAGGCCTCCAGCTCCAAGCTCAACTCCGTGCGCAGCGCCGCCATCCACGCGTTGCAGGCCAAGCACCCGGATCTCAAGGTCTCGTTCACGCTGGCGGTGATGCCCGACACCGGGCTCGACCCGACCGGCATCGCCATCCTCAAGAGCGCCGTGGGCGCCGGGGTCAAGGTCAGCGTCGTCAACGTGATGGCGATGGACTACGGCTACAACGGCGACATGGGCCAGTTCGCCATCGACGCCGTGCGCGCGACCGCGCAGCAGCTGGCCAACGTGTTCCCGGGCAAGTCCAACGCGCAGCTCGTGGCGATGATCGGCATCACGCCGATGATCGGCCACAACGACGACTCGGGCGTGTTCACGCTGGCGCACGCGGCCGAAGTCGTCTCCTTTGCCGAGTCCAACGCTACGCCACTGCTCGCGTTCTGGGACCTGCAGCGCGACGCGACCGGCGCGTCGGGCGACAAGGGATCGGGCTCGAACAGCTCGAACTTCCAGTTCATCAAGGAGTTCGACAAGGCCGCGACGGCGGCGCCGTCTCCTTCGCCATCGCCATCGCCATCGCCATCCCCCGCACCGGCGCCTTCGTGCAGCAACGCCGTGAACTGGGTCGATGGAACGGACTATCCCAAGGGCACGATCGTCAAGTACTCGAACGGCAAGTACTACCTCGAGGTGAACAACGGCACCAACGGCAGCGACGGCACCGACCCGACCATCAGCACCTGGTACTGGCAGCCCACGACCTGCGCCGCGCCGCCCGCCCCGGCGCCTTCCCCCGCGCCGTCGCCGTGCAGCAATGCCGTGACCTGGGTCGCCGGCACGAACTATCCAAAGGGCACGATCGTCAAGTTCACCAACGGCAAGTACTACCTGGAGGTCAACAACGGCACCAACGGCAGCGACGGTACCGACCCGACCATCAGCACGTGGTACTGGCAGCCGACGAGTTGCAATTGAGGTATGCCGGGTCCTAAACGGCCGGCTTCATGGCCGGGGTGGATCCTGCGACTGCGCGCAGGATGACGCTCTTGGGCGCAGGACGACGCTTTTGAGCGCGGACGGCGCCTTTGCGCGCAGGACGGCGCTCTTGCGCGCGCGATGACACTTGCGGCGAGCCGTCATTCTGCGCGGAGCGAAGCGCAGTCGCAGAATCCACCCTCGCCATGGTCTCGCACGGGCGGCTCCGCCGCCCTCAGACCTGCATGTTCATGATGTCCGTATAGGACTGCACCAGCCGGTTGCGCACCGAGATCGCGGCCTGGAAGCCGATCTGCGCCTTCTGCATCTGCACCATCGTCTGCTCGAGGCTGACGGTGGGGTTGTCCATCTGCAGCTCGTTCTGCATGGTCTGGGCCTGGTTCTGCATGTCGCTGACGCCCTTGAGCGCGTCCGACAACGCCGACCCGAAACCGGCCCTGGAAGCGGCGGACGCCCCCGAGGCGGCGCCCGCCGGGCCCGCGCCGCCCGCGATCGGGGTGCCATCGGTGCGCAGCCCCGCGCGCGCCACCGCGGCGGCGAAATCGAAGGGCTTGAGCTTGACGTCCATCACCATGGGGAACTCCTCGACATCCGGCCGCCCGTGCGAGGGCCGGCCGCGGCGAGTGCGCAGGCGCGCAGGGCAGGGAGGACGGGTTCGGCTGGCATGGTCTGAACTTTAGCGATCCGCCCTGTAACAGAACAAGAGATCTGCTGGACAAACGGCGGCCTTCTCCTGGCTTCGCCGCAGGCTCCCAGGCTAAAGAATGCTTCCATTGCGCCGAGGCTGGGTCTCGTCCTGTCCAGCTCCAGGCGCCAAGGCAAACAACCAGGTCATCTTCCGAACTCCATGGAACAAGCTCTCGCCACCGCCGTTCCCCTGGCCGTCGCGCCAGGCCCGCTCGATCGCCTGATGGCGATGCCCGCCAGCGCGAAGATGAAGCTGGGCATCGGCCTGGCCGGCCTGGTGGCGGTGGTCGTCGCGATCGGCCTGTGGAGCTCGCAGGGCGACTACCGCGTGCTGTTCGCCAACCTGCCCGACAAGGAAGGCGGCGCGGTCGTCGCCCAGCTGGCCACGATGCAGGTGCCCTACAAGTTCGCCGAAGGCGGCACGGCGATCCTGATCCCGGCCGAGAAGGTCAACGAAGTGCGCCTGAAGCTGGCCGCCGCTGGCCTGCCCAAGTCCAGCGTCGTCGGCTTCGAGCTGATGGACAACGCCAAGTTCGGCCAGACCCAGACCCAGGAACGCGTGAACCTGCAGCGCGCCCTCGAGGGCGAGCTCACCCGCACGATCAGCTCGATCGACGCCGTCGAGACGGCCCGCGTGCACCTGGCGCTGCCCAACCAGAACGGCTTCTTCCGCGAGCAGCAAAAGCCCAGTGCCTCCGTCGTGCTGATGCTGCGCGGCGGCCGCACGCTCGATCGCGCCCAGCTGGCCGGCATCGTGCACCTGGTCGCCTCCAGCGTGCCCGAGCTGCAGACCAAGGACGTCAGCGTGCTGGACCAGACCGGTGCGCTGCTGACCGAGAACGGCGACCGCAACGTCGCCGGCCTGGACGCCACCCAGCTGCAGTACGTCACGCAGATGGAGCAGAGCTACACCAAGCGCATCCAGGAGCTGCTGGAGCCGGTCGTCGGCCGCGAGAACCTGCGCGCCTCGGTCACCGCCGACATCGACTTCTCGCAAAGCGAGGCGACCTCCGAGCAGTTCAAGCCGAACGGCAACCCGGCCGACGCCACGGTGCACAGCCAGCAGATCAGCGACACC
>Ga0209759_1001287_pt1 | contig 14969 bp, 10 predicted proteins | sample AraplaCL_Col_mMS_FD_184261 | JGI IMG/M metagenome (GOLD analysis project Ga0209759, IMG submission 184261) | Arabidopsis root microbial communities from the University of North Carolina, USA - plate scrape CL_Col_mMS (SPAdes) (version 2) | ecosystem: Host-associated > Plants > Roots >...
TTCTTGAGATCGGTTGGATTGGTCATGACAAGGGATCCCTAGAGTACAATGCTGGGCTCTCATAGTAATGTGTTTTTGCCGTTCTGGTCATCTTCGATGGAATGAAACTCGCGCGGCTCGTCAGCGGGCCCGCACGGTGAGTGAAATGATTTCAAAATCTCAATTGATCTACCGGGGGAGCCGCATGCGGGGTACCTTGATCGCTGTTGCGACTGTCGCGGTTCTTGCCGGATGTTCCACTTACGACAGCCTGACACAGCGTATTGCCCAAAGCATCACGCCGTACCGCATTACCGTGGTGCAAGGCAATTTCGTCTCGAAAGAAGCGGCTGCACAGATGCAGGTCGGCTTGTCCCGCGCGCAGGTCAAACAACTGCTCGGCACGCCGCTCCTGACCGACATGTTCCACGCGGACCGCTGGGACTACGTGTTCTATTTCAAGCGCGGCTCGACTAGCGTCGTGCAGCAGCGCGACTTTGTAGTCATGTTCGCCGGCGACCGCGTCGCCAGCTGGTCGGGTGGCGAAGATCTGCCGTCCAACCTCGAGTTGCTGGCTGAAATCGACGGCGACAGGCTGGGCAAGAAGAAGGCCGCAGCGGCCGTGGCAAGTGGTGCGAGCGCTGCAAGCGCATCGGAGGCGGTTGCCGCGCCGGCTACGCCGGACACCACGCGTTCGCCGACCGTTGCCGGCGCTGCCGCAGCAGGCGTGCCGTCCACGGACGCCAACGCCGAAGCCGCGCAAGCCGCCAATCGTGCGACCAATGCCGTGCAGTTGTCGCCCAATGCGCGTCCGAGCGTGCCGAGCGCGCCGACCGCCAACGGCGGCGGCATTCCGCAACAGGGCCCGACCGCCGCGGGTCAGCCGCAGTTCCAGTTCCACCGTCCGCCGCCGCCGCAAAATCCGGGTACGGACAACAGCAATCCGGTTGGACCGACGGGCCCGCAAAGCAGCAACGGCGGCCCGACGCACAACGCGCCGCTGACCTCTACGCCGGCTTCGGGAACGGGCGGCTAATCTCGCTGTCCGTGTGTTAAGACGGGCGCTGCGCGCGGGCAACTGCACCGTGCAAAGCGTCAGTCCGGTTCTTCGTTTTTTCAGTCATGCGCGGCGCCCGGGTGTGCTGCCCGCCGCCGCTTTTGCCCGCCTTTGCCGGGTTTTGCCTTTCGAACCCTCGTAGCCATGAAAATTGCCATTGCTGGCGCATCGGGCCGTATGGGCCGCATGCTCATCGAAACAGTCCTCAACGATTCCGACGCCACGTTGTCCGGCGCGCTCGACCGCGCGGGCTCCCCGCAACTCGGTCAGGACGCCGGCGCATTTCTGGGCAAACAAACGGGCGTTGTGCTGACCGATGACGTCGAGCGCGTGTTCGCCGAATCCGATTACCTGATCGACTTCACGCGCCCTGAAGGCACGCTGATGCATCTCGAAGCGGCCCAGCGTCACAACGTGAAAATGGTGATCGGTACAACTGGATTCGACAACGAGCAGAAGGCGCAACTGCGCGCCGCGGCGGACAAGATCGCCATCATGTTCTCGGCGAACATGAGCGTCGGCGTGAACGTTACGCTGAAGCTGCTCGAATTCGCGGCCAAGCATTTCGCGACCGGCTACGACATCGAAATCATCGAGGCGCATCATCGTCACAAGGTCGACGCGCCGTCCGGCACAGCGCTGGTCATGGGCGAGGTGATCGCCAACGCGCTCGGCCGCAATCTCGACGACTGCGCGGTCTACAGCCGCGAAGGCGTGACCGGCGAGCGCGACCCGTCCACGATCGGTTTTTCGGCGATTCGCGGTGGCGATATCGTCGGCGACCATACGGTGCTGTTCGCGGGCATCGGCGAGCGCATCGAAATCACGCACAAATCGGCGAGCCGTCTGTCGTACGCGCAAGGCGCGCTTCGTGCTGTGCGTTTCCTCGAAGGCCACGCAACCGGCCTCTTCGACATGCAGGACGTGCTCGGCTTGCGTTGAGCGTGTCCTGAGCGAACCGAAGCGGTATCGCGCGCCCCGTGCGCGCCCCTGAAATCACAACGCCACGGCGAGGTCAGATGGCAGGCAGCAGCGGCATCATCCATTACCTGCAAACCAGCGATGCCATCACGCATGGCGTTGCGTACGTGCTGCTGGCCATGTCGATTGCGAGCTGGTGCTTTCTGATCGTCAAAAGCTGGGTTCTTACGCGCGCGAGGCGCCAGGCCACGCGTGCTATTGCGCTGTTCTGGCAGGCGCCCACGCTGTCCGAAGGCGTCGCGGCGTTAAAGCGCGCGGACCGCGAGCGCGTCTTCACGCCGCTGGCCGAAGCGGCGCTGCATGCGTCCGAAGTGGACATTCCGGGCGCGCTGCTCGCTCGTGTCGAACGCGGCGAGCGGGTGCTGCGGGCGCTGCGTCAGGCGCTCAGCGCTTCGCAGCGGCGGCTCGAATTCGGCCAGGTGTTGCTGGCTTCGGTGGGCAGCACGGCGCCGTTCGTCGGCCTGCTCGGCACCGTGTGGGGCATTTATCACGCGCTCGGCAGCATCGCGGCGAGCGGTCAGGCGCAGATCGAAAACGTCGCCGGACCGGTCGGCGAGGCGCTCATCATGACCGCCTTCGGCCTCGTGGTCGCGATTCCGGCTGTGCTTGCCTACAACGTGCTCGGGCGGATGGTGCGGCAGTTGTCGGAGGAACTCGACGGCTTCGCGCACGACCTGCACGCCTACGTGTGCGCGCCGGCGGAGCAGGGCCATGCGCAGGCGCCGGCGCGGGCCCAGCAGGCCCCGACCCACTAGGCGCGCTCGGGCGGAAGGAGGCGATATGGCATTCGGCGGACTCGAGAAAAAGCAGACGGCCGCACCCATGGCCGAGATCAACATGACGCCGCTGATCGACGTCATGCTGGTGCTGCTGGTGATCTTTATCATTACCGCGCCTTTATTCACGCACGCGATCCGGCTCGATTTGCCGAAAGTCGCGGCCGCGCCCGCGCGCCAGACGCCGCAAACCATTTCCCTTTCCATCGACGCCGCCGGCAAGCTCTATTGGGACGGCAGCGTGATCACGCTCGAGCAGATGCGCGCGCGTTTCGCGCAAGCGGGCAAAGAGAGCGATCAGCCGGAGATCCAGCTGCGCGCCGAGCGCTCCACGCGCTACGAGGTGATCGCGCAGGTGATGGGCGCGGCGCAGCAGGCCGGTCTCGAGCGGATCGGTTTCGTGACGGATCCGCCTCCGCCGGCTGCAAAGCCGTAGCCGCGCCAGAATCTTCGGAGCGGGCGGCTAGTGTGGCCGTTGCGCTTCCGCATCGCGTGCGAGTTGCTTTCGCACCGCGCGACGCAAACACTTTCCGAGCCGAGCCGAGCCGAGCCGAGCCGAGCCGAGCCGAGCCGAGCCGAGCCGAGCCGAGCCGAGCCGAGCCGAGGCATGCAGCACGCCGCGCGGCGGACCCGTCCGCGGACGGTATAATCAGTCCTTTCCCCCGCCGACGGGGAAACGACGCCATTTCATCCAGCAGAGCACCAAAGCGGCCGGTGCGAAAGCACCGACCCAGCGACTCCATCACACCATGCACGAAAAATACGTTCCCTCCGACGTCGAATCCGCCGCGCAAGGGCAATGGCGCGCCATCGACGCGTACAAGTCGACGGAAACCACCGACAAGCCCAAGTTCTATTGCGTCTCGATGCTGCCGTACCCGTCGGGCAAGCTGCACATGGGCCACGTGCGCAACTACACGATCAACGACGTGATGTACCGCTATCTGCGGATGAACGGCTACAACGTGCTGATGCCGATGGGTTGGGACGCGTTCGGCATGCCGGCGGAAAACGCGGCAATGGCCAACAACGTGCCGCCGGCCAAGTGGACCTACGACAACATCGCTTACATGAAGAAGCAGATGCAGTCCATGGGCCTCGCGATCGACTGGTCGCGCGAAGTCGCAACGTGCAGCCCGAACTACTACAAGTGGAATCAGTGGCTGTTCCTGAAGATGCTGGAAAAGGGCATCGCGTACAAGAAAACCGGCACCGTCAACTGGGATCCGGTCGATCAGACCGTGCTCGCCAATGAGCAGGTGATCGACGGCCGCGGCTGGCGTTCGGGCGCGCTCGTCGAAAAGCGCGAAATCCCGATGTACTACATGCGCATCACGCAGTACGCGGACGAACTGCTGAACGACCTCGAAGGCCTCGGCTGGCCCGAGCGCGTCAAGATCATGCAGCAGAACTGGATCGGCAAGAGCTTCGGCGTGAACTTCGGCTTCCCGTACGAGATCGACGGCGAACAGAAGCTGCTGCGCGTGTTCACCACGCGCGCCGACACCATCATGGGCGTCACGTTCTGCGCGATCGCCGCCGAGCATCCGCTCGCCACGCGCCTCGCGAAAGACAGGCCGGAATTGCAGGCCTTCATCGAGGAATGCAAGCGCGGCGGCGTGGCTGAAGCCGACGTCGCGACCATGGAAAAGAAGGGCATGGCGACCGGCTTCACCGTCACGCATCCGCTGACGCAGGAACAGGTCGAAGTGTGGATCGGCAACTATGTGCTGATGAGCTACGGCGAAGGCGCCGTGATGGGCGTGCCGGCGCACGACGAGCGCGACTTCGCGTTCGTGAAGAAATACGGTCTGCCGATCAAGCAGGTGGTCGCGGTTGAAGGCAAGGAATACTCGACCGATGTCTGGCAAGAATGGTACGCCGACAAGACCGGCACGCTGATCAACAGCGGCAAATACGACGGCCTTGGCTATGAAGCAGCGGTGGACCAGATCGCCGCGGACCTGAAAGAACTCGGCCTCGGCGACAAGCAGATCACATGGCGTCTGCGTGACTGGGGCGTGTCGCGCCAGCGTTACTGGGGCACGCCGATTCCGATCATCCACTGCCCGACTTGCGGCGACGTGCCGGTGCCGGAAAAAGACCTGCCGGTGGTGCTGCCGGAAGACCTCGTGCCGGACGGCACGGGCAATCCGCTCGCCAAGTCCGAAGCGTTCGTGAATTGCACCTGCCCGACCTGCGGCGGCGCGGCCAAACGCGAAACCGACACGATGGACACGTTCGTCGATTCGTCGTGGTACTTCTACCGTTATGCGTCGCCGGATGCGAAGACCATGGTCGACGAGCGCACCGACTATTGGGCGCCGATGGATCAGTACATCGGCGGGATCGAGCACGCCATTCTTCACCTCTTGTACTCCCGCTTCTGGGCGAAGGTGATGCGCGACATGGGCCTCGTCAAGTTCGGCGAGCCGGCGAAAAATCTGCTCACGCAGGGCATGGTGCTCAACGAAACGTATTACCGCGAAAACGAAGCGGGCAAGAAGACCTGGTACAACCCGGCCGACGTGACCGTTTCGTTCGACGATAAAGGCCGCCCGGTCGGCGCAGTCCTGAATGAGGACGGTCAGCCGGTGGTGCTCGGCGGCGTCGAGAAGATGTCGAAGTCGAAGAACAACGGCGTCGATCCGCAATTGCTAATCGACCAGCACGGCGCGGACACCGCGCGTCTGTTCGTGATGTTCGCCGCGCCGCCTGAGCAGTCGCTCGAATGGTCCGGCTCGGGTGTGGAAGGCGCGAGCCGCTTCCTGCGCCGCGTGTGGAGCTTCAGTCAGGCGAACGAAGCCGCTTTGCGCCAGGGCGGCACGTTCGACGCCGCGCAACTCAGCGACGTCGAGAAGACACTGCGCCGCGAGATCTATAGTGTGTTGAAGCAGGCTGATTTCGATTACCAGCGTCTGCAGTACAACACGGTGGTATCGGCGGCCATGAAGATGCTCAACGCGCTCGACAGCGCGAAGGGCGCCCGCCCGGCGGTGCTGCGCGAAACCCACAGCGTGCTGCTGCGCGTGCTGTATCCGGTCGTGCCGCATCTCACGTTCCAGTTGTGGCAGGAACTCGGTTACGCCGACGAACTCGGCTCGCTGCTCGACGCGCCGTGGCCGAAGGTCGACGAGAAAGCGCTGGAGCAATCCGAGATCGAACTCGTGCTGCAAGTGAACGGCAAGGTGCGCGGCGCGATCACGGTGGCGAAAGAAGCCTCGCGCGAAGCGATCGAACAGCTCGCGGCCGCGCATGAGATGGTCGCGAAGTTCAGCGAAGGCAAGGCGCCGAAGAAGATCGTCGTGGTGCCGGGTCGCCTCGTGAACGTGGTCGTGTGAGCTTCGACGAAGACATGACAGCAGGCAGGACGCCGCCGCGCGTGGCGGCGCTTGTCCGCGCTGCGGAATCTACTGCGAACCAGGAGCCAATGTGACTCGCAGATCGTTTTTGACGCTGGCTTGCAGCGTATTAATGTTGACCGCTTGCGGCTTCCAGTTGCGCGGCCAGCAGAACTACGCATTCAAACGCCTCTATATCTCGGGCGGTTCCGCGGCGGCGGGCGCGCGTCTCGCGCGTATCGTGGAAGGCGGCAGCGACACGGTGGTGGTCACGTCGATCGCGAATGCCGACGCCACGTTGCAGATCACCGAAGGCCGCGGCATCGGCACGCTGACGCTGAACTCGTTGGGCGTGGTCGAAGAGTATCAGCTGAATCTCAACATGAACTATTCGCTGACGGCCAAGGACGGCACGCTGCTGATTCCGCCGAGCGTGATCGCTTTGAATCGCGCGATGACCTATAGCGATCAGTTCTCGCAAGCGAAAGCCTCCGAAAGCAACATTCTCTTCGACGACATGGAAAGAGACGCGATCGACCAGCTCACGCGCCGTCTGGCCGTCGTGCGCTCGATGCATCCGGCGCCGGGCGAGGAAGTGCCGTCGGTCGCGCCGCGCGCGCCGTTGCCGCCGCCGCCGCTGTGAGCGTCGTGCTTCGTTCAACGTGCCGCACCTGTTCAACCTCGCCGATCGGTAGCCATGCAACTGCGACTTGACGCGCTCGAAGCGCATCTCGCCAAGGGACTCGCCGGACTGTACGTCGTGTACGGCGACGAGCACCTGCTCGCGCAGGAAGCGTGCGACCGCATTCGCGCCGCAGCGCGCGCGGCGGGCTTTACCGATCGTTCTGTGTTCACGGTGGAGCGCGGTTTCGACTGGAGTTCGCTGCTGGGCGCGAGCCAGTCGATGTCGCTGTTCGGCGACCGTCAATTGGTCGAGCTGCGCATTCCATCGGGCAAGCCCGGCAAGGAAGGCGCGGACGCGCTGAAAGCGCTCGCGGCTACCGTCAATGACGACGTGCTCACCATGATCACGCTGCCGCGGCTCGACGCGGCCACGCAGAAGTCGGCGTGGTTTACGGCTTTGTCCGATGCGGGCGTCGCGTTGAAGATCGATCCGGTGGAGCGTGCGCAGTTGCCGAACTGGGTTGGGCAGCGGCTCGCGGCGCAGAATCAGCGAGTCGCCGCAGGCGAAGAAGGGCGGCGCGCGCTGGCGTTCATCGCCGAGCGCGTGGAAGGCAATCTGCTCGCCGCGCATCAGGAAATCCAGAAGCTCGGGCTGCTGTATCCGGCGGGCTCGTTGAGCTTCGAACAGGTTCAGGACGCCGTGCTCAACGTCGCCCGTTACGATGTTTTCAAGCTGAACGAAGCGATGCTGGCGGGCGATGTCGGCCGCTTGTCGCGCATGCTCGACGGCTTGCGCGGCGAAGGCGAGGCCGCGGTGCTGGTGCTGTGGGCCGTGGTCGAAGAAGTACGCACGCTGCTGCGGATCAAGCGCGGCGTCGCGGCCGGCAAGCCGCTTGCAATGCTGGTGCGCGAGAACCGCGTGTGGGGTCCGCGTGAGCGGCTGATCGGCCCGGCGTTGTCGCGCGTGAGCGAAGGCGCGCTGGAAAAGGCGCTTGCGCTGGCGGCGCGGCTCGATCGCCAGGTGAAGGGGCTGTCGGGCGGTACGCCGGGCAATCATCGCAACGATCCTCCGCCTGATCCGTGGGACGGTTTGTTTGAACTCGCCATGACGGTGGCGTCGCCGAAGACGGCGCCCGTCCCGCCGCCACGACCTCGAAGCTCGACAGCTGCGCCGGCGCGAAGGCCTGTCTGAGCCGCAACGGCTAGTTTGATTGGCCTGCGCGAAATGTGCGGAACTGCTGGCGCTAGTGCGCCGAACCGCTTTCAGGCGAGCGACATTCGGCAGTCGACGGCTCAGGGTACCTTGATGCCACCGGCACTGCCGCCGCAAGCAAAGCGCCTTCACCCGACTTACAATCGCTTGATCTTTCGCTAATTCTGCCTGTCCGCCGCACCTCGGCGCGCGCGGCATCACGAGACTCACCATGGATATCGACCAGTACATGACCGACCTCGGCCGCCGCGCCCGCCAAGCTTCACGGGCGATGGCACGGGCGTCGACGGCGGCGAAGAATGCCGCGCTCGCGGCCGTTGCGCAGGGTATCGAACGCGATGCCGCGCTGCTGAAGGAAGCCAACGCGCGCGACGTCGCGCGGGCTCGCGAGAAAGGCCACGACGCCGCGTTTATCGACCGTTTGACGCTGTCGGACAAAGCGCTGAAGACGATGGTCGAAGGTTTGCGGCAAGTCGCCGCGCTGGCCGATCCGATCGGCGAGATCAGCAATCTGAAATATCGGCCGAGCGGCATTCAGGTCGGCCAGATGCGCGTGCCGCTGGGCGTGATCGGCATCATCTACGAATCGCGTCCGAACGTGACGATCGACGCGGCCGCGCTGTGCCTGAAGTCGGGCAATGCGACGATTCTGCGCGGCGGTTCCGAAGCGCTCGAATGCAACGCGGCGCTTGCGAAGCTGATCGGCGAAGGGTTGGAAAAAGCGGGCTTGCCGCAGGAAGCCGTGCAGGTGGTCGCCACGTCTGATCGCGCAGCGGTGGGCAAGCTGATCACCATGACCGAATACGTCGACGTGATCGTGCCGCGCGGCGGCAAGAGCCTGATCGAGCGCTTGATGAACGAAGCGCGCGTGCCGATGATCAAGCACCTCGACGGCATCTGCCATGTGTACGTGGACGACCGCGCGGATCTGGCCAAGGCGCTGACCGTCTGCGACAACGCCAAGACGCACCGCTACGGCACGTGCAACACGATGGAAACGCTGCTGGTCGCGCGCGGCATTGCAGCGGAAGTGCTGCCGCCGTTGGGCAAGCTGTATCGCGACAAGCAAGTCGAACTGCGCGTGGACGCGGCGGCGCGCGCCGTGCTGGCGGACGCGGGCGTGGGTCCGCTCGTCGATGCCACCGAGGAAGACTGGCGCACCGAATATCTCGCGCCGGTGCTGGCGATCAAGGTGGTCGAGAACCTCGATGCCGCGATCGATCACATCAACACGTACAGCTCGCAGCACACCGACGCGATCGTCACGGAAGACCACGACCGCGCCATGCGCTTCCTGCGCGAAGTGGATTCGGCGAGCGTGATGGTCAACGCATCGACCCGTTTCGCGGATGGTTTCGAATTCGGTCTGGGCGCGGAAATCGGCATCTCGAATGACAAGCTGCATGCGCGTGGGCCGGTGGGACTGGAAGGGCTGACGTCGATGAAGTACGTCGTGCTCGGGCACGGCGAAGGCCGGCAATAAACACGAGGAACGCTGATGCTTTGGGTAAAGACGTTTCACATTGTTCTGATTGCTTCATGGTTCGCCGGCCTGTTCTATTTGCCGCGCATCTTCGTCAATCTGGCGATGGAAACGGAACCCGCGGCGACGGCGCGTCTATTGACGATGGCGCGCAAGTTGTTCCGCTTCATGACGTTCATCGCGGTGCCCGCGCTGGCTTGCGGGCTTTGGTTGTGGCTGGTGATCGGGATTGGGCGCGGGCAGGGGTGGATTCACGCGAAGGTTGGTGTGGTGGTGCTGCTTTTGATTTACCACGCTTACTGCGGTGTGCTGCTGCGGACCTTCGAGCGGGGGGAGAATCGGCGCTCGGATAAGTGGTATCGGATGTTTAATGAACTGCCCGTGCTGGGGATGTTGGCAGCGGTGGCGTTGGTGGTGATTAAGCCGTTTTAGGACGGGGTTTTGATTTTGTAGAAGGCGGTTTGCCGGGTTCGGCAAACCGCCTTTTTTTTGGGTGGCGCTGGGGCGCGATGCGGCGTCCTAGGCCGAATGGCTAGTTCGCTCGCCAGCCTATATTGGGACGGCCGCTGCGCGTGCAGTGTGATTTATAATTTCCGAACCATCGGCACCAACCGGTGGTCTGGTTTAGCAGCCAGTGCCAAAAACCGCACACCCGCCCAGCGCGGGCGTGCGTCTGCCTCTGCACGTCTATATTTCAATGGGCGGGCCGTGGTGGGGAGCCGCAAGGCTCGCCGGTATGTTTTTGGCCCGGTCTGCTAACCCGCTACGTGCCCGCTCACCCTCCTTGCAAGCGAGTGTCGGGCGATCCAGGTAAGTTTTAGGGAGATCGCACCATGAGCAAGTCCAACAAAAAGCAACCCGCCTCACGTCCGCCAGTCGATGCCTTGCAGTACGAAAAACTCGCCATGTCGGCATTCGGTTCGTGCGAACGACAACTGACTCAACTCAACAGACTGGCCACACTTGCGACCTCGATATATAGGAATCCTGCACTGACGAACCACGAACGACGCAGCCGTCAAGTGCTGCTCGAGTTGCTGGTTGAAACGTGCGAGGAGTACGAGCGGGAAGTGGAATGCGACCGCGAGTTGTATCAAGTGATCGCGCTCGATGCGCGTGGGATTGCTCATCGGCGGATTACGGCAAGTGCTGCAGCGAAACTTCTTGCGGAAGCGGGGAAGGAAACCAAGAAGGACGATGCGAGCGTTTCGCGAAGCGTGACAGCGACGCGTAAGTCGGCACGGAGTCCGGCCGACGCAGTTGTTGCTGCGACTGCGCACTGAGAGGGGCTACAACATGTTTAAGCAAGTTTCCACGCCTCGCTGAAGTCGCCAACGCCGCGGCTCAACAATGCTCGACTGAAGCACGGCGCGTGCGAAGTTGATTGGTGAAGGGCGGTAAGCGACTGGCCTGCCACAAAACGCTTATGCAACTGGTGGCCGCACCGGATCGTGCGGCCGTCGGCGATCTGATCACAAAGACCCAATTCGTCAACGCCATCGCGACGCCTACCCTTAGAGGGACGGCTCCTCCTTCTCGCAACCCGCTGGACACTCCTGGTTAAGCGGTTTCGCATCCAGTTATCCCAATCCGGATCGGCGGATGTGACGTCGATCGCCGGACGGCAGAAATGCGCGGTGCGCATTACGTCGCTGCGTTTGCGCGCTCAACGCAGATCCACCGATTTGACTTGCGTTTTAATCGCAGTCCGCGCGCAGATGTTTAATTTAAAGAGCGATTAATCGCTGCTTCGATCAAGACTTTTCCGAAACATCGCACAATAGTTTCGACACAAATGTCCGACGCTTAGCAGGTGTGAATGCTGACAATTCACGGATTAAAGTTCAGCACATTCCCATTGTCCGCGCGTCTTGCGTAACGGAAGTCTACAGCTGTTCATCTCTCGACTTCCGACAGCGCTGTCGCCAATGACAGTTGCACAAACAATCTGCACTCAATCTCTCGTCTCCTTTGTCTGAAATACCCGCGCATGTTTTGAGCGGGTTTTAGTCCTTGTCTGATTCTGTCTGTTGCTCTCGTCTCATATTCTGCAAATCGAACATAAGCAAAGCACGTCGGCCCTAGCCACGCTTCGCTCGATGTTGGGCCGCAAACGTGGCTGTCGTGTTTTTAATTTTTTTACCGTGAGTATTCATGAACAAGAATCGATTTCGCCGGGTATTTAGCAAACGTCTCGGCATGCTGGTCGCTGTGGCAGAGAATGTGGCGAGCCAAGGCAAACAAGCCGGCGAGAGCTCGGCAGCAGGCGTAACCGGCCGCGAACTGGGCGTCATTTCGACAATGACCACCACGGCACTCGCGCTGATGGTATTTCACCCTTCCCTGAGCCAGGCGCAGTCGCTGCCCACCAACGGTCAGGTGATATCGGGTCAAGCAAGCATCTCGCAGACCAATCCGAACACCATGACCATCAATCAGGGTACGCAGCGTACCGTGATCGACTGGAACTCGTTCAACGTCGGCCAAGGCAACACGGTCCAGTTCAATCAGCCGAACGCGCAGGCGCAGGCGCTGAACCGCGTGGTTGGCGGCCTGGCGTCGAACATTCAAGGTTCGCTGCTGGCCAACGGCCAAGTGCTGATCCAGAACGCGAATGGCGTGCTTTTCAGCAAGGGCGCGGTGGTGAACGTCGGCTCGCTGCTCGCGACCACCAAGGCGATCGACACGAACCAGTTCATGTCCGGCAACGCGCTGCAACTGAAGTCCAACGGCACCAACGCCAGCGTGGTCAACGACGGCCAGATCCAGGCACAGGGCTATGTGGTGCTGATGGGCGACCAGGCCCGCAACACGGGTTCGATCACGACAGCGCCGGGCGGCCAGGTGGCACTCGCCGCAGGCGACAGCGCGACGGTGGCGCTGGCCAACGGCCAAGGCATCCAGCTGACGCTGACGAACGCGACGGCCAATGCGCTGGTGGAAAACAGCGGCACGATCAACGCCGGCAACGGCAGCGTGCTGCTGACCGCTCGCGGCAAAGACACGCTGCTCAACACGGTGGTGAATCTTTCGGGCGTGACGCGCGCGGGTACCGTGGTCGCCGATGCGGGCAACACCGGCGACGTCGCGGTGACGGGCAAAATCGATGCATCGAACGCAGCGGGCCAGGGCGGCACGGTGGTGCTGTCGGGCGATCGCGTGGGCGTGTTCGGCAATGCATCGATCGATGCGAGCGGCGCGACGCAGGGCGGCAAGGTCATTATCGGTGGCGACAGTCTGCACAAGCTGGCCGGCACGGCGGCGCAATCGATGCTGCAAGACGGTGTGCAGTTCGCGAACTTCACGCAGGTGGACGCGGGCGCGAAGATCGACGCGGGTTCGGCGCATGGCAATGGCGGCTTCGTCGAAACGTCGGGTCATAGCCTCAACGTTCAAGGTCAGGTGAGCGCAGCGGCGCCGGAAGGCAAGGCCGGTCAGTGGCTGATCGATCCGACGGATGTGACGATCAGCACGGGCGCGGATGCGAACTACAGCGGCAACGTGACGAGCGGCTTCAGCGGCGGCTCGAACACGAGCGCGACGGTGAAGAACACGACGATCAGCAACGCGCTGAATGCGGGCACGGACGTGACGATCACGACGGCCAGTTCGGGCACGGCCACGGGCAATATCGTTCAGCAAGCGGGTGCGGATATCACGAAGACCGCCGGTGGCAACGCTAACCTGACGCTGGCGGCCAACGGCAGCATTACGCTGCATGGCAATATCACATCGACGTTCAACCAGCTGAATCTCAACCTGACGGCTGACGTCGGCGGCAATCACACTGGCACGCTGTGGCAGCAAAGCGGCACCATCGACCTCAACGGTGGCGCCTTGACTGCTCATGGCGATGTGTCCGGTCAAAGCAGCGGCAACGGGCTGGCATTCAGCGGTACGGTCACGAACGTGAGCGGCGGCTCAATTACGGGCGCGGCGAACACGGGCTCGGGCGTGATGTTCGCCGGCAACTTCACGGAAGTTGGCAACGGCACGTTGACCGTTACGGGCACCTCGAACACGGCGGATGGCGTCCAGTTCGTGACCGGTACGAACTTCACGGAATCGGGCAACAGCCGAGTCAACGTGACGGGTACTTCGGTTGCTGGCACCGGTATCGAGGTCGGCAAAGCGGGCTTTTCTTCTCCGGTTAATCTCACTTTGACGCAAAACGCGACTCTCAACCTGAACGGGACGAGTTCAAGTGGCTTCGGGGCGGCAATGTGGGCAGTGAACACCAACGTCACTGGCAATGCGATCCTGAACGTGACGGGCCATTCCGACAGCACGTTGGGCGTCACCCTTGCCCAAGATGTCCAGAACGCCAACGGCAACAGCATTGGCGGCAGCGGCTACCCGAACTACCTCAAGCTGAATGTGTCCGGCCACGGAACGGTCAACATCGACGGTACTTCCAACAAGGCGGTCGGCGTTGCGGGATGGCCCGGCATTAATGTCACGGACAATGGCACGCTTAACATCAACGGCACCGGTGCAACAGCCGGGGTCACCATGCAGGGAAACTGGAGCGTGTCGGGGAACGGCACGTTCAACCTGAACGGACAAGGCAATTCGTCGGTCGGCGTCGACGTGACGTGGCCTGGATCCGTGCAAATTACCGATACCGGCCGCATGAACATTGCGGGCACGTCCAACAGTGCTAATGGCGTGATGGTTGATGGGAACTACCCTGGCGGTTTCACTGTGAGTGGGAACGGTTCGCTTAGCATCGCCGGCTCGTCTAATAGCAGTGCGGGGGTCAACGTTGCTACCGCGATCAACACACAAAATAATAGCTCGGCCAATATCACCGGCACTTCGAATACTGGAGATGGCGTCGACGTTAACAACTCGTTGAACACAGCTGACAACAGCACTATCACTATTTCCGGTACGTCGAATCAAGGCGCGGGTGTGGACCTTCAGCCGAACGGCACGCTCAACGTTTCTGGCAACGGAGCGGCCAACATCTCGGGTAACTCGACGAACGGCAATGGCGCGGTCATCGATGGCAGGGTGAACGTGACCGACAACGGCACGGCAAACATTTCCGGTGGCTCGACCAATGGCTCGGGCGTGGTTGTCGATCCGAATGGTTCGATCAATGTCTCGGGTAACGGCGCGGCCGATATCAGCGGAAATTCGACGAACGGCAATGGTGCGGTCATCGATGGCAATGTGAACGTGACGGATAACGGCACGGCGAACATTTCGGGTGGTTCGACCAATGGTTCGGGCGTGATTGTCGATCCGAACGGTTCGATCGATATCTCGGGCAACGGTGCAGCCGATATCAGCGGGAATTCGACGAACGGCAATGGCGCGGTCATCGATGGCAGCGTGAACGTGACGGATAACGGCACGGCGAACATCAGCGGTAACTCGACCAACGGCACGGGCGTGATCGACAATGGCTCGATCGACACCAGCGGCAATGGCACGACCAACATCTCGGGCGATTCGACCAACGGTACCGGTACGGACATGAACGGCTCGACCAACACGTCGGGTAACG
>Ga0209759_1001290_pt1 | contig 14915 bp, 17 predicted proteins | sample AraplaCL_Col_mMS_FD_184261 | JGI IMG/M metagenome (GOLD analysis project Ga0209759, IMG submission 184261) | Arabidopsis root microbial communities from the University of North Carolina, USA - plate scrape CL_Col_mMS (SPAdes) (version 2) | ecosystem: Host-associated > Plants > Roots >...
GCTAAAGCACAAGCAACCCCACCCCAGCCCTCCCCTACTGTCGCAGGGGAGGGGGCGTATCACGACAAGCGTCGAGACACGCGCTTAAGTTAGCGCCATTGCGCTTAAAGCTTCTTCTTCGCTCTGGCCAACGCTGGATGCCAGGTAGCTGGCCAGCACAGACTCAATGTATTCGTAGCTCGTCCATTGACCTCATTGCACCTCTGGGATGTCCATCCCGGGTCGAAAGAAGACCCTCTCAATCAGGGTCGTGTCTTCGATCGAAACGGGTTCGCGATACGAATCACTTGCACGGACTCTTGCTCAAAAAGCGTGGCCATCGACCAAGTGCAGTCGCGAAGAGTCCAAATGGCCTGCGTTTCACCCAAACCGGCAAGGATCTGTTCCTTTACATCGATCATCTCGCGTGGCCTTCCTGCAATTCCACCCCTAATTCGGCTCGTCGATACCTCGACCCATTCAACATCGCGAAGGGGGATTGGTCCACCCGAGCCTTCTATATAGCCCTCCACAGGCATTGTCAGAAGCTGCCCCCAGTGCCCCTCGCTCGTAGACGAGCCCTCTTTACAAACTAAGCGAACCCAGCAAGGAGTCTTTGACACATTCATAGAAGTGGGAAACGCTATCTCCCCGCGTGATCGTTGCCACCGTGCGCGGCAATGAACATGGCGACGGCCGACCGGCAATAGGATTCGATTTCGTTGTCGTCCTCTGCTCTCGCCTGATCGAAGCGCGCGATGATCAGAAGATCGGATCCTTTGAAAAGCGCGGCAAACAAGCGCGCAGACTGGAGAGGATCGGGCACGTTCAGGCCCGACTTCGCGTGCAACTGGCGTAACAGGGTCTCAATTTGGGCAATGACATGGGCGGGGCCGGCTTCGTAGTGGAGCTTGCTTAACGACTTTTGATTCGTCTTGTCGGCCATGACCATGGCTTCGACACTGCGGACGTCTGATCTCAACAGCGTGCGAAGCAGTAATGATCCCACCGCCATCAGCCGATCTTCGACCGAACCTTCGACGCCTTCAAGAAGGGACTGTGGTGCAAACAACTGATGGCAGCCGGCCGCGATGGCCGCGCTGAACAGCGCCTCCTTGTTCTCGAAGTGCCGATAAATGCTGAGCTTGGATATCTTTGCTCGCTGGGCGACCTTGTCCAATGTCGTCGCTTGAAAACCCAACTCCACAAAGAGTTCGCGCGCGGCGTCGACGATCGTTTGGCCAAGCGCCTGGTTGGCGGGCCGCCCGCGCCGGCCCTGGCTGTTTTCGGTCACGAGAATTGCAGTCCTTGACAGTATCCTAAATCTAGAATTAGGGTACCGCGCAGTGTCTAAAATGTGCAAGCTAGCCCCAACCTAACCCTTTATCCACACACGGAGTCCATCACCATGGATGACGTCATCATCATCGGCGGCAGCTTTGCCGGTCTCGCGGCCGCCCTGCAGCTCGGCCGCGCCCGCCGCCAGGTCACCGTTCTCGATACCGGCCAGCCGCGCAACCGCTTCGCCGGCCATTCGCATGGGCTGCTCGGCCACGATCACAAGCCACCGCTGGACATCCTGGCCGAGGCGCGACAGCAGTTGGCGCGCTATCCCACGATCAGGCTGGTCAATGCCCGGGCCGACAGCATCTCCGGCACCATCGACGATTTCTCCGTTCTCACTGCCGATGGCGAAAGCCTTAAAGCGCGCCGCCTGATCCTGAGCTATGGCATCGCCGACCAGATGCCAGATGTTCCGGGCTTCGCTGAAGGCTGGGGAACCTCCATCGTGCCCTGCCCTTATTGCGACGGCTTTGAAGTCGCTGGCCAGCATTGGGGCCTCGTGTGGTCCGGTCTGCAGTCGCACAATCAGGTCAGGCTGTTCCACGATTGGACCGACAGGTTGACCCTCTTCGCCGATGGTCACGACATTCCGCCCGATATCCGGGCCGATCTAGCGCGCCGCAACATACCTGTCGTCGATAGCCGGATCACCAAGATCGCCCATCATGGGGGCCATAGCGCCACGGTCAATCTCGATACCGGCCCCAATGTCGGGGTCGACATCTTGTTCGCGCATCCGCGCAACAAGCCGTCCGCAAGCCTGCATGAATCACTGGGCCTCGCCACAATCGATACGCCCCTAGGCATCGTCCTCAAGGTCGATGAGCGCCGCGAAACCAGCATGCCCGGCATCTACGCCGCCGGCGACCTCGCCAATCCCCTCATGCCTTCGGTCACCACGGCATCATGGCAAGGCGCGATGGCGGGTATCTTCGCCCAACAGTCGATGCTGGTTTGAGAGCACAGATTCCATCCCGGAGAGATCAATCAGAAGACCCGAGACGCGATCTTGGAAAACATTCGAACGGCCTTGGGCAGCTTCGAATCCTCCGGGCGAGCATGGATCGGCCAGTGGTGTGGCTCGTCACCGCGCCTGTAATGCAGCGCCAAATGGTGAGCCACTGCTCGAACGGACAGCAAAGGTGTGGAACGGGCGGCGCTTGCCCGGTGCGGTGATGTGCTTGCGATTTGGCTCCCAAGCAGGGACGCCTTTCTACCGCTCGCCCAATTGCGCCTTCAGGAAATCGATGAACAGCCGCACTCGCGCCGGTAGCAGGCGGGTTGCGGTTACAGCGTGCACCTGGACCGGCGCAAGGCTCCAGTCGGGCAGCACGCGAACGAGGCGCCCCGACTGGACATCGTCCAGCGCGAGCACATGGTTGAGCACCGCGAGCCCGACGCTTTGTATCGCCAGCGCGCGGCTCAGCGCGACGCTGTTCATCGCAAAGCGTGTCCCGATCGTCACCTCGACCGATTCGCCGCCGCGATGGAACGTCCCCTCGGCTCGCCCCAGCCTCCCTGCGCCCTCCACGATGCAGACCACGTGCTGGTCGAGATCGTTGGGGTGCGTGAGCGGTGCAGCGCTGCGCAGATATTCGGGCGACGCGTACAGATAGCGCGGCAGCACCGCGATCGGCCGCGCGATGAGCGTCGACGGCGTCGTGGGCGGCGGACCGATGCGGATCGCCAGATCGAAGGGCTCCGCGTGTAGATCGATAGGGCGCGGCGACAGATCGAACTCGAACGCGATCAGCGGATACGCCTTGGCGAAGTCCGCAATGATCGGCGCGAGATAACCGGTCGCGAGGTCCGCGGGCATCGAAACCCGTAGCGTGCCGGTTGGACGTTCGGCCACGTCCAGGAGCGACTCGTGCGCGATCCGCGCTTCCTCCACGATGCTCTGGCAGCGCTTGAAATACACCTCGCCCGCTTCGGTCAGCTCGACCTTGCGCGTCGAGCGATTCAGCAGCCGCAGACCGATCTTCTTCTCCAACTCCGCAATGTGACGCGACAGCGTCGAGTTCGGCATATCCAGGGCGTCCGCCGCCCGGCGAAAACTCTTGGTGCGTGCAACCTCGACGAACAGCTGCATGTAGCTGAGCAGTTCCACGTCATTGCTCCATGGGTGGATCAGTGATTTCAATTCTAGACCTTTATTCCACGCATGGATCAGTTCATCGTGTCGACACTCTTCACCCTGCCGAGGAATCGACATGAACCCGCTCAACGAAACCGTTCGCATTGGACGCTACAGGCTGCGCAACCGGCTGGTGATGGCGCCGATGACGCGCTCGCGTGCCGACGACACCACCGGCGTACCCTCCGCGCTCGCCGCGCAGTACTACGCGCAGCGCGCGGACGCCGGCCTGATCATCACCGAAGGGGCTTTCCCGTCGCCGATGGGCAAAGGCTACGTTCGCACGCCGGGCATCCACTCCGCCGCACAGATCGAGGGATGGAGGCGCATCACCGATGCGATCCACGCGCGGGGTGGCCTGATCTTCCTGCAGTTGATGCACACCGGACGCATCTCGCATCCGAGCATGCTGCCGGGTGGGGCGACACCCGTCGCGCCTTCGGCGATCGCCGCCGCTGGCCAGACATACACCGCGACCGGCTTGCAGGACTTCGTCGTGCCGCGCGCGCTCGACACCGACGAGATCGCTGCCATCGTCGACGAATACCGGCTGGCTACGCGTCACGCGTTGCAGGCCGGATTCGACGGGGTCGAACTGCATGCGGCCTCCGGCTATCTGCCGGAACAGTTCCTGTCGTCGGGGACCAATCAGCGCACCGATCGCTACGGTGGATCGCCGGAGAATCGCGCACGCTTCATCGTTGAAGTGCTGGAGGCGATGATCGCCGAAGCGGGCAGCGATCGCGTCGGCATCAAGATCTCGCCGGAAATGGGCTTCAACAGCGTGACCGACGCGGCACCGCAGGAAACCTACCAGTACCTCGTGCAGCGGGTCAGCACGCTGCAGCTCGCATACCTGCATCTCGCCCGGACCGGCAGCGCGTTTGACTATCGCGCGCTGGTGCGGCCGCTGTTCAACGGCGCGCTGCTGCTCGGCGGGGGACTGGACCGGGAGAGTGCCGCGTCGCTGATCGCGAGCCGCGATGCCGACGCCGCCGTGTTCGGCAGTCTGTATCTCGCGAACCCCGACCTTTTACAACGCTTCGTAGCCGGCGCGCCGCTCAATGCGCCGGAACGCGAAACGTTCTATACCGACGGTCCTCAGGGCTATATCGACTACCCTGTTCTAGAGCAAGCACCATGAGCCGAACATTCCGCACCTGTGCCGACCGCAGCGCCAAAGCCGTCTCGATCGATCAGGTGAAGACGGCCTCGACGGGGTGATCCGCATCGGCAGATCGATAGCAGATCGGAGTTCACGATGGCGCCGGCACGGTTTGCTTCCGCGGAGGCGCAACGCTCAGCTGACCGCCTTGGCAAGCCAGTCCCACCGCCATCACGCGGGCCCAAGCAAAATTACGTTTTATTAATGTACCGGCAGGTATAGTTACTCACATGTCGAGAGACATCAGTCCCACCGCTTAGCCGGGCCTCCCCTCCTCGCCAAGCAACGTAAAGATGGATGACCCCGAAGCCCGCAAGCTCCCTCTTGCGGGCTTTTTATTGCCTGTATCGAGGTAGGCAGCCACTTTCACGACGTCTTCTTGAACAGGTCCTGGAAGATCAGCGGCCCCCAGACGCCGTTCCGCGCCTGCACCAGCTGGCCGCCTTCCGCGATCCTGCCGAGATTCACCGGCGCATAGCCGAGCCGTTCGACGAGGGCGGCCACCGTTGCCGTCGCACCTTCATCGTCGCTCGACAGGAATACAACCCGTCGTCCGCCGTTGATGGCCGGGTCTTCCGCGAGAACGCGGGCGGCCAGATGGTTGAACGCTTTGACCAATTGCGCGCCGGGCAGCGCCTGGGCTACCACCGAGGAGGAAGGAACGTCGCCCAGATCGTCGAGCGTGTTGGTCACATCGATCACGATCTTGCCCTTCCAGCTTGCCCGAGCGTTCGCAACCTGTTGGTGCTGCCCGAATGGGACAGCCAGCATCACGATGTCGGCCTCGAGCGCGTCCTTCAATGTCCTGGGAACGATCGTCGGACCAATCGCGTTCGCCTGCGGCGCGAGCGCTTCAGGCGGATGCCTGCTTGCGACAGCCACGTCGATGTTTTTGCGGGCGAACATGCGGGCCAGCGCCTGGCCGATCGCGCCGAAACCTATAATTGCGTAAGTCATGTTGCTATTCCGATCCGTGTTGACGTTGATGGCCCGGCATTCATCCGCGCGGGCCTCCACACACAGGCTCTTCGGCGTGATGTCAGATGGCCGAGAAGCCGCCGTCGACGGACAACTCCACCCCATTCACGAAGCTCGAATCGTCTGATGCGAGAAACAGCGCAACCGTCGCGATTTCCTCGGCACGCCCCATCTTTCCGCGCGGGATCAAGGATTCGAACATCTGCTTCGCCTCCTCGGTGAGAACCTGGTCCTGCATGGGTGTGGCGATCGGCCCCGGGCTCAGCACGTTCACCCGGATATTCCTGCCCTTCAGTTCGTTGAGCCACGTGCGCGCAAATGAGCGCAACGCCGCCTTGCTCGCCGCATACACGCCGTAACCGGGAAAACCTTTCACCGAAGCAACCGACCCGGTCATGAAGATCGATCCGCCATCGTTGAACAGCGGCAGCGCCTTCTGAACCGTAAACAGCGTACCGCGCGTATTCAGGCCGAACGTTGCATCGAAATGCTGCTCGGTAATCTCGCCCAATGGAACGGCTTCGCCGGTGCCGGCGCTTGCGTACAGGACATCGATGCGGCCTTTTTCCCGTTTGACCGTGTCGAACAGACGATCAAGGTCGTCGAGATTGGCCGCGTCGCCGCGCACGCCCGTCACGTTCCGCCCGATCAGCTTGACCGCCTCATCGAGCGCCTCCTGCCTTCGGCCCGTGATGAAAACGTACGCGCCTTCTTCCACGAACCGCTTGGCGCTTGCCAGCGCCATGCCGCTTGATCCACCTGTAACAACTGCGACCTTACCTTCAAGCTTACCCATGCGTTTTCACCTTTCGTCGTGTCGGGACAGCGTCTCTGTTTCCATTTGTATGAGCGCGCTGTATCTTGTGGATCAGCGATCCGTATATGTGGATCAGTGATCCGAATATATGGATCGCTGATCCACTTGTCAAGGCAACCCATGCGAGCCGACGCCAAAAAAAACTACGACCACCTGCTTGCCGTCGCGCGAGACGTCGTCAGCGAGGACGGTGTCGATGCGTCCATGCGAGACATCGCTCGCCGGGCCGACGTGGGGTTGGCCACGCTGCTACGGCATTTCCCGACGCGCGAAGCTTTGTTTGAAGCGTTGATGAGTACGACGCTGGACGCGCTGGCGCAGAAGGCCGACGAACTTGAGGCGTCGCTGCCACCCGACGAAGCGCTTGTTTCCTGGTTTCGCGATGGCGTGGCGTTTGTCCTTAGCTATCGCGGCGTCGTCGACTTGATAGCAAGCGCCCACGAGGACCAGGAGTCTGCGCTGTATGCGTCATGCGCCATGGTGCATTCAGTGGGAGAGCGACTGCTGCTGCGTGCCCAGGCCGAGGGAACGGCGCGCGCCGATATGAATGGGGCCGACCTGTTCGCCCTGATGTCGGCGCTTGCCTGGGCGGCCGGCCAACCTTCATTCGCGCCGCGCGCCGATCACCTCTTTCACATTATCTCGAGCGCCATCCTGACAGCCCCATCGAGCAGCAATATTAAAAGGGCAAGGCGCTGAATCGGATCGGCGACCAAATTGCTCGAGGCTATTGTCGGCTTGAGGAATGGCCCGCGCGATCTTCGAGCACTGCGCTTGATGAGATGCCGAGTTCCGACACTTCGCGCAGACCTGTTGACCGCCTGGTATCGCCGCAATTTCCTAATCTGCGCAAAGCTTCTGCAGCTTTCGCAGCCGGGCGACCGGATCGTAATTTTTTTCGGCGCCGGGCACGCCTACTTGTTGCGGCAGTGCGTAAGCGAGACGTCAGGATTTCAACTCGTGGAGCCGAACGACTATCTTCAGCCATAGCCTTCGCACACGGTGCTAGCATGCCTCATCGATCACAGCGGTGACGATTATCTGGTAACACCGTATACCGGAGCGTGACATGGGGAAAAGGGACGATTACAGCGTGCCGGCGATCGTATTGGGCCGGGGCCCGACCGCGCTTGGCATTTTGCGTTGTCTGACGATGGTGGGTATCCCTGCCTATGTCGCGTGCCCCGCATCCGATCACGTCACCCACTCGCGCTGGTATCGCCCCACACCCGGACGAGAGGCGTGGGACGGCTCGCTCGGGCCGCACGCCATCGAACGGTTGCGCCATATGCCGCTGCCAAAAGCCGTGCTGATTGCCGGTGCCGACGATGCTGCGCTATGGCTTACCGATCTGCCTGGCAGCGAACTGGCGTCGCGGTATTTTCTCAGCACGAGCTCGCGCGAAACGCAGGAAATCCTGCAGGACAAGTCACGTTTTTCTGCGTTTCTGGAAAGCGTGCATGTTCCACACCCGCGCACTTTTCGCATCGAAAGCGATGCGGATATCGAGGCAATACCTTTCGACGAGCTTGACCGTGTTTTCATCAAACCGGTGAACTCGCAAAAGTTCAGCGACGTCACCGGTGTGAAAGGCATCTGGGTGAAGCGCAAGGACGAACTGCATGCTGCATGGCGTCGCCTGCACGATCAAGGCTTTCGGCTGATGGCGCAGGAATACGTACCCGGCACAGCGTCGGATCATTATTTTGTCGACGGCTTCCTCGATGGTCGCGGCGAGATGACTGGCTTGTTTGCGCGCCAACGCATTCGTATTTCACCTCCCGATTTCGGCAACAGTTCGTACTGCCGCAGCATCCCGCTTGAACAGCTGCAAACGCCGGTCGACGATGTCAAACGCCTGCTGGCGGCGCTGAATTATCGCGGCATTTTCAGCGCGGAATTCAAGCGCGACAAGCGCGACGGCGTTTACCGCATTCTTGAGGTCAACACGCGCGCCTGGACCTACGTGGAGTTTGCGGCGCGCTGCGGCGTCAACGTTTGCGAAATGGCGTACCAGGATGCCCTCGGCTTGCCGGTGCAGCGAGCTACGCTTGACTACAAGGCCGGCGCCGGCTGCGTCGACTTCTATCGAGACCTCAGCACCGTTCAAGCGCAAAGCGCGCAGGCGCGCGGACCACTATGGAACATCCTGCTGCAATGGGCTGGCGCGTATTACCATTCGTTCCGCCTGGACGACCCGAAACCGGGGCTACACTTCGCCATGCAGGTTTTGACGCGGCGATGGAGCGGGCGGGCGCCGGGTTAATCGCTGCAATCTGCTGTTCAAGCAGTTCCATTTTTTTGCTCGCAGTTTTTCCTTTTGGTAGAGCCGGCAAGGAAAAGGGAGAAGTCCATGTCAGACACGGCAGCAGACGCGTCAGGTGTACGACAGCTTCATAGCAGGACCGCGAACCAAGGTATTCAGAATACCCAGCACGCACGCTCATCGGTGCCAACCGCTCCTCAAGGGCTCAACGCGCTGCGATCGGCAGCCGCCCTCTGGTGGATGGTCGCCATCGCCGGTCACGCCGTGTTCGGCGCCTACATCATCGGGACCTACGGCGCTGCGACACTGCGCGGCAACGTGGCAGCATGGAATCGCGTATTTCCGGCAGGCTATGTTTCCGGCCAGCCACTGGGCAATGCGATCGTAGCAGCACATGTATTGCTCGCCTCGATTGTCGCGCTCTGCGGACCGCTGCAATTGGTGCCCTCGTTGCGCCGCCATGCACCGTGGTTTCATCGCTGGAACGCGCGCATCTATGTAACGGTTGCGATTGTCGTCGGACTGGCAGGGCTCGTGATGATGGCAGACGATCGCTCTCTTGTCGGTGCATCACAGAATGGCAGCGTTGCCATCAACGGTGCCCTGCTACTGGCATGTGCGGTTCTTGCCTGGCGTTACGCACGCGCGCGTGATTTTGCGGCACACCGGCGCTGGGCGTTACGGCTGTTCGTGCTAGCAGCTGGCGTATGGTTTTTTCGTATCGGCCTTGCAGCATGGATTGCCATCAACGGAGGTATCGCCGGCTTTGATCCAAGAACAATGCGAGGGCCTGCATTGTTCGCACTGGCAGCTGGTGAATGGATGGTGCCGCTATTGGTACTGGAAGCTTACTTGCGAGCCGAAAGAGCGCGCGGCCCTCTGGGACGCTACATCATTGCCGCGCTGCTGGTGGTACTGGCGGCTGCCACCGGCTTCGGCATCTACCGAGCGGCCATCGGCATGTGGTTGCCACCGCTTTTACTAAAGTAGCGGCAGGCATCGCATCCCTTCGTATCGCGGATGCCGCGGACCATGCTCGGTGCGGCAACGTGGGGTGGCGCACTCGCTCATACAGCGAACCTGTGTCAGCCGGCCGCGGGCTCCGCCGTGTTGAACGCCAACTGCGCAGCGAAAGCCCGTTGGTATGCAGGGCGCGCTTCGCCGCGCGCAACGTAGGCGGCCAGGCTGGGAAATTCATCCAGGAGACCCGATGGTCTCGTCCTGAGCAGCACGGACACCATCATCAGGTCGCCCGCGCTGAACGCGCCATCCAGCCATTCCTCAGCACCCAGGCGTGCGGAGAGCTGGCCCAGCCGGTGGCGGATGCGATCCGCGATCAGGGGCAGGCGCTCCTTGCTCCAAGGTTTGTCGCCCTCGGTGAACTTGGCGGTGACGATTTCAAGGATCGGCGGCTCTACCGTGTTGAGCGCGGCAAACATCCAGGTGATCGCGCGTGCACGGGCATTGACGTCCTCCGGCAACAAACCCGCGTGGCGCGAGGCAATATGCAAGATGATCGCGCCGGATTCGAACAGCACCAGATCACCTTCCTCATAGGTTGGAATCTGGCCAAAGGGATGCCGCGCCAGATGCGCGGGCTGCTTCATCGCGGCGAACGAAACCGGGCGAACCTCGTAGGGTTGGCCGGCTTCCTCCAGCGCCCAGCGGACGCGCGTATCGCGCGCCAACCCCTTGCCGCCGTCAGGTGACCGTTCAAAGGCAGTAATGGTGGGAGTCATCGGGATCTCCTGATGGTTGTGAAGGCGCGGCGCGAGCTGCGACACCGTTAATGGGTTTCAACATGGGCCGCATTTTTACCGTGTTTGAAATGGCGACGTACGGGCCGCCCCCGAATCGACATGACGCAGATCAAGCGCTTGGCGACGCCGGCAACCGGCCGGCCGTACCGACATGCGGCTAGCTTTCGCCCCTTGAGCCTCCAACGTTCAATGCCAGCAAAATGCCTGGGTATCTTGTCGAATTCCGCTTTCGCCATTCGTCGCGGTAATGATCACGCCAACTCCAAGGCACTCGCACCACCGCGATCCCGAAGACTGTCGAGCGGAGGTTTCCATGGCGAAGTTTATATTCGAGTTGAACCAGTCCCTGGATGGCTATATCGACCATCAGCAACTAGGGCCTCCCGATCCCGCGCTCTTTCGTCACTTCGTAGAGCGAGTACGCAGCCTGACTGGCATGGTGTACGGCCGCCGCATGTATGAGGTGATGCGTTATTGGGACGAAGATTCTGCCGATTGGGGCGCGGATGAACGCAGCTATGCCGTGGTGTGGCGGAGCAAGCCGAAGTGGGTGGTGTCGCGCTCGCTGACCTCCGTCGGCGCGAACGCCACCCTTGTCGCCGATGACATCGAGGCGGCGATATCGCGGCTGAAAGCCGGGCTAGCCGGGGAGGTCGAAGTGGCCGGAGCGGAACTGGCGGGAAGCCTCGCCGACCTTGGCCTCATCGACGAGTACCGGCTCTACATCCACCCCGTGGTACTGGGCCACGGCAAGCCATTCTTTGCCGGCCCTCGGTCGCGGCTCCATCTGGTGACCAGCGATGTGATCGTCAAGGACGTGATCAGGTTGACGTACATTCCGGCCTGATACGCGTTGGCGGGCGCGCCCATCAACGCAGTTCGGCCCGAAGTTCCCGCACGCCGCGCCCCAGGCGTTGGCGCAAGAGCGTTCGAAGTGTTGCTCCGTCGGCGTAGCCGACCTCCGCCGCGATGGCTTCAAGAGCAAGGCCGCTGCCCTGGACCAACGCTCGTGCGCGCTCAACGCGCAGGTCCTGAAAATAATCCAGCGGCGATTTGCCCAGCACGGCCTGGCAGCGGCGCTGCAAGGTGCGCGCGCTCGTCGCCAGCGCATGCGCGGCCTCCTGCAGCGAGAACCCTTGCTTGAGGTGCTCGCGCGCCCAGCGCTCGAAACGCAGAACGAGCGGATCTGCCTGCGCCAGATGATTGGGAATGATATATGCAGCTTGCGAGGAGCGGATATCGGCGAGCAGGTAGCGCGACACCATGGCTGCAAGGTCCGGGCTGGCTTTGCGTATCAACCAGAGCGCAAGGTCCAGATGCCCCATCGCTGCGCCCGCCGTAACCATCCTGCCTGAAGGCACGAGCATGCGTGATTCGTCCAGCGACACATTCGGATAGCGTTGCCGGAACAATGGCGCGAGCCACCAGGTTGTGGTCGCGTCCTGATGATCCAGCAATCCGGTTTCCGCCAGCAGGAACGAGCCGACGCAGGCGGCGGCCACGTGTGCGCCTTTCGCGTGCCACGCCAGCAGTTGCGCCTTGGCGTCGCCTACGTCCTTTCGCTCCAGCGCGGGGATCAAGCGGTCCGGTGTGGAGGCCTTCAACGCCGGGACGATCACCCAATCCGGCTTCAAACTCCTTGTTATGGCCCGCACCGGCAACGATAGCCCCAGGCCGGATCGCACCTTCTTGCGCACGCCGACGAGCGAGAGGTCAAACAAGGGTGTGCCGGCCATTTGTGCGGCCGCGAACCGGTTTGCGATGCCGAAGGCCTCGAGCGTCACGGTGAGCCCGGTGTCGAACAATCCGTCCAGGGCGAGGATGGTGATGCGCATGGCGTAAATGACCATAAAGTTGTCATTTACGACAATATTCCTTTTGGCGGTCCGGGACTAGATTGCTCGTCGTTGCACAGGCCCGCATCCAACCGAAGAGGAACCACCCATGAAAATCATGGCTATCGCTACGCCAACGGTCGCCCTTACCCCCGACGTGCTCAAGCCGCACATGCCGACTGAAGTGCATGCCACCCTCCAGCTCTATCTGGATGGCAAGGTCGAGCAATTCTGGTTTGTCGAGAAGTCCGGCCCGATCTTTCTGATGAACGTCGAATCGGTCGATGAAGCCAAGTCGGCGCTGGATTCGTTGCCCTTGGTCGCTGCCGGCCTGCTGGCCTTTGACCTGAAGCCGGTGGGGCCGCTGATTCCCCTTGGTCGGTTGCTCCCGGCGGCGTAAGTGCTGGCAGCCCATCCACCCAAGCGTGCAAGGGAATGGAGTGGCACTAGCACCCAGCCGTTTCGTTGAGCCGATGCCGCTTAGCGGCGCGGCTTAACGAACGCTTTTGACGACAGCAAATTCGATGATTCGGTCTCGGCGACTTTTGCCATGCAACCGCCAGGCACTGGAAAATGATATCACTTTGATATACATCTAGGCCATCCTTCGGAGACTTGAGTCATGAACGAGCGCCCTGGATTTTCGATCGCCGGTATTCCACTCATGGCGGCCTGCGTCGCCGCCCTGCTGGCAGGCATCGGCCTGCTCCTCCACGTGGGGCTCTCCGCACTACCCACTTGGACCGGGCCGGCCGCCATCCCCGCCTTTGTCCTTGCCGTCTGGGTGCTTAGAGGCTTTTTCCAGGTTGCGCCCAACGAAGGACAGGTACTGCAACTATTTGGGAGCTATGCAGGCACGGTGCGCACGGAGGGTCTGCGTTGGACCAATCCTTTCTGCACACGGCGCCGCGTTTCGCTGCGTACGCGAAACTTCGAAAGCAACAAGTTGAAGGTCAACGACAGTGACGGCAATCCGATCGAAATCGCGGCCGTCATCGTTTGGCAGGTCGTCGATACCGCCGAAGCGACGTTCTGCGTGGATAACTATGAAAACTTCGTGCAGGTCCAAAGCGAATCTGCGCTTCGCCAGATGGCGCAGAGTTACCCCTATGATGGGCATGACGACGACAAGCCATCGCTGCGCAGCCACGGTGACGACATCAACAATCACCTGCGCGATGAAATTCAGGCGAGACTCGACAAGGCCGGCGTACGGATCAGCGAAGCGCGAATCAGTCATCTCGCCTACGCGCAGGAGATCGCACAAGCGATGCTGCAACGTCAGCAAGCAGGCGCCATCATTGCGGCGCGGCAACGCATCGTCGACAGCGCCGTAGGCATGGTTGCCATGGCCCTGGAAAAGCTACGCACCCAGGGCGTGGTCGATCTCGACGAAGAGCGGAAAGCTGCCATGGTCAGCAATTTACTTGTCGTATTATGCGGGGAACGCGGGACACAACCGGTGCTCAACACGGGCACACTGCACAATTAATGGCGACATGAGCGCTGAAAAAAAAGCTTTTCCACTTCGCATCAGTGCAAACGTTCTGGACGCCGTGCAGCGCTGGGCCGACGACGAGCTGCGCAGCGTTAACGCGCAAATAGAGTTTGTGCTGCGGCAAGCCCTCTATAAAAGTGGTCGATTGAAAGCACCCAAGATAAAGCCGGTAGCGGACGACGATAACGGCTAGCTGCAGTGTTCGTCGGAACGGCCCGTGACGATAAGCGCGATCATTGAGAAGATGCCTTGGCCAACCACGCCCTCCTCGATGCACATGTATCCATCGCGCGCTGGTAGCCCTCGCGTGCGCTGGTCCGTGCCATATACGACCGCTCCACCTCGCCAAGGGTGACGCCGCCACTGGTTTGGGCCAGTTCCAGCGCATACGTCACCGAAATATCGGCGGCCGTGAAATGCTCGCCGGCGAGATAGGGGGTGCGGGCAAGCTGCCGCGTCACCAAACTCAGCCGGCTCTCGAAAACGCTTAGCGCCTGGCCGGCGCTCCAGTTCTGCCGCTCGGACTCCGGCGCGAAATTCCGCGCGCCAACCACGAAGTAAATGGAAGCGGCGAGCCCGGCTTCGCCGAGGTGAAGGAACTGTTGGTACATCGGGAAGGCAGGATCATGCGGGTTGGGCGCCAGCGGCGTAGGCCCGTAGCGAGCCATCAGGTATTCCATGATCGCAATCGACTCGACCATGGTGACGTCGCCGTCCTGGATCGCCGGAATGAACCCGGCTGGGTTGATGGCGAGAAATTCCGCATCCTGCTCGACGCCAGCCAGAAGATCCACCGGCCTCAGCCGGTAGGCGAGCCGCATTTCCTCCAACAGCCAAATGACCCTGAAGCCTCGTCCTTCGCCAAACACGGTGATCATCGTTCGCTACCCCTCTCTCATTCGGCCTTGCTGGCCACACGAGGGTAAGACGAACGGGGATTCCGAAAATCGACATGCTGCCTAGGGATGCTCTGATTAATTCAGCGTAGGCTGCTGCGGCCCTGTGTGTCCGCAAAGCACAGGGCCATCGGCGCACGCGGGGAGGGCACATGGATGTGCCCGGCTTTGAGGAGCGAGGAAGGCAGACTGGCCGTCTGTCGAGACGATGGACCGAAGCTATGCGGGCGCACAGGGCTG
>Ga0209759_1001291_pt1 | contig 14906 bp, 12 predicted proteins | sample AraplaCL_Col_mMS_FD_184261 | JGI IMG/M metagenome (GOLD analysis project Ga0209759, IMG submission 184261) | Arabidopsis root microbial communities from the University of North Carolina, USA - plate scrape CL_Col_mMS (SPAdes) (version 2) | ecosystem: Host-associated > Plants > Roots >...
CTTAAAGTGACCGCGCCTTTTTGTTTGCCTGCCGGAAAGCGCCTATCGGCGGCTTTGCCGGCTTGATCGATTCGCCATTTACAACGGAGATAAAGCCGTAGGCCGGGTGCGAGGCGTCGTCTTGGCCAACGTCTTAGGCAGCGGTGATAACTCACTGTCCAGCAGCCGCGAGAGCGGCTCAGCGCCGTCGAACGCTTCCGGCGGCATGGGATCCGTGGAATCGAGCGCCGTCGTCGTGGCGGCCCGGCCCAAGCCGTCCTCCTTGATCCACTGTTCACCGAGCAGGCTATTCGGCGTCTGGCTGAAATGCTCAACCAGATGGTCGATGAACGTGCGCACCTTTGCCGGCAAGTGACGACGGCTCGGATACGCGATGTTGATCTCGACTTGCGGCAGCCGGTAGTCGCCGAGCAAACGCACGAGCCTGCCGCGCGTCATATCGCGGCCGATCAGATAACTCGGCAGGATCGCGATACCCATGCCGAGCAACGCAAACTGACGCAGCATCTCCGTATTGTTCGCGACGATCACGTTGGACGGACGCACGCGCACTTCGCCTTCCGGGCCAGTGAACACACGCTCGTCGCCCCAATATTCGGAGGGCAGGCTCAAACACGGATGTTCGAGCAGATGCTCCGGACGCGTGGGCATGCCGTGCTTTTCCAGATAAGCGGGCGTGGCGCACACCGTCATGCAGCCCGTGGTGAGGCGCCGCGTGACGATACTTGCGCTGCGCATTTGCCGCGCGATCACCACGCCCACATCGAAGCCTTCTTCGACCAGATCCACCTGACGGTCAACCAGCGTGACATCGGGAATGACTTTCGGATAGCGCTCCGCGTACGTCTGGAGTACGGGCGCCAGATTGTGCAACCCAAACACGACCGGTGCGACGATTCGCAACGTGCCGACGGGTTCGTGATTGCGCGCGACCACCATCTGCTCGACGTCTTCCAGTTCGTCGAGAATCTGGCGCGCGCGCTCGAGATAAACCTGACCTGATTCGGTCAGAGACAAGCTGCGGGTAGTGCGATTGAGCAGCCGCGTACCTAGACGGCCTTCGAGGTCCGCAACGTGACGGGTGGCAACTGCGTTGGAAATATCCATCGCGCTCGCAGCGCGGGCAAAACTGCCGAGATCCGCCACTTTGACGAAAACTCGCATCGACTGCAAATGATCCATGGGACAACTCCTGCCGTGTTACAGCTTCCTGACAATCGGTGAAAACCAGTGAAGCGAACTTGGAATTCTCCTACGACTCGCGAAATCATGCAGAAGTTGCCCGCGGAAGCGGAAATATTGTCAATATTCGTGCGACTGTGCTCCCTAATGTGGGGCGTGATCGTCGATTGTTCCCCGAAAGGAAACAATCTGCTGCGGTGCAGCTTGAACTGTCTTTTTTGTTCGAACAGACGCAATGGTGGCGCGGACGTTGTAAAAATCAGAAAACTCGTCACGCGGGACAGAGTGCAATAAAAAACCGCCCGAAGGCGGTTTCCATGGGAAGTGACCACTCACCTGATCATGCGGCGAGCTTCTGTTCGAGTGCGCGTTTGGCCTCGGTCAGCGCCGGTGGCAGGCCTTGTTGCAACGTGTCAAAGAGTTCGGCGTGCAGCGCCAGCTCCGCGCGCCAGGCTGCGTCGTCGACGGAAATGACCTGCTCGAATTGCTCGCGGCTGAAATTCAACCCGCTCCAGTCGATGTCCTCATAGTGCGGCGACACGCCGAAAGCATGTTCCTCACCTTGAGCCGAGCCTTCGATCCGGCCGACCATCCAGCTCAACACCCGCATGTTCTCGCCAAAGCCCGGCCATACGAACTTGCCGTCCGCGCCCTTGCGGAACCAGTTGACGCAGAAGATTCTCGGCAGCTTCGCGTTCAATTGTTCCAGACGTTCGCCGGTTTTCAGCCAGTGACCGAAGTAGTCGCTCATGTTGTAGCCGCAGAACGGCAGCATCGCAAACGGGTCGCGGCGCACCACGCCCTGCTGCCCGGCCGCGGCGGCGGTCGTTTCGGAGCCCATGGTCGCGGCCATGTAGACGCCTTCCACCCAGTTGCGCGCCTCGGTGACGAGCGGCACGGTGGTGGAGCGGCGTCCGCCGAAGATGAACGCGTCGATCGCGACGCCCGCCGGATTTTCCCAGTCAGGATCGATGGACGGGCATTGCGAGGCGGGCGCCGTAAAGCGCGCGTTCGGGTGCGCGGCCTTGCGGCCGCTTTCCTTCGCGCTGGCCGGCGTCCAGTCCTTGCCTTGCCAGTCGATCAGGTGCGCGGGCGCATCGTCCGTCATGCCTTCCCACCAGACGTCGCCGTCGTCGGTGAGCGCGACGTTCGTGAAGATCACGTTTTCCTTCAACGTGGCCATGGCGTTGAAGTTGGTCTTCTCGCTCGTGCCCGGCGCCACGCCGAAGTAGCCGGCTTCCGGATTGATCGCGTATAGGCGGCCGTCCTTGCGCGGTTTGATCCAGGCAATATCGTCGCCGATCGTGGAGATTTTCCAGCCGTTCAGGCCTTCCGGCGGAATCAGCATCGCAAAGTTGGTCTTGCCGCACGCCGAGGGAAACGCCGCCGCGACATGATGCTTGCGGCCTTCCGGCGAGGTCACGCCGAGAATCAGCATGTGTTCGGCGAGCCAGCCTTCGTCGCGGCCCATGGTCGAAGCGATGCGCAACGCGAAACATTTTTTGCCCAGCAGCGCGTTGCCGCCATAGCCTGAGCCATAGCTCCAGATTTCACGCGATTCGGGGAAATGGACGATGTATTTGGTTTCGTTGCACGGCCACGAGACGTCTTTCGCGCCGGCGGCGAGCGGCGCGCCAACTGAGTGGACGCACGGCACGAACTCGCCGTCTTCGCCGAGCACGTCGTAAACCTTGCGGCCCATGCGCGTCATGATGCGCATGTTGGTGACCACGTACGGGCTGTCGCTCAGTTCGACGCCGATGTGCGCGATCGGCGAACCGAGCGGGCCCATCGAAAACGGCACCACGTACATGGTGCGGCCGCGCATGGCGCCTTCGAACAAGCCGTCGAGGGTCGAACGCATTTCGGCCGGTGCGATCCAGTTATTGGTGGGGCCCGCGTCTTCGCGGCGCTGCGAGCAGATGAAGGTGCGATCTTCGACGCGCGCCACGTCGGACGGGTCGGACCATGCGAGATAAGAATTGGGGCGTTTTGCGGGATTGAGTTTCTTGAGTGTGCCTGCTTCGACCATCTGTGCACAAAGCCGGTCGTATTCCTCCTGCGAACCGTCGCACCAGACGATCCTGTCGGGCTTGGTCTTCGCGGCAACGCGCTGGACCCAGTCGATCAGTTTTCGGTGTTTGACCCACGCGGGCGCCTCGATGGTGGGCTGTCCTTCGAATGAGGGGTGGTTCATCGACTTGTCTCCGTTTTGAAAAGCAATAGAAAAACGGTACAAGCCCAGAGACGCTGCATGCGAGAGGCATTCAATTCTTCGCGCCGGGTTGCTGCCACCCGACGCACAATTGTGCAGGTCGTTCCGGGCTACAAAGCCTGTCGAGCGGAGGCGCCAGCCGACGGGCTTCTGCAACCGTCTGTAAAGCGGCTTGCCTCAACACGCAACAAACTGTTAAAAACGATGTCAATCGGCCTTGCCGCGGCGCTGCCATTCTGTGCGGTAGCTACTACGGTAAGGCATTCAGCCAGACCGGCATGTGACTTAGGCCACATGATGGGACAGTCAGCATAACACTCCGTTCCGCACCACCAAGGTGCGTCGCAAGCCACATACCATGAAGATTGCCATCCTCGACGATTACCAGGACGCCGTTCGCAAGCTCGACTGCTTTCAATTGCTGGCCGACCATGAGGTCAAGGTCTTCAACAACACCGTCCGCGGTCTCGGCCAGCTGGCAAGCCGTCTTTCCGAAGTCGACGCCCTCGTCCTGATTCGCGAACGTACCCGCATCAGCTCGCAACTTCTTGATAAATTGCCGCGTTTGCGCATGATCAGCCAGACGGGCAAGGTTTCCAGCCATATCGATCTGCATGCCTGTACCGAGCGCGGTATTGCAGTGCTGGAAGGCACCGGCTCACCGTACGCGCCCGCTGAGTTGACGTGGGCTCTCATCATGGCGGCCCAACGGCGCATTCCGCAATACGTAGCAAACCTTAAGCAAGGAGCCTGGCAGCAGTCGGGCTTGAAGACTTCTGCGCTGCCTCCGAACTTCGGTTTGGGCCAGATATTGCGCGGCCAGACGCTGGGAATCTGGGGCTACGGCAAAATCGGCAGGCTGGTGGCCGGTTATGGCAAGGCGTTCGGCATGAACGTGCTGATCTGGGGCCGCGAGCATTCGCGCGAAGCCGGTCGTGCTGACGGTTATGGTGTGGCGGAGAGCCGCGAGGCACTGTTCGAGCAGAGCGACGTACTGTCGCTGCACTTGCGCATGCACGACGACACGCGCGGCATCGTCAAGCAGGAAGACCTGATGCGGATGAAGCCGACCGCGCTGCTCGTGAACACGAGCCGGGCCGAGTTGCTCGACGAAAACGCGCTGGTAAACGCGCTGTCGCACAACCGTCCCGGCATGGTCGCGATCGACGTCTACGAAAGCGAGCCGATTCTGCAGGGCTACAGCTTGCTGCGCATGGAAAACGTGATCTGCACGCCGCACATCGGCTATGTGGAACGCGAAAGTTACGAGCAGTATTTCACCGCCGCATTCAAGAACATTCTGGCTTTCGACGCTGGCGATACGAGCAGCGTGGCGAATCCGGAAGCCTTGCAGGGCGGTCGTCGGCGTTAAGCGCTACCGGTTTTTTAAGGCGATAAGAGCGTCGTGCGAATTCGTGCGGCGCTTTTATCGCTTTTTGGTTTTCGCGCTGACGACGCTGCCGGTCAATTCACTGCACCGCTTCGTGCGCGCCGGCTTCCAGCAGATCGGGCATGCGTTCAAGGAAGGTTTCGCCATCGGCGCGGCCAAGGTTGTACGCGTGCACCATCTGCGAAGGACTCGTGTAGTCCCAGCTGGAAATCGGCACCTTGCGCGACGGCTGCACGTAGAGCCGTTGCTGCACGCCGTGAGGCACGACGAACATCTGCGGCCGCGGGTAGAGACGCGTGACCATCACCAGCACGTTGCCCGGCGCCTCGGCGTCGAGCGCGCCGACCGGCACGTTGTCGACCATCCCGCCGTCCAGCACCGGCCGGCCGTTGCGTCGCAAAACCGGCGTGAACGGCGGCGTGCTCGACGACTGCAAAATCAGATCCGCCAGGTCCTCGACGCTCGCGCAATCCTGCGCGCGCACGAATTCCGGATGAAAGCCGAGCGTCTGACCGAGCGTCGGATGCAGCGTCTTGCGCACGTATTTTTCGATGTTGTACGCGATCAGGCCCGCCGCGACCGCGCTGCGCGCGCCGAGCCAGCGCGGCAGATGGGATACGCCGATGCGGATTTCCGGCGCATCGGCGAGCGTCGAAAACTTCTCACCGTAGATGTCGAGGAGCGCCTGACGGTAGATCCGGTAATGCGGAAACACCGACTCGCCGCGCAGCAGATTGCCCCAGTAGGCGTTACGGGTGTTGTGGCGCAGCGCGTCTTCGTAATAGCGCATGACCCAGTCGGAATCGCGCGTGTAGAGCATGCACGCAGTGGCGGCGCCGGCCGAAATACCGGTGATGACGCGCGGCCGGATCCGCAACTCCGGCTGGATCACATCCCAGAAACCCGCCTGCCACCAGCAGCGATTGCCGCCGCCGGCGAATACGACCTGATCGAACATCCTGATTTTTCCTCTAATGCGGCTCTTTGGCCCGTTTAGTCGAGCAGTGCGTAGGTGGTGGTGGCGTGAACGGCCATATTGCCGGATTCGTCGAATAACTCGACTTCGCCGAACACCAGATTGCGGCCCATGCGCAGCACCCGCGCGGTGATCAGCACGTCGCCCTTGCGTACCGCGCGCATGAAATTGATGTTGAGCGAGACCGTGGTCATCGGCTTGAAACCGCCGAGCGCGGCCGAAATGGCGACGATCATGGCCGTATCCGCCGCGGCCATGAACACCTGCCCGCAGATCACGCCGCCCGCATGACGCAGGCCGCCGGAAAACGGCAGGCGCAGCGTAGCGGCTTCCTCGTCGACCTTGACCGGCGTCAGCGTGAGCGCACGCACCCACGGCGCGAGGATGCGGTCGAGCAACTCGATAATCTCTTTGTCATCCATGGCAATCCCCGCTCGAAAGCCGCGCGAGGCTTCGTGCGGCAAGGTGTTCCGCGACATGATACCGGGACGATGCAGCCAGCGCTTTTTTCACGACAGCGCGCCCATCGAGGAATGTTTCGGGGCCGCGGATGCAAATATTTTTAAGAAATCTGCTAAAGGGACTTGGCAAGCCCGAATAATTTCTGCATAATTTCGCTTCTGTTGGGGGCGTTAGCTCAGTTGGTAGAGCAGCGGACTCTTAATCCGTAGGTCGAGTGTTCGAGTCACTCACGCCCCACCAAAGATTCAAAGCAAAAAGCCCGGTCCATGCGACCGGGCTTTTTGCGTTTCGGGCTGCGCTCGCACACTGCCACACTGCATATCGCCAGCCCACAGCAATTTCCTTCAATACACCCCACCCCTTCGCCCGATACCGTTGACCGTCGCAAATCCTGCGCACATCCGTATTGAGGCATCCGATGACCGCTTTACTCTCCATGGCCGCCTTCGCGTTGGCCAGCTCAATTTCGCCGGGCCCGGTGAATATCGTGGCACTCAGCGCTGGCGCGCAGCACGGGCTTACCGCGAGCATGCGGCATGTCACCGGCGCGACCGTCGGTTTCACCGTGCTGCTTCTGCTGATCGGCCTCGGGCTGCATGAACTGCTCGCGCATTTCCCCAACCTGATCACCTTCGTCAAATGGACGGGCGTAGCGTTCCTGTTCTACATGGCCTACAAACTCGCCACCGACGACGGCCAACTCGGCGCGGACAAACCGGCTCGCGGACCCTCCTTCGCATATGGCGCGGCGATGCAATGGCTCAACCCGAAAGCCTGGCTCGCGTCGCTGGCCGGCATGGGCGCCTACGCAGCGGACGGCGACGGCAGGCTCGTCTGGCAATTCAGCGTCGTGTATTTCGTGGTCTGCTATGTGTCGATCGCCAGTTGGGCGTACGCAGGCACGTTTCTGCGCAAACACTTGCAGCGACCGCGGCGTGTGAGGTTCTTCAATCGCGTGATGGCGGCATTGCTCACGGCGAGTGCGCTTTATCTGCTTGCGGCGTGAAGACGCCGCGCGGCCCACGGTTTCAATTGCGATACTGTCCCGGCGTCGCCGCGACCAGCCGCTTGAAGACTCTCTGCAAATGCGCCTGGTCCGCAAAACCGGCGTCAGGTGCGACATCGGCGATTACACGTCCGCGCCTGAGTTGCGCGCGGCTGTATTGAATACGCCGGTTGATCAGATAAGCGTGCGGCGTCATGCCATAGCGTCGCCTGAACGCGCGAATCAGATGCGACGCGGACAAACCAGCCGCCTCGCAAATGTCTTCCAGCTTCAGCGACCGCGTGCAGTTTTCCGCAATGAATTCCGCTGCGCGCGTGAGTTGGCGGCTCGCATCATGAGCCGGCAAGACCGCCGGGTTCAGTGTGTTTTGTACGTCGGAGAAAAAGGTGATGGCCGCGCTTTGCTTGCGCAGCATGTCGGCCTCGCCGTCGACAAGAATCGCGTGCAGCCGGTTCAAGCCGTTGAACAATCCGGCGTCCGTTGTCATGGTCGGCGAGAACGCGCGAAACGCGTGGTTCTCGCTGAAACCCAACTCATGCTGCAAGCTCGTGAGCCACGCCACATCGATATGCATCATGCGAAACGACCAGCGTTCGTCGGCTACCGGATTGCACGCGTGCACGTCGTCCGGATTCATCATGACGACTGCGCCCGCGCCGATCCATTCACGCGCGTGGCGATTCAGATATTCGCTGCGCCCGCCAGTGACCGCGCCTATCGAGAAAGTTTCATGCGAGTGTTTCGCGTAGCAGACGTCGCGACCGTCTTCAATGGAACGCGCCTCGATGAACGGCAACGCATCATCGCGCCAAAACTGCGGCGCAGAAGAGCGTTTCGCTTGAATTGCCGCCCCCATGATCTCGCCCATCAGCGCGCTCTCCGATATTTGCGTAGGCCTCGCCGAAGCGAAGCCTACGTATCGTAGCCGCCAAACGCACCATCAACAAGCGGACTCACGACCAACCCGAACACCGAGGCGCACGCAGATACGCGAAAGATTACTTCGCCGACACGTCGATGTTGCCGAGATACTTCGCGGCCAGCGTCTTCACCGTGCCGTCGGCTTGCACTTTAGCAATCGCCGCATTCAAGCGGTCACGCAATGCCGTATCGCCCTTGCGAATTCCGTATGCGATGCCGCTGCCGAGAATCTTGTCGTCGCGCACCGGTTCGCCGACGAAAGCGTAACCTTCACCGCTCGGCTTCGACAGAAAGCCGGTTTGTCCGGCCGGCGCCAGCACGAGCGTCGCGTCCAGGCGCCCCGCCACGAGATCCGTATAAACCTGGTTCTGGTCCTGATACGGCACGACGGTCACGCCCGCCGATTCCCAATGCGCCTTCGCGAAGGTTTCCTGAATCGACGCCTGCAACACGCCCACGCGTTTGCCCTTCAGCGAGGCCGGCGTCGGCAGCAGACCGCTGTCGCGCTTCGCGATCAACTGCGTCGGCACGCGATACACGACGGTGGTGAAATCGATCGCCTGACGGCGTGCGTCGGTCGCGTTCATCGCCGAATTGATGGCGTCGAACTTGCGGCCCTGCAGCGCGGGAATCAGCCCGTCGAACGAGGTCTCGACCCACTTGCACGTCATACGGGCGGCCACGCAAACCGCATTGCCGACGTCGATATCCAAGCCTTGCAACTCCCCGTTCGGGCCTTTCGATTCGAACGGCGGATACTGCGCTTCGAGGCCGAAACGCAGCGTATCGGCGGCGCTTGCACCCGACGACGCCGCGAGCGACGCGAATGCACAGGCCAGAGCCAAAAGAGGCTTGAGCAATTTCATAGCAGGTCCCTTTCCCTTCGATTTTGTTGTCATGCCGCATTGCGGCGCGCTGATGCGTGCCCGCGCGACGATCATACTTCGTTCAATAATGCATCTGTCGCGTAGCGCCGTGCTGTCTTTACGATCAGATCTCGCTGAGACGCCGCGCGCCTTCGATCAAGGTCGCATCGTCTTTCGAGAAGCTCAGGCGAATCAAGCCGGAGTCCGTACCATCGGTGTAGAACGCCGACAGCGGAATCGTCGCGACACGTGCATCGCGAATCAGACGCAGCACGAAATCGCTATCGCTTTCATCGGAGAAGCCGCGAAAACGCGCGAGCATGAAGAAGCTGCCTTCGCTCGGCAACAACTCGAAGCGCGAATCACGCAGTGCCTCTGCGAGCAGATCGCGCTTCTTCTGATAGAAGGCGGACAAGCCGAGGTAGCTTTCGCGATTGGCCAATGCGTCGACGAACGCGTACTGCATAGGCGTATCCGCGGAAAACACCATGAACTGATGGACTTTGCGAATCTCGTCCATTAAGGCAGCGGGCGCGAGGCAGTAGCCGACGCGCCAGCCCGTCACGTGATACGACTTGCCGAACGAAGAGACGATCACGCTGCGTTCCGCGAGTTCGGAATGGCACGCCATGCTCTGATGTTTCGCGCCGTCGAACACCACGTGTTCGTAGACCTCGTCGGCGAGAATCACGATATCGGTGTTGCGCGTAACGGCCTTCAGGCGCTCGACGTCGGCCTCGCTGAACACGGTCGCGGTCGGATTGTGCGGCGTGTTGGTGATGATCATGCGCGTCTTCGGCGTGATCGCGGCGGCCACTTCGTCCCAGTTCACACGGAAGTCGTCCAGCGACAGCTTGATCGGCACGGGCGTCGCGCCTTGCAGTCGCACGATCGGACCGTAGCTGTCGAACGAGGGCTCGAAGTAGATCACCTCGTCGCCCGGATGCACCAATGCGCTGATCGTCGAATACAGGCCTTCGCTTGCGCTGGCGATCACGGTGACTTCGCTCGCCGGGTCGTAGCGCACGCCGTACAGCGTGGCGACCTTGTCGGCGAGCGCTTCGCGCAAGGCGGCGATGCCGGCCATCGGCGCGTACTGGTTATGACCGGCGCGCATGGCTTGCGCAACGCCGTCGATCAGTTTGGCGTCCGGCGCAAAATTCGGCGCGCCTTGCGACAGATTCAGCGCGTCGTGCTGAGTGGCCAGTTGGCCGATCACGGTAAAAATCGTCGTGCCTACGTCAGGCAACTTCGAGCGGGCTTGCGTGGCGCTCTGCATAAGGCTATCTCCCTTTCTCCATCCGGCAGCGGATTCACGGAACAGCCTGCTGCGCGGCGGTCCCTTCCGGTTTGGTGATTAGGCATCAGCCAAAGAACCGTCACAATCGAAACTTTGTCATGCGCGGCATGCATTTACGTCATGCCCCACGCGAAGGCGCGCCGCCACGCGCAAAGCCGGTCTGATCGGTACTTTCGGGGAAGAAACGAGACTGCGCGGAGAACGCGGAAAACCGCTGAGGTATGAAGTAATGTGATGCGGCCGGTCACAAGCGAAGCGCTCGTGACCGGCCTCGCCGTCTATCAGGCGTCGTCCATCATGCGGACTTTGACTTTCTTGCCCTTCACCTTGCCGGCGCTGAGCTTGCGCAGCGCTTCACGCGCGATGCTGCGTTCCACAGCCACATACGTCGACATTTCCGTCACGTTGATCTTGCCGATCTGCGAGCCGGCGAAACCGGCCTCGCCGGTCAGCGCGCCGAGCACGTCGCCCGGACGGATCTTTTCTTTGCGGCCGCCGAGAATCTGCAGTGTTTCCATGGGCGGCAGCAGTCGCTCATTGCTCGCTGCGGTAAGTTCGGACAGCTTGTGCCATTCGACCTCGCGCTTTTGCGCCTGCTCGAGACTGCCGACGCGGCCCATCTCGTTCATGCTCGCCAGACTCAGCGCCCAGCCTTCCTGATCGGCGCGGCCCGTTCGGCCAATGCGGTGCACGTGCACTTCCGGATCCGGCGTCACGTCGACGTTGATCACCGCTTCGAGCTGAGCGATGTCGAGACCACGTGCGGCGACGTCGGTAGCCACCAGCACCGAGCAACTGCGATTGGCGAACTGGATCAGCACCTGGTCGCGTTCACGCTGGTCGAGTTCGCCGTGCAACGCGAGCGCATGAAAACCCTGCGCGCGCAGCACGTCGAGCAGATCGCGGCATTGCTGCTTGGTGTTGCAGAACGCCAGCGTGCTCACCGGACGATAGTGATTCAGCAGCAGACCGACGGCATGCAGCCGTCCGTCTTCGGTTACTTCATAGAACCGCTGACGAATCTTGGTGTTGTCATGCCGTTCGGCGAGCTTCACTTCCTTCGGATTACGCAGGAATTGCTGGCTCAGTTTGACGATGCCTTCGGGATACGTCGCCGAAAACAGCAGCGTTTGGCGCTCTTTCGGGCATTGCTTCACGACGGTGGCGATATCGTCGAAGAAACCCATGTCGAGCATGCGGTCCGCTTCGTCGAGCACCAGCGTGTTGAGCGACTGCAGCGGCAGGCTGCCGCGCTCGAGGTGATCCATGATGCGGCCCGGCGTGCCGACCACAATGTGCGCGCCGTGTTCGAGGCTGGCCGTTTGCGGACGCATCGGCGTGCCGCCGCACAGCGTCAGCACCTTGATGTTCTCTTCGGCGCGCGCGAGGCGGCGGATTTCCTGCGTGACCTGATCGGCGAGTTCGCGCGTGGGGCACAGCACCATCGCCTGCACGGCGAAGTTGCGTGCGTCGAGACGCGAGAGGAGCGCCAGCGAAAACGCCGCGGTCTTGCCGCTGCCGGTTTTTGCCTGGGCGATCAGATCGTGGCCGGCGAGCGCGATCGGCAGACTTGCGGCCTGAATCGGCGTCATCTCGACGTAGCCGAGCTGCGTCAGGTTGGCGAGCGTCGCGGGCGGCAGCGGTAGCTGGCTAAACGGCGCGCCGGCGGTGGTGGGACTGTTCATAGGGTGATGACTCGCAAAGCGGATAGGCGGCTAGGGACAACGATTATTCGGCCATCGGGCCGGTGTCGGGACGGCCTTCGATCTGCTCGTACAGCACCGAGCCATCGTCCCCGTCGAAACGCTCGACGTAATTGCGCGCGCCGCACATCGGGCAACGGAACAGGAGGCCCTGCCCTTCGTTCTTGATGACGACGTCCGATTGCTCCCACTGCGCCTGGCAGGACTGGTTTCTACAGGTAAACACGTTTGATTCTCCAACTGGATTCGATTGCTTGTCCGGCGAGCCGTACGGACGGCCCTCCGTGAATGGGAAGGTTGCTGCCTGGGTGGCGACGGCTAATCCACGTCGACCCAGCACGTCAACCCAGATGCGTATGCCGCGCCCGCGGCGCGCTCACATCCATCTCGGTGAGGCCTTGCACGATGCCGCAGTCTTCCACGGCCTGTTCGCCGTGGCACTGCTCGCGCAAGGTGGTCAATTGCACTTTCAGCTGCTTCAGTTCGTCGATGCGCATGTCGACGTGCGCAATGTGCTCGTCGATCAAGGCATTGATGCCGCCGCAGCCGTCCGCCGGTGCGTCGGTCAGACGCAGCAGCGCACGGATTTCGTCGTGGGTCATGTCGAGCGCGCGGCAATTACGGATGAAACGCAGCCGTTCGACATGCTTCGCCGTGTAACTGCGGTAATTGGCCTCGGTGCGCTCCGCTTCGGGGAACAAGCCTTCTTTTTCGTAGAAACGGATGGTTTCGGTCGTGCAATGGGCGATTTTCGCCAATTCGCCGATTTTCATGGACCCTCCGGATGGCGGCCTTGACCTTGTAGTGGCTTCAGGGTGTTTACTAGACCACAAATCGAACCAGGAAGCCACCATGCCTCAAGCCGACCACGCCGACGCCGACCGCCTTGAACGGGCGAAAGCCCCTGCGGGCGGGCACGAAGCGGACACGCATGCCCACGACGGCGCGACGTGCGGTCATCGTCACCATACTCACGGCGGCCACAGCCACGCGCCCGCCCACAGTCACGCCGATGCGGCGTGTTGCGGAACAGGGGCAGCGGCAGCCGTAGCCGCGCCGGCCCCGCTGCCGCCATCCGAGGCCATCGGCAGCAACATGCGCACCGCCATCCGCATCATGCAGATGGATTGCCCGACCGAAGAAGCGCTGATCCGCAAGAAATTCAGCCGCATGCCGCACGTGCGCAGCATGGAATTCAACCTGATGCAACGCGTCCTGACGGTCGTCCACGCGCCCGAGGCGCTCGACTCGATCCTCGCCGCGCTGCGTTCGCTCGACTTCACGCCCGAACTCGCCGACGCCGGTCCGAACGCCGCGTCCGGGGCCTCGGCCGCGCCGCGCGCGGCGAGCAAGCCGTGGTGGCCGCTGGCGCTCGCCGGCGTAGCTGCGGCAGGCTCAGAGGCCGCTGGCTGGCTCGGCGCGCCCGTTTGGCTGCCTGCGGGTCTGGCGATCCTCGCCATCCTCTCCTGCGGCCTTACAACGTACAAGAAGGGCTGGCTCGCCATCCGCAACGGCAACCTGAACATCAACGCGCTGATGAGCATTGCCGTGACCGGCGCGCTGCTTCTGCGCCAATGGCCGGAAGCCGCGATGGTCATGGTGCTCTTCACCATCGCCGAACTGATCGAGGCGAAATCGCTCGACCGCGCCCGCAATGCGATCCAGGGTTTGATGCAACTCACGCCTGAACAGGCGAGCGTGCAGCAACTCGACGGCACTTGGCGATTAGTGGATCTCAAGGCCATTGCGCTCGGCGCGGTGGTTCGCGTGAAGCCGGGCGAGCGGATCGCGCTGGACGGCGAAATCGTCGCGGGCCGCTCGAGCGTGGATCAGGCGCCGATCACCGGCGAAAGCCTGCCGGTCGATAAGGCAGTGGGTGACGCGGTGTTCGCCGGCACGATCAATCAGACCGGCTCGTTCGACTATCGCGTCACCGCCGCGGCCAGCAACACGACACTCGCACGCATCATCCACGCAGTCGAGGAAGCGCAAGGCACCAAGGCGCCCACGCAGCGTTTCGTCGACCAGTTCGCTCGCGTGTATACGCCGATCGTGTTCGCCGTCGCGCTTGCCGTGGCCATTGTGCCGCCGCTGCTGTTCGACGGATCGTGGCAGGCGTGGGTCTACAAGGCGCTGGTCATGTTGGTGATCGCGTGCCCGTGCGCGCTCGTGATCTCGACGCCGGTAACCATCGTCAGCGGTCTCGCAGCGGCGGCCCGCAAAGGCATTCTGATCAAAGGCGGCGCCTATCTCGAGCAAGGCCGCAAGCTGACGCGGCTCGCGCTCGACAAAACCGGCACGCTCACTCACGGCAAGCCCGTGCAGACCGAGTTCGAAATACTCGCTGAGATCGACGCCCTGCGTTGCCGCACGCTCGCAGCGAGTCTTGCGGGGCGCTCCGATCATCCTGTCTCGACGGCGATTGCGACGGCAGCCAAGGTTGATGGCCTGACGCACATCACAGTCGCGGCCTTCGAGGCAATCGCGGGACGCGGCGTGCGTGGCGAGATGGACGGCATGCCGTACTGGCTCGGCAACCATCGGCTGGTCGAAGAACTGGGACGCTGCTCCGCGTCGCTCGAAGCGCGGCTGGATGCGCTCGAAAGTCAAGGCAAGACCGTCGTGATGCTGGTGGACGCCGAACGCGTGCTCGCGCTGTTCGCGGTCGCCGATACGGTGAAGAAAACCAGCCGCGCAGCCATCGCCGAATTGCAGCGGCTCGGCGTGAGCACGGCCATGCTCACCGGCGACAACCCGCACACCGCCGCCGCGATCGCGCAACAGGTCGGTATCGACGAAGCGCGCGGCAATCAGCTGCCGGAAGACAAGCTGAACGCAGTCGCGCAGTGGTCGGACGACGGCGCGACGGTCGGCATGGTCGGCGA
>Ga0209759_1001292_pt1 | contig 14902 bp, 11 predicted proteins | sample AraplaCL_Col_mMS_FD_184261 | JGI IMG/M metagenome (GOLD analysis project Ga0209759, IMG submission 184261) | Arabidopsis root microbial communities from the University of North Carolina, USA - plate scrape CL_Col_mMS (SPAdes) (version 2) | ecosystem: Host-associated > Plants > Roots >...
CCGCGACCGCGCTCAAGCCGGCCCGCGCAGGCCCGGCGCGGGAGCGTGGCCTGGTCGCTGCCGACGCCGGGGCGGGGCGCTGAGGGCGACGCGGGTGCACGCTCCCAATCCGACGGCGTTGACGCGTCGCCGCGCCCTGGCCGGCGCAGGCGCGGCCGCACTGCTGGCATCCTTGTATGCGCTGAGTCGCCGCAGCGCCGCCCCCCCTGCACCCGCCTCGAACGTGCGCATCGCCGTTCCCGTCGTCCCGCATGCGGGGCTGATCCACATCGCCGCGGCGCGCGGATTCTTCCGTGATCGGGGGCTGGCGGTGCGCCTGCTTCCGCAAAGCTACGGCAAGGCCGCAGTGGCCGAGCTGCTGCGCGGCAACGCCGACCTGGCCGTCGCCGCCGATGTGCCCATCGTGGTCGAGATCCTCAAGGGAGCGCCACTGAGCATCGTCGCTTCGGTGGCCAACGCCTCGAACGAGCTGGCCGTGCTGGGCCGGATCGACCGCGGCATTCGCACGCCCGAAGACCTGCGTGGCCGCCGGATCGGCGTCACGCTGGGCACGAGCGGCGAGTATTTTCTCTGGGCCTTCCTGGTGCGTCATCGCATCCCGCCGCATTCGCTCCAGCTCGTCGACCTGCAGCCTTCCCAGCTCATCGAGTCCCTGCGCCAGGACCGCGTCGACGGCATCGCCGCCTGGCAGCCCGTGCGGCACGAGGCGGAGCTCGCCTTCGGCGACCGCATCGTGTCGCTGCATGCGCCCGACGCCTATGCCCAGACCTACGTCCTGGTTGGCCGGCAGGACTACGTGACGGCCCAGGAGCCGGCCTTGCGCCACCTGCTGCAGGCGCTGCTGGACGCAGAGGCCTTCGTCAATGCCGACCCCGCAAAGGCCAAGGGGGATCTGGCCGGACTGCTGGGACTGACCCCTCGAACCTTCGATCCGGCCTGGCAGGACGTGAGCCTCAGGGTGGAGCAGCAGCAGGCGCAGCTGGTCACGCTCGAGGACGTGGCCACGTGGGCGATGGCGCGCAACTACGCGCCTGCGCAGCCCATGCCCAACTTCGTCTCCCATCTGGCCCTGGACACCCTGCTGGCGGTGAGTCCGGAGCGCGTGACGGTGGTCCGATGAAGATCCGCACCAAGGCCATGATCGCGGCCGCGCTGATGCTCGGCACGATGGCGCTGATCGCCCTCAGCATCGGCTGGGCCAACGCCCAGGTTCGCGCCGCGGTTGCCCAGCGGCGCCAGAGCGTCGAGATCGTCGGTGCGCTCAACGACATGCGCATGGTCAGCTTCGAGTACCTGCTCAATCGACGCGAACGCGCGCGCTGGCAGGAGCGGGCGGTGTGGGCACGGCTCGAACGCCTGTTCGCGCACCCCGTTGCCCTCGATGGCGCCGCCGCCAGCACCTTGGCCAACCTCCGGATCCAGGGCGAGGACAGCCACCGGCTGTTCAGCGAGATCGATGCGACGACGCCCACCGGCGGGGTCGACGACGTGCAGCGCCGTTTCGAGGCGCAGCTGTCGAGCCGGATACTGATCCTGCAGCAGAACGGCCTGGTGGAGGCCGAGCAGCTCATCCACGATGCCGGGGACCGGATCGACAGGGCGCAGCAGCTCGTCGTGCTGATCACGAGCCTGGGCCTCCTGGCGATGGCGGCGCTCACCCTCGCCACCGCCTGGCTGTTCCGGCGCGACGTCCTCGGCCCCATTGCGCGCCTGGAGCAGGCGACCAGCGAGGTCGCCTCGGGCAACTGGTCGTTCGAACTCGACGTGGGCAGTTCCGACGAGCTGGGGGACATGGCCCGCCACTTCGACGCGATGACGCGCGCCCTGCGCGATTCCTTCAACCAGCTCCAGGTCAGCAACCGCGACCTCGTCGCGCTGAACAAGGAACTGGAGTCCTTCAGCTATTCGGTCTCGCACGACCTGCGCAGCCCGCTGCGCAGCATGGACGGCTTCTCGCTCGCCCTGCTGGAGGACTACGGCGACCGGCTCGACGACGACGCCCGCGACAGCCTTCAACGCATTCGTGCGGCCAGCCAGCGGATGGGACGCCTGATCGACGAGCTGCTGGGCCTCGCACGCGTCACGCGCGCCGAGCTGCGGATCCAGGACATCGACCTCGGCGCGATGGCCGAGGAGATCGCATCGACCTTGAGCCGGGCCGAGCCCGAGCGCCGGGTGAGATGGGACATCGAACGGGACATCCATGTCCGAGGCGACCGCGAACTGATCGCGATCGCCCTGCAGAACCTGCTCGCCAATGCGTGGAAGTTCACCGGCAAGGTCGACGAGGCGGTCATCCGGGTCGGCACGCGCCACGAGGACGGCCAGCAGATCTGCTTCGTCTCGGACAACGGTGCCGGATTCGACATGGCCTATTCAGCCCGCCTCTTCGGCGCTTTCCAGCGGCTTCACCACGAGAGCGATTTTCCCGGCACCGGTGTCGGCCTGGCCACCGTGCAGCGCGTGATGCGCCGCCACGGCTGGTCGCTGGGGGCGCATGCATCCCCCGGCCAGGGAGCGAACTTCTTCTTCCGCCCGACGGAGCAACACGATGAACGACGAGAGCAAGACCATCCTGCTGGTTGAGGACAACCCGGACGACGTCACGTTGACGCTGCGCGCCTTCAAGCGCAGCCATCTGATGAACCCGGTCGTCGTCGTGCGCGATGGCGTCGAGGCGCTGGACTTCCTCTTTGCGCGCGGCGCTCATGAAGGCCAGCGCACCGCCGCGCCGCCGACGCTCGTCATCCTCGACCTGAAGCTGCCCAAGCTCGACGGCCTGGGCGTGCTCAAGGCCATGCGCGCCGACCACCGCACGGCGCTCCTGCCCACGGTCATCCTGACCTCGTCCAAGGAGGAGCAGGACGTGATCGCCGGCTACTCGCTCGGCGCCAACAGCTACGTCCGCAAGCCGGTCGACTTCGCCGAGTTCCTCGAGGCGGTCAAGGTCCTGGGCATCTACTGGCTGGCACTCAATCAGTGCCCGCCCCCGCAATGACCGCCATGAACGAGCGTCCGATCAGGATCCTCGCGGTCGAGGACTCCGAGAACGACTTCCGCCTGGCCATGCGGACCCTGCGCAAGGCGGGCTTCGCCCCGGAGGGCCGGCGCGTGCAGGACCTGCCGTCGCTGCGCCAGGCGCTGGACGAAGGCCCCTGGGACGCGATGATTTCCGACTTCAGCATGCCCGGGTTCAGCGGCCTGGAAGCGCTGGCCGAGTTCCGCAACACGGGCTTGGACATTCCCTTCATCTTCGTGTCCGGGACGATCGGCGAGGAGATGGCGGTCGTCGCGATGCGGGGCGGCGCCAACGACTACGTGATGAAGGAGAACCTGCGGCGCCTCGGGCCGGCCCTCGAACGCGAGCTGGCACAGGCCGCGCGCCGCGCGGCGCACCGCCAGGCCGAGGCCGAGCTGAGCCGCTTCGAGGCGCAGCTCCATCAGGCCAGGAAGATGGAATCGCTCGGCACGCTGGCGGGCGGGATCGCGCACGACTTCAACAACATCCTGGGCGCGATCCTGGGCAACATCGATCTCGCCTTGCTCGATCTCGAGCCCCGCCACCCGGCGCAGGCCGCGCTCGCGGAGATCCAGCAGGCCAGCCTGCGCGCGCGCGACCTCGTGCGACAGATCCTGACCTTCAGCCGGCGCCGTCCGCAGCAGCTGGAGAACATCGCGCTGGCGCCCATCGTCGAGGAAACCTTCCGCCTGCTCCGCGCCACGCTGCCCGCAGGCGTCGAGCTCAGGCAGGAACTCGCCGACGCGCCCTTGCACGTCCACGCCGACGCGACGCAGCTGCAGCAGGTGTTGATGAACCTGTGCACGAACGCGTGGCACGCGCTGCGCGACAACGTCGGCAGCATCGTCATCGGCCTGGACGCCGCCGACATCGACGCCGCGGACGCACGCACGCGCGGACTAGAGCCGGGAACCTACGCGCATCTCTGGGTCAAGGACACCGGTTCGGGCATGGACGTCCGGACCCTGGAACGAGTCTTCGAGCCGTTCTTCACGACCAAGTCCACGGGCCAGGGAACGGGCCTGGGATTGTCCGTGGCCCACGGAATCGTCGCCGCCCACCATGGCAGCATCTCGGTGGATACCTTGCTGGGCCAAGGCAGCGTCTTCCATGTCTTCCTGCCGCTGACCTCCGCTCCGCTGCCCTTGCCGGCGGATCGCGAGCAGCCCGTGCAGGAGGAGGCGCACGGCGAGCATGTGGTCTATCTCGACGACGACGAGACGGTGATGCTGGTCATGGTCCGGATCCTGGAGAGGGCCGGATACCGTTGCAGCGGCTTCAGCGACGCCGCGGCCGCGGTGGCGTCCATCAGCGAGGCGCCCGGTGGCGTGGATGTCTTCATCACCGACTACAACATGCCCGGCCGTTCGGGATTCGACGTGGCCCGCGAAGTCGTCTCACTCGATCCTGCCCTGCCCATCGCCATCAGCACGGGGTTGATCACCGATGAACTGCGTGAACGAGCCAGCGCGCTGGGCGTGGCGGCCGTCATCGAGAAGGAGAACGCCTTCCGCGAGATCGTGCCGTTGGTGCGGCGCCTGCTCGAGAAGGACAAGGCGTAGCCGCCAGGGGGGCCGGCCAGGCCGTCAGGCCTCGAGCAGGGTGTCCAGGATCTCCAGGCATGCCCGGGCGGTCCGGTCGTCGCCATCCTGTTCGGCATGCCAGGCGGAGACCGACACGGCGACGATGTCGAAGGGGCGCAGGGCGCGGAAGAAGGCGGCCATGTCCGCGCCGCTGGGGCCGCGCCGGACGTGGTACTTGAGCGCGGGCATGCGAGCCGGGTCGTCGATGACGTCGGTGTCCCAGTGCAGGTAGATGCGCTCCTGCGGCCGCAGGTGGCTCAGCACTTCGTCGAGCGGGCAGCGCAGGATCGCGGAGCCCAGCAGGGCCTCGCGTTCGCCCGGGTCCAGGTCGCGCGCGTCGGCGAGGACGATCTGCCGCTCCGGACAGGGCTGCACGCCGATGGCGGACAGGCAGGCTAGCGTCGCCCGGCTGCGCGGGTCGGGTCCGCGATCGACCCGGCCGACGAACATGGCCAGCGGCATGCCGCCGATGTACTGCGTCAGGGTGCTGGACCAGGTGTGGAAGTCGCCATGCGCGTCGAGCCACAGCACGCGATCGGGCGGCCGCCCGGCTTGTTGCAGCCCGGCCAGCATCCCCAGGCTGGAAACGCAGTCGCCGGCGAGGCTGACCGGCCGGCAGTCGCTCCTGGCCAATGCGGCGACACGGGCCGCCAGCAAGGCATAGAGGCTGCCCAGGTTGCGCAGCTTCTCCACGGGGTCGTCGATCCGCACCCGCTGCTCGAGCCCCAGGCCGAGCAGCTCCCAGGGATGGCTGTCGACGTCGAGCACGCGCTGCAGGCCGTCCCGGCGCTGGCCCATCAGGTAGGGCAGCAGAAGCCTGGCGTTCACAGCCATGCGTCGGCCTCCATGGGGTAGCCGAGCAGGCCCATCATCTCGCGTACCTCGGGCCGCCGGCCCAGGTCCATGAGCATGGCGCCTCTCTTGTGCCAGCGCCTGGAGCGCGGCGGTTCGGTGGCCATCTTGACGGGCAGCTGGCGGGGCGGCGCCATGGCGGGCAGTTCCAGGTGGTCGGTGCTGCGCTTCAGCACCGCGGCGGGGTCGGCGATGAAGTCCTCGAACGTCACACGCAAGCTGCAGACGCCGCGCTGCAGGATGGACTCGTGGGCGGAGTGCCACTGGTTCAGGCACACGTCCTCGAGCTTCGCGTGCGTGAGCTTTCGCCAGTTCGGCGGCAGGTCGAACTTCCACCATTTGCGGCCGAAGGGCACGCGATCGGAATAGCCCGGGATGGCGAGCTCGCAGCCGATCTTGGCGAGATCGTGCGAGAAGAAACCCAGCGGATAGAGCCAGCCGTCCATGAGGCCGTTGACGGACTGCGCGAAGCCTCGCGTCAGGTGGATGTAGGTCACCTCGGCGTTGGGGAACAGCTGCTCGTACATGCCGATGCGATAGGCGTCCGACGGGGACTTGAACAGCAGCACCGTGTCGCGCACATCGGCCGGCGTCAAGGGCCGGCGCCTGAGGGTGGGCACCACGAACGGCGGCTCCTCGATCTTCAGGGGTTCGTCGAAATGGAAGTCCGCATCCGGCGCGGCGTTGCCGTCGTAGTAGCTGATCCGCCACGGATCCTCGCTGAAGACGGAGGACAGGATCAGGCATTGCAGCTCGGCCTCGCTGCGGCGGTCGCTGCGATCGAGTTGGCCCAGCGCCACCTCCAGCGACTGCTCGAGGCGGCGGTAGGCGCCGGCATCCAGGAAATGCGACGGGAATTGCAGCGCCAGGCGGTTCTTCCATTTCCTCAGCAACAGGTCGGGATGGAGGATCTGCTCCGAGGCGAACGAAATCTCGTCCAGGATGGTGCTGGCCAACTCCGGCGCGTTGGCCACCGAGTCGATGTGGTCGCTGTCGGAATTGTGGTTGAAGCCGTTGCCCGACAACGCCAGCAGCGGCTCCAGTTCCCCATCCAGCGAGGCGATGCGAGGGTGCAATGCCAGCGCCTCCTTGAAGAGACTGGACCCGCCTCGGGAAGCGGACAGGATCACCGCCACCCTTCGCACCATCAAGTTCAGTTCGGAGCGGCGAACGTCGCGCCGCGACTTGATGGTCAGCAGACTGCGGTCCATGGCGGCCGGTGCATCAGGCCAAGGTCATTTCGTAGACGAAGAATTCCTGGCGCCGCGTGTCATCGACGACTTCGCTGGCCAGCTCCGTCGACTTCAGGCCCGCCGCTCGCGCCAGGCGCATCGCGGCCTCGATCTCACCGAAGTTGGATTGCACGAAGTAGATCCGCCCCCTGGGCTGCAGGTGCCGGCCGACGCCTTCGAAGAAGCGGGTGTTGGTGCCGAAGTCGGTGTCCCACTGGGACATCGCCACCACGTCGTGGGCCGGCTTGTTGCGGAACGGCAGATTGGCGGTGATGACATCGAAACGCTCGTCGCCCAGCGCCTCGAACAGATCCGACCGTCGCACCTCCATGACGTCGGCGAAGCCGTGCATCCGGGCGTTGTGGGTGGCGCTGCGCACGGCCGCCGGGTTGATGTCCACGCCCACCACCCGCGCCGCGCCCTGGTGGCAGGCAAAGATGCCGATGACGCCCGAGCCCGTTCCCACGTCCAGCACGGTTTCGCCCGGCTCGACGCGGAAGTGCCGCACCAGCGGCAGGCTGTCGGCGAACGGCCAGAACGTGTCCGGATAGACCAGGAACTCCTTGTCCATGTACCGGACCATCCGTCCCTCGGGCGGCACGGACTTGAAGAGTTGCTGCCGCTGCGATTGCCATTGATCGGTAAAGCTGGACAAATCCATCTGCCACCTCCACGGAGCCTGCTGAACGAAGATCGCGTTCCCGGCTACAGGATATGCGATTGCGGACTCCTGCTGGTCCGTGGACACCCCACCTGCACCCCGCTGCGCAGCAATCGGGATACCCCTACCCCCGAGATGTATCGGCGAAGGTCCCGCAACTCCTGATCGTCCGCACCACATCGATCACACAATCGGGGTCCGGCGCGCTCCCGCGGCGCTTCCGGCGGCGGCATGCCATGCCAAACTCGGAACCGGCACGGACACGCCCCGCATCCACGGTCTCGGCCCAAGCACGGGCCCGACCGGATGACGGCTCATCGATCGCTTGGGAAATTTCGCCGTGGTACTGACGCTGCTTCGACCGCTGATGCTGGTGTTGCTGCTCTGCAGCGGTGCCGCCGGGGCCGCGCTGCCCTTGCGCGTGACCTACCCCGCCACCGAGTCCCGGACGGATACCCGTTTCGACGACCTGAAGGAGATCCTCAGGGCGGCGCTCGACGAGACCGTGGACACCGACGGCCCCTACACGCTCGCCGCGAGCAGCCGCTACGTGAACGAAGCGCGCTACCTCGCCGAGATCCGCGATGGCGGCGGCGAAGCCAACGTGGTCTGGAGTTCCACGTCCGACGAGAAGGAGCGCGCGCTGCTGGCCATCCGGTTCGAGCTTCGCAAGGGATTGCTCGGCTATCGCATCGCGCTCATCGATCAGCGGCGCCAGCAGGAATTCGACCGCGTGTCGACGTTCGCCGACCTCAGGAAGCTGACGATAGGACAGGGGATCGGCTGGGGCGACGTCGCGGTCTACCAGGCCGCGGGAATGAAGGTGACGACGGCCCCGTACGAGGCCCTGTTCCGCATGGTGGCCAACGATCGCTTCGACCTGTTTCCGCGCGGCGTCGGCGAGGCCTTTCGCGAGCGCGCCGCGCATCACGACGAGGTGCCCGGCCTGTCCGTGGAACGAGGACTGCTGCTGTACTACCCCTGGCCGTACTACTTCTTCTGCAATCGCAAGGACACGGCGTTGGCGGCCCGGATCGAGCGCGGTCTCAAGCGCATGCGCGCCGACGGCAGCTTCGACCGGATCTTCTGGAAGTACAACCGCGCCGCGATCGACCAGGCGCGGATGCGCGAGCGGCGCGTGATCCGGATTCCGAATCCGCTGCTGCCCGCGGACACGCCGCTGGACGACGCCTGGATGTGGTTCGACCCCCGGCGCGACACGCCGCCCAACTGACGCCCAACCGGCACGCGGAGGATTTGCTGATCGCCCGCTCAAGCGGTCCTGGATCGCGCCGAAATACCGTATGAGCCGGCCGGGTCGCTTCGGCGATCCTCCGTTGCCGTTGCCGTGGCCGAGGCCACCCCGATGTCCATGATTCCGCTCTCGTCGCGCCTGCTGAGCCGCCCCCCATCGTGGCTGGCCGTACCCGCTCGAACCGTGCGGTTCGCGGTCGGGAACGCGCTCGGCCGCCGCGTCATCACCTGGATGCTGCTCTGCAGCCTCGGGCTGGCCGTGGTGTCGACCGCGGGCCAGCTGTATGTGAACTACCTGCGCAACGTCGCGCAGATCGAGCGGAGACTGACCGAAGTCGAACGCTCGTCGACGTCCGCGTTGACCTCCGCGGTGTGGAATCTCGACCAGACCCAGTTGAAGGCGGAACTCGTCGACATCGTGGCGCTTCCCGACATGTCGTCGGCCGCGTTCGTCGACGCGCACGGGAGGACACTGGCCGAGGCGGGGGGCAGGAGCACGGGCGCGATCGTCCGAGTCATCCCCATCTTCTCGCCCGGGGAGCGCACGGGCGGCCGGGTCGAGCTCGGCAAGCTCACGCTCCGCGCATCCCTGGAGGGCGTCCGCAGCGAGCTTCGCAGCGAGGCGATCCTGACCCTGGCCACGAAGGTCGGCGAGATCTTCCTCGTCTGCTTCATGATGCTGCTGATCATCCGCGGGCTGATCAGCCGGCCGCTGTCCGATCTCGCCCGCGCCGCCGTTCGCACGGACCTTCTCGACGAGCCCATCCGGTTGCGCCGGCGCCCGCACGCGGACGACGACTTCGACATCCTCGTGCGTGCCCTCAATTCGATGCGCTCCTCGCTCAAGCGCGACTTCGACGAATTGCAGGCGGCGCGGACGGCGCTCGGCGCCAGCGAGGAGCGCTATCGAAGCCTGGTCGAATCGACGAACGTCGTCGGCTGGGAGTTCGATGCCCGGCAACGGGTCATGACGTTCATCGGCCCGCAGATCGTCGGCCTGCTCGGGCATCCGATCGAGGTCTGGCGTGCGCGGGGCTTCGCGGCGGACACCGTCATGCCCGCCAGCCTGCTCGTCCTGGAGGCGGCCCTGCAAGGCCCGTCGGCGCGCATCGATGTCGAATGCTGCCTGCGCACGGCCGACGGCGGCGAGCGCTGGTTCGCCGCGCTGGCCGACCGGCGCGACGGCTCGATCCCGCTCTGGCAGGGCCACCTGGTCGACATCGACGCGCGCAAGCGCGGCGAGCAGGAACTCGAGCGCTACCGCCACGAGCTGGAACTGCGCGTCGTCGAGCGAACGGCCGATCTCGACGCCAAGGTCGCGGAGCTGGAGGTCAAGCGTGAAGAGCAGCGTGTGCTCATCGACAAGCTGGCGGCCGCGCGCAACCAGGCCATGCAGGCCGAGCGGCTCGCTTCGATCGGCCAGCTCGCGGCGGGAGTCGCCCACGAGATCAACAACCCCGTCGGGTTCGTGCTGTCGAACTTCAAGTCGCTGGAGCGCTACGTGGCCGACGTGTTCGATGTCATCGCCGCCTACGAAGCCGCCGAGCCGCTGCTGCCGGTCGGTCCGGCGCTCGCGCGGCTCCGGCAGGCCAAGGACGCCGCCGAGCTGGACTTCGTCAGGGACGACGTCAGGCAACTGCTGATCGAGTCCTGCGACGGCCTCGACCGGGTCAAGCGCATCGTGCAGGATCTCAAGGACTTCTCGCGCGTGGGCGAGAACGGGTGGCAGAAGGCCGATCTGGTCCGGGGCCTCGAGAGCACGCTCAACGTCGTGCGCAACGAGCTCAAGTACAAGGCCGAGATCGTCAGGCGCTACGGCGCCATGCCCGAGGTGGAGTGCATTCCCTCGCAGCTGAACCAGGTCTTCATGAACCTGCTGGTCAATGCCGCCCACGCCATCACTGGCCACGGCAGCATCACGATAGTTTCGGGGACGGCCGGCGACGAGGTCTGGGTCGCCGTGTCGGATACCGGCTCAGGCATGCCGCCCGAGGTGGTGGGCCGCATCTTCGATCCGTTCTTCACGACCAAGCCCGTCGGCCAGGGCACCGGGCTGGGCCTGTCGCTGTCGTACAGCATCGTGCGCCGGCACGCCGGGCGCATCGAGGTCGAGAGCCGGGTGGGCGTAGGCACGACCTTCCGTGTCTGGTTGCCGATCCGGCAGGTGTCCCGCGCCTGCGAGGAGGCGCCCGCCTGAGGCCGCCGCGGGTTCAGCGCGCAGGCCGGGCCAGGCGAAGCCAGGCGTCGACGACGGCCGGGTCGAAGCGCGTTCCCCGTTGCGCGACCACGCGGCCCGCCAGCGCCGCGGCGTCGCAGCGTGCGACACCGGATCGGCCGTGGGCCAGATCGTCCACGCCGTCCGCCAACGCGATGATCCGGGCGCCGATGGGAATGGCGGTGCCCGCTGTGCGCTGCGGAAATCCCTTGCCGTCGAACCGCTCGTGATGCGCCTCGATCAGCGCGGCGACGGGCAGCATGTCCTCCATCGCCGCCAGCGACCGGGCGGAGAGCTGCGAATGTTCCCGATAGACGCCGTCGTCTTCCGATTCGCCGTTGCCGTCCAGCTGTGAGAGCGCCGCGTCGGACAGGCCGATGAGGCCGATGTCGTGCAGCAATCCCGCGACGAAGACATCGAGGACGGCCTCGGAAGGCAGCGCCATCGCCCGGGCCAGGTCGCGCGCGAGCGTCGCGACCCGGCGGCCGTGTTCGAACAGTCCCGCGCAACGCACCTCGAGGAGGTTCGTCAGCACCTTCACGGACTGCAGGTAGCGGCGCTGCCGCGCGGCATCGGAATGCTCGCGATCCGCGGCATGCTGTTCCTGAAGCTGCTGCAGCTCGTCGTTGAGCTGGCGCAGCTGCGCCGCCTGCGCTTCGCTCATGCCGCGCAGGCGCGCCTCGTCCGCCAGGCGCAGGCGCAGCGTCAGGCCTTCGCGGACGGATTCCACGAGTTCCCCATCGTCCCAGGGCTTCTGCAGATAGCGAAAGATCTGGCCGCGGTTCACGGCCCGCACCGTGGCCTCCGCATCGGAATACCCGGTCAGCAGCATGCGCACGGTGTCGGGCCAGTCGCGGTAGATGCGCTCGAGCAGCTCGGCGCCGTCCATGCCGGGCATGCGCATGTCTGAGATCACCAGGTCGACCGGCAGGTCGGCCATGAATTCCAGCGCCTGCGCGCCGCTCGTCGCGGTGATGACCGTGACGCCCGGCGAGCGCAGCGTGCGCTTGAGCGCCGAAAGGATGGAGAGCTCGTCGTCGACGCACAGCAAGGTTCTCTTCGCGTCCGTCGGCTCGCCACGGCCATCTTGCACGGCCGCTGCCAGCTCACAGGGAATCGACGACGTCATCGCTTGGAAGGCCTTCGCGGTGGATGGGATGGTTCATGCTGACTCGCATCGGGCGGCGGCGCAATGACCGCTCCCGGAATTGGGGCGCCCGCGAGAAATTGTTCTCGCGGGCGGGGTCAAACGGCCAGCGCGTCGCACAGGCCATCCACCTCGGCTTCGGTGCTCTCCAGGATCAACAGCATCTGGCCTTCGGTGAGACCGGCGCGGTTCCATGCCGTCGGGTCCAGCGGCGGCACCATTTCGTTAGGGTCGCCGGCGACGTCCAGCGCATGCGCGATGCCGTCGGCGATATGGACGATGTCGGTGACCGTCACGCGCGGCGCCGCCGGCGGCTCGTGATGCAGCCGGATGGCATCGACGATGGCCGGGCCGAAGTGCCAGCGCACCGCGACCTGGGCCCCCAAAGCCGCGTGATCGGTCCCCAGGGTGGCGCGCTCGGCCTCCAGCATCGCGCAGTCGAGCTCGTCGCGCCGCCGCAAGGTCTCGGCCAGGCGCGCCGAGGCCTGGCTGGCAAGCGCGAGGCGGCCGAGGTCGTGCAGGAGGCCGGCGGTGAAGGCCACGTCGGCGTCCAGGCGCAGCGTCCGCGCCATGTCGCGGGCGCACAGGGCGACCGCCACCGAGTGGCGCCAGTAGCGCTCCAGGTCGAAGCCCGGGCAGGAAGGACGCGGAATGCTCTGGCTCACGGCCGCGATGGTCAGCACCGTCGAGACGCTGCGCAGCCCGAGCATTCCGATCGCCTGCCGGATGGAGACGACGCGGCCGGGAACGCCGTAGAACGAACAGTTGGCGACGCGCAAGGCCTTTGCCGCCAGCGCCTGATCCAGCGACACGGTGTCGGCGATGGCGTCGATCGAGACGTCCTCGCGCGACAGCGCCGACTGCAGGTCGATGACCACCTGCGGCAGCGACGGCAGTTCGCGCAGCTTGTCCAGCTGCACCGAAGCGCTGGCGGCGGTCATGCGCCCTCCTGGCCGCGGTAGCGGCGCAACAGCTCCATCAGGGGGTGTACCTGGCGTCGCCTCAAGGCATCGCGGAACAGCCACTCCACGCGGTCGCCCTGTGCCGGCTCTGCAGAGGGGGTGGGTCGCACCTCCGGCGGACTCACCGGATACACGCGGGTTGCGGTGTCGTCATTCATGATGTTCTTCCCTGATTTTTTCAGCGGCCGGCATTCAGACGGCGGTCGCCAGCAGCGGCACGACGGCCACGAGCGTCCCGCGTCCACCTTCGCGGTCATCGACGGCCCGGCAACTGCAGCGATAGGCGCGGCCCGCGCGCACGAACTCGATCACGTCGCCGTCCCGCAAGCCGGCCAGCCGCTGGAATTCCTCCGGCAGCGCGTCCTGGGCGTAGCTGCCCACCAGCGCCCGGATGCCGGGCAGCAGCGCTTCGGCGTCCTGGTTCGCGAACGCGATCAGCCCCTCGATGTCGAGGCCGATGAGCGGCAAGGGCACGCTGTAGAGCACTTCCATGGCGTGACGGCCGCGATCCTCGACCACGCTCAGCTCCTCGTGCTGGCGAGCGAGCGCGGCCTGCAGGCGCTGGTTCAGGTCCGCCAGTTCGGTGTTGGCCGAGCGCACCTCCTGGTCGAGCCGGCGGTTCTCGTCGGCGAGCTCCTTCTGGCGGAACGCCTCGTCGATGTTGGCCCGCAGCAGGTCGTCCTCCCACGGCTTGGTGAGGAACTTGTAGATGGCGCCTTCGTTGATCGCGTCTGTGATCGATTGCAGTTCGGTGTAGCCCGACAGCACGATGCGCACGGTCTGCGGGTAGAGGTCCTTCGCGCGGCGCAGGAACTCGACGCCCGTCATGTTGGGCATGCGCTGGTCGGAGATGATCACGTCGACGTCGACTTCGGCGAGGCGCTGCAGGCCTTCGGCCGCGCTCGTCGCCGTGACGATGTGGTAGCCGCCGCGCCGGAGCAGGCGCTTGAGCGAGGCGAGGATGTTCTCCTCGTCGTCGACCAGGAGCAGCGTGCGCCGGCGCGGGGGGCGGTCGAACAGGCCGGCAGGCAGGCGGCGGTCCTCGCGCACCAGGGCCGAGATGGCCTCGGGCGCAACAGGGTGGCTGAAGTAGAAGCCCTGGATGGCGTCGCAGCGATGCGCGAGCAGCAGCGCGAGCTGGCCCTCCGATTCGACACCTTCCGCGATCACGCGCATCTGCAGGCTGTGGGCCATGGTGATGACGGCCCGCGTCATCGATACCTCGGTCGGCGAGGCCAGCACGTCGTGCACGTACGAACGGTCTATCTTGATGACGTCGATCGGCAACGCGCGCAGGCTGCTGAGATTGGAGTAGCCGGTGCCGAAATCGTCGAGCGAGATCTCGACGCCGATCGCGCGCAGTGTGGCGAGCGCGCGCGCCGCCTTCGGCACGTCCGCCGCCAGCATGCTTTCCGTGACCTCGATGCCCAGGTTCGTCGGCCTGGCTCCGGTCTCCAGGAGAATGGCCTGGACGCGCTCGGCCAGGTCGTCACGCGCGAGCTGGGCGGTCGATACATTGACGTGCACCCGCAGCTGCGCGAAACCCTCGCGCTGCCACGCGGCCGCCTGCGCACAGGCCGTGCGCAGCACCCATTCGCCGATGGCGACGATCTGGCCGCTCTGCTCGGCCACGGGCACGAATTCGGCGGGCGACATGGCACCGAGCGTCGCGGACTGCCACCGCAGCAAGGCCTCGACGCCCTGGATCGCGCCGTAGCGCAGCTCGACCTGGGGCTGGTACACCAGGGACAGCTCGCCGTTGGCGATGACCTGGCGCAGCGCCCATTCGATCGCCAGCTGCCGCATCGCGCCCTCGTTGCCGTGCGACGTCGCCATGCGGACCTGGCCCGGGCCGGCGGCCAGCGCGGCCTTGAGCGCGACGAGTGCCGCCGAGAGCAGCGCAGCGGCGTTGTCCCCGTCCTCCGGCCCGCGCGCGGCGCCGATCGCACAGGTGGCGAAGACCCGGGTCGAAGCCAC
>Ga0209759_1001294_pt1 | contig 14869 bp, 14 predicted proteins | sample AraplaCL_Col_mMS_FD_184261 | JGI IMG/M metagenome (GOLD analysis project Ga0209759, IMG submission 184261) | Arabidopsis root microbial communities from the University of North Carolina, USA - plate scrape CL_Col_mMS (SPAdes) (version 2) | ecosystem: Host-associated > Plants > Roots >...
CGACTTGCCGGCGACCAGATTGGCCCAGCCGTCGGCAACATTATTGCCAACAGGCGAAATCAGCCCCAGGCCTGTAACAACAACACGACGGCGGCTCACGGTAACCCCTTTTTCATAGATGACAAAAGCAAAAGCCACAGCGGCCACAGGAACCTGCCCTGTGTGCCCTGTGGCTGTTTAACTCGGCAATCGCGCGAAACTTTGCGCTGTCGACATGGCTGGCTCCTGCTTGGCAAAACGCGCGGCAAAAAGCACCAACCCTGCTGGCGTCGACAACCGACACGGCAGGGCGTCATACGCCGCCAACGCAGAAACGCGGGCGCGAATGACCTTAGGCCTTGACGTTCGCGCGAGCGTAGTCGATCGCTTGCTGAACGGTGGTGATCTTCTCGGCTTCTTCATCCGGAATTTCCATGCCGAATTCGTCTTCGAGGGCCATCACGAGTTCAACGGTGTCGAGCGAGTCAGCGCCGAGGTCGTTCACAAACGAAGCTTCGTTCTTGATCTCAGCTTCTGCAACGCCCAGTTGTTCTGCGACGATCTTCTTGACGCGCTGTTCGATATTGTCCATTACCCCTCCAAGGGAAAAGAAGTTCAAAAATACAGGTGCGCGCATTTTATCAGGTTTGACCCGGCAAAAAAGCGGCGCATCGGGTTGCTGTCAAGGCATGCGCCTTTATGCATTTACAAACGCATCAAGGCGCGGATAGTAACCGAATTTGGTTACGACATGTACATCCCGCCGTTCACATGCAGCGTCGTACCGGTGATATAGCCGGCTTGCGGCGACGCCAGAAACGCCACGGCGTGCGCGATATCTTCCGGGCTGCCGAGGCGGCCCAGCGGAATCTGTGTCTTCAGCGCCGTTTGCTGCTCTTCCGGCAGGGTTTTGGTCATGTCGGTATCGATAAAGCCCGGCGCCACGCAATTCACCGTGATGTTGCGGCTGCCGATCTCGCGCGCGAGCGCGCGCGTCATGCCCGCCACGCCCGCTTTCGCGGCGGCGTAATTGATCTGCCCGGGGTTGCCGGCCGAGCCGACCACCGACGTGATGTTGATGATGCGGCCGCCCTTCGCCTTCATCATGGGACGCAGCACCGCGCGCGACAGCCGGAACACCGACTTGAGGTTGGTGTCGACCACCGCGTCCCAATCGTCGTCCTTCATGCGCATGGCGAGTTGGTCCTGCGTGATGCCGGCGTTGTTCACCAGCACGTGCAGCGCGCCGAATTCCTTCACCGTGCCGTCGATCAGCGCTTCTGCCGCAGCCGCGTCGTTGACGTTGAGTACCGCACCGCGACCGTTGACGCCGGCGGCGCTAAACGCTTCGCTGATGGCGGCCGCGCCGCTTTCGCTAGTCGCCGTGCCGATCACCGTCGCGCCCTGGCGCGCCAGTTCCATGGCGATCGCGCGGCCGATGCCGCGCGAAGCGCCGGTGACGATTGCGATCTGCTTGTCGAGAGTCTTTTCCATCTGTCAGTCCGGATGCCCTTCGGAGGGCTGATTGATTCTTGATGCTTGCGTCTGATGCTGCTCTTGCAGCGCCTGCTGTCAGACGCTCACGAGACTATGCGTTCAGCCTGCCGTTACCAGCTTGAGCGTTTCTTCGAGTGAAGCCGGATCGAAGATCGAAGCGCCAACCAAGTTGCCGTCGATACGTTTGGTCAGGCCCGCAAGGACCTTGCCCGGACCGCATTCGATCACGTGAGTGACGCCTTGAGCCGACATGGCCTGAACGCTTTCGACCCAGCGCACCGCACCGGCCGCCTGGCGCACCAGCGCGTCCTTGATCTTGACCGGCTCGTTGACCACGGCGACGTCGACGTTGTTGATGACCGGAATCGCCGGCACCTGCACCTCGACGCTTGCCAGATACTCACGCAACTGGTCGGACGCCGGCTTGAGCAGCGACGAGTGGAACGGTGCCGAGACCGGCAGCGGCAACGCGCGCTTGGCACCCTTCGCTTTCGCGACTTCGCAGGCCTTTTCAACCGCAGCCTTGTTTCCTGCGATCACGACCTGCGCCGGGGCATTAAAATTCACCGCTTCGACGACGCCCGCGACTGACGCTTCGGCGCACACCGCGCGCACTGCGTCGTCGTCGAGACCGAGAATCGCGGCCATGCCGCCTTCACCGACCGGCACCGCCGTCTGCATGGCTTGCGCGCGAAAACGCACGAGCGGCACAGCGTCGCGAAACGCGATCGCGCCCGCCGCGACCAGCGCCGTGTACTCACCGAGGCTATGGCCCGCAACGATCGCCGGCTTCGGGCCGCCAGCCTGCAGCCAAGCGCGATACATGGCGTAAGCGGCGGTCAGCATGACCGGTTGGGTGTTGGTGGTGAGGTTCAGATCTTCGACGGGGCCTTCGGCGATCAGCTTGCCGAGATCCTGATTGAGCGCATCGGAGGCTTCCTGAACCGTCTCACGCACGACGGCGTGATCGGCGAATGCGTTGAGCATGCCGACCGACTGCGAACCTTGCCCAGGAAAAACGAACGCAAATTTCATATCGTCCCCAAAATCGATTTAGTCAGATGTGGGTGGCGCGCCCAGTTGATGGCGAGCGCGCTCAAGCGTAGCCGAGCGCCGTGCAGAGCGCTCGCCATAACGTCGCCGCTATCAGTAGCGGATAACCGACGCGCCCCACGTGAAGCCGCCGCCGACACCTTCGATCAGCACGTTCTGGCCGCGCTTGATGCGGCCGTCGCGCACTGCGACGTCGAATGCGAGCGGAATGGACGCAGCCGACGTATTGCCGTGCTCGCCCACCGTGACGACCATGCGTTCCTGCGGCAAGCCGAGCTTGCGGCAGGTGCTTTGCATAATGCGGATATTCGCCTGATGCGGAATGAGCCAGTCGATCTGCTCGGCCGACAGGTTGGCTTTTTCGAGCGCTTCGACCGCGACCTTTTCGAGCACGTTCACGGCGAGCTTGAACACGGCCTGCCCGTCCATATGCAGGAATGCGCTGCCCGCGACCACGCCGCCGTTCACGTTGCCCGGCGTGCAGAGAATGTTCGAATGGCTACCGTCGGCGTGCAATGCGCTGGCCAGCACGCCCGGTTGTTCGGACGCCTGCAGGATCACCGCGCCCGCGCCGTCGCCGAACAGCACGCAGGTAGTACGGTCGTTGAAGTCGAGAATGCGCGAAAAGGTTTCCGCCCCGATCACAAGCGCCGTGCGATGCTGGCCGCTGCGAATGAAACTGTCCGCCGTGGCCACCGCGTAGGCAAAACCGGAACAGACGGCCTGCACGTCGAATGCCGCGCCGTGGTTCTTGATACCAAGCTTATTCTGCAGCAGGCACGCCGTGCTCGGAAACACGAAGTCGGGCGTGGACGTGGCGACGATGATCAGGTCGATGGACTGCGGGTCGATATCCGCTGCTTCGATCGCGCGTTGCGAAGCGATGAGCGCGAGATCGCTAGTCGTGACATCAGGGTCCGCGAAATGGCGCGCATGAATACCCGTGCGGGCCACGATCCATTCGTCGCTGGTCTCGACACCTTGCTTGCCAAGACGCTCGGCCAGATCCTGATTGGTGACGCGGTTGGGCGGCAGATAGCTGCCGGTGCCCAGCACGCGGGAATAAATTGTCGATTGAGCCATTATGCCTTCGAGGATTGCGCAGCGTAGGGCTCGGCTGGCTGGCCTGCGATGGGGCTTGCTTGACCCGCACCGCTCGCGTCGCGCGCCGCCTGTTCAAGAGAACCCGCGTTCTCTTCCATCGCTCGCGCAAGGCGTTCCAGCACGCCGTTTTTGACGGCATCATACCCGCGTTTGATAGCCCACTCAAACCCGTAAGCATCCGCCGAACCGTGGCTTTTGATCACCAGCCCGCGCAGGCCGAGCAACGCGGCGCCATTGTATTGCCGATGATCGACGCGTTTCTTGAAGCGCATCAATACCGGCAAAGCCAGCACCGCCATCACCTTGGTGAGCCAGGAACGGCCGAACTCTTCCTTGATGATGTTGGACAGCATCTGCGCGAGGCCTTCCGACGTCTTCAGCGCGACATTGCCGACAAAACCGTCGCAGACGATGACGTCGACCGTGCCCTTGAAGATATCGTTGCCTTCAACGTTACCGTGAAAGTTAAGTGTACTCGCGCGCAGCAGTTCGCCGGCACGTTTGATGGTGTCGTTGCCCTTGATGACTTCTTCGCCGATGTTGAGCAGCCCGATGGTAGGCCGATCCTTGCCCTCGAGCGCGGACACGAGCGCATGCCCCATCTCCGCGAACTGCAGCAGATGCTGCGGCTCGCAGTCGACGTTGGCGCCCAGGTCGAGCATCATCGTGTAGCCATTGGGATTGGGCAGTGCCGACGCGATGGCCGGGCGTTCGATGCCCGACAGCGTCTTCAGCACGTAGCGCGAGACCGCCATCAGCGCGCCGGTGTTGCCCGCGGAAACGCAGGCTTGCGCCTCGCCTTCCTTGACGCGGTTCAGCGCCACGCGCATGGAAGAATCTTTTTTCTTGCGCAGCGCGACTTCGACCGGATCGTCCATGGCGACGATCTCGGAAGCGGGTACGACGGTCAGCGCCGGCAGGTCCTGAGCCTTCAACTTTTTCAGCTGCGCACGAATCGCGCTTTCGATGCCGACGAGCAGCAACTCAGCATCGGGATGCGATCGAACGAAGTTGACGGCAGCGGGAACGGTCACGGACGGGCCGTGGTCGCCTCCCATGCAATCTATCGTGAGCTTTACTGTCATGGAGTGCGACGAATTTCAGACGCCCTGCATGGAATCATAGTAAGCGCGGAGGCGCCAACTGCGATCGACACAAAAAAGCGGCAAGTGAATGCCGCCTTTTTGCCGAGCCGGGAAAATGTCAAGCGAGCCGATCGCCACGCGAAACGCCACAGGGCGACACGCAGTGAAACGCGCAATGGAACGATTAATCGTTCTTCGTCTTGACGACTTTCTTACCGCGATAGTAGCCGTTCGGGCTAACGTGGTGACGCAGATGCACTTCGCCCGTGCTCGGTTCCACGGCCAGCGGCGCTGCCGTCAGGAAATCGTGCGAACGGTGCATGCCGCGCTTCGACGGCGACTTCTTATTTTGTTGAACTGCCATGACTAACTCCTAAAAATTTTCCGAATTCTAACACAGCCCGATCCGGTCTCCGCCACTGGCCGAATGGCCAACGCGCCCGCATCGTGCTCCCTGCAACTGTTCAATGCTTCTTGTCGTCCGGCTCACCGCGCTTGAGACTCTGGAGCGCCGCAAACGGATTAGGCCGTTCGGGCTCGCCGCCCTCACCCGCTTCGTCCAGTGCGCCCTCGTCGCCCTCGCCTTCAGTACCGGCCACACCCGAGACAAGGCTCTCGTGCACTTCGGGACAGACCTCGTGCTTGGGCACGAGCGGCAAGGAAAGCAGCAACTCTTCTTCGATCAAGTCGATGAGATCGAAATGGTTCGAACCCACGATCACTTCGACTTCATCCTCGTCGAGCGGAAACTCTTCGGCTTCCGCCTCAGTGTTGACGATCCGGTAAGTTGCATCGACGTTGAATGCCTGCAAGTACGGTGTCATGCACCGCTGACATTCGAGCCAGGCGGCGCCGTGAATCGCCATCCTCAAATAAGGCTGGGGACCCTCGGTGCCGTCGTCCTGCAATTCCGGCTGCGTCGTCCCTTCGGCTTGCCAGGTGAACGCGGCATCGCGGTCTGGCGCTTCTGCCGGAACTTCGTTTAACATGCGCGGCAGTTGCGAGACGCGCACGACACCCGCGGCCTGACGCCCACTCCGCGCGAATTCGAACAGATCGATATCATGCGGGTCGGACAGACCTGCAGGGTTGCCAGGATGTTGAGTCATGTGCGCTCCTGCGTCGGCAAAGATTTCGCCGGATATAACCGCGAGGTATAACCGATTTGCGAGACAGCCCGTGAGACTCTTGTGTTTACCGGCAGTGATCACAGCCCTTGATCACTGCCATTGACACGCACTGAGACTCGCCTAGCGCAAGCATACCGATGAAAAGCCCGAAATCATATCCGTTTTGTCTTTTCGAGTCAAACACTTAAGCCCGTACGCGCGCGAGCTTCGCGCAACCCCGTACGCCCCGCCTCCCTAGCCGTCGTTTACCCATGTCAGATTCTCCCAATCGCCCGCCACGCCTGATTCTGGCGTCGAGTTCGCCTTATCGTCGCGAACTGCTCGAACGTCTGCGCGTGCCGTTCGATGTCGTCGTGCCCGCAATCGACGAAACGCCGCTCGTCGGCGAAACACCCGAAGTCACCGCGCTGCGGCTCGCGCAAGCCAAAGCTCGCGCGGTAGCCGGCGGACTCGGCGCCGGTGAAGCTGCGCTCGTGATCGGCTCCGACCAGGTCGCCACCTACGACGGTCTGCAGATCGGCAAGCCAGGCACGCACGACAAGGCGCTTGCCCAATTGCGAGCGATGCGCGGCCGCGAAGTGCTGTTTCATAGTGCGCTATGTCTGTTCGACAGTCGCTCGGGAAACGTCCAAGCCGTCGACGTGATCACCCGCGTGCATTTCCGCAATCTGCCGGATGCCACGCTGGAGGCCTATCTGCTGGCCGAAACGCCGTACGACGTCGCGGGTAGCGCCAAATCCGAGGGGCTCGGTATCGCCTTGCTCGAGGCCATCCATTCCGACGACCCGACCGCGCTTGTCGGCCTGCCGTTGATCGCACTGTCGCGCATGCTGCTCGCAGTGGGTTACCCACTATTGGAGGCTCAATGAGCGGCACGCTCTATCTGATTCCGAACACGCTGGGCGAAGGCGATACCGAGGCACTCGACGCCGTCCTGCCCGCACCGGTGCGCGCCCGTGCGGCATCGCTTCACTATTACATCGGCGAAAACGCGAAAACTACGCGCGCTTTCCTGAAGAAAGTCGGCACGGAACGGCCGATCCAGGAAATCGAAATTCGCGAACTGAATGTGAATACGCCGGCCGGCGAGATCGACAGGCTGCTCGCGCCCCTTCTTGCCGGCACGGACGCGGGCCTTGTTTCCGAAGCGGGCTGTCCGGCGGTCGCCGACCCCGGCGCCCTGCTGGTGCGCCGCGCTCATGAACGCGGCGTGAAGGTCGTGCCGTCCGTGGGCCCGAGTTCGATCCTGCTGGCTTTGATGGCGTCGGGGCTCAACGGGCAAAGCTTTGCGTTCCACGGCTACCTTCCGGTCGATGCCACGGAGCGGGCTAAGCGTCTGCGAGACCTGGAGCAGCAGTCGCGCAAAGGCAAGCAAACGCAGATCTTTATCGAGACGCCCTACCGGAATCGCGCGTTGCTGGATACGCTGTTGGCGACGTGCGCACCTTCCACGCTCGTTTGCGTGGCAGTGGATCTGACTCTGGAAACGGAAACTATCGCAAGCCGCACCGTGGCCGACTGGAAGAAGAAGCCGGCGATCGAACTGCACAAGCGGCCGGCTATTTTTCTGATTCTGGCCGTTTGATCGGGTCCGACAACGACCTGCCAACCTAAAAGAAAGCGCCGCGCGACCATCAAACGACGACCGGGCGGCGCTTCTTGAATCGTCACCGGCAATTCAACGCAAATTCATCTTCCCGCCAAGCGCCATGGCGCGAACCGCGCCGGTACCGACAGCCGCGCCGAACTTGCGCGCAACACGGTCCGTAATGCTTTCTTTCACGGTGTAGTCAACGATATCCGGTGCCTTGAACAGGTCGCGGGCCACATAGTCGGCGTCGCCCAAACCGTCAGCGAGGCCGAGTTCGACGCTCTTCTGGCCCGTCCAGAAAAGGCCGGAGAACATATTCGGCGTCTCATGCAGGCGCTTGCCACGCCCCTGACGCACTGCGTCGATGAACTGCGCGTGGATTTGATCCAGCATATCCTGAGCATGTTCGTCCATCTTCGGCGTTTCCGGCGAGAACGGATCGAAAAAACCTTTGTTCTCACCAGAGGTATGCAAACGCCGCTGGATCCCCAGCTTATCCATCAAGCCGGTGAAGCCAAAGCTGTCCATCAGCACGCCGATCGAACCCACGATGCTCGCCTTATCGACATAAATCTTGTCAGCCGCCGCCGCCGCGTAATATCCGCCGGACGCGCACATGTCGCCCACAACCACATACAGCGGAATTGACGGGTATTTGGCGCGCAATCGACGAATTTCGTTGTAAATGATCCCCGCTTGTACCGGACTGCCACCCGGACTATTGCAGCGCAGGATCACGCCTGCCGTGCCCGCGTCGTCGAACGCGCTTTGCAACGCCGTGTTGACATCTTCCGCGTTCGCATTCGTATCCGCGGATATCTCGCCGTCTAACGTCACCATAGCCGTGTGCCGGCCGGTGGCGGCGACCTTGTCCCCGGAGAAGTCGATAGCCGCCCAGATCACCAGCAGCACTACCACCAGAAAAACAAACCGGAAAAAAATCTTCCAGCGCCGCGCCGCGCGCTGCTCGTTGATCGCCGCGAGCGCGATACGTTCGAGCGCGGCGCGTTCCCAGCCCGGCTCATCGGCAGGCTTGCTGGGGCGGCCATTCAGAGACGGTTCCTTCGGCTCGGGAGTCAAATTGTCGGACATGCGGTGCAGTGGAAAGGTCGAAGAGGGGAAAAATCAGGATGTGGCCGGACGCAATTCGCCGTCTGGCAGCCAGAATACGGCTCGGCCTTCCGGCGTGTCGCGCTCGTCCACCTGGACTGGCCGCAATTTGCCGCCGCGGCACGGACCACCGACGCATTTGCCCGTATCCGGCGCGTAAATCGCGCCATGTGTAGCGCACATCAAGTATAAACCGGACGATTCGAAGAACTGCCCTTCGGCCCAGTCCAGCTCCATCGGTACGTGGGCGCAACGGTTCAGGTAGCCGTAGGCGCGGCCATCGTACCGAACGAAGAACACGACGACGTCGCCGCCACCGAGCTTCGCCGCGTGCCGCACGCCCGCGCCACCGTCGACCAGTTCGTCCGACGCGCAGACGCGAACCGCCTCCGCTTGCGCCTGGGTGGCAGCGGTGTTCATGCGTTCTCCCGCAGCCAGCCGGACAGCACGCTGACGCTCGACGCAACGAACCTAGGCGACAACGCGCTCAACGATTCCGCAGGATGCGCGCCATATGTGACGCCAATTCCCGCGACGCCCGCGTTGATCGCCATTTGCAGATCGTGCGTCGTATCGCCGACCATCACCGTACGCGCGTTATCCTGCCCCAGTTCGCGCGTCAATTCGTGCAGCATCGCGGGGTGCGGCTTCGAGAACGTTTCGTCGGCGCAGCGCGTGCCGTCGAACAGGCTTGTCAAGCGCGACTGATCCAAAGCGCGATTCAGCCCGACGCGGCTCTTGCCGGTCGCCACGGCCAGCAAATAGCCCTGATCGCGCAATTCCTGCAACATCTCGCGCACGCCGACGAACAGCTCGGTGGTCTGATCCTTCACCAGATAATGGAAGCGGTAGCGCTCGGCCAGCCGCGGATAGTCCGAAGGATCGAGCGTGGGCGCGGCAATCTGCAGCGCGTCGCGCAAGCCTAGGCCGATGACATAGCTGGCCGCCTCGTCGGCGGGCACCGGCAGGCCAAGATCGCGGCACGCCGACTGAATGCTGCGCGTGATGTGCGCGGTCGAATCCATCAACGTCCCGTCCCAGTCGAAGACGATCAGATCAAATTGCTCTCTAGCCATGCGGTGCCGTCTCCGGGTGTGACCCATTTCGTAGTTCGTTGAGTTGTGCGATGAAGCTGCGGCATTCGGCCGGCAGCGGCGCCTCAAACTGCAGCGGCGCGCCGGTTGCCGGGTGCGTGAGCTTCAGCCGGTAAGCGTGCAGGAACATGCGCTTCAGGCCAGGCTTGGCATTGGCGCGCGCCAGCGCCTTGTTCAGCGCGAAGTCGCCATATTTGGCGTCGCCGACGATCGGCAGTTCCAGATGCTGCAAGTGGACCCGGATCTGATGCGTGCGCCCGGTCTTCAGTTCCGCCTCGAGCAACGCATATTCCGGCCAGCGGTCGATCAGATTGAACACCGTGTGCGACGCGAGACCGTCCGGCTGTACGCGCACGCGGCGCTCGCCGTCGGCGGTCAAATACTTGTGCAGCGGCTCCTTGACCGCGCGGCGGCGGCCCCAGTCGCTCGCCCAGTCGCCGTGAACGCAAGCATAGTAGCGCTTGTCCATCTTGTTCTCGCGAATCTGCTCATGCAGATTGACGAGCGCCGAGCGCTTCTTGGCGAGCATGAGAATGCCGGACGTCTCACGATCCAGCCGATGCACCAGTTCGAGAAATTTTGCCTGCGGACGCGCCTCGCGCATCTGCTCGATCACGCCGAACGCGACGCCACTGCCGCCGTGAACCGCCACGCCGGCCGGTTTATCGATCACGAGCAAGTGCTCGTCTTCGAAAATAATCTTGAAATGGGCGGCCGGGACCGGCGCTTGGGCAGCCGTTTCGCTCGGTTGCGCGACGCGAATGGGCGGCACGCGCACCAGATCGCCCAGTTCGAGACGGTACTGCGCGTCTATCCGGCCCTTATTCACTCGCACTTCCCCGCTGCGCAGGATGCGGTAAATATGGCTTTTTGGCACGCCTTTACAGACGCGCAACAAGAAGTTGTCGATGCGCTGTCCGGCCGCGCTGTCGTCGATCTCGATCATCGAGACCTGGTCGCTTGCGACCGATTTCTGGGATATTTTGCCTAACTCTTTCATTCTGAATATAATTTGCCCAGCAGTCTGCGGCGGCCGGCGCAGTGTCCGGAATTCGGGCGGATTGCGCAGGTGCAAGCGATAAACCGTTATTTTACTTGCGCCGGGGTCTGGTTGCTCACCCTGAAAATGAGATGCAACAAGTTGCACGCACGAAGTCAGTGCCCGGCAGGGACGTCGCCCACAGGCGCGTTCGGTCAAGGTCGGCTTCGACGGTAGCGGAATTTTGGTAAAAAAGAATTTAACTTCCAGCTTCGGTATCGGGCGGTCTGACGCCCTGTTCCACGAAGCTGCAGGTTGCGAAAATACGGCGTGCGCCCAAGGCGTCTTGTAGAAAATACAAGACATGGCGACGTCAAAATGAGGCGAGACACCCCCAGCAGGAAAAGACGCGCCGACTGCGCGAACTTCCTGCTGCGGCACGACCGCAGCCTTCGACCCTCCGGTCACGCGCCCAGTTGGCGCACCGGCGCGAGTGGACGAAGGCTTATGAAGGTCGGCCGGCAGAACCCGCGGCGTGTCGGGTCGTTATTTGAAGCCGTGTTCGCATGTGCCCTGCGGCACCGTGCCCGTTTTTATGGGCCGGGCCCTCTCAGGCAATTCTCCCACCAGCTTTCCCGCTCCAGCGTGCTTGTGAAAACACAATAAGGCGCGGCATGCCGCTGCCCGCTTCGCCCTCGCGACTGACAACCGCGCGGCGGAGGGGCAGGCTAAGCCGCTCTGGAGCCGTTCAATGAAACGAATGTTGTTCAACGCGACGCAGCAGGAAGAACTGCGCGTCGCCATCGTCGATGGGCAAAAACTCATCGATATCGACATCGAAACCGCCGGGCGCGAACAGCGCAAAGGCAACATTTACAAGGGCATCATTACTCGCATCGAGCCGTCGCTCGAAGCCTGTTTCGTCAACTACGGCGAAGACCGCCACGGCTTCCTGCCGTTCAAGGAAGTCGCCCGCCAGTATTTCCGCGACGGCGTCGACATGCGTTCCGCGCGCATTCAGGACGCGCTGCGTGAAGGCCAGGAACTGATCGTTCAGGTCGAAAAAGAAGAACGCGGCAACAAAGGCGCGGCCCTCACCACGTTCATCTCGCTCGCCGGCCGCTATCTGGTCCTGATGCCGAACAATCCGCGCGGCGGCGGCGTGTCGCGCCGGATCGAAGGCGACGACCGTCAGGAACTGCGCGAAACCATGGCGCAGTTGCAACTGCCGGAAGGCATGAGCATCATCGCGCGCACGGCCGGCATTGGCCGCAGCGCCGAAGAACTGCAGTGGGACCTGAACTACCTGATGCAACTGTGGCGCGCGATCGAAGCCGCGTCGCAAAGCGGTTCGAGCGGTCAGCCGATGCTGATCTATCTCGAATCGAGCCTCGTGATCCGCGCGATCCGCGACTACTTCCAGCCGGACATCGGCGAAATTCTGATCGACACCACCGAAATTCATGACCAGGCACGCGCCTTCATGGATATCGTGATGCCGGATAATGTCAGCAAGGTGAAGCGGTATCACGACGATGTACCGCTCTTCTCGCGCTTCCAGATCGAACACCAGATCGAAACGGCGTACTCGCGCACGGTGCCGCTGCCTTCGGGCGGCGCGATCGTGATCGACCACACCGAAGCGCTGGTCGCGATCGACGTGAACTCGGCGCGCGCCACCAAGGGCGCCGACATCGAGGAAACGGCCGCGCGCACCAACCTCGAAGCCGCCGACGAAGTCGCCCGCCAGCTGCGTCTGCGCGACCTGGGCGGCCTGATCGTGATCGACTTCATCGACATGGAATCGGCCAAGAGCCAGCGCGAAGTCGAGCAACGCCTGAAAGACGCCCTCAAGCACGACCGCGCGCGCGTCCAGATGGGCAAGATTTCGCGTTTCGGCCTGATGGAACTGTCGCGTCAACGTCTGCGCCCGGCCCTCTCGGAAGGCAGCCACGTGACTTGCCCGCGCTGTAACGGCACGGGCCACATTCGCGATACCGAATCGTCCGCGCTGCAAGTGCTGCGGATCATTCAGGAAGAAGCGATGAAGGAAAACACCGCGGCAATTCATTGCCAGGTGCCGGTCGAAGTGACCGCCTTCCTGTTGAACGAAAAGCGTGCCGAGATCAACAAGATCGAGTCGCGTTTCAAGGTCAACGTCGTGCTGATCCCGAACAAGCACCTCGATACGCCGCACTACAAGCTGGAGCGTCTGCGTCACGACGACGCGCGCCTCGACGATCCGCGCGCTTCGTGGAAGATGGCCGAAGAAGCGGCCCGCGAACTGGAATCGGAAACTGGTTACAGCAAGCGTACCGAAGAAGTGAAGCCGAAGCAGGAAGCGGCGGTCAAGGGCATCACGCCTGAAAAGCCGGCGCCGAGCGCTCCGATTCGCCCGGTCGCGGCCCCGGCTCCGGTCGCGGTCGCACCGGCGAGCGGCGGCTTTATCGGCTGGTTGAAGAATCTGTTCGGCGTGCAGCCGGCCGCTCCGGCGCCCGTCGCGCCGGCAGCGACCGACAAGCAGGCGCGTCCGCAACGCGGCGAACGCACGGAGCGCGGTGAGCGCACCGGGGAACGCGGCGGCGATCGCAACCGCAATCGCCGCACTGGCACGGGCACTCGCGATGCAGCGGGCCGTGGCGAAGGCACGACCGGCGGCCGTCAAGCCCAAGGTCAGCAGCCGTCGCAACGCCGCGAAGAACGCGAGCCGCGGGAAGGCCGTGAGGCACGTGAAGCACGCGAAGGCCGCGAGCCGCGCGAAGCGCGTGAACCGCGTGGCAACCGTGAGCCGCGTGAAGCCCGCGAAGGCCGTGAACCGCGCGAGGCCCGTGAGCCGCGCGAGGCCCGTGAGCCGCGCGAGGGTCGTGAAAACCGTGACCGCGACAATCGCGGTGCCGAGCGCGCGGAAACGGCGGAAGCCGCACCGCGTGGCGAACGTCAGGAACGCGGCGAGCGCCGTGAACGTGGCGAGCGCGCGGAACGTGGTGAACGCCGCAAGCCGCAAACAGAAACCGCGGACGCATTGACGCAAAGCGAAGCGCAAACGGCGGAAGAACTGGTGCAAAACCAGACCGCTTTGGGCGAAAACGGCGCGCCGATCGATCAGGAAGCAGTGGCGCGTGAAGGCGAAGAGCGTCGTCGTCGCCGTCGCGGCCGTCGCGGTGGCCGTCGTGAGCGTGAAGAGGACGTGAACGGCAATCTGGCGGCGGACGTCGCAGAAGCTGAAGGCGACAATGCGAGCGCAACCGACGAAGCGCCTGTGCGCACAGCGCATCAGCCGGTCGAGCGCAAGCCGGAAGTCGTCGAAGCGAAGGACGTGACGCCGGTGGAAGTAGTGGTCGCTGCTGTCGCGACGCAAACCGCCGTTGTGACCGAACTGCATGCCGCAACCGAAACGCCGGCTCTGGCCGTCGAAAAGGCTGCGAAGACGGAAACGGTAGTACCGGTCGCGGAAGTGCCGGTTGCGCCGGCAGTCGTCGAGCCGGTCGCCGAAACGCCGGTGGCGCAAGCCGCTGCGGAGCCCGTCGAAGCAGCGCAAGCGGCGCCGGCCGCCAGCGAAACGGTTTCGCTGGTTGAACCGGTCGCCCGCGTCGAAGCCCCGGCTCATGCGCACGTCGAAGCGCCTGCGGTTGCGCCGGTTGTCGAAGCGCAAGCCGCTGCTCCGGCTCCGGCTCCGGTCGAAACCGCGGCTCCGGCTGTGGCAATCGAAGCGCCTGTTGCTCAACCTGCACAGCAGGCTGAGATCGTCGAACCGCAGCCGGTCGTGGCAGCGGTCGCACCGGCACCCGAACCGGCTGCAGTAGAGCCGGTGCCCGTCGCCGTCGCACCGCAAGCTGCGCAGCAAGCGCCGCGTCAAGCCGCCGTGTCGGCGGAAGCCCTGAAGCCGGTGCTGGAACAAGCCGGCCTCGTCTGGGTGAACACCGACGCCGACAAGCTGCGCGCGGCTCAGGAAGTTGCTGCACAGACCGTCAAACCGGCTCGCGTGGCTCGCGAACGCAAGCCGCTGCCGCCGCTCGACAGCGCGCCAATGCAACAGGTGGAAACAGGCCAGCGCCCGCAGTAAGCTGCCCTGCCGCACTCGAAAAGCCCGCCCTCACCGGCGGGCTTTTTGTTTTCATGGTGACCCGTCCTGAAATAGGTTGACACTTTTTCGACGAATCGAAGAGGTGCCAAGTGGAGCAAGGGATCAAGCGGACGCAGCGGGATTACAGCCTGGCTTTTAAGCTGTCGGTGGTGGAGCAGGTAGA
>Ga0209759_1001295_pt1 | contig 14863 bp, 11 predicted proteins | sample AraplaCL_Col_mMS_FD_184261 | JGI IMG/M metagenome (GOLD analysis project Ga0209759, IMG submission 184261) | Arabidopsis root microbial communities from the University of North Carolina, USA - plate scrape CL_Col_mMS (SPAdes) (version 2) | ecosystem: Host-associated > Plants > Roots >...
CGTCTCGACCACGCGCGCCATGTCGGTGGGCGTGACCTCGCGGTTGTCGCGCACGATCACCATGCCGGTCGAATTCTGGCCGCGGATGTGGCTGCCGGTGATGCCCGTGTAGACGCGCGAGATCTTGCAGTCGGCCATCATCTCGGCCTCCTTCAAGGCCTGCTGGATGGACTGCACCGTGGCGTCGATGTTGACCACCACCCCGCGCTTGAGGCCATGCGTCGGCGCGACGCCCAGGCCGGCGAGACGCAGCTCGCCGCCCGGCAGTATCTCGGCGACGACGGCCATCACCTTGGCGGTGCCGATGTCCAGTCCGACGACGAGATCCTTGTATTCCTTGGCCATTGCTGTGTCGTTTCCTATTGCTTGCCAGAGGCCTGTGGCGGTTGCTTCGCATCGGCGGCGACCGACAGGCCTTTCAACTTGACCGCATAACCTTCCGCATGGCGCAGGTCCGCGCTCTCCAGCGGCGCGTCGAACTTGTGCAGCACCTGCGGCAGCGTGCGGATGAAGCGGGTGGTGCGCTCCACCACTTCGTCGGGCGTGCCGCGACCGAGCTCGATGGTCGCGCCGTCGTCGAGCTCGACCTTCCAGCTGCCGCGCCCCGACAGGCGCAACGACGTGATCTCGGTGTCGAGCGTTGCGAACAGCGGCTGCAGGCGGCGGTACATCTCGAACACCTGCGGCGAGCTGCCGTCCGGGCCCGCGAACTGCGGCAGGCTGTCGTCCTCGACGTCGCCGACATTGGCCTCGAACACCTCGCCGTGGCTGTTGACCATCTTGTCGCCGCTCTCGTCGCCCTGCCACAGCGCCACGGGCTGGTGCTCCTCGAGGGAGACGACCAGCTTGTCGGGCCAGACGCGCCGCACGATCGCGTGGCGCACCCAAGGCACCTGCTCGAAGGCGGCGCGCGTGCGCGCCAGGTCCATCGTGAAGAAGTTGCCCGCCAGGTGCGGCATCGCGTTGGCGCGGATGGTCGTCACGCTGTTGCGCTGCAGGTCGCCCTCGAGGCGCACGTCGGCGAACTGGAACTGCGGCCGGCGCGCGGCCCAGCGCAGCGCCTCGCCGGCCAGCGCGACGAGCGTCAGCGCGAACACGATGCCCGCGATCGCGTTCATCAGGCGCACGTCGACTGGCAGCGCGCTGGCGGGCGCGGCGCTGGGGGTGGGCGTGGCGGGTTGGCGCAGCAGCATGGCGGCTTTCAGGCGGCCTGTTCGTTCTTGGCGGGCTTGCCGCCGCGGCCGACCGGGTCGAGCGCGGCGGTGGCGACCAGGTGCGCGCACAGCGCCTCGTACGACACCCCGACCGCACGCGCGGCCATCGGCACCAGCGAGTGGGTGGTCATGCCCGGCGAGGTATTCATCTCGATCAGGAACGGCTTGCGGTCCGAGGCGCGGATGATGAGGTCGGCGCGGCTCCAGCTGCGGCAACCGAGCGCGCGATAGGCGGCCACCGCCAGGCGCTGCACTTCCTTTTCCTCGGCCTCGGGCAGGCCGCTCGGGCAGTGGTACTTGACGACGTCGGTGAAGTACTTGTTCTGCAGGTCGTACTTGCCTTCGGGCGCGACGATGCGCACGACCGGCAGCGCCATCGTGTCCCAGCCTTCGCCGACGATGGCCACCGTGACCTCGTCGCCGTCGATGAACTCCTCGCACAGCACGTCGACGTCGTAGCCGGCCGCCAGGTCGACGGCCTCCTTCATCTGGCCCCAGCTCCTGACCTTGGTCACGCCGACCGAGGAGCCCTCGTGCGGCGGCTTGACGATCAGCGGCAGCCCGAGTTCGTCGGGCACCTTGCCGATGTACTTGTCGACCTGCTCGTCGCGGCTGAGCACGCGGCCCCGCGGCGTCGGCAGCACCTCGGCGCGCCAGACCCGCTTGGTCATGACCTTGTTCATCGCGATGGCCGACGCCATCGGCCCCGGGCCGGTGTAGGGGATGCCCATCAGCTCGAGCGCGCCCTGGATGCAACCGTCCTCGCCATGGCGGCCATGCAAGGCGATGAAGCAGCGCGCGAAGCCTTCGCGCTTGAGGTCGTCCATCGGGCGCTGGCCCGGGTCGAAGGCGTGGGCGTCGAAGCCTTGCGACTTGAGCGCCGCCAGAACGCCGCTCCCCGAGAGCAGCGAGATCTCGCGTTCGGCCGACGTGCCGCCCATCAGCACGGCCACCTTGCCGAGCTTCTTCGCTTCGCTGGGGGTCAATGAAATGAAGTTCATTGCGCGCCTCCGTTGTGGGATTGAGCCTTGAGGTCCGCCACGCGCTGCGGCACCGCGGCGATGGAACCCGCGCCCATCGAGATGACGACATCGCCGTTGCGTGCGTGGTCGACGATGGCCGCCGGCAGGTCGCCGACATCGTCGACGAACACCGGGTCGACCTTGCCCGCGACGCGCAGCGCGCGCGCGAGCGAGCGCCCGTCGGCGGCGACGATCGGCGCCTCGCCGGCCGAGTACACCTCGGTCAGCAGGATCGAATCGGCCTGGCCCATCACCTTGACGAAGTCCTCGAAGCAGTCGCGGGTGCGCGTGAAGCGGTGCGGCTGGAACGCGAGCACGAGGCGGCGCTGCGGGAAGGCGCCGCGCGCGGCGGCGATCACCGCGGCCATCTCGACCGGGTGGTGGCCGTAGTCGTCGATCAGCGTGAAGCTGCCGCCGCCCTTGTCGGCATCGACAGGCTGCTGGCCGTAGCTCTGGAAGCGGCGGCCGACGCCGGTGAAGCCTTCGAGCGCGCGCGCGATGGCGGCGTCGGGCAGCTCCAGCTCGGTGGCCACCGCGATCGCGGCCAGCGCGTTGCGCACGTTGTGCTCGCCGGGCAGGTTCAGCGTGATGGCCAGGTCGGGCATCTGCACGCCGTTGCGGCGCTGGCAGGTGAACTGCATCTGGCCGCCCTCGAGCGCGCGCACGTCGACGGCGCGCACCTGCACGTCTTCGTTCATGCCGTAGGTGATGACCGGACGCGAGACCATCGGGATGATCGAGCGCACGCCGGGATCGTCGCCGCACACCACGGCCGAACCGTAGAACGGCATGCGGTGCAGGAACTCGACGAACGCCGCCTTCAGCCGCGCGAAGTCGTGGCCGTAGGTGTCCATGTGGTCGGCGTCGATGTTGGTCACCACCGACAGGATGGGCATCAGGTTCAGGAACGACGCATCGGACTCGTCGGCCTCGACGACGATGTACTCGCCCGAGCCCAGCCGTGAGTTGGCGCCGGCGCTGTTCAGGCGTCCGCCAATGACGAAGGTCGGATCCACGCCGGCCTCGGCCAGCACGCTGGTGACCAGCGACGTGGTCGTCGTCTTGCCGTGCGTGCCCGCGATCGCGATGCCTTTCTTCAGGCGCATCAGCTCGGCCAGCATCACCGCACGCGGCACCACCGGGATGCGGCGCGCGCGCGCCGCGATCACCTCGGGGTTGTCGCCCTTGACCGCCGTCGACGTGACGACGGCCTGGGCGTCGTCGACGTTGGCCGCGTCGTGGCCCACGTGGATGCGGATGCCCAGGCCGGCCAGGCGGCGCGAGGTCGCGCTGTCGGACTGGTCGGAGCCGGAGACCGCGTAGCCGAGGTTGTGCAGGATCTCGGCGATGCCGGACATGCCGGCGCCGCCGACACCGACGAAGTGGATCTTCTTGACGGCGTGTTTCATGTCATGCCACCAATCTTTCGAGTTCGTCCGCGACCCGCGCCGCGGCCTGTGGCCGTGCAAGAGAGCGCGCGCGTTCGGCCATCGCCTGCAGGTTCGCGCGCGTGGCGGCGCGCAGTTCGGCGGCCAGGCGCTCGGGCGTCAGCTCGGACTGCGGCAGGTGGCGCGCGGCCCCGCGTTCGGCCATCCAGCTGGCGTTGTCGCGTTGATGGGAGGTGGTGCTGATCACCAGCGGCACCAGGATGCTGGCGACGCCGGCCGCGCACAGCTCGCTGACGGTGATCGCGCCGGCGCGGCAGACGATCAGGTCGCAGTCGGCGAGGCGGCGCGCCATGTCGTCGATGAAGGGAACGACTTCCGCCTCGATGCCGCGCGCGTGGTACTCGGCCTGCACCGAGGTCCAGTTCTTCTCGCCGGTCTGGTGCGTGACGCGCGGACGCTCGCCCGCCGGGATCAGCTTGAGCGCGAGCGGCAGCGTCTCGTTGAGCACCTTGGCGCCCAGGCTGCCGCCCACCAGCAGCACGCGCAGCGGGCCGGCACGCTGTGCGAAGCGTTCGGCCGGCGGCGCGATGGCCTCGATCTCGGCGCGCACCGGGTTGCCGGTGACCAGCGCCTTGGGGGTCTTGCGCGCGTCGTCGCCGTCGAAGCCGAACGCGATGCGGTCGCAAGACGACAGCAGCGACTTGTTGGAAAGCAGCAGCGCCGCGTCGGCGTTGACCAGCACCAGCGGCTTTCTCATGCGGTGCGCCACCTTGCCGCCCGGCACGCAGACATAGCCGCCCATGCCCAGCACGGCCGAGGCATTGCGCGTGCGCAGGATGTGGCGGCACGCGCCGAAGGCGGCCACGAGCTGCAGCAGCCCCCTGAACGTGCCCAGCAGGCCCTTGCCGCGCACGCCGGCGAAGTTGATGGTGTCCAGCGGAATGCCGGACGGCGGCACGAGGCGGTTCTCCATGCCCGCCCGGGTGCCCAGCCAGCTGACCGTCCAGCCGCGCGCCAGCACTTCGCGGGCGACCGCGAGGCCGGGCATGACGTGGCCGCCGGTGCCTGCGGCCATCACCACCAGATGGCGTGCGCCGCCTGCGCGCGGCGTCACTTGTGTCGGGAGCTTGGCGCTCATGTGCGCCCTCCCCGCATCAGCGCGCGGCTTTCCATGTCGACGCGCAGCACCAGCGCGAGCGCGACGAGATTGAGCACCACGCCCGAGCCGCCGTAGCTGAGCAGCGGCAGCGTCAGGCCCTTGGTCGGCAACACGCCCAGGTTGACGCCGAAGTTGATGAACGACTGCGCGCCCATCCACAGGCCCACGCCCTGGCACATCAGGCCGGCGAACACGCGATCCAGCGCGATGGCCTGGCGGCCGATGATGAACAGGCGCCGCGTCAGCCAGAAGAACGCGATCACGACGATGGACACGCCCACGAAGCCCAGTTCCTCCCCGATCACGGCCAGCAGGAAGTCGGTGTGCGCCTCGGGCAGGTAGTGCAGCTTCTCGATCGACGAGCCCAGTCCCTGGCCGAAGATCTCGCCTCGGCCGAAGGCGATCAGCGAGTGCGTCAGCTGGTAGGCCTTGCCCTGCGCATAGGTCGGGTTCCACGGGTCGAGGTACGCGAAGATGCGCTGGCGGCGGAACTCGCTGAACACGATCATCAGCGTGAACGCGCCCAGCAGCACGGCCACGCTGAGCAGGAACATGCGGCCGTTGACTCCGCCCAGGAACAGCACGCCCAGCGCGATGGCCGCGATCACCATGAACGCGCCCATGTCCGGCTCGGCCAGCAGCAGCACGCCGATCACGCCCAGGGCCACCGCCATCGGCCAGACGGCCTTGATGAAGTTCTCCTTGACGTCCATCTTGCGCACCATGTAGCTGGCCGCGTACATGCACATGCCCAGCTTGGCGAGCTCGCTCGGCTGGAAGTTCAGCAGCCCCATCGGGATCCAGCGGCGCGCGCCGTTGACCCCCTTGCCGATGTGCGGGATCAGCACCAGGAACAGCAGCACCATCGCCAGCGCGAAGATCCACGGCGCCCACTTCTCCCACACCGCGATCGGCACCTGCGCGGTGGCGAACGCACACACGAGTCCGATCAGGATGAACACCGCCTGGCGGCTCAAGAAATGCGTGGGCGTGTAAAGCGCGAAGCGCGGGCTGTCCGGCAACGCGACCGAGGCCGAATAGACCATCACGAGGCCGAAGGCCAGCAGCGCCGCCGTCACCCAGATCAGCGCCGAGTCGACACCCACCACGCGTGTCGGACGGCCCGCGTCGACCCAGTCGCGGATAGGCACGCGGTCGTCCGCCGACGCGGCCTCGCGGCGCTTGCGGAACCACTCGGCCGGGCGGAAACCCGGCCACTCCGGCACGTGCTGCTTGAGGGCCGCCAGCAGGCTCATGCGAGCACCTCGCCGGCGTCATCGGCGATGCCGCGCACGGTGGCGACGAACACGTCGGCGCGGTGCTTGTAGTCGCGGAACATGTCCAGGCTCGCGCAGGCGGGGCTCAGCAGCACGGCGTCGGAGCCCTCGGCCTGGCGATGCGCCCAGCGCGTGGCCTCTTCGAGCGTCGCATGACGCTGGAAGTGCACGCCGGCCGATTGCAGCACCGCTTCGAGCGCCTCGGCGTCCTTGCCGATCGTCGCCGCGGCGCGCGCATGCCGGCGCAGCGGCTCGCCCAGCGGCGCGAAGTCCTGGCCCTTGCCGTCGCCGCCCAGGATCACGACCAGCTTGGCCGGCGCGCGGTCCTGGCCCAGGCCGTTCAGGGCCGCGACGGTCGCGCCGACGTTGGTGCCCTTGGAGTCGTCGAAGAACTCGACCGCGCCGATCATGCCGATCGGCTCGACCCGGTGCGGCTCGCCGCGGTATTCGCGCAAGCCGTGCAGCATCGGCGCGAGCGGGATGCCCACCGAGCTGGCGAGCGCCAACGCCGCCAGCGCGTTCGAGGCGTTGTGGCGGCCGCGGATGCGCAGCGCGTCGGCCGGCATCAGGCGCTGGATCACCAGCTCGTCGTCGTCGCCGGCCTTGCGCTTGATCGTCGGATCGAGCTCCATCGCGCGCACCAGCCACGCCATGCCGCCTTCGTCGATCAACCCGAAGTCGCCCGGCGCGCGCGGCGCATCCAGCCCGAAGCGCACCACGCGCCGCGACACCAGCCTGGCGCGCTCGCCCCGCCGCGTCGGCTTGATGGTGACCGGCGGCGGGATCATCGCCTCGACGCCGGCGTCGTCGCGATTGATCACCATCACCGTGTCGGGCATGGCCGCGGTGCCGAAGATGCGCGCCTTGGCCGCGGCGTACGACGCCATGCTGCCGTGCCAGTCGAGGTGATCCTGCGTGACGTTGAGCACCGTCGCGGCGCTCGGATTGAAGTCCTGCACCTCGTCCAGCTGGAAGCTCGAGAGCTCCAGCACCCACACCTGCGGCAGGTGGCTGAACACCGGGTCGGCCGGCGGCGGCGGGATCAGCGCGATCGCGGGCGCGTCGTCGTCGGGCAGCTTGGCGGCGGCCTCCTGGACTTCGGCCGTCTCGTCGGCCAACGCGTCGTCGGCGTGCGCCTCGTCGACGTCGTCGGCCAGTTGCGCGGGCACGTCGCTGCCATCCAGGGCGGCGAGCTCGCGCAGTTCGTCAGCGTCTTCGGTCTCGACGAGCTCCTGCTCCTCGGGGTCCGGCGCCGGCGTATCGACATCGACCGGCACGGCCTCGGCCTGCTCGACGTCGGCCGGCACCTCGTCTTCGACGGGCATCTCCAGCGTCGCATCGGGATTGGCCCTGGCCGCGGACTTGGCGGCGCGCGCCTCGGCACGCGCGGCCTTGGCCGCGGCGGCATCCGCCTTGGCCTGCGCCTTGGCCTGCGCCTCGGCCTCCTTGGCGGCCGCGGCGGCCGCGAGTTCGGCGTCGAGCTTGGCCTTGTTCTCGGCGGCCACGCGCGCGGCCTCCTGGTCGATCGCGTCCTGCGCGGCCTTCGCGGCCGCCTGCTCGGCGTCGATCAAGGCCTGCGCCGCGGCCTCCTCGGCGGCCTCGACGTCGGCCACGGCCTGCGCGGCAATCGCTGCGGCCAGCGTGTCCAGCATGGTCGGGCCGATGTTGCCCGCCACGGCCACGCTGCGGCCGGCTCGCTCGACCAGCTGGCCCGTGAGCGAAGTCGTGGTCGTCTTGCCGTTGGTGCCGGTGATGGCCAGGATCTTCGGCGCGTAGCCGCGTTCGGCCTTCAGTTGCGCCAGCGCCTGCGAGAACAGGTCCAGCTCGCCGCGCACGGGCACGTTGGCGGCGCGGGCGGCCTGCAGCAGCGGCGCGAGACGCTCGTCGTTGGGGCTCAGTCCCGGGCTCTTGTAGACGCGGGCGATGCCTTCGAGCGACTCCGCCGTCAGCTCGCCCGAGAAGAACGCGCTGCCCGCGACCTCGGCGGCCAGCGCCGCGGCCTGCGGCGGATTCGGCCGCGAGTCCCACACGCGAACACGCGCGCCCTGGCCCGCACACCAGCGCGCCATGGCCAGGCCCGAGGCGCCCAGCCCCAGGATCAGCACGTTCGTTTCGGACAAGTCGTTCACGGTCTCGGTTCCCGGATCAACGCAGCTTCAGGCTCGCCAGGCCGACCAGGCACAGCAGCATCGTGATGATCCAGAAACGGATCACGACCTGCGTCTCGGTCCAGCCGGACTTCTCGAAATGGTGGTGCAGCGGCGCCATCTTCAGGATGCGGCGGCCCTCGCCGTACTTGCGCTTCGTGTACTTGAAGTAGCTGACCTGCGCCATCACCGACAGCGCCTCCAGCACGAACACGCCGCCCATGATCCCGAGCACGATCTCCTGGCGCGTGATCACCGCGATCGTGCCGAGCGCGCCGCCGAGCGCCAGGGCGCCGACGTCGCCCATGAACACCTGCGCGGGATGCGCGTTGAACCACAGGAACGCGAGGCCCGCCCCCGCGATCGCCGAGCAGAAGATCAGCAGCTCGCCGGCGCCCGGGATGTAGGGAAACAGCAGGTACTTCGAATACACCGCGTCGCCCACGATGTAGGCGAACAGGCCCAGCGCGCCGGCCACCAGCACCACCGGCATGATGGCCAGGCCGTCCAGGCCGTCGGTGAGGTTGACCGCGTTGCTGGCGCCGACGATCACGAAGTACGTCATCGCGATGAAGCCGAACACCCCGAGCGGATAGCTGACCGTCTTGAAGAACGGCAGCATCAGGTCGGCCTTGGGCGGCAGGTTGTTGGCAAAGCCGCTCTGCACCCAGCGCACGAACAGCTCGAGCACGCGCAGGTTGGAGGTTTCCGACACGCTGAACGCCAGGTACAGCGCCGCGACCAGGCCGATCAGCGACTGCCACATGTACTTCTCGCGCGAAGGCATCCCCTCCGGGTTCTTCTGCACCACCTTGCGCCAGTCGTCCGACCAGCCGACGGCACCGAAGCCGAAGGTCACCAGCATCACGATCCAGACGAAGCGGTTGCTCCAGTCGCTCCACAGCAGCGTGGCGATGGCGATGCCGATCAGCACCAGCACGCCGCCCATCGTCGGCGTGCCGCGCTTGACCATGTGGCTCTGAACGCCGTACTCGCGGATCGGCTGGCCGATCTTCAATTCCGTCAGACGGCGGATGACCCACGGGCCGAAGAACAGCCCGATCAGCAGCGCCGTCATCGCGGCCATCACCGCGCGGAACGTGTGGTACTGGAACACGCGCAGGAAGCCGAAGTTCTCGGGGTAGTGCGCCTGCAGCCAGGAGGCAAGACTAAGCAGCATGGTCAGCCCCCTTGTCGTTGTCGTCGTGGGCGACCAGCAGCGCGACCACGCGCTCCATGCCCGTGAAGCGCGAGCCCTTGGCCAGCACCGAGCCGAACGCCGGCTCGCTGGCCGCGGATTCGCCGAGCGCGGCCAGCACGGCCGGCGTATCCGCGAAGTGGCGGGCGCCGTGGCCATAGGCCTGCGACGCGTGCGCGCACAACGTGCCGGCACACCAGAAGTGATCGATGCCGCGCGCCTTGGCGTAGGCACCGATCTCCTGGTGGAAGGCCGGCCCCTGGTCGCCGACCTCGCCCATGTCGCCCAGCAGCAGCCAGCGCGGCGCCGGCAGGCCGGCCAGCACGTCGATGGCGGCGCGCACCGAGTCGGGGTTGGCGTTGTAGGTGTCGTCGACCAGCGGGATCGTCTTGCCGGCCCGGCGCAGCGACTTCAGCTGCGAGCGGCCCTTGACCGGGGCGAACGCCTCGAGGCCGCGCACGACATCGCCCAGCGCGATGCCGGCGCCGAGCGTCGCGGCGGTGGCGGCGAGCGCGTTCAGGACGTTGTGGCGGCCGGCCACTTGCAGCGTCAGGCGCGCCTGTCCCGCGGGCGTCGTCATCTCGACTTGCCACGCGGTGTCGACCCAGCGCGCCCGCGCCGAGACCTCCGCAGCCGGCCACGGGGCGTCAGCCTCTTCGGCCAGCGCGAAACGCAGGCAGCGGCGCGCGCCCGCCTGCGCCTGCCAGATGGCCGCGTAGTCGTCGTGCGCCGGAAACACGGCCACGCCGTCGGCCGGCAGCGCTTCGATGGCCGCGCCGTTCTCCCGCGCGACCGCCTCGACGGTGACCATGAATTCCTGGTGCTCGCGCTGCGCGTTGTTGACGAGGGCCACCGTGGGTTGCGCGACCGCGGCCAACACGGCGATCTCGCCGGGATGGTTCATGCCCAGTTCGACGACCGCGGCACGGTGCGCCGCGCGCAGCTGCAGCACCGTCAGCGGCACGCCGATGTGGTTGTTGAGATTGCCGGCCGTCGCATGGGCCGCCTCGCCGTGCGCGGCGCGCAGGATGGACGCGACCATCTGCGTCACGGTCGTCTTGCCGTTGCTGCCGGTGACCGCGATCACCGGACCGCTGAAGCGGCGGCGCCAGCCGGTGGCCAGCATCTGCAGCGCCAGCAGCGAGTCCGGCACGGTCAGGCCGTCGAGGCCGGCCTCGGCGATGCCGTGCGTGGCGATGGCGGCGACGGCGCCGGCGGCACGCGCCTGCGGCAGGAAGTCGTGCGCATCGAAGCGCTCGCCCTTGAGCGCGACGAACAGGTCGCCCGCGCGCAGCGTGCGGGTGTCCGTGTGCACGCGCTCGAAGGCGCGCGTGGCGTCGCCGACGAGCGCCGCGCCGGGCACCATCGCGAGCGCGTCTGCGAGCGTCATGAAGCTGCTCATGCCGCCAGGCCCCGCTTGTCCAGGCCGGCCAGCGCTTCCTGGACATCCGAGAACGGATGGCGCACCCCGGCCACTTCCTGGTAATCCTCGTGGCCCTTGCCGGCGATCAGCACGACGTCGTTGGCGCCGGCTTCGGCAAGCACCTTGGCGATGGCCTCGCGGCGATCGACGATCTTGACCACCGGGTTGCCGTCGAACGCGCCGTCGGCGATCTGGTCGACGATGCGTTGCGGATCTTCGCCGCGCGGGTTGTCGCTGGTGACGACGACGTCGTCGGCCAAGCGCGCCGCGATCTCGCCCATCAGCGGCCGCTTGGTCGCGTCGCGGTCGCCGCCGCAGCCGAACACGCAGCGCAGCCGGCCGCCGCGCGCGGTGACCAGCGGGCGCAGCGCGGCAATGACCTTCTCGAGCGCGTCGGGCGTGTGTGCGTAGTCGACCACGACCTCGGGCAGGCCGACCGCGCCGGCCGCGACGCGCTGCATGCGCCCCGGCACCGGCGTGACCAGGCCGGCCACGCGCGCGGCGTCGGCCATCATCACGCCCTGCGCCCGCAGGCCGCCGATCACCGCCAGCAGGTTGTGCACGTTGTAGTCGCCGATCAGCGTGGTCGCGACCGGCTCGCGGCGGGCGCGGCCGCCGACGGCCACGTCCTCGACCAGCGTGAACGCCAGGCCGCCGTCGCGGTAGCCGATGTCCTCGGCGATCAGGCGCGCGCCGGAGTCGGCACGCGTCGAGTACGTCCAGGCGTCGATCTGGCCGCGGCGCAGTTCGTCGGCCAGCAGGGCGCCGGCGTCGTCGTCGATGTTGATCACGGCGGACTTGAGCCCGACCCAGCCGAACAGCAGGCGCTTGGCGGCCCAGTAGTTGTCCATGCTGCCGTGGTAGTCGAGATGGTCGCGCGTGAAGTTGGTGAACAGCGCCACTTCGATGCGCGTGCCGGCCAGGCGTTGCTCGACGATGCCGATCGAGCTGGCCTCGATCGCGCAGGCGGCAAAGCCGTCGTCGGCCATGCGGCGGAACGCGGCCTGCAACAGGACGGGGTCGGGCGTGGTCAGGCCGGTGGCCTTGATGGTCCAGTCCTGCTTGGAGTCTCCGGTCGCGACCGGCATGGGAAGCGGCGGCACGCCGACGCCCAGCGTGCCGACGAAGCCGGCGCGCCGGCCCAGCAGGTTCAGCGTCTGCGCGGTCCACCAGGCGGTCGACGTCTTGCCGTTGGTGCCGGTGGTGGCCGTGACCTTGATCGCCTGGCTGGGCTCGTCGAAGAATGCCGCGGCGATCTGGCCGGTGGCCGCCTTCATCGACTTGAGCGTGGCGACGCGCGCGTCCTCGAAGCCGAAGGCATCGACGTCCTTGTCCTCGACCAGGCACGTGGCGGCGCCGGCGGCGAGCGCGCTGGCGACGAAGGCGCGGCCGTCGTTGGCGTAGCCCGGCCAGGCGATGAAGCCGTCGCCGGGCTGCACGGCGCGGCTGTCCGTGCGCAGCGTGCCGGTGACCCAGGACTTGAGCCAGCGGGCCGCGGCGGCGGGAGATTTCAGGCGCGTGAGCGGCATGCTAGTTTTCCGGAGTCTGGACGACGTTGGCCTGCGTGATCTGCGTGCGCACGTCGAGGTCGGGGGCCACGCCCAGCAAGGGCAGCGTCTGCGACACCACCTGGCTGAACACCGGCGCGGCGACGTCGCCGCCATAGTGCAGGCCGGCGTTGGGCTCGTCGATCATCACCGCCACGACGATGCGCGGATGCGAGATCGGCGCGAGCCCGACGAACCACGGGCGGTACTTGTTCTGCGCATAGCCGTGGCCCTCGGCCTTGTAGGCGGTGCCGGACTTGCCGCCGACGCTGTAGCCCATCGTGCGCGCCTTGGGCGCCGTGCCGCCCGGGGAAGCCACCATCTGCAGCATGGTCAGGATTTCCTTGACGGTGGCGGGCTGGAACACGCGCGGGCCCGGCCCAGGCGCGGACTGGCGCAGCATCGACACGCCTTCCATCACCCCGTCGTTGGCGAACACCGTGTAGGCGCGCGCCAGCTGGAACAGCGAGGCCGACAGGCCGTAGCCGTAGGCCATCGTCGCCTGCTCGATCGGGCGCCAGGTCTTGTAGGGGCGCAGGCGCCCGGTGACCACGCCGGGGAAGTTGATCTGCGGCTTCTGGCCCAGGCCGATCGACGAGAACTTCTCCCACATCTCCTTGGGCGTCAGCTTCATCGCCAGGCGCGCGGCGCCGATGTTGCTGGACTTCTGGATCACCTGCTGCACCGTGAGGATGCCGTTGGGCTCGGCGTCCTTGGGCGCGAAACCGCCCACCACCAGCGAGCCCGGCGTCGCGTCGACCAGCGACTGCGGCGTGACCAGGCCCTTCTCGAGCGCGGTGCCGACGATGAACGGCTTCATCGTCGAGCCGGGCTCGAACACGTCGGTCAGCGCGCGGTTGCGCAGCTGCCCGCCCGACAGGTGGTGCCGGTCGCCGGGGTTGTAGCTCGGATAGTTGGCCAGCGCGAGCACCTCGCCGGTGAGCGTGTCGATGACGACGACGCTGCCGCTCTTGGCCTTCTGGGCGATCACCTGGTCGCGCACGCGCTGGTAGGCGAAGAACTGCACCTTGGAATCGATCGCGAGCTCGATGTCCTCGCCGTTGATCGGACGCTGCGGGTCGCCGATGTTCTCGACGATGTTGCCCAGGCGATCCTTGACCACCTCGCGCGAGCCGTCGCGGCCCTGCAGCTGCTGCTGGTAGGCGAGCTCGATGCCTTCCTGGCCCTTGTCCTCGTCGCCGGTGAAGCCCACCACGTGCGCGGCGGCCTCGCCTTCCGGATAGCGGCGGCGGAACTCGCTGACCTGGTGGATGCCCTTCAGGTCCAGCTGCTTGACGGCCTTGCCCACCTCGTCGTCGACCTGGCGCTTGAGCCAGACGAAGTTCGGGTTGCCGTCCAGGCGGTCGTCGAGCTCGGCGACGCTCATGCCCAGCGCGCGCGCCAGCTTCTTCTTCTCGCCGGCGTCGGCGTCGACGTCCTTCGGAATGGCCCAGATCGACGGCGTGGGAACGCTGGTGGCCAGCAGCAGGCCGTTGCGGTCGATGATGCGGCCGCGGCTGGCCGGCATCTCCAGCGTGTGCGCGTAGCGTGCCTCGCCCTGCTTCAGGTAGAAGTTGTTGGCGATGATCTGGATGTAGGCCGCGCGCCCGATCAGCACCAGCGAGCCGACGCCCACCAGCACGACCAGGAAGCGGCTGCGCCACAGCGGCGTCTTGGACGCCAGCAGCGGGCTGTTGGCGTACGTGACGTTGCTCACCGCGCGGGCGCGCGACGGCTGCTGCGTGCGCTTGTTCGGCTTGTTGGGCTTGTTCATCGCGAGGCCCCCGATCCGGGGACGCTGGGTGCCACGGCCGGCATCGTCAGCGGCGCCGACAGCGGCGCCGCGGCCAGGCCGGCATCGACCACGTACTGCGTGTTGGCGGGCGTCGCGGCGCGCATGTTGAGCTTGGCGCGCGCGGTGCTCTCGACGCGCAGGTGCGTGGCCTGGGCCTGGCGCTCGGCCTCGAGGCGGCGCCGGTCGGCCTCGAGCTGGCGCTCGGTGCCGTGCGCGTTTTCGATCTCGGCGAACAGCCGGCGCGACTCGTAGCTGATCTTGACGAGGTAAAGCCCGCTGACGATCAGGCCGACAGCGAGCAGGACGTTCAGGCGCACCATGAAGGAGTTGGTCGTCATCCCAGCCTCTCCGCGACGCGCAGGATGGCCGAGCGCGCGCGCCCGTTGGTGAGCACCTCGGTCGGGCCCGGCTTGATGCGCCCGAGCGCGGCCAGGCGCAGCGCGGTCGACGGCGGCGCGAACGGCGCGCGGCGGTCGATCTCGGCCTTGCTCTCGCGCGCGATGAAGGTCTTGACGATGCGGTCTTCCAGCGAATGGAAGCTGATCACGCACAGGCGCCCGCCGGCCTCCAGCAGGTCCAGCGAGCTCTTCAGGACCTGTTCGAGCTCCTCAAGCTCGGCATTGACGAAAATCCGAAGAGCCTGAAAGGTGCGTGTGGCGGGATCCTGGTTCGGCTCGCGGGTCTTGACCGTAC
>Ga0209759_1001296_pt1 | contig 14817 bp, 14 predicted proteins | sample AraplaCL_Col_mMS_FD_184261 | JGI IMG/M metagenome (GOLD analysis project Ga0209759, IMG submission 184261) | Arabidopsis root microbial communities from the University of North Carolina, USA - plate scrape CL_Col_mMS (SPAdes) (version 2) | ecosystem: Host-associated > Plants > Roots >...
GAGCCAGCGGGCCGTCCTGGCCCCAGCCGGTCATGCGGCCGTAGACGAGCCGCGGGTTGCGCGCCAGGCAGGCGTCGGGACCGAGCCCCAGGCGTTCCATCACGCCGGGGCGCATGCCTTCGACCAGGGCATCGGCGCCGTCGACCAGGCGCAGCACCGCCTCCAGCGCCGCCGGATTCTTCAGGTCGAGCGCGATCGAGCGCTTGCCGCGGTTGACGATCGCGTTCCTGCCCAGCGACAGCGGACCGCCGCCGGTGGCGCCAGCGCGTTCGACGAGCACCACGTCGGCGCCCATGTCGGCCAGCAGCATGCCGCAGAACGGCGCCGGGCCGAGTCCCGCGATCTCGATCACGCGAACGCCGGACAGCACGCCCATGCTAGGGCTTCCCGGGCCTGGCCTGGCCTTGGCGCGCCAGCGGCGCCCAGTGCAGCACGCCGAACAGCAGCGCCAGCACCACGCTCATCCCCATTGAGCCCCGGTGCCGGTGCAGGAACTTGAACGCATAGAGCAGTTCCAGCGCGTGCAATCCGAGCAGCGCGATCGTGACGATGGCCGCGGCGGACGCCAGCGGCCCGTGGATCAGGCCCAGCAGCGCGGCGATGCCCAGTGCATAGGCGAGCAGGCAGGCGATCTTCATGACGAGGGTCATTCGGGACTCCGGGGCGTGTGCGCGGCGATCAGGCCGGCGGCGGTGGTGGCGAGCGCGTCGGCCTGCAGCGACGCGAGCTCGAGCCGGTTGGCGGCGTCGCCCGGGCCGAACTCGCGCGTGGTCGAACGCAGGTAGCAGGGGTCGTAATGCTGCGACATCACGCGCTCGAACAGCTCGCCCACCCTGCCCTGCTCGGCGAGCGACTGCCAGCGGGCCAGCTCCTCGCCGCCGACCAGCGGCTTGAGCGGCGCGAGCCTGGCGACCATGGCCCGAGGCTCGGCCGCGAAGTGCGCGTAATCCTCCAGTGACAGGCGCACGCGCTCGGGCATCGGCACGCTCAGGTGCACCGTCGGCGCGCGCCGCATCGCGGCGGTGAGTTCCTCGGGCACGAGCAGCCTTCCGATCTTCTTGCTCTCGGCCTCCACCCAGACGGGCTGCGCGGGGTCGAAACGGCGCAGTGCGTCCAGCACCAGGCTGTCGAAGGTCTTCTGCGAAGGCTGCAGCTCGCCCGGCAGGTCGCCAAGCAGCGAGCCGCGATGGCGCGCCAGGCCTTCGAGGTCCAGCACCTGCGCACCCTGGCGTTCCAGCTCCTGCAGCAGGCGGGTCTTGCCGCAGTTGGTGGGGCCGCAGACGACGCGGTAGTCGAAACGTTGCGGCAGCGTGGCCAGCGATTCGCGCACCCAGGCGCGGTAGCGCTTCCAGCCGCCCGGCACGACGTCGACCTGAAAGCCGATCAGCCGCAGGTTGGCCGCCCACAGCGCGCTGCGCTTGCCGCCACGGAAGCAGTAGACCAGGAAGCGGTCCTCGGGCCTGAAGCGCGAGATCAGCGCGGCCGTGTGCGCGGCCAGGTTGCGGAACGAGTGCTGCGCCCCGATCAGGTACGCGGCGTGCGGGTCGGTCTTGTGCTGGATGCCGACCTCGGCGAACTCGGCGTCGTCGACCACCGGCAGGTTGACCGCGCCGGGCATGTGATCCTCGAGGTACTCGTGCGGCGAGCGGGCGTCGATGATGAGCGCGTACTGCTCGAGTGGCAGCGGGGCCAGCGACGAGGTGTCGACCGGCGGGAGTTCGCTTGCGGGATTCATGTGGGACATTGTGCGTTCAATGCCGTTCAGTGCGTCTGCGCGCTCAGCGCGCGCCGCGCCCGGCCGCTGAGCGCGTCGTCGGCCAGCACGAGCAGCGTCATCGCGATCAGCACCGTAGCGGCCTGCTGCTGCTGGAACAGCGACAGGTGGAAGTAGAGCATCTGGCCGAGACCGCCGGCGCCCACGAAGCCGAGGATGGTGGCCATGCGGATGTTCATCTCCCAGCGATAGAGCACGTAGCCCAGGCACTGCGGCGCGATCAGGGGCAGCGTGCCGTAGAGGAAGCGCGCGACCGGGCCGGCGCCCAGATCGCGCAGCGCGGTCTCGGGCACCGGAGAGGCGTTCTCCAGGCTTTCGGCGAACAGGCGCCCCAGCACGCCGGTGGTATGCAGCGCGAGTGCCAGCGCGCCTGCGAACGGCCCGAGCCCGGCGGCCAGCACCATCAGGGAGGCCCAGACCAGCTCGGGCACGCTGCGCAGGCCGTTGAGCATGGATCGCGCAGCCCACTTGGGCAAGCGGCCGAAGCGCCCGGCCGCGGGCAGCGCCAGCAGGCCGCCGGCCACCGCCGCGATCAGCGTGCCAAGGAGCGAGACGGCCAGCGTCTGCAGCGACGCGAAGCCGACCTGGCGCAGGAACGCCGGCGACACGTCGGGCGGGAAGAACTCCACCACGAAGCTCGCCATGCGATGGCGCGCCTGCGCCTCGAACAGGCCGCCGAAGTCCACCGCGAGAAAGCCGAAGCTGGCGATGACGGCCAGCCCGGTCACCGCCAGACAGGCCAGGCCGGCCGCGCGCCGGCCGCGATGGACGCTCATCGCCCCCCCCTGCGCCTGGCGGCCGCGCAGCGAGTTCCCTTCGGAACGGCCGGGCGTGCGCTCATCCCAGCACCTTGCGCAACACGAAGCTGATCGCTTCGGCGAGCATGACCAACGCGAGGAATACGAGCGAGATGCTGCTCACCTGGCCCGGGACGAAGCCCTTGATCGCCTGGTCGACCAGCTGCCCGAGGCCGCCGGCCCCGATGAAGCCCATGACGACCGCCGCGCGGATCGCGCACTCCCATCGATAGACCGTGTAGGACACCAGCTCCTCGGCCGCGAGCGGCAGCAGCCCGAAGCACAGCGCCGCGATGCGTCCGCTGCCGGCCTGCAGCAGCGCACGCGCGGGACGCGCGTCCGCGGCTTCGAGGATCTCGGCGTAGACCTTGGCCAGCATGCCGCCGTAGGTGATCGCCAGCGCCAGCACGCCCGCGGCCGGGCCGAGGCCGGAGGCGCGCACGAACAGCAGCGCCCAGACGATCTCGGGGATCGAGCGGGCCAGCACCATCACCGTGCGCACCCCTTGGCGAAGCACGCGTCCGCGCCAGCGGCCGTCGGCGGGGCCGAGCGCGGCGATCGACAACGAACGTGTCGCGAGGATGGCCAGCGGCACGGCGATCACGAACGCCAGCGCGACCCCGGCCGTCGCGATCGCAAGCGTCTGCAGCGTGGCCTGCAGCAGTTCGCGCAGGAACTCGGCGTCGGCCGCCGGCGGCAGGAAACCGCGCACGAAATTGCCCATCACGCCGGCGTTGGCTGGATCCAGTAACACGGCAGGATGGAACTCGGCCAGCCGGCCCAGGGGCCACAGCAGCACGATGGCCGAGATCGCCCAGGCCAGCCGCCGCCGCGCGATCGGGTCGCGCAGCTCGGGCCGCAGCGCCTGGGCCTCGCTCATGCCGACGCGAGCGGCATCGTCGCGCGATGCGCGGGCGCTTGGACGGGTGGCGCGACGCCGGGGCCGGCATCGCCCGCGTACAGGGCCGCCAACCGCTCTGGCGTCACGTCGGCGGCGGCCAGGTCGAACATCACGATGCCGTCGCGCACGCCGACGATGCGCGGGAACCAGCGCAGCGCCAGGTCGACCGCGTGCAGCGAGGCGACCAGCGTGGCGCCCGAGGCGCTGCCGTAGCCGACCAGCTCCCGCAGCACCGCATCGGCCGTGGTGGCGTCGAGCGCGGACACGGGCTCGTCGGCCAGCAGCAGCTGCGGCCGCTGGTACAGCGTGCGCGCCACCGCCACGCGTTGCAGCTGGCCGCCCGACAACTGGTCGCAGCGATCGAACAGCCGTTCGCCCAGGCCCACGCGAGCGAGGGCGTCACGCGCGCCCGCCGCGTCGCCGGGCAGCAGCCAGGAGCGCAGCGCGCGGGCCACGCTCCACTGCCCCAACCGGCCGGCCAGCACCGCCGTCACCACGCGCAGCCGCGGCGGGATGGGCGGCGCCTGGTGCACGAAGCCGATGCGCGCCCGCAAGGTCCTCAGCGCACGCGCCGACAGCGTCCACGGCTGGGCGCCGAGCAGCGTCACGCCGCCTTCGCTGGGACGCAGGCCGGCGGCGGCGACACGCAGCAAGGTGGTCTTGCCGGCGCCCGACGGTCCGATCAGCGCGACCCGCTCCCCCGCGGCCACGCTCAAGGCGACGGACGCGAGCGCGCGCCGCCCGTTCGGGTGGACGACGCCGACGCTGTCGAAGCGCAGGCTCATCGGCCCAGCGTGCCGCGCACGAACCGGAACTCCACGCGAGGACTCACTTGATGAGGCCGGCCGACTTGCCGGCGGCCTCGATGCCGTCGTAGTTAGACGCCTTGGTCGGGATGAACCTGGACGCGCGCTGCAGGTCGAGGATCTCCTTGTCGGCGGGCTTGGCCGGATCGAGCGCGAGGAACGCGTCGGTCAGCTTCTTCGCCAGCGCCGGATCGAGACCGGGGCGCACCGTCCAGTTGTAGTCGAAGAACGGCGGCGTGGTGGCCAGCACGCGCACCTTGGCGGCGTTGGGGTTGTGCTGCTCGACGAGCTTGTCCATCACCGACGCGTTGAGCACGCCGGCCTCGGCGCGGCCCGAGGCGACGAAGGCCACGGTGGCGTCGTGCGCGCCGGAGAACGCGACGGTCTTGAAGTCGCGCTCGGGCACCAGCCCCTGCTGCTGCAGGTAGTAGCGCGGCATCAGGCTGCCCGAGGTCGACGACGGCGAGCCGAACGCGAAGGTGTGGCCCTTCAGGTCGGCGATGTTCTTGATGGGGCTGTCCAGCGGCACGATGAAGCGGCTGGTGAACTTCTCGTCCTCGGCACGCTGCACGATGGGCTGGGCCCGGCCCTCGGTGCGCAGCTTGGCCTGCACGTAGGTGAAGCCGCCCAGCCAGGCCAGGTCGATCTTCTGCGAGGCCAGGCCTTCGACGACGGCGGCGTAGTCGGTGACCGGCGTGAACTGCACGTCCATGCCCGTCCTGGCCTTCAGGTACTCGCCCAGCGGCTTGAACTTGCGCTGCAGTTCGCTGGGCGCCTCGTCGGGGATCGCCGACACGCGCAGCACGTTGGCCTGGGCATGCACGGCGGGCGCGCCCAGCAGCGAGACGCCCGCCAGCGACAGCGCGGCCAGCGACTGGAGCAATGAACGGCGTTGGCGCGAGGGCGGGGAAACGTGGGGCAGGCTCATGGCGATCCGGTGAGAATGGGGTGCCGGCGGCGACGCGCCTCCGGTGCAATCCCCCATTTTGCCCGCTGAATCCTCCGCCATGACCCCTGACACGCCCGCCCCGCTTCGTCTGACCAGCTTCTCGCACGGCGGCGGCTGCGGCTGCAAGATCGCGCCGGGCGTGCTGTCCGACATCCTCAAGGCCAGTGCCCCCGGCTTCGTGCCGCCGCAATTGATGGTGGGCATCGAGACGGCCGACGACGCCGCCGTGTGGAAGCTCAACGACGAGCAGGCGCTGATCGCCACCACCGACTTCTTCATGCCCATCGTCGACGACCCGTTCGACTTCGGCCGCATCGCCGCCACCAACGCGATCAGCGACGTCTATGCGATGGGCGGCACGCCGATCATGGCGCTGGCGATCGTCGCGATGCCCATCGCGCAGCTGCCGGTCGAGGTCATCGGCCGCGTGCTGGCCGGCGGCAACGCGGTCTGCGCCGAGGCCGGCATCCCGATCGCCGGCGGCCACACGATCGACTCGGTCGAGCCGATCTACGGGCTGGTCGTGATGGGCCTGGTGCACCCCAAGCGCGTGCGCCGCAACGCCGACGCCCGCGCCGGCGACGTGCTCGTGCTGGGCAAGCCGCTGGGCGTGGGCGTGCTGTCGGCCGCGCTCAAGAAGGGCCGCCTCGACGAGGCCGGCTACGCGCGCATGATCGCCACCACCACGCGCCTGAACAAGCCGGGCGCCCGGCTCGCCGAGCTGCAGGGCGTGCACGCGATCACCGACATCACCGGCTTCGGCCTGGCCGGCCACGTGCTGGAGATGGCGCGCGGCGCCCGGCTGCGTGCGCAGATCGACTGGCCCGCCGTGCCGCTGATCGAGGGCGTCGAGGCGCTGGCGCGCGAGGGCCTGGTCACCGGGGCGTCCGGCCGCAACTGGGCCGGCTACGGCGCCGAGGTGCAGCTGGACGCGGCGCTGCCGCCGCTCGCGCGCGACCTGCTCACCGATCCGCAGACCTCCGGCGGCCTGCTGGTCTCCTGCAGTCCGGACACGGTGGATGCCGTGCTGGCGGCCTTCCGTGACGGCGGCTTCGCCGATGCCGCGGTGGTCGGCCGGATGATCGACGGCGCGCCGGGGTTGCAGGTCGACCCCTGACGCACCTACCGCCGCGGGTGCATTTGTCGCCAATGCGTCCCGGCCGAACGCACGAACACTAAAGCACGCACGATCGTGCGAAAACACCGCGGCCGTGCTCAGCCGGGCCGTGTCGCGTGCCGAAAGAGGCGGATGGGGGCCATCCTGCCCCCGTGCACGACCACCGGCACGACGACGACCATGATCCCGCAACGAAACGCGCGCCGGCCGGCGCGCCCTCCTGGACGACGACGCCCCGCGTTGCGGCGTCTCGCCGCCGCGGCGAGCCTGCTGCTGGCCGTCGCCGCCGCCCCGGCCGCCGACCTCGCCCGAGCCGTCGACCGCCTGATCGTGCAAGGCTACGAGGATCCGCAAGGCGCCCAGGCAGGCCTGCGCGCGTTGCAGGCCGCGTCGCCGGCCACGCCCGACAACACCCGGGCGCTGCTGCTGGGTTTCGGCCTGGTGGCTGCCGACAACTACCTGCCGGTCGACAGCGCCGCCGCCGCCCGCGCCTTGCGGGCGCTCGCACCGACGGCGGGTCCACTGGCCGAGGCCGATGCCCACCTGGTCAACGCCGACCTCGAGTTCGGCGGCATGCAGGAGGAGCACGGCAACGTCGAGGCGCGTGCCGCGGTGGCCGCCTATTCGACCTATTGCGAGGCCCGCGACCCCGCGCTGGCCGCGCGCTGCGACCGCTTCAACTGGTTCCACGCGCTGATGTATGCCGCCTATGGCGCACAGGGCGAGCGCAACACCGCGGCCGCGGCCATCTACCTGAACACGGCGCTCGAGGCCGCGGTGCAGGCCGGCGACCGCCGGCTCCAGACCAAGGCCATCGCCATCCTCGCCTGCTCGCCCAGGAGGACAAGGACACCGAGCTGGCCGAGCGCCTGATCCAGCGTGCGCAGGCCCTGGCCGAGGAGTCCTCCGATCCCGCGCTGCAGGCCTACGTCATGTCCTTCCAGGGCGACGTGCTGGACAGCCGCGAGCAATATGCGGCCAGCCGCGACGCCTACCGCGCCGCGATCGGCATCGCGCAGGCGGCCGGCCTGCAGCGTCGCGCCACCCAATATGTGATGTCGCTGGGCGCCGAGGAGCTGCGCCTGGATCGTCCGGCCGAGGCGCTGGCGGTGCTGGAACGCGCCGGGCCGTTCCTCGCGAGCCACCGCGAGCCCGGCCTGGAGCGCGAACGCCTGCACGACCAGACGCTCGCGCTGCTGGCGCTGGGGCGCGTCGCCGAAGGCAAGGCCAAGCTGCGCGAGGTGCTGGCGCGCTATGACCGCGAGACGGGCCCGAATGCGCGCATCGGCGTGTTGCGCGATCTCGGTCCCGCGCTCGCGCGCGCCGGCGACCGCGCGGGCGCGCTGGAGCTGTACACGCGCGAACAACAACTGCTGCAGGCCCGCAGCGACACCCGCTACGACCGCGACATGCAGGACGTGCAGCAACTGATCAAGGTGGAAAGCGACCGCCTGCAGGCGCGCCGCGTCGCGCAGTGGAGCGGCGCGGCCGTCGTCGGCATCCTGCTGGCGCTGGCCGTCGGCTGCATCGCGCGCCGCCAGAGCGTGCGCAATCTCCAGCTGGCGCGCCGCAACCAGGCGCTGCGGCTGCAGGTCGAACGCGATCCGCTCACCGGCCTGGCCAATCGCGCCCACCTGCAGGCGCGCGTGGGCGCCGACGGCGCGCCGTTCGAAGGCGCGTTGTTCCTGATCGACGTCGACCACTTCAAGGCCATCAACGACCGCTACGGCCACGCCGCCGGCGACAGCGTGCTGGTCGCCATCGCGCGCCGCCTCGAAGCCGTGCTGCGCGAACGCGACCTGGTGGTGCGCTGGGGCGGCGAGGAATTCCTGGTGCTCGTCGACAAGATGCCCGTCCCCGAGGCCATCGCGCTGGCCCAGCGCGTGATGCACGCTTTCGCCCACCGTCCGGTGGTCGTCGATGGCCAGGCCATCGCGGTCTCCGCCTCGATCGGCTTTGCCGTCTTTCCGCTGCCGGGCCAGGCGCCCGCGCCCGACTTCGACGCCGCCTTCGCGCTGGTCGATGCCGCGATGTACCACTCCAAGAACCAGGGCCGCGACTGCGCCACCGGGGTCATGCGCTGGGACGCCGACCTGCCGATGGAGATCGCGTCGCTGCCGGCCACGCTGGCACGGGCAGCGGCCGACGGCCGCGCGATACTCGAGGTGCACCGGCCGGCGGAGGCAGTCTCCGCGGCCTGACCGGAGAAGCCATGCCCACCGACACCGTCGCGCCCGCGCGCACCCGCCAGAGCATCAACTTCGCTGCCAAGCTGGCGCTGATCCATGACCACTGGCAGCCGCGCGTGGTCGCCGAGATGAACGACTACCAGTTCAAGATCGTCAAGATCCTGGGCGATTTCGTCTGGCACGACCATGCCGACACCGACGAGACCTTCATCGTGCTCGAGGGGGAGCTGCGCATCGACCTGCGCGACGGCCCCGTCATCGTGCGCGCCGGCGAGATGTTCGTCGTGCCGCGCGGCGTCGAGCACAAGCCCTACGCCGAGCACGAGGTCAAGATGATGCTGATCGAGCCGCGCGGCGTGGTCAACACCGGCACGGTCGACTCCGAGCGCCGGGCCCCGAACGACGTCTGGATCTGAGTCCTTCGCGCCATGGAAAAGGGCCGCACCGAGCGGCCCTTGTCGTTTGAGCGCGGGCTCAGTGCGCCCCGCCTGCATCGACCGCCGGTCCGCCGCCGGCGATCTTGGGCGGCCGGCGCGTGAACCAGATCGTCACGATCAGGAACAGGAACGTGACGGCCGAGCCGATGAAGATGTCGTCGGCGGCCCAGGTGAAGGACTGCACGTCGATCAGCCGGTTGATGCTTGCGAACGCGCCCGCGCCCGCGACGCCGGCCTGGTTCAGGGTGGTCGTCGCGCCATCGAGCGCGCTGCTGTTCAGGCCCATCTGCTCGACGAGCCGCGTGTGGTGCAGCGTGGCGCGGTTGTCCCACAGCGTGGTCGCGATCGAGGTGCCCATCGCGCCGAACATGATGCGCACGAAGTTCGACAGGCCGGCCGCGGCGGGGATGCGTTCCGGCGGCAGGCCCGCCAGCGTCAGCGTCGTCAGCGGGATGAAGAAGAACGCCATCGCGCCGCCCTGGATCAGCGTGGGCACCAGGATCGTGACGAAGTCGGTCTGCGACGTGAAGTTCGAGCGCATCCACAGCACGACCGCGAACATGATGAAGGCCCCGGTCGCCATCCAGCGCGGATCCCATTTGGCGACGTTGCGCCCCACGATGGGCGTGAGCAGGATGGCCAGCACGCCCACCGGCGCCAGCGCCATGCCGGCCGCCGTCGCCGTGTAGCCCATGTACTGCTGCAACCACAGCGGCAGCAGCACCACGTTGCCGAAGAACAGGCCGTAGGCGATCGCCAGCGTGCCCGCGCCGAACAGGAAGTTGCGCCGCGCGAACAGCCGGATGTCCACCACCGGGTGGTCGTCGGTCAGCTCCCAGGCGATGAACACCGCCAGCGCGATGACCACGATGATGGCCAGCGTGACGATGGTGCTGGAGTTGAACCAGTCCAGCTCCTTGCCCTTGTCCAGCATGATCTGCAGCGAGCCGACCCACAGCACCAGCATCGCCAGGCCGATGCCGTCGATGGGCCGCTTGACGATGGGCGTCTCGCGCTTGTGATAGATGCTCCACGTCACGCCCGCGGCGAAGATGCCCACCGGGATGTTGATGTAGAAGATCCAGGGCCAGGTCCAGTTGTCGGTGATGTAGCCGCCCAGCAAGGGCCCGGCCACCGGCGCGACCAGCGTGGTGACGCCCCACAGCGCGAGCGCGGTGCCCGCCTTGGCCGGTGGATAGGTGGACAGCAGCAGCGTCTGCGACAGCGGGATCATCGGCCCGGCCACGAAGCCCTGCAGCACGCGGAACGCGATCAGCAGCTCGATGGACGGCGCCAGGCCGCACAGGATGGACGCGATCACGAACATGATCACGCTCAGCGTGAACAGCCGCACGGCGCCGAAGCGCTGCGTGAGCCAGCCGGTCAGCGGCACCGAGATCGCGTTGGCGACGCCGAAGCTGGTGATGACCCAGGTGCCCTGCGAGATGCTGACGCCCAGGTCGCCCGAGATCGAGGGCAAGGAGACGTTGGCGATCGACGAGTCGAGCACGTTCATGAAGGTCGCCAGCGACAGCGACAACGTGCCCATGATGAGCGCGCTGCCCTTCAGGGGCGCGCGCGCCGCTGGTGCGGGAGAGCTCATGATTGCTTGTGGTGGTGGTGCCTGCCGGCCGAGGCGACCTTGACCGGCGCGGCCGCCGCCGCCGCCGACGGGCCCGAGGCCGCCTGCGCGGTCGCGGTGGCCTTGATGTGGCCGCCGCCGTTGGCCGCGACGATGCGCGCCACTTCGGCATCGGCATCACGCTGCTGCGAGTCGTACACGGTGGTCGACGCGACGGCGCCCTGGGCCTGCGTGCGCGGCGTGTCGGCGATCGTGCGGCCGCTCTCGTCGGCGACGTCGACCTTGACGTTCATCGACAGGCCCACGCGCAGCGGGTTCTGAGCGACTTCCTTCGGATCGAGCGCGATGCGCACCGGCACGCGCTGCACGACCTTGATCCAGTTGCCGGTCGCGTTCTGCGCCGGCAGCAGCGAGAACGCCGCGCCGGTGCCCGCGCCCAGGCCCTCGACCTTGCCGTGGAAGATCACGTGCTTGCCGTAGACGTCGGCCTCGAGCGTGGCCGGCTGGCCGATGCGCAGGCGCTCGAGCTGGCCTTCCTTGAAGTTGGCGTCGACCCACGGGTTGTCCAGCGTGACCACGGACATCAAGGGCACGCCGGCCTGCACGCGCTGGCCCACCTGCACGCTGCGGCGCGCGACGGTGCCGCTGACGGGCGCCGGCACGTCGGCGCGCTGCACAGCGAGCCAGGCCTCGCGCACCTTGGCGGCGGCGCGCTGCACCTCGGGATGCTCGGCGACGCTGGTGCCCTCGGTCTGCGTCTGGTTGGACGCGAGCTGTTCCCGGGCGGCATCCAGCGCCGACTTGGCGGCCGTGTAGGCGCTCTTGGCCGAGGCCAGCGTGTCGGTCGCGTGGCTGAATTCTTCCTTGCCCACGGCGCCGCTCTGCACCAGCGGCTGGCGCCGGTTGACGTCGTCCTGCGCCTTGTCGAGGTCGGCCTTGGCGCGCGCGGCGTCGGCGGCGCGGGCATCGATCTGGGCCTGCAGCGTGGAGTTGTTGGCGAACAGGATGCGCGTCTGGCGCACCGTCTGCGCCAGCGCCGCCTCGGCCTGGTCGAGCGCGACGCGGGCGTCGGCCGGATCGAGCTTGACGAGCACCTGACCGGCCTTGACGAAGTCGGTGTCGTCGGCGTTGATGGCCGTGACGGTGCCGCCCGCCTGCGCGGTGATCTGCACCACGTTGGCCTGCACGTAGGCGTTGTCGGTGGACTCGGAATGGCGGCCGGCCATCCAGTAGTAGATGCCGTAGCCGCCGCCGATCACGAGCACGGCCACCGCGATCGCGGTGAGCGCGGTGCGGCGCTTGGGGTTGCCGGCCGGCGGCGTGGTGACGGGAGCAGCGGTGGTGTTGGCAGGTGCGTTCATGATCGTTTATGCGGGCGAGAGGTTGTCGTTCCTGGCGGTCGTCGTCATCGGCTGGGATGCGGCGGCGGCGGGTGGTGTCGAGGCGATGCCGGCCGTCCAGCCGCCTCCGAGGGCCTTCATCAGCTGGGCCTGGACGTCCAGGGCGCGGTATTCGAGGTCGACCTCGAGACGGCGTTCGGCCAGCATCTGGGTCTCGGCGTTGAGCACGACCAGCGCATTGCCCAGGCCTTGGCCGTAGCGCTTCTGCGAGAAGTCGTAGCTGGCCGTCGAGGCCTCCAGCGCCTGGCGCTGCAGGGCCAGCTGGCGGCCGATCGAGGCGGCGGAGGTCGCGGCGTCGGCCGCTTCGCGCACGGCGTCGATCACCTGCTGGTTGTAGGCCTGGATCGCGGCGTCGCGCTCGGCGCCCTTGCCCTTCAGCTGCGCGCGCAGCTGGCCGCCTTCGAAGATGGGCAGGTGCAGCGCCGGCCCGAACGACCAGCTCTTGCTGGGCAGCTCCAGGAACTTGGACAGGTTGATCGAGTCGAGCCCGAAGCCGGCCGAGAAGTTGATGTCCGGATAGAACTGCGCGCGCTGCGACTTGACCTGCTGCTCGGACGCCTCGACGCGCGCGAGCGCGGCGGCGACGTCGGGGCGGCGCGCGATCAGGTCGGCGCCCAGCACCGGCGGCTGCGGCGTGACGTGGAGCGTGTCCAGCGTCGGCGCGAGCGTGGCCAGCGCCTGCATCGGCTGCGCGGTGAGCGCGGCCAGCATGTGGCGCGTCAGGTCGATCTGCTCGTCGAGCGATTCGATCTGCGCCAGCGTGTCGGGCAGCGCGCCCTCGCCCTGCTTCTGTTCGACGACGGTGTCCAGGCCGGCGCCGACGCGCTGCTTGATCAGCGACAGCATCTGGCTGCGCTGGTCGTAGGTGCGTTGCGCCACGGCGCGCTGGCTCTCCAGGCGCGCCAGCGCGAAATAGGTGCGCACCACCTGGGTGGCGATCTGCTGCGCGGCCACGTCGGCGTCGGCCTGGGCGGCGCGCGCGCTGCCCAGGGCGGCCTCCAGATCGGCCTTCTGGCGGCCGAACAGGTCGGCGTCCCACTTCAGGCCGAAGCCCGCGTTGGCCTGGTTCAGGACGCTGCCGCCGTACGGCGGCGGGAACAGGCCGTTGCGCGACAGCAGCTCGCGCTTGACCGAGGCGTCGAAGTCGACGTGCGGCAGCTCTGCGCCGCGCGCCGAATCGACCACGGCCTGTGCGCGCGCGACACGCGCCTGGGCGGCGCCCAGATTGGGCGAGCCCGCCAGCGCCTGCGCGACGAGCTCGTCGAGGCGAGCGTCGCCGAACTGGTGCCACCACTGGGCCTCGACCGGGGTGGTCTGCACCGCGTTGGCCAAGCCCATCGTGTCGGCGCCGCGAATCGCCACCGGCGCGCTCTGGTGGCCCATCGACGCGCAGCCCGCCAGCATCAGCACGGCGGCCGAGGCGACGGCCAGTGCGACGGTGCCGGCCGACAGCATGCGCGGCATGTCGAGTTCGAGGCCGCGATGGCGCGGCTGGCGCGACAGGCGCGGCGCGCGTGCCGGCTCACCGGTCTGTGGGGCCGCGCCGGCGCGGCGCGGGCATTCCTGTTGTTGCTTGACGCTGGACATGGTGTTCTTTCAGTCGGGGGTCGCTGAATTGTTGGCAGCGGCGGCGCGCAACGCGTCGCCGTTGGTGCGCATGCGCTTGAGCATGCTCAGCAGCGCGCGCCACTCTTCTTTGGAGAAGCCGGCCAGGTGCAGGTTGAGCACCTCGGCCAGCACGGCAGGGACGACGGCCGCCACTTCGCGGCCGGCATCGGTCAGTTCCAGGTTGACGACGCGCCGGTCCTCGCTGGAACGCACACGGGCCACCAGGCCCTTGGCTTCCAGCCGGTCGAGCGCCCGCGTCATCGCGCCCGGGTCGCTTTGCAGCGTGCGCGCCAGCTCGGCCACGGTCTGGCATTCGCCGTGGGCCAGCTTGAACAGCGGGACCCACTGCGCGTGCGTCAGGTCGTGCTCGACCAGGCGGCGGTCGACCTGCGCCGTGATGGAGGCCATGACGCCTTTCATCAGCGCGCCCACGCTGTCTTCCGGGGACCAGCCCTCGGCAGAGTAGAAGTCGGCCCGCGGCAGGGGATCGTTGGTGGATGACATGGGATGCAAATATACTTGCTTAGGCAGTCAATGCATGGACAATCATTGAATAGGCTTTGATTGTGTGGGGGAATACCCTTTGTCACGGCCACCCTGACCTCACCTGCCCGCCACCCCGTAGACTGGACGACCATGACTTCTGCTTCCGAACGCGCGAAGGCGGCCACCCCGCGCTCGCTGTCTGGCCTCCTGCCGTTCCTGCGTCCCTACCGCGGGCGCATCCTGGTCGCCATCGTCTTCCTGATCGCCGCCGCGCTGACCACGCTCGCCTTCCCGGTCGCGCTGCGCAAGCTGATCGACGGCGGCCTCGGCCTGTCCGGCCCCGTCAGCGCAGCCGGGGGCGCCGCGGCCAACGGGGCGCGCGTGATGGCCTTGCGCGACCACTTCCTGCAGCTGTTCGGCGTCGGGGTGGCGCTGGGCGTGTTCTCGGCGCTGCGCTTCTACTCGGTGAGCTGGCTGGGCGAGCGCATCACGGCCGACCTGCGCAGCGCGGTCTATCGGCACGTGGTCAAGCAGAGCCCGGCGTTCTTCGAGACCAACGCCACCGGCGAGGTGCTGTCGCGCCTGACCACCGACACCACGCTGGTGCAGCAGGTGGTGGGCTCCAGCCTGTCGATGGGCCTGCGCAACGGGTTGATGGGCGTCGGCGCGATGGTCATGCTGATCGTCACCAACCCGTACGTGATGACGCAGGTGCTGGGCATCCTGATCCTCGTGGTGGCGCCGTCGATGGCCTTCGGTCGCCGGGTGCGC
>Ga0209759_1001297_pt1 | contig 14797 bp, 6 predicted proteins | sample AraplaCL_Col_mMS_FD_184261 | JGI IMG/M metagenome (GOLD analysis project Ga0209759, IMG submission 184261) | Arabidopsis root microbial communities from the University of North Carolina, USA - plate scrape CL_Col_mMS (SPAdes) (version 2) | ecosystem: Host-associated > Plants > Roots >...
CGTGCAAGCGTTGGGAAGCATGTTTGCCAATAGCGTCCGGATGATCGGGACGGAGGCCGGCGTGGGTGTGCGAGACGCCGGTTCCGTCACTTCACTGACTGGCGATATTCAAGTGTCGAACAACGGCGATGTGACGATCGCGCCGACGGCGCGTATTCAGTCGGCCGCGAACACTCGGATCGATGGCGCCAACGTCGCCCAGCAAGGCACGATTGTCAGTACGCAGGCCACCGATCTGAACGCGTCCCAGGCACTGTCGAACGCCGGAACGATTTCGTCGGGCGGCAACACGAACCTCACAGCCGCCACATCGTTCAACAATAGCGGGCAGGCATACGCGGGTGTGGATTCCGCAGGCAATCTCGTTGGCGGTGGCTCCGTCACGGCACGCGCCGCGAACGTGACGAGCAGCGGCACGCTGGCAGCGGGCGATAACGTCAATCTGTTCGCAAACGACGTTACGCTCGATCAGGGAACCGTGAACGCGGCCAGCGCGGTCAACGTCACGACGAATGGCACGTTGTCGAATGTCGCCGGCACGATGAGCGGACAGAACGTGACGCTGAGTGCGGGACAACTGATCAACAATTCCGGCACCATCAGTTCGCACAGCGTCGCGAACGTGGCCGCGCAATCGGTTTCGAACCGGTCCGGGACGTTGGCGGCGGACGCGCTGTCCCTGAACTCGGCTGGCGCACTCGACAATACGCAGGGGCAAATGACTGCGCGCACGGCGCAGATCGCTGCAACCGACCTCACGAATGTGGCAGGCGAGATTGGCACATCGACGGGCGCATTGATGTTGACGGCGACGGGGAACGTGTCGAACGACAACGGGAAGATCGCAGGTGGCAATGGTCTCACGCTGACGGCGAATGCGGTTTCCAACGCACAGGGCCAGATCGGCTCCGTGGCAGGCAATACCTCGCTCGACGTCACGCAATCGCTGAACAACGCAAACGGCAAGGTTGCGTCCGGTAACGATCTGTCGATTCACACGACCCATCTCAACAACTCGGCTGGAGCGGTTAGCGCACACGCCGCACAGATCACGGCGACCGATGTCGTCAATACGGGCGGCAAGATCGGCACCACCGATATGCTGACCGTGACGGCGACGGGCGCCGTCTCGAATCAGTCGGGCGCGATAGTCGGTGGCAATGGTCTGTCGGTGACGGCAAACAGCGTTGGCAATGCGGCAGGCGCGATCGGATCAGCCGCCGGCGACACGACGCTGCGTGTGACGAAGTCTCTGACGAACACCGGCGGTACGGTGAGTTCTGCCAACGCGCTCGTCGTTGCAAGCGACACGATCGACAACTCGAACGGCAGTATGACGGCCGTGCGCGGCGCACAAATCCAGACGGGGGATCTCGTCAATGCGGGCGGCCAGATCGGGTCATCGTCGGATGCGTTGTCGTTGACCGCAACGCGCATGGTGTCGAACGATGGCGGCAAGCTGGTTGGGGCGACCGGGCTGTCGGCGACAGCCGCCACGCTCAGTAACCGAGCAGGCCAGATCGGCACATCCAGCGGCGACATGGCGCTGACCGTCTCGCAGGCACTCGACAATACCCAGGGCAAGATTGCTGCGGCTGGCACGCTGAACACGCAGGCCGGTGCGTTCGACAATTCGCAAGGCGCGGTCTCAGCGGATGCAGCGAAGCTCAATGTTGCAGGCGCATTGACGAATGCAGGCGGCACGATCGCGACGACACACGACACGACCGTGGCGGCGCAGACCGTTACGAACCACGGTGGCACCATCGGCTCCGTCTCCGGTGCGTTGTCGGTGGCGACATCCGGTACGACGGACAATGCAGGGGGCAAGCTGCTGGCGTCGGGTGACACGACCCTGACCAATTCGGGCCTGCTGAACTCGGGCGGTACGATCACGGGGGCGAACGTCACGCTCGCGTCCGGACACGGGGCGATCGACAACACGCTCGGCAACGTGGCGGCAAGCCAATCGCTGTCGAGTCGATCGGGGGCGTTCGATAACCGGTCGGGGTTGGTGCAGGCAACGGGAGCGGTTGACATCGATACGCACGGCCAGACGTTCGACAACGGCGTACTGGCAGGGCAATCCACGGGTGGTCAGGTTCTCGGTAATGGCGTCACGCTGACGACGGGGGCGCTGAGCAACGCAGGTGGTGCGATTTCGTCGAGCGGTGCGGCAACCGTCGACGCCGCATCCGTGACGAACGATGCAGGTTCGCTCGTGGCGAACGGCGCACTGACCGTACGAAGCGCCGGGACGGTGTCGAACGTTGCCGGCCAGATCGGCGGCAACAGCGATGTAACGGTGTCCGGTACGACGGTCGACAACACGCGTGGGGCCATGCACGCGAGCGGCACGCTGTCGGTGACGGGCGATACGATCCGCAACGCGCAGACTGCCAATTCAACGCTGCCGACGACCGCAGGCGTGCCGGGACTGACTGCAGGAATGGAAGGCGCAAGCGTCACCGTTGACGCCAACCAGGCGATCGACAATACGTCCGGATCGATTCGAGCAGACAAGGGTGCGAAGCTCACCGCACCGATCATCGACAACACGTCGGGCAGCATCCAGTCGAAAGGCTCGGCAACGTTGACGGCATCGAATACGCTGGTCAACAGCCGGGGCGACATCAATGGCGGTCAGCAACTGACGGTCTCGACCGGTACGCTGAACAACGACGGCAAGCTCCAATCGGCGGGCGACGTCAACGTAACGACGCAAGGCGATCTGACCAACACCGGCCAGATCGTAGCGGGTCACGATCTGACGACCATGGCCGGCCGCACGCTCGACAACAGCGGCACACTGTCGGCCGGCAATGTTGCCAATGTGAGCGCCAATTCGATCCAGAACCGTGCGACGGGCGAGATTTTCGGCGGCAACGCGACCAACGTTCACGCGAACCAGTCGATGACGAACGAAGGTCTGATCGATGGTGGCACAACGACGGTGACGGCAGGTGACACGATCACGAATGCCGGTGGCCGGATTTACGGCGACACGGTCGCGGTGGGCGCGAACATCGTTGTCAATGACCAGAATACCCAGGGTGTCGGTGGCGTGATCGCTTCTCGCGGGGATCTCGACATTGGTGCCCAGACGTTCAAGAACCAGAACAACGCGCTGATTTACGCGAGCAACGACATTCGTGTTGACGGCGCGCTGGACGCGAACCATCAGGCAACCGGTGCTGCGCAGACCGTGACTAACAACGGCGCGCAGATCGACGCGGGTCGCGGCATCACGATCAGCGCAAACCGGTTCGAGAATCTGAATTCGAACTTCCAGACTTCGACGGTCACGACCGATAGCGGCAACCAGTTGTGGTACCAGGTGCCGGGTTCGACCGAAAAGATCGACCCGTCGACCGTTTACCTGTACCAGAAGAACAGCCAGGAAATCCATCCGGGCACGGATTACCAGTGGGCGCTGGACGACGACCAGAAATTCATTCTGCTGCCGTCGACCAAATATCCGTTTGCCGAGTATGCGAAGTACACGATGAACGGGGTGGCGGGCAAGATCGATAACACGGCGTATCCCGCAAGCAATTTCGGTACGGGAGCTTGGGCGTCTCAGACTGGCGCGTATCGAACTGTGCCGGCTGACATCTGGACGACGTTCGGTGTGACGCCGCCGCCCGACGCAAATCCGGCATGGACCACATCCGGACCGTTCTGGATGTCGGCGATTGCAGGTTCGTTTGCCGGTAGAAGCAACGTCGGTAGTGACTGGTTTGCCATCAAGCCCCCCACTGAAGCTGACGTAACGGGGGCAAAACCGGATCCCTTCGGTCGGCCGAGCCCTTCGTGCCTGACGTCAACGAATGCAGCATGCGCCCCGTTCCAGCAGTGGTACAACGCCACGGTCGCCGCTTACCAGAAACTGGATCAGGTGCTGGTCGGCTATAACGCGGACGTCCGGAGCCGGCTTGTACAGACCTACACCGTCTATACGGTCGACGTGAAATCGACCAAGGACGTGGTAACGGCGTCGCAACCCGGCACGATCACCGCTGGCCGTCATATCACGATCAACACGCCCTCCGGCGTCAACGACAAGAGCCAGATTGTGGCCGGTGACGGCAACAATCCGATGAACGTGCAGAACATCGGTGCGACCGGTACCGAAACGTTCACGGGCTCGGGCAAGGCGATCTATACATGGGTCCAGTCCGGCGGCGCCTTCAGCGGTGACGAACGCGCGACCTCGACGACCAACTACTCGCCGGCTATTCCGTCACAAACGATCGATCTGCCGGTCGTGCTGACCGATCCGGGCAAACCGTCCAATCCGGTCAAGAGCGTGGCGGCGGCGACGTCCGCTGCGCAAGGTGCGAGCGGTACCGGCGTGACGCCAGTAGCGGGCAAGGACGTTGGCGGGCAAGTGCTGGTCGGCTCGGGTGTGTCGGGCGTCGGCGTCGGGACCGTATCGGCCGTGAAGGCCAATGTCGGCGATGTCGTCGTGCGCACGGTCACGCCGAACACGCGTTTGCCCAATAACGCGCTATATCAGGTGGCGAGCGACCCGGGCAGCCACTTCCTGATCGAGACAGACCCGCGCTTTACCGATTACAAGAAGTGGTTGTCGAGCGACACGATGCTGGATGCGCTCAAGGTCGACCCCAATACGGTCCTCAAGCGCATCGGTGATGGCTTCTACGAGCAGCAACTGATTCAGCAACAGATCATTCAGACGACCGGCCAGCGTTTCATTGGCGACTATACGGACAATCAGAGCGAATACGAAGCGCTGATGGCCAATGGCGTGAAGGCGTCGCAGCAGTTCGGACTGAATGTCGGCACGGCACTGACCGATGCGCAAATGGCCGCACTGACGAGCGACATCGTGTGGCTCGTGAATCAGACGGTGACATTGCCGAACGGTAGTCAGCAGACGGTGTTGGTGCCGCAGGTGTATCTGCACGCGAACGCGGCGGACGTGACAGGCGAAGGCACGATCATCTCCGGCAAGAACGTCACGGTCGATGCCGACGGCGCGTACAAGAACTCGGGCACGATCGCTAGCCGCAATGTCACGATCATTCATGCCGATTCGATCGACAACAGCGGCACGGTGTCGGGTGGCACTGTGCTCGCCAGTGCGAACCAGGACCTCAATAATCTCGGCGGGTTGATTCAAGGCAATACCGTAGTGCTGTCGGCTGGCCGCGACCTCAACCTGACGAGCACGACCAGTTCGGCGAAGGCGGCGAATGGCAGCGCGACCGGAATCGATCGTGTATCGACGGTCAATGCGGGTACGCTTCAGGCAACTGCCGGTCGGGACCTGAACGCCAACGAGGCTGTAATTGCGACGACCGGCGATGCAGTGCTGGCCGCGAACAACGACGTCAATCTGAACGCGCTTCGCCAGAGCAGCCAGGATGCGGTGAAGTGGGACGCCCGCAATCACGCCGAACACTCGGCGTCGAGCGATACGGGCACGCAGATCGCGACGGGCGGCAATCTGGCGATTGCGGCGGGCCATGACGTGAATGCGACGGCCGCTTATGCGAATGCGCAGGGTTCGATTGGCATCAGCGCCGGGCACGATGTGAATCTGAATGCCGGTGAACAAAGCGCGAGCGCGAACGACGAGCACTATCACAAGGAAAACGGCTTCCTGTCGTCGAAATCGACGCACACGCTCGATTCGAGCAGTTACACCAATGCGGTCGGCACGACGTTGTCGGGTAACAGTGTCTCGATGCAAGCAGGCAATGACCTGACGGCAAAGGCGGCAACGATTGCGGCGACCAACGACGTCAGCCTGACGGCCGGTCACGATCTGACGGTGACGACGGCCGACACGGCGTCGAGCGAATATCACTACAAGGACGTGAAGAAGTCAGGCCTCGGCAGCGCGGGCGCCGGGATTTCGTACGGCACGAACCAGACCATCGATACCAGCCGCGACACGGTGAAGGGTTCACAGGGCAGCCTGATCGGCAGCACCGACGGCAGCGTGTCGATGGTAGCGGGCAACAAACTCCACGTGACGGGCTCCGACATTGTCGCGAGCAAGGACGTGACGGGCATCGCGAAGGAAGTGACGATCGATGCGTCGCAGACGGATCGCCATCACGAAGAAACCCACGAGGTGAAGAGTTCGGGTTTCACGCTGGCAGTGAAGTCTCCGGTGATCGATGCAATTCAGAACGTGAACCAGCAGGCGCAGGGCGCGGGCGGTAGTCAGGACGGACGGGCGGCAGCGCTGCATGCGATTGCCGCGGCCGGCGGCATGGCTGATCTGGTCGGCGCGACCGGCAATATGACCAAGGCGCTGAACGATCCGAAGGGCAAGGTCGAGGCGAAGGTGGAGTTGAGTTTCGGTTCTTCGCACAGCAAGACGACGTTCACCGAGGACGGCAGGCAGAACAACGGCAGCAGCGTGAAGTCGGGCGGCACGGCGGCATTCGTCGCGACGGGTGACAAGAACGCGGGCCAAGGGAACGTGACGATTCAGGGATCGGACGTGAACGCGAAGGACGTGCTGCTACAGGCGACGAACAAGGTCAATCTGGTCAACAGCACGGATACCGACAGCACGCGGAGCTCGAACGAGTCGAAGAGCGCGAGCGTTGGCGTGTCGTATGGCACTGGCGGATTCGGTGTCTCGGCGTCGATGTCGCGCGCGCACGGCGATGCGAATTCGGATGCGGCGACGCAGAACAATACACACATCAACGCAAGCAACACCGCGACGATCATCAGCGGCGGAGACACTAATATCGTCGGTGCGAACGTCAATGCGAACAAAGTGATCGCGGACGTGGGCGGCAATTTGAATCTCGCGTCGGTGCAGGATACGAGCCGTAGCGAGGCCCACCAGAGCAGTTCGGGCGGCGGGTTCAGCGTCAGCCAGGGCGGTGCGAGCGCCAGCGTCAGCATGCAGAATGGCCATGCGAGCGGCAACTACGCGGGTGTGAACGAGCAGGCGGGTATTCAGGCCGGGGACGGTGGTTTCGACATCAGCGTGAAGGGCAATACGGACCTGAAGGGGGCGTATATCGCGAGCACGGCGGCACCCGACAAGAATCAGCTGACGACGGGGACGTTGTCGTTCTCGGATATTCAGAATAGCTCGAGCTACAACGCGAGCAGTTTCGGGATCAGTGCGGGTGGCGGTGTGGGTGATGGGGGCAACAACTATGCGACGCACGGCCAGACTAGCGGGAAGAATACGGGCGGTGCGTTACCGCTGTATGTGAGCGAAAGCGACGGTAGCAGCGCGAGCACGAAGAGCGCGATCAGTGTCGGTACCATCACGATTACGGAGCAGGCGAACCAGAAGCAGGACGTGGCGACGCTCAATCGCGACACGTCGAATCTGAATGGGACGGTCAGCAAGACGCCGGATTTGCAGCAGGTGTTGAGCAATCAAGCGGATCTGATCAACGCAGCGCAGGCGGCGGCGGAGACGATTGCGAAGCAGATTGGGAGCTACGCCGATAAGAAGCGGGAGGAGGCACAGACGAACGCGAACAACGCGACCGATCCGACGCTCAAGGCACAGTACCAGCAGGAGGCCAACAGTTGGGCCGAGGGTGGTGAAAATCGTGTTGCGCTGCACATTGCCGGCGGTGCATTGACGGACGGGTTGACCGGTGGCGGATTGGGGGCGGCTGGCGGAGCTGCGGGTGCGGGTGTGTCAGCCAAGCTTGCTCCGCAACTGAATGAGATTGCGCAGTCGATCAAGGATGCGGGGCCGACCGGCAATGCGAACGTCGATGAACTCCTGGGAAATCTGACATCGAATGTGCTGGCAGGCGGAGCCGGTGTGATGGTCGGTGGTGGAACTGGGGCGTTGACTGGGGCGAGTGCTGATCGGTTCAATCGGCAGTTGCATCCGGGTTCGCAGTTCGACGAGCGGGCACTGGCGAAGGCTTTGGCGGAAAAGAGCGAGGGCAAATACACACAGGCGGAGATTGAGGATCAGATGCGCATCATGGGCGCGACGGTGGGCGCCACGCATGAATCGGGCGCGCCGGCGACATTGGTCGGTGAAGTGCCGACGGACATGGGGGCACGGTGGGAAGGTGCGAAGCCATCGGCGGACGGGCAGATGGTGCTGACTCAGAAGACCGCGCAGCCGGATCCACAGATTCAGGCGTATATCCTCGATAACTATATGCAGATGACGAAGGATGGCCTGCCGAGCATGATTAGCTATGATCGATCGGCAAGCAATGAATGGGGATTCACTGTGACCGGGCCGTTCACGAAGTTCGACCAGTCGGATGTGAACTATGTGAGGAACACGACGGCGGATGCGGGTTCGATGATTTCGACAAATGCAGGGCGCGTCAGTGCAATCGCCGGTGCAATGTCGTCGATCCCTGGCCCTGGTCAGGCAGCCGCGGCTGCAGTGGGAACTACCGCGTCAGCGATTGGCCTAGGTGCAAGCGCAATTGAGCAGGCTCTTCGACCAAACCTTGGAGAATTTACTTTAGGTTTTGCGACTGATATGGCTGCAAAGCCTGTTATGGATCGGCTGCCTTTTTACAGCCCACTCATTAATGAGGTCCTTGAGCTTTGGAAGAATTCGGCTGCGGCCGATCAGATGAAGAACCAGATCAATAGGTGAGTTAGGTGAAGCTAATCGAAGATGGGAATTTAAAGGAATGGGTCCGGGGGATGCTCGTAGTTGCGGGCATCGGAATGACTGTTGGTTCGGCGCTACATGGCCTTGATGCGGCTATATCTAAATGTATCTTCATGCTAGGCATCGTTGTGGCGGCGCTAGGTGGATACGCCTCTCAGGCACACATGTTGAAGATCAAGCCGTTCGACAACAGCTACAAGAAGGCGCGTGAAAGCTACGAATCCGACAAAGAAGACGAAGGGGCGCGGAAATGAGCGAAGTATGGTCGAACGAAAGCGTGGCCAAAGACCATTTCGCGGTCGCTCAAGTTGCACTTTGCATTTTCGCGGTCCTCCAGGTGGTTGTTGCGCTGATGACGAAAAGCGGTGCTGTTCTACACGCAATGGTTTATGCTCAGAACAGACAAATAGGAGAAAGTGTGGCTATAACCAAAGATCAGGCGCTGCAACGTGTCCGAGAGTATCTTGATCGGATGGGTTCAACCGAGTTCGCTGGTGGATATGTGGTGGTTGAGAGCAAGACGATCGAAAAGCGGTATGGGTGGGTGTTCGTATTTAATTCGAAAAAGTATCTGGAAACTGGGAATACCATATTTTCTCTTGGAGGAAATGGGCCGATTGTTGTAGAGCGGGAGAGCGGGCGGCTACATCAACTGGGGTCAGCTTTGTCTCTGCAAGATTCTGTCAAGCAGTTCGAGAAGGCTAACGGTTTCGATTACCAGTGACGGAAGATGAATGGCCAGCTGTCTCGGGTATATATTTCATTAATGATAGATCGAATAAATTTTGGCGCTGGCTTCCCTAAGGTGCTCGACACGAGGAGACTATTCATTGGCTATTGACGGGTCATGATAATTTAGTGTTCGATTAAAAAAAGCGGCGACGCCATCAAGAACGATCCGGTTGGTGTGGCAAAATATACGACCAAAATCGCCCTTGGTGGAATGACGGCGAAAACTGGAGCAGCACTGTGTACAAGTGGTATTGGATGTGCCGTCGGTGGCTGGATGACCACGTTTGGATTGAGTGAAGTCGTAGAAGGCGGTGGCGGCTTGTATAATCGGTACAACGGAATCAGCGAGCCGGGAGATAACCCGTTGCGCTGGGGATTTAACCAACTTTCTCCACAATGGGGAAGTGCCGTGTATGACGGAATTAATTTCGGAATGGCCATTCTCGCCTTGAAGGCACCGGTGCCTTTGAATGTGGGCGTTGCTGATGGATTTAATCGACCGGTTTCTATGTTTGGCGTAACCGTTCCGCGCATTAATAATGTAAATTTACTCCCTTTTCTTAAGCAACCGTGGCCATATGGTACGACGCAGGGGTTTTTGCTTTACGGCGTTGGCTCGAAGGGTGTAGCCGTTATCAACGACATTCGAGGCGGAGGTGGAAAGTGAACTGGCGTAGATTATATGCAGCGTCCCAAATTTTTTTCACCGTATGCCTCGCCTCTTCAGTCGGTGCTGGCTGTTGGTCATTCCTTGTATCCGGACTATGCCGCATTGCATTCAAAATGGATGACACTATAGCGCTACTTTCAATTGGGTTGCCGTTATTCATTATCTTGTTCTTCGTTTTTGCGAGGCACCTGCCAAAGCCGCTGCGTAAGGCAGGGCTGTTGAGTGATGACCCGGAGAAGTTCGGACCTTGGTTCAAGTCATGACCACTGTGGCGAGGTTATGCGAGTAGCGTAGTTGGATAGAGTTCAATGCATTCTGGCTCAAATAACTGTCATTTCCACAATCTGCTTGAGGAAATTCCTATCGTGGTTGTGCTGAATATGGGCGAATATTTGGCGAACGCGATCATTTGAGCCTTCAGTCGAAGTGCGGGTTTCAACCTATACGGGTGGCAGTCAGCCAATGTATGTGAGCGAGAGCGACAGCAGTAGCGCGACCCGCGTAGACACGATCACGATCACGGGTCAGGCGAACCAGAAGCAGGATGTGGCGACGCTCAATCGTGATACGTCGAACCTAAACGGCACGGTCAGCAAGACCCCCGATCTGCAAAACGTGCTGAACAAGCAGTCGGATTTGATGAACGCCGCGACGGCGGCATCCGAGACGATCGCCAAGCAGATCGGCAATTATGCGGACAAGAAGGAACAAGCCGCACGCGACGCGGCCGCCGCGACCGATGATCCGGCGCTCAAGGCGCAATACATGCAGGATGCGAAGAACTGGGCCGAAGGTGATGACAACCGCGTTGCCTTGCATATCGCCGGCGGTGCGCTGACGGGTGGCTTGACTGCGGGCGGTTGGGGTGCGGCGGGCGGCGCGGCAGGCGCAGGCGTGTCGGCGAAGGTCGCGCCGGAGTTGACCGAGATTGCGCAGTCGATCAAGGATGCGGGGTTGACCGGCAACAAGGACGTCGACGAGCTGCTGGGTAACGTAACCTCGAATCTGCTGGCGGGCGGCGCCGGTGCGCTCGCCGGTGGCGGCACGGGTGCGTTGACGTCGGCGGCCGTGGATCGGTTCAATCGGCAGTTGCATCAGGAAGAAAAGACGTTGGCGAAACAGCTGGCCGACAGGAGCGGCGGAAAATATACGCAGGCGCAGATTGAAGACCAGATGCGCGTCATGGGCATTAGCGTCAATGGGGCGAGCGAATCGGGCGCACCGGCAACGCTGGTCGGTCAGATGCCGACCGACTCCGGGGCACGCTGGATTTCGGGAGGGACCACGGCTGACGGGAAGCCGATCCTGACGCAGATCACCGCGCAGGCGAACCCCGAATTGCAGTCGTATATTCTCGCGAACTACAACATAGCTTCCCCGGGGGGAGTGCCGAGCCAATTCACCTATGCACTCACGGGTGGCGGCGGGTCATACAACATAACGGGACCGTTTACGAAGTTTGACCAGTCAGATGTAAATTCGATTCGATCAACGTCTTCTAGCTTGGCCTCGGCCACGTCGTTGACGGCGGGATGGATTGCATCCTCCGCGAGTACATTTGCCGCAGCACCTTCACCATACGCGCGGGCATTTGGAACTGTTGCGCTTGTGGCAACGGCGACTGGAGTTGCGGCAGATGGGGTGTCGCAACTGGTTAGCCCCAACATTGGGGGTATCTGACGTACAACGTGGCGAATGTGGTTGGGAATAAAGTGTTGGCCGATAAATATCCTCTGTTGGCGCCGGCGTTTAACGCAACGGTTAATTATTTTGCGAATAGTGGCGCTTACGCTGCTATTCAGGATTTCGTGAGCTCATCGTGGGGTCGTTTGATTGGCGGAGATAAATCAAAATGAGGATTATTGTAGACGGGAATTTTTCGCGCCTCGTGAATGTGGCGATAGTGTTAATTGGTGTTGCGATCATGTTCGGTTTCTTGAAGTACGGCCCTCCATCAATTGTTAGCGTTCTGATGGTGTGTTTTGGTTTTGGGCTGACGATAGTTGGTGGAATGACTAGCCAGGCAAGACTGCTTAAAATCAAACCGTTCGATAACAGCTACAAAAAGGCGCGCAAGAGCTACGAAGTGAAGGACGACGCGCAGGACAAGTCCTAACAGCAATGAAGCACTGGGAGAGCGAATCGGTTCAATCGCCAGTTGCATCCGCAAGAAAAAGCGCTCGCAAAGCAGTTGGCCGAGAAAAGCAAGGGAAAATATACGCAGGCGCAGATCGAAGATCAGATGCGTATCATGGGTGTATCGGTAAACGGCAGCCATGAGTCGGAAGCGCCAGTTACCCTCGTAGGAGAGACGCCAACTGACTTGGGCGCACAGTGGATTGGAGGAAAGCCGACGGCAGATGGCCAAATGGTTCTGACGCATAAAACGGCTCCCAATAATCCTGAATTGCAATCGTATATCTTGGCAAACACAGACTCAGCGACGCCCGGCCAAGTGCCTAGCCAGTTCAGGTACGATCGGTCAGCGAACTCTGATTACAATTTCACGTTGACTGGTCCTTTCACTCGACTACCGAACCAATCAGATTGGAACTACATAAGGTCGACGACAGGCGACTTGGCCTCGGCTACGTCGATAACCGCTGGATGGCTCGGAGCTACCACTGGTGCTTTAGTCTCGGCACCTACACCACTCGCCCCGACATTTGCAGGGATATCGTATGCGACCACTGTGGTTGGGGTGGGTGCGGACGCTGTAGGGCAGGCACTGAGTCCAAATATCGGGCAGTATCGGGTCGGTGGTGGGGTTAATATCCTGTCTAATTACGTTTCAGGGAAATATCCTATTATTGGGCCTGTCGTTAATGCGAATGGAAACACGTTAAATAATGATCATGGCGTGGCAAAAGTCCAAAGTTGGATAAACTCATATTGGCAAGCCGTGTCAAATAGCATCTCGACCAATGGAGGCAAGGGTGCGAAAAATTAAAATCATCGAAGATGGGAATTTTCCTGATTGGGTGAGATTGGCATTCATCGTCGTGGGGTTTGCGTTGATGTTCTGTGCGTTCAAATTTATTCCCCCTACGATCTTAGGCGGAGCGGTTGCCATCATGGGATTTGGTCTAGCGCTTATCGGAGGGTTTGCAAGTCGTGCACATATGCTAAAAATCAAACCATTTGGCGGCTCGGCTTGGCGTAAGGCAAAGAAAACATACGAAAAGGATGACCACTCCTGATCTTGAGTATTAGTTGAAAGCGATGTGCGCAATATGCCGAACCGTCCGCTCCCGCCAGTTTCCGCGTTGTCGCCGGCAGCGTTATTTTTCGACGTCGACGGCATTCCCGTTTCGCTTGGCGAGCCACTGGCCGGCAAATTCTCGGCGGCGTGGGCCCAAGACCCGCCGCGTCGATTTGCCCCCGAACTCGGCGTGGCGAAGCGGCCGGCCGGTTTCGCGCGATGAACTCTTGGAAGTTGTTCGCGCTGCCCGCACCGAATGGTTGCGATGCGTCGCTACTGAGCCGCTATCGATCGCGCATCTTCGGCATACGCTGGTTCCCGCGTACAACAACGTTAAGCTGCTTCCACTCGCAAAAATGCCCTGTCCGGGAGTAAATTTGTCATTGATGCTGTCCGGGGTTGGGGCAAGTGGAATTGCGGTTTACAGTGATGTACCTAAAGAGATCGAGTCTAGTCGTCAATGAATGAAAGCGTTTTCGGAAAAATTTGCCACTGGCTCGCGACTGTATTGATTGCCTTTGGGACTGGTGTATTTTGGACATTTTTGATCTCGGAGTTGATTCGGCATTTATTTGAGTTGAATGAAGACATGGTGCTGATTTACTTTGGCGGTCCATTATTTGTAATTTATTTCGTATGGTGCTGTCGCGTGTTGTCTCGTATTTTTTCGAGAAGGGGCGAAATATAGAAGATGGCGAAGATGGCAACGATTGCGGCGACCAACAACGTCAGCCTGATCGACGGTCACGATCTGACGGTCACCACGGCGGATATGCGGACGATCTCTTCGCCGGTACGCCTGTCTACAAGCCGTCGGGCTTTCCGATCGCGCGAGTGACGCTTGGTTTTCAGGTGACTGCCCAGTTCTGAAGACAATGAGTCAAGGTACTTCTCCGACACGTACACGTCGCAAGCCCGATGTTGCGTATGCCCGTCTGGTCGAGATTGCCACCGAACGGGGGCTTACGCTTCTGACTCGCATCAATTGCCGGGACAGCCCCGCATCGACCGACCTTCCCATGCCGCCATCGCCTCGATTCACCGTCGGGGTGACTCGCCATTGTTGTTTTAGAACGACCGTGCTAAATTCCCGCCAGCATTTGCAGTCACCGACCTAATCATCCGGTTCCGGCAACCGGCGCCAACGGGCGCGCCTGCGCGTCGCCCGACAGGAGACAGACGTGATGGAGCATGCATCGATCGAGCACCCGCGGACCGAGCCGGGCAAGCGGGCCGCATGGAGGGTGTCGCGATGAGCCTACTGCTGTCGCGACGCGATCTCGCGTTTCTGCTGTACGACTGGCTCGATGCGGATGCGCTCGCCGCGCTGCCGCGCTATGCGGAGTACAGCCGCGAGACGTTCGATGCGGTGCTCGACACCAGCGAGCGGATCGCGGTGGACCTGTTCGCGCCGCACGCGGCGCGCGGCGACCGCGAGGAGCCGCGGTTCGACGGCGAGCGCGTGACGCTGATTCCCGAGGTCGAGCCGGCGGTGCGTGCCTTCGCCGACGCCGGCCTGATCGCCGCGGGCCAGGACGAAGCATTCGGCGGGATGCGGCTGCCGAAACTCCTCGAAGCCGCA
>Ga0209759_1001299_pt1 | contig 14769 bp, 12 predicted proteins | sample AraplaCL_Col_mMS_FD_184261 | JGI IMG/M metagenome (GOLD analysis project Ga0209759, IMG submission 184261) | Arabidopsis root microbial communities from the University of North Carolina, USA - plate scrape CL_Col_mMS (SPAdes) (version 2) | ecosystem: Host-associated > Plants > Roots >...
CTTCTTGATGGCGGCGAAAAGGGCAGCCGATTCTTCCGGCGCATCGGCGACATTGACGGTGTTCAGACGGCTCATGACGTGTTCCTCGGTAGGTGGTGTTTGAACGGTGCGTTGAAATCTCGACCGTGGGAACATGTTAGGAAGCTGGACCCTTGCGTTCCGCACACGCCCGTCTCAATCCCTTGCCCGGGAGTCTCACGCCGATGGATGGTCTCGATCGATTGGTGCAGGCCATCGCCCCCACGGGCAGCGTGGAACTGCAATGCCGTTTCGCCGGGGAATGGCAGCTGGACCATCCGCCACTCCCGCCGCACCACCTGCCGTATCACGTGATCCTGGGCGGCACGGCCGAACTGGATATCGACGGCACGCGCTCCCGCCTGCAGAAGGGCGACGTGCTGCTGTTTCCCTATGGCGACGCGCACATCCTGCGCAGCGCGCCGTCGGCCGGGCGTGCGCCGTCGCGACCGGAAACGCGCCGCTCCCATGGCGTGGTGACACTGGTGGAGCGAGAAGGCGAGGGCGAGCCGCTCGACATGCTGTGCGGTGAATTCCTGCTTGCCGGCGCCACCGACGCGCTATGGACGGGCCTGCCCAAGGTGCTGCACCTGCGCACCGGGCGAGGCGAGGCCCTGCTCGGGTTGATCCAACTATTGCGCGACGAGGCGGCACAACCACAGCCGGGCGGCGGCGCCGTCATCCGCATGGTGACGGGTGCCATGTTCGCGCTCATCCTGCGCAGCGTGACGAACCAAGGGCAATGGCAGCAGGGCATTCTCGGCCTGCTCGCCAACCCTCGGCTGGCCGGCGTGGTGGACGCCGTGCTCGCAAACCCGGCACACGCCTGGACGTTGCAGGGACTGGCCGACGTGGTCCACACCTCGCGCGCAAGCTTCGCCCGCCATTTCGGCGAAACCGCGGGCATGACCCCCATGGACTGGGTCAACGGCGTGCGCCTGTCCGTGGCCGCGCAATCGTTGCGCACGGAAAGGCTTTCAACGAGCAGGGCCGCCGAACTCGCCGGCTACGCCTCGGAAGCCGCCTTCACCCGCGCGTTCAAGGCGCGCTACGGCACCAGCCCTGGTGCTTACGGGCGGCAGCATGCGAAGGGGTGAGGTTGGGAGATCGAGGAGCCATTGCCGATTTCGGTGGGGGCAACGTCTGGTTCCCGGAGGAGGAAGGCGTGCCTCTGCGGTCGGTCGGGGCAGCATATGCAACGTCCGCTTCCACCCCATGCGGACGAGCCCGCGGTCCGAAGCGGACTCACTCCCGCTTCAAAATTTCTGCCTCAGCTTTGTCATTTGCCTTCAAGTCTTCGTCGGCAGACATTTTGTCCCGTGGCTTCAAATTGATCACTACCTTGTCGATAGTCCCGGTAAACGTGAACGGCACTTCGTAGTTGTCGTTCACCGGTGTACCAGTGTCTTCGCCGATGTCAAACGTCTCCACGCTCATGCTGTAGCGGAAGGCGACGGTGTGCTCGATGCGCCCTTGGGCCACCTGTTTGCCATCAACGAACAGCGTGCCCATGCCGCCCTTGCCGATGCCGCCGCCGTCGTATGTGAAGTCGAACCGGATCGTGTGGTGACCGGGTAGCAGTGCCTGGGTGCTGGCGATGTTGTAGTGCTGGGTGAAGCCAAAGTTGTAATGGAACACAGGCTTCCCATTCTGGACGTAGAGCGCCCAACCGTTCGAGAAACCTCCTAGAGTCGCGATCATCCCTTGGGCACCCTGGTTGGGGATGCCGACATCGGCCTGAATGGTCCAGGACTTGTTCTTGATGTCGGGAGCTGCCGCTTCCGGTATGCGCTTCTCTCCCAGGTAATAGGTGTACGAGGTGGCATTGCCGCCCGGACTGGGTCGCACCTTAGGATCAAGGCGGGGGATCTTGCTATTGTCCAGGGGGAGAACATCGTATTTCTTCGCCTCTACATAGAACAGATCCTGCATCTGTTTCAACTTTTCCGGCATCTGCGCGGCGAGATCCTTAGATTCGCTGAAGTCCTTGGCAACGTTGTACAGCTCCCATTTGTAGCCCGCGATGACATCGGGCAACGAAGCGGGCGTGTTGTCCCACGGTGCAATGGGTGGCGTAGTGGCGGCGATCCACCCGTCGCTGTAGATGGCACGATTACCCATCAGTTCGAAGTACTGCACTTTATGCGTGGACTTCGCATCCTTGTGATCGAAGGTGTAGGCCATGCTCACGCCTTCCATCGGCCGTTGCTTCACGCCATTGACCATGGTGGGTTGCTCGACATGGGCCACATCGAGGATGGTGGGCACGATGTCGATCACATGGTGCCATTGTGAGCGCAGCCCGCCGGCATCCTTGATGTGACCGGGCCACGCGATGACCATGCCGTTGCGCGTGCCGCCGTAGTGCGAAGCGATCTGCTTGGTCCACTGGAAGGGCGTATCCATCGCATGCGCCCAACCCACGGGATAGTGGTTGTAGGTTTTGTCGGAGCCTAGTTGATCGATGTACGGCAGCATCTGCGCGACCGACAACGGCGGCCGGTTGATATCGGCTTCCAGATTCACCGCACCCGACAAACCACCTTCGGCGCTCGCCCCGTTGTCGCCCACGATGTAGATGACGATCGTGTTATCGGCCAACCCCATGTCGTTAACGGCCTTGAGTACGCGACCCACGTTGTAGTCGGTCTGCTCCAGGTAGCCCGCATAGACTTCCATCATGCGGGCGTAGAGTTTCTTTTCGTCGGACGAGAGCGAGTCCCAGGCCGGAATGCCCTTTGGCCGCGGTGTGAGCACCGCGTCCTGCGGAACCACGCCCAGCTGCTTCTGGCGCGTTAGCGTCTGTTCGCGCAGCACGTCCCATCCCATGTCGAACTTGCCCTTGTACTTGGCGATCCACTCCTTGCGCGGATGGTGCGGCGCATGCGTGGCGCCCGGCGCGTAGTAGACGAAGAACGGCTTCTGCGGCGACAACGAATGCTGGGTGTGGATGTATTTGATGGCCTGATCGGCCAGGTCGTAATCCAGGTTGTAATCGGGTTTACCGAGATATGGTTCGATCGGGTTCGTTCCCTCGAAAAGATCCGGCTTCCACTGATTCATGTCGCCGCCGATAAAGCCGTAGAACTTCTCGAAGCCTTCCGACGTCGGCCAGCGATTGAACGGCCCAGCCTGGCTGGTTTCCCAGTCTGGAACGTTATGGTCCTTGCCGAACCATGCGGTATTCCATCCGTGCTGCCTGAGGATCTCGGCTACCGTGGCGGTGTCCGGCCCCATTAACGAGTCGTACCCCGGATAACCGGTGGCCATTTCACCGATGGCGCCAAAGTGCGCCGAATGATGATTGCGTCCTGTGAGTAACGCGGAGCGCGTGGGCGAGCACATGGCTGTGGTGTGGAACTCGTTGTAACGCAAGCCCTCTTTGGCCAGGCCGTCCAACGTGGGAGTATTCGCCGGTCCGCCAAACGTACTGGAAGCCCCAAAGCCCACATCATCCAACATGATGAGCAGGACGTTGGGCGCCCCTGCGGGAGCGGTCGGTGGCTTTGGATACCACGGCTTGGAGTCGGCGGCCTTCTCGCTGATTTTGCCCCCGAAGGGTTGGGGCGGAGCAGGAAGCACCGATTGGGCCGCTGCGGCAAATGCGACCATCCCGCCGAATGCAACGGAGCATGCCTGAAGCCACAGCCCTTTGATGTGCATAACCGTCGCCCCAGGCTCGTCGACACTTGGCGCCGATGGTGTGCCCGGCACCGCGTGCGCGGCATCCGAAGAATTTCTGGTATACGTTAGGTAAAACTACGAATTGTGGCGTGTCTGGGGATGGCCGCTTTCGACTGCGATTTCAGCCGGTCAATGCAACACACTATAGGCGCCCAGGCGTGAGGAACATCAACAGTGCCCGGCGCATAGCCATGCTTTAAAAACAGGGGGAAAGTATGAAGAAGTTCTTCCAGATCCTTGGTGGGATCTTTCTAGTGATCGTGCTGATCGTTGCCGTGCTGGTGGGTATTGGCGTCTATCAAGGCACTCGCCTCGATGCCTCTAGTAAGGCCTATGTCGAGGCGAACGTGAAACCGATTGTTGAGACTTGGTCGAAAGAGGAGCTTCTGAAGCGCGCCTCACCGCAACTGATCGAGGCCCTGGGCAAAGACCCAGAACAGGTGGATCGCCTTTTCGCAAAACTTGCCAAGCTCGGCCCGCTTAAGAGTCTGAGCGAGCCTAAAGGGCAGTCGCTTGTGGCGGTCAACACCGGGACTGGCAAAGTGATCAGCGCGTCGTACACCGAAACCGGGCAATTCGAGAATGGACATGCCGACTTTAGTATTCGGCTGGTCCAAATTGGCGGCCAATGGCAGTTCCTCGGATTCTACGTGAACTCGCCGATCATGCTCTAGTAACCTGAATCGATCGAAGTGGGGGCGTCCGCTTCCGACCCAGAGCAGACATCAACGGAGAACGAAATGGACGTCCATCAGACGGAGCAAGAGATCGACGCTTACTTGTTTGGCACCGGACTGACCGTCGGTGACTACTTCATGGACGGCGAGATCATTGGATACAAGGCCAATGGTCGTGACTATGATCTCCATTTCAATCATGAGGGGTTGGCAGCCGCCTGCCGGACGAGACTTATTGCGTTGGGAATTAGGCGACTGCCGTAGCCACAAAAGGGCGTGCAGGCTAAGGTCCGCTTGCGACCCAAAGCCGACATGATCGAGCGATCTGAAAAAGCGCGGTGGCCCAGGATGACGAATGGTGGCCTTCACCTGCCTTCCTCACCGTGGCTCAAAGCCGCATTACGCCACGAGGGGTATGGACATTACGAAGGCGAACGCGCCATCGGGCTCGTATCGGCAGGAAAGTTCGCCATGGTGGTGCCGGGCGATTTGCCGCGCTAGCGCGAGCCCGAGCCCGATACCGGCACGATCGCGTGCTGCGCTGCTTCGATAGAACGGTTCGAATACCCGCTCGCTTTCGTCTTGAGGCAGACCTGGGCCGTGGTCGCGCACGAGGAGTTCGGCACGGCTTTCCACCACACGAAGCTGCACCTGTACTGGCGGTAATCCATGGCGCCTGGCGTTATCCAGTAGGTTGCGCATCAGGCGAAGCAATAGTCGTGGGTCGCCCCTCACTGTCGCGGGCATTCCCTCCAGGTCGACGCCATCGTGGCGCGCACATTCTTCCGCAGCCAGCGCCAGCAGATCGACCGGTTCGGTCACCTCAAGTTGCGGCAACGCTTCCAAGCGGCTTGCGAGCAGGATTTCGTCAATCAGGCTGTCCAACTCGCCAATGTCTTTTTGCAGGCCCTCGCGGCGAGACTCATCGGTGCTGGGCCCGATGAGCTCCAAACCCAGGCGGATGCGCGTCAGCGGCGTGCGCAATTCATGCGAGGCGTAGGCCAGCAGGGTTTTGTGATGACCGACGAGCGCTTCGATACGGTTGGCGGCCAGGTTGAAGCTGCGCGCCAAGCGCGCCACCTCATCGCGACCCTCCACTGCCACCCTGGCATGCAAGTCGCCAGCGCCAAGCGATTCCACCGCTTGCTGCAACCGCTCTAGTCGCGCGGTAATCCGTCGCACCACCGGCAACACCAGAAGACCGATGATGGCAGCCAACGTAAAAAGGCTCAGCAACATGACGTGCATCGGATGCCGGCTGTGTGGCAGGCCAGCCTGCAGCCAGCGGCCATCGGGCAGGTGCAGGATCCAGAGTGTATCGTCCGGGTCTGGCGAAGCATGCCCGCCGGCGGTGCCCTGTGGCACGCCCGACGCCGCTATCAGTCGTCGGTGATCATCGAGCAATGCCAGGTGCACCGACAGTCCGCGAGTCAGCCGATCAAGGCTCTGCTGCTGTTCCGCCAAGGGCGCTTGTGCGGGCGGTAGGGCATTGATGATTACCTGCGCCTGCGAATGAAGCATCGTTTCGTAAGGCCCGCCATGGCTGTGCCAGATCCAGGCGAAAGCGCCGGCGAACACCACCAGGCTGGCGACGACGGTGAGGTAAATGCGCAGGTAGAGGCGCGTCATGAGGGCTCAATCCTGCTTGCGTGCGAACAAGTAACCTGCGCCGCGCACCGTGATGATGCGCTTGGGCGATTTGGAATCGTCTTCGATGGCGGCGCGGATGCGCGAGACATGCACGTCGATGGAGCGGTCGAAGGTGTCCAACTGCTCACCGCGCACGAGGTCCATCAGCATGTCACGCGATAACACGCGCCCTGCGTGCGTTGCCAGTGCGAGTAGCAGCTCGAACTGGTAAGTGGTCAACTCCGCTTCCTTTCCGGCGACCCTCACCGTGCGCGCATCGGCGTCGATCTCGAGTTGGCCAAACACCATCAGTTTCGTTGTGCCTGCGGCCGGCATCGCGCGTCTGCGCAGAATGGCGCGCAGACGCGCGAGCAGTTCACGAGGCTCAAAGGGTTTGGGCAGATAGTCGTCGGCACCAATCTCCAGCCCAACGATGCGGTCGATCGCATCGCCGCGCGCCGTAAGCATGAGCACAGGTACGTCGGACCTCTCACGCAGCCTGCGGCAGACGTCGAGGCCGTCCATGTCCGGAAGCATCAGGTCGAGGATGGCGGCATCGATAGCCTCCGCACCGAGACGTTCCAGTGCCTGAGCCCCGGTTGCCGCCTGCGACACCGCATACCCGTGGTTACGCAGGTATTCGTCCAGCATGGCAGCCAGACGCGGATCGTCCTCTACGACCAGGATGCGTTCGCTCATTATTCCCGCACTCTTGCCCAAGTCGCATCATAGTCGCTGGATCGTGGCGTCAGCCATGCATCGACGCGCCCGTCGACAGGTGATGGGACAGGTGCATCGCCAGCTTTTGCCGCTGGTCTGGCGTCAATAGGGTCGCAGTGTCTTCCACCAGCTGGGTCACGCGCCGCGCAATCTGATCGTGCACTGCGGTCTGTGTGGCACTCGCCTTTTCCAGCGCGGCGCGATCAAGCGTGGGTGCAGTGAGCAGACTCAGCATCTGCGCGTGACCGGCCTGCAACTGCTGGAACATCGGTATCAGGTCGTTGGCCGCGTGCTTGAAGATCGGGTCCAGGCTGGACTTCTGGGCGTCCGTCGCGTCGACCTCGATGTACAGGTGTTGGCATACCTTGTTGATGTGGTCGGCCATGTCAGCTTGGGACATCGGTCCCGTCATGTGGTGCATGGCCGGCATGCCGCCATCGAACGCCAGCACGGAAACGCCAGTTGCCAGCACCGCGCCACCGGCGAAGCCGAGAAGCGTGGCGCGTAGTGTGCGACGAAGTTGCGAGTGTTTATCGATTGCCATGGGTTCTCTCCAGTGAGGGGTGCATCGTGTCGACGGGACGTAGCGTGCGTCCCGCACATGAGCGCTTTACGAAGCCAAGGTAAAGAAATGTGAAGCGACTGAAAGCGCGTCAGGCGGCGGAACGTTCGCGCACCAACAACACACCTGCGGCGATGTTCCATACGGCCTGCAGGAGCAAGGTGCCGACGACGACACTCAAGTCCATCTTGGCTCCGGCGGCAATTACCATGGCCGCCGGCAGGCCGCCCGCAACCAGGCCGATGCAGCCCACCACGCGACGCATGCCGGCGTCGCGCAACAGGGCCAGTGACCATGCAATGGCCGCCGCCGATTGCAGCACCCACGCCACTCGCGCGGTGTCGGTCAAGACGATCGATTCGACGACGTGGATCATCCAACGCGCTGCCTGTGCCGCATCCGGCGTGCTGTTGACGAAGTCCGCCGCGATTCCCGTGCTGATGAAGCCATCGAGGATCGTCGCCGACAGCATCAACACGCTGCCGAAGGCATAAGCGATCAGGCCGATCAGCACGGTGGGCCGCTTGAGGTCCAGACGTTGGGATAGCACGGTGTAACCAAACATCAGGCCGCATAGGCATGCCATGGCAATCACGTGCACGTTCTGGTGCCATGCCTGGATCTGCACCATGCTTTGCAGAATCTCCTGCGTGGTCTTGCCGCTGGCCCCGCGATCCAGTGCGACTGTGGCTGTCGATGCAATAGTGCTCGCGATGATGACGAGCCCCGCAACGCGAGCCTCGCCGTGGACAGGGATGGCTGCGGCGAGGTGGTAGGAAGGCGGTTGCAACGATTCGATACGGCTACTCATGATGGCCCTTTCACGTGGTCCAAGCGCACGGAACGTGCGCGGAGCCAAGCTAAGCGGCCTGTTTGGCTGGCTTATGTATTGCCGGTAAAGAATTATGAAGACTGCTGGTGTCTGACTAGTTCGGAAAAACCCTGGCTTGGCCTGCCTGGAATTCTGGAGGGCCGTTCCCGACCTGAAGCGGACCTTGCAGGCTGGCTGCGAAATCTGGGTCGAGGACCACGGAGTTGCTGTTGAACGAACACGGGTCGTTGGGCTCCCATTTGTACCGTGGCCCTGACGATATTCGGCACCGCCACACGCCGTGGCCGTCCGCTGTGGCAAAAACGGAGGGTTTCTCCCTTCTGCCGGTCGTCCGGATGCCCGTTGCCAGCTGCGCGCGGCGATTGCTGAGGGCTTGCGGGAACCGATACGCGAACCCGTCGCCGACGTCATGGCGCCAATTCAACCAGACCCCAGCGAACCGAGTTTTTAAGCCGTCTGCGTTGCGGAAGGGTCTGGGATGCGGCGAACCCGGGTTTCCACTCTTCGCCCAAAGCGCGCGTTGCTGGCACGCCCGCGCCACTGGGAACGAAGCGACGCTTGCGAACCACCCGACACATTGGGGCCACCCTTCGCGAGAACTTTCGCCGCCGGCCAGGAGGATGAGCGTCACGCCTGTGCTATATCTGCGCGTGGGAGGGTTGAGGCATGGCCGGGCGCGACGATCGAGAGCGACGCTGCAGGGCCGCTTTCGCCTTGATCGTGGAGTTCGGCAGAGAGAATCGTTCTGGCTATGTCTGTATCGTGGTCCGTTCAACCGTGCTTGCCGCGTGGCCGGTGGCTTGTCGCGATACTGGCCTCGTCGTTGATGGCAGGCTGCGCCGTAGGGCCCGATTTCAAGCGTCCTGCGCCGCCCGAGGTCAGCCAGTACACCGCCAAGCCGGTGGCCACCACCGAGGCGACCGAACATGTGGCCGGTGGCGAAGCGCAGCGCTTCGCAACGGGCGCCAATATTCCAGGGGACTGGTGGACGTTGTTCCGCTCTGCGCCCCTCAATGAACTGATCGAACAATCGCTCGCCAACAATCACGATCTGAAGGCGGCGCAGGCCGCGCTGTCGGTGGCGAGGGAGAACGTGCTGGCGCAGCGCGGCAGCTACTACCCCAATGTGTCGGGCACGTTTTCCGCCAGCCGCCAGCGACAGGCGGGCACGATCTCGCCCACGCCAAGCTCCAACGCCTTTCAGTACAACCTGTTCACACCGCAGGTGAGTGTCTCTTATGCGCCGGATATTTTCGGCCTGAACCGTCGCACCATGGAGTCGGTCAAGGCGCAGGAGCAGGCGGTCCGATACCAGATGGTCGCGACCCAGATCACCCTGAGCACCAACGTTGTGGCTGCTGCGGTGCAGCTCGCGTCGCTGCAGGCGCAGGTGGATGCCACGCGCGAGCTGGTGGATATCAACACCCACATGGTGAAGATCCTTCGCGATCAGTTCGACAAGGGCTACGCCGGCGGACTGGACCTTGCCACCCAGGAAGCGCAGCTTGCCCAGGTCAATGCGACGCTGCCGCCGTTGCTCAAGCAGCTTGCGCAGCAGCGCGATCTGCTCGCTGTGCTGGTGGGAAAGTATCCGTCCCAGGCAGCGGACTTGTCGTTCGATCTGGGCGCGCTCCAATTGCCGCAGGAGCTCCCGGTCAGCCTTCCGTCGACACTCGTGGCGCAGCGTCCCGATGTGCTCCAGGCCGAGGCGAACATGCATGCGGCCAGCGCGCAGATCGGCATTGCCGTCGCCAATCGGCTGCCTAACATCGTGTTGAGTGCCAACGCCGGCAGCACGGCGTTGGCCATGAATCAGTTATTCACGTCAGGCACCGGCTTCTGGGGCATTGGCGCGGACATCACCGCGCCGCTCTTCCAGGGTGGCACGCTGCTGCACCAGGAACGCGCAGCGAAGGCAGCCTATGTGCAGGCGGCCGAACAATATCGCAGCACGGTGATGGGAGCCTTCCAGAACGTGGCCGACTCGCTGGTGGCGCTGGACCAGGATGCCGCCGGGTTGAAGGCCGCCGCCGCCGCCGCGGAGGCATCCAAACGAGCACTGGACCTGGCGCAGCGGCAATCGCAGGCCGGCTACGCCAATTACCTTTCGCTTTTGAGTGCGGAACAGTCATACCAGCAAGCGCGCATCGCCCTGGTGCAGGCCCAGGCCAACCGATATGCCGACACGGCGGCGCTGTTTCAGGCCCTCGGCGGTGGATGGTGGAATCGCGCAGATCTAGCCCGAGACAACGATGAGAAATGAAGTGTGGAATAGGGCGCTTTCGAAGCGGCAGCAGCAAGCAGGCGTACGCCGTCTAGGCATGGTTTTGCTGCTCGCGGCAACATGCGGCGTCGCCGCGTGCTCCGGCAAAAGCGACGAAAGCGCACCCGCGGCGTCCACCACGCCCGTCAATGTGACACTGACGCCTGATCAGCGCAGCCATATCCGGCTCTACAACGTCGTGCGTGCCGGATACCACCGCACCGTGGAGGCAACCGGTTCGGTGGATTTCAACAACGATCACGCCACGGCCGTGCTGGCGCCGATATCTGGCCCGGTATCGCGCTTGCTGGTCGACATCGGCGATCACGTCAAGCAAGGCGATGTGCTCGCCACGGTGGATTCGCCCGACTACGCCGCCGCCGTCACCGCGTATCGCAAAGCGTTGACCACCGCACATACCGCGCGGCGCCTGGCCGACCTGGAAAGAGATCTGGTCGAGCACCAGGGTGTTGCCAAGCGCGAGGAAGACCAGGCGCAGGCCGATGCCGCGAACGCAGACGCGGATGTCGACGCCGCCCTGAAAACGCTGGTTTCCTTGAACGTCGACCCCAAGGTCATCAAGGCCATCGAACAAGGCAAGCCCATCGGGGCGATCAATGGCGTTATTCGTTCGCCTATCGCCGGTACCGTGGTCGACCGGCAGATCACGCCGGGCCAGCTTCTTCAGGCCGGCACCACGCCGTGCTTTACGGTGGCCGACATCTCGCATGTTTGGGTGATGGCGCAGGTCGCGCAGGCCGACGCCGCCTCGGTGAAACCGGGCGACTCCGCGGACATCGCGACGGGCATCGGCGCCGAGCATCTGGTCGGCACGGTCAGCCGCATCTCGCCGATGATTGATCCGAACACGCGGCTGATGCCCGTGCGCATCGTGGTGGACAACGCACAAGGACTGTTGAAGAAGCAGGCCTACGTCAACGTGCAGATTCACTCGAAACAGGAAGCCGATGGACTGCTGGTTCCGGTCTCGGCGCTGCTTCGTGACGATGAAAACCTGCCGTTTGTCTACGTTGCGGAGCACGACGGCAGCTTCGCGCGGCGCCGCGTGACTCTGGGTTATCGCACGGAAGACCAGTTCGACATTCCGGCCGGCTTGCGTGTCGGCGAGCAGGTCGTGGTGGATGGCGGCATCTTCGTCCAGTTCATGCAAAACCAATGAGCGATCCGTCTCCCTCCGCTGTGTCGCCCTCACGGACGGCGTCGATCATGAATCGCGTCGTCGCCGCGTCGCTTGGGCAGCCCTTTCTCGTCCTGTTGCTGACGCTACTTTTGATAGGCGCCGGCGCGCATTCGCTCAAGCGCTTGCCGGTGGACGCCTATCCGGATCTTTCGCCGCCCATCGTGGAGATCATCACGCAATGGCCAGGGCATGCTGCGGAAGAAATGGAACGGCTGATTACCGTGCCGGTCGAGCTGGGCATGAACGGCGTTCCCAAGACCACCACGACGCGCTCCATTTCGCTGTATGGCTTGTCCGACGTCATCCTCACCTTTGAAACGGGCACGGACAACAACTTTGCGCGGCAGGAAGTCTTCAATCGCCTGGGCGACCTGAGCCTGCCCAGCGGTGTTACACCGTCGGTGTCGCCGCTGTCGGCGCCATCGGGCTTGATCTATCGCTACGTATTGCAAAGCTCCGACCGCTCGCCGATGGACCTCAAGACCATCGAAGACTGGACCGTCGAGCCGCAGTACCGAGCCGTGCCCGGCGTGGCCGACGACTCGGGATTCGGCGGCGGGACCATGCAGTATCAGGTACTGCTCGACCAGACCAAGATCGCCGCCGTCGGCCTTTCCGCCGTGCAGGTAGAGGCGGCACTGAGCGCCAACAACGCCAATGCCGGTGGCGGTTTCTATTCGCAGGGCGGGCAGTTCTATTACGTGCGCGGCGCAGGCCGCATGGAAACGCTGGAAGACATCGGCAACGTGGTCGTGGCCGTCCACGACGGCGTGCCCGTGCTGGTGAAGGACATCGGTCGCGTTGTCATTGGCATCGCGCCGCGCCTTGGCGAGTTCGGCTACGAAAAGCAGGATGACGCGGTGGAAGGCGTGATCTTGCTGCGCACCGGTGAAAAAACCCAGGACGTCCTGAAGCGGGTCGAGGCGAAGACGCGACAGCTCAACGATGAAATCCTGCCGAAGGACGTCAAGGTCGTTCCGTTCTACGACCGCACCGACCTCATCGCACTGACCACGAAAATCGTCGAAGACAACCTGCTTCGCGGCATGCTGCTGGTCGTGGTGGTGCTGATCTTCTTTCTCTACGATTTTCGCGCGGGTCTGATCGTCGCCACCACCATTCCCCTGGCATTGCTGTTCGCTTTCATCTGCCTGGACATGCAGCGGGCCTCGGCCAATCTGCTCTCCATTGGCGCGGTCGACTTCGGCATCCTTGTCGATGCGGCCGTGGTCATGGTGGAAAACATCTTCAGGCAGATCGCTGATCAGCGCGGTGGGTCGTTCAATGTCAAAGCCATCATCCGTGATGCCGCCGCCGAAGTAGACCGTCCACTGTTCTACGCGGTGGCCGTGATCGTGGTCAGCTTCCTCCCGATCTATGTGTTGTCCGGCCCGTCGGGCACGCTGTTCAAGCCCATGGCCGACACGATGATCTTCGCGCTCGTCGGTTCCCTGGTGATCACGCTGACCTTGCTGCCGGTGCTTTGTGCCGTGTTCATGCGCAAGGGCGTGAAAGAGCGGCACAACCGCATCTTCGAGGCCATCAAGTCGGTCTACGCGAAGGGCCTCGACGCTTGCCTCGCCAGGCCGTGGTTGACGGCAGCCGCCTCGACCGTGGTGCTGTTGCTGTCGCTGCTGCTCATTCCCCGCATCGGCGCGGAGTTCATGCCGCAGCTGGACGAGGGCGCGCTGTGGGTGCGCGCCACCATGCCGTACACCATCTCGTTCGAGGAAGCCTCGAAGATCACGCCCAAGCTGCGCGAGGTGTTGCGCTCGTTCCCCGAAGTCACCACGGTCGCTTCCGAGTTGGGGCGCCCCGACGACGGCACCGATCCAACTGGCTTCTTCAATGTGGAGTTCTACGTCGGGCTCAAACCGTATTCCCAGTGGAAGGGTTCGTACCGCGACAAGGGCGCCTTGATCGAAGCGCTCAACCAGAAGCTCCAGGCGTTTCCCGGCATTATCTTCAACTACACCCAGCCCGCCGAAGATGCCGTGGACGAAGCCGAAACCGGCCTCAAGAGCGCGCTTGCGGTGAAGGTGTTCGGGCCCGACCTCAATACGCTGGAGCAGAAGGGCAAGAGCATCAAGAAGGTGCTGGAACACGTGCGCGGCATCCGCGATGTGACGCTGGTGCAGGAACTGGGTCAGCCTAGTCTGAGCATCAAGGTCGATCGCGCAAAGATCGCCCGCTACGGATTGAACGTTTCCGACATCAACGGACTCATTCAGACCGCCATCGGCGGCGACGTCGCCACGCAGGTGGTGCAGGGTGAAAAGCAGTTCGATCTCGTGGTCCGGCTCGAACAGAAGTATCGGGACAATCCCGAGGAGATCCGGAACATCCTGGTGACGACGCCGGGCGGACAGCAGATCCCGCTCAAGGAGTTCGCCGACATCCAGGAGATCAACGGCGCCTCTTTCATCTATCGCGAAGACAATTCCCGTTACATCGGCGTGCAGTTCTCCGTGGAAGGCCGGGACCTTGCTGGCGCCGTGGAAGATGCCATTCAGCAGGTCAATGGCAAGGTGAAGCTGCCGCAGGGTTACCACCTCGACTGGGGCGGCGAGTACACCGAATACACCGCCTCGCGCGCGCAGTTGAACGTGATTCTGCCGCTCACGCTTGCGTTGATCTTCCTGTTGCTCTTCACGCTCTATAGCAATTTCAAGTTTCCGTTCATCACCGTTCTCGGCGTGCTGCTATCGGCGCCGGTCGGCGGCATCGTAGCGTTGTGGATCACCGGTACGCCGTTCTCGGTGTCCTCGGGCATTGGCTTCCTGGCGCTGTTCGGTGTGTCGGTGCAAACCGCCGTGGTCTACATTTCCTACGTCAACGAATTGAGGCGCGGCGGCACCGGTCTTGCGGATGCCATTCGCGAAGGCGCCATCCTCCGCTTGCGGCCGATCATGATGACGGCACTGGTGGCCGCGCTGGGCCTGCTTCCGGCGGCACTCGCTACGGGCGTTGGCACCGATACGCAGCGACCGTTCGCACTGGTGATCGTCAGCGGCCTCTTCACGCGACTGTTGATCAGCGTGTTCCTCATGCCCGTGCTCTACACCCTGGTGGCACGACCCGATGACCGTCTTGAGGTGTGAGCACGCCAAACCTCGGTTCGTGCAGGCACGCGTGTGACCCTGGCCTGCCGATGTCAGGCCAGGGTCACAGTCTTGAGGCTCG
>Ga0209759_1001300_pt1 | contig 14764 bp, 12 predicted proteins | sample AraplaCL_Col_mMS_FD_184261 | JGI IMG/M metagenome (GOLD analysis project Ga0209759, IMG submission 184261) | Arabidopsis root microbial communities from the University of North Carolina, USA - plate scrape CL_Col_mMS (SPAdes) (version 2) | ecosystem: Host-associated > Plants > Roots >...
AAGGTCGCGACGAGCGCGGCGATGGTGATGCCGAGCGCGAGGTAGCGCACCCAGCGCGGCGAGCGGCCGCCCGGATGGATATGGGTTTCCTCGATTTCGCGCTGACGGTTGATCGACAGCTCGTAGAACACGATCGTCGCGATCACGAAGATCAGCGACCAGCGCGTCTGCTGGCCGTCGGAGCCGACCATCGCCCACAGCGCGTAGACGGCGCCGATCAGGCCGACGATCGTGTAGAAGGTGAACTGGTGCGACGGCATCTTGCCGTAGCCGAGCACCTTGATCGCGATGCACGAGTAGATGTATGGCAGGAGCGTCATGATCACGGCGATCGACGCGATCTTGCCGAACTGCTCGCTCGCGCTCGGCGACATCGTCGCGAGCACCTGCACCGACATGATGACCGCGACGATCGCAAGGCCGGCCGACGGCACGTTCTTCGAGTTGACGCGGGCGAACACGCCGGCGAACAGGCCGTCGTCGGCCGCGGCCTTCGCGGTCTGGCCGACCAGCAGCGTCCAGCCCGCGAGCGAGCCGAGGCAGCCGAGCGCCGCGCAGATCGCGACCGCGTTCGCGGCGGTGTCGCCGAGCGCGAGGCGCGCGGCATCCGCGAACGGCGCGCTCGACGCGAGCAGTGCCTTGTTCGGGATCATCCCCATGATCACGGTCGAGCTGAGCACGTAGCAGACGGCCGCGAGCACGACGCCGCCGACGGTCGCGATCGGCACGTTGCGCGACGGGTTTTCGACGACACCGGCCGACACCGACGCGCTCTCGACGCCGATGAACGCCCACAGCGTGAAGTTCAAGGTCGCGCCGATCGCGCCGAAGCTGCTCGCACCCGACACGTTCCAGCCGGCGAAGTAGACGTCCTTGCTGAACCAGAACCAGCCGAACACGGCCATCCCGAGGATCGGCACGAGCGCGAAGATCGTCGTGACCGACTGCACGCGGCCGACCACGTTCGGTCCGAGGATGTTGGCGTAGGTGAACAACCAGATCACGAAGATCTGCGCGAGCGCGAATACCAGCGGGTCGCGCAGCATCGGGAAGAAGTGCGTGAGATAGCCGAGGCCGGCGACCGCCAGGCCGACGTTGCCGAGCACGTTCGCGAGCCAGTAGATCAGATTGGTCTGGTAGCCGATGTACGGGCCGAACGACTTGCGCGCATACGCATACGGGCCGCCGGCGGCCGGGTCGATTGCCGCGAGCTTCGCGAACACCAGCGCGAGCGACACGGCGCCGACGACGGTGATCAGCCAGCCGAAGATCGCGATGCCGCCGGTGGCGGCGAGGTTCGCGGGCAGCATGAAGACGCCGGAGCCCATCATGTTGCCGGCAACCATCAGCGTGGCGGGGATGACGCCGATTTTCGGCGTGGCGGTCGCGGCTGGCGCGACGGTGGAGCGGGAGGGGGACGAGCTGGCATCGGACATGCGAGGCTCCTTGAATGATCGTGATGCGGTTGAGGTGGCGCGGCCCGGCGCCCGTCGACGATTCCGGAATGGTCCGTCGTTTTATTGAACGACAGCATCTTATCTCTTAATTGAATTCGAGTAAGGGTAAACAATGCAATTTAATATCTTGAATATTGATTCTCATCATTGAGAAAGATGAAATGTCTTGGTGCGACTGGATGGGGCTGGATGGCGCCGGGCGGTGCCCTCGAGCCGGTCGGGGGCGTGTTCGCGGCCGAGGTATCGTGAAAATCGAACGGATAATTGTTTTTTGCCGAACTGGTTAATTCAATTTATGGGCTGAATGACTCGGAAAGTCTTGATCGAATTGGTCGGTTATTATCGAGTACTCGAAATGCGCTCGCCGTCGCCCGTGATTGTTTTTACCGAACGGTGATTCCGATGACGATGCCGCCTTCCCGCAGGCCGTTTGAGCGGGCGCGCCAGGCGCTGCGGGAAACGGGCCCGAACGGGCCCCTGAATACGGCCACGGAAAGCGCCCTGGGGCGGGGGCATCGGCGTATCATCCGGTTTTTCGTCAGCCCTATCCAGGCACCCCACCATGACCTCCGTCGACACTACCCCCGTCCTCGACCATGACAAGCTCGTTACCTTCGTCGAGCGCAAGTGGAACGATGAAATTCTCCACGCACTGACCGACTACATCGCGATCCCGGCGAAGAGCCCCGCGTTCGACCCCGACTGGGCGAAGCGCGGGTATCTCGAGCGGGTCGTCACCGATGCCGCGCAGTGGGCCGAACGCCAGCCGGTGAAAGGCCTGAAGCTCGAGATCGTGCGTTTGCCCGGCCGCACGCCGGTGATCTTCTTCGAAACGCCTGCGACGCGCTCGGGCAGCACCGACACGATCCTGCTGTACGGCCACCTCGACAAGCAGCCCGAATTCGACGGCTGGCGCGCGGACCTCGGCCCGTGGACACCGAAGTTCGAGAACGGCAAGCTGTACGGCCGCGGCGGCGCGGACGACGGCTATGCGATCTACGCGAGCCTCGCGGCGCTCGGCGCGCTCGACGAGCAGGGCGTCGAACGGCCGCGCTGCGTCGGCCTGATCGAGACCTGCGAGGAGTCGGGCAGCTACGACCTGCTGCCGTACGTCGACGCGCTGCGCGACCGGCTCGGCCAGGTGTCGCTCGTCGTGTGCCTCGATTCGGGCGCGGGCAACTACGACCAGATGTGGCTCACGACGTCGCTGCGCGGGCTGGTGTCCGGCGACCTGCAGGTCGAGGTGCTCGAGGAAGGCGTGCACTCCGGCGTCTTCGGCGGCATCGCGCCGTCGAGCTTCCGCGTGATGCGCCAGCTGTTCGAGCGCCTGGAAGATGCGAAGAATGGCAACCTCCTGCCGGGCGTGTTCCATTGCGAGATTCCCGACAGCCGCGTGCGCGAAGCCGACACGGCCGCCGCGATCCTCGGCGACGCCGTATGGAAGGGGCTGCCGTGGGCATGCGGCGCGGACGGCAAGCCGGTGCTGCCGACCACGACCGATCCGCGCGAGGCGCTGCTGAATTCGACGTGGCGTCCGTCGCTGTCCGTGACGGGCGCGGCCGGTCTGCCGGCGCTCGCCGACGCGGGCAACGTGCTGCGTCCGCGCACCGCGTTCAAGCTGTCGCTGCGCCTGCCGCCGCTCGTCGACGCCGCACAGGCCGTTCAGCAGCTGAAGGAACTGCTCGAACTCGATCCGCCGTACAACGCGAAGGTCACGTTCAAGCCGGACGCGGGCGCCGCGACCGGCTGGAGCGCGCCGGATCTCGCGCCGTGGCTCGCGTCGTCGCTCGACGCCGCGTCGCGTCGCCACTTCGGCGCGGACTGCGCGTACATGGGTCTCGGCGGCACGATCCCGCTGATGAACGTGCTGCAGGCCGGCTTCCCGTCCGCGCAGTTCATGGTGTGCGGCGTGCTCGGGCCGAAGTCGAATGCGCACGGCCCGAACGAGTTCCTGCACGTGCCGTACGCGAAGAAGCTGACCGCGGCGGTGGCGGACGTGATCGCGTCCTCGCGCTGAGCGTTCGCGCTGCCCGACCCGAACGGATTCGACCGGATTCACCCCGACCTCACGGAGCCTTGCCGATGACCGCGCTGCCGACTTCCGATACCGACCCGCTGAGCATGCGCGCCGAACCGCTGCATGCATTCGTCGCGGCACTCTGGGAGCGGGCCGGCAGCAGCGAGCGCGAGGCGCGGCTCGTTGCCGATCACCTGGTCGGCGCGAATCTGGCGGGTCACGATTCGCACGGGATCGGGATGATCCCGAACTACGTGGCGTCGTGGCGGGAAGGGCAGCTGCAATTGAACGGGCACGCGTCGATCGTTCGCGACGGCGGCGCGGTGCTGACGATCGACGGCGGGCGCGGCTTCGGCCAGGTGATCGCGTTCGAGGCGATGGTCGAAGGGATCGAGCGCGCGCGACGCATGGGCATCTGCGCGATCGGGCTGCGCGACGTCCATCACCTCGGCCGCATCGGGCACTGGGCCGAGCAGTGCGCGCGCTCGGGGCTCGTATCGTTCCATTTCGTCAACGTGCCGGGCGACCTGCTCGTCGCGCCGCTGCACGGCACCGATCCGCGTTTCGGCACGAATCCGTTCTGCGCCGCGTATCCGCGCGCGGGCCGGCCGCCGCTGCTGCTCGATTTCGCGACGAGCGCGATCGCGTATGGCAAGACGCGGGTGGCATACAACCAGCGCAAGCGCGTGCCGGCCGGGTCGCTGATCGATCATCGCGGCCGGCCGACCGACGATCCGGCAGTCATGCACGAGCAGCCGTTCGGCTCGCTACTGCCGTTCGGACTGCACAAGGGTTATGCGCTGGCGGCGATGTGCGAGATCTTCGGCGGCGCGCTGGTCGGCGGGCATACGACCTACGGCGGCACGCTGCAGAAGACGAGCGCGATCGTCAACGGGATGCTGTCGGTGCTGATCGATCCGAACGCGTTCGACGCGGCCGATGCGGAGCGCGAAGCCGATGCGTTCGTCGAATGGGCGAAGGCGTCGCCGCGGGCGGGCGACGCGCCGGTGCGGATGCCCGGCGAGCCGGAGGAGGCGAGCCGCGCCGCGCGCGGCGCGGACGGCATTCCGGTCGATCGTGCGACGTGGCGGCAGATCCGCGAGAGCGCGGCGGCCGTGGGCTTCGACGACGCGGAACTCGACGTGTGGACGCAGCGCTGCACGGGGCTCGCATGAGCTGGCAATCGGAGAAGGCGCACGGCGAGGAGATCGCGTATCGGCTCGCGCCGCTCGGCAACGTACAGGTCGTGCGGTTCTTCAGCGGCGCCGCGATGCGGCTCGACGGCGTGATGTTCGGCTTCATGTCGCGCGGGTCGCTGTTCCTGCGCGTCGACGACGTGAACCGTCCCGCGTTCGTCGCGGCGGGGATGGGGCCGTTCTCGTATGAGCGTCCCACGCGCACCGTTGCACTCGAGGGCTATTACGAAACGCCGGCCGACGTGCTCGAGGACACGGGCGCGCTGTTCGACTGGTGTCGCGGCGCATATCGCGCGGCGCTGCTGGCCGGGGCGCCGAAGCGCAAGGCACGGCCGAAGTCGAAGCCGGCGCCGAAACCGGAAGCGACACGCAAGCGCACCTAGCGCCGAGCGTACGGCGGCGCATTTCCTCTCCTTGCTTTCGATCCACCGCGGGTGCACGCAAGCGCCGGGTTTGACGCACCGCATGTTCCGGCTGCTTCACAACGGCGGCCCCGGCGTTTATGATCGGCGCGATTGCGTCCATGCCCGGCGCAACCCGAGCCGGTCTCGCTGCCGGCCTCGCGAACGGCGCATCGAAAGCCGCGCGAATGATTCCCAACTCATCGTTCCAGACGGAGATAGCCGATGCTCGTCCTGATTCTCGGTTTAGCGATCTTCCTCGGTGTGCATTCGATTCGGATCGTCGCGGACGGCTGGCGATCCGCGACCATCGAGCGGATCGGCGAGAAACGCTGGAAGGGCCCCTATGCGATCGCGTCGATCGTCGGCTTCGTGCTGATCGTCTGGGGTTACGGGATTGCGCGCCAGGGCGGGACGCTGCTGTGGGTGTCGCCCGTCGGCATTCGCCATCTCACCGGCATGCTGACCGCGATCGCATTCGTGCTGATCGCCGCGTCCTACGTCCCGCGCAACCGCATCAAGACGCTCGTCGGCCATCCGATGGTGGCCGGCGTGATGGTGTGGGCGATCGCGCACCTGCTCGCGAACGGCACGCTGCACGCGGTCGTGCTGTTCGGCGCATTCTTCGTGTGGTCGCTGGTCGATTTCGTCGTGTGGCGCGCGCGCGATCGCCTCGACGGCGTCCGCTATCCGGCTGGCAGGCTGTCGGGCGATGCAGTGACGATCGTCGCCGGGCTCGTTGTCTGGGCCGTCTTCGCGCTGTTCCTGCACGGCCCGCTGATCGGCGTGCGGCCGTTCGGCTGAACGCACCCGCCTGCAAGGATCGAAGCGCTTGGCGCGCAAGTCGTCGCAAGCGCCCGCGACATCGAGGCGGGCGCGTGACTCACACCAGCGCTCGGCGCACGGCCGCTTGCCCATTGATTGCGAATCCGTCGCGACCGACGGTGTGCGTGCCATCCGCGCGCTCGGCGCGTGTGCGTCAGATCGGCTTGACGAACAGCCCGACGGTCAGCGCGGCGCCGATGCAGACGATCGCGATCCGCAGCACGCGCTCGTTCACGCGGTGCAGCGCCCACGCACCGAGCAGGCCGCCGACGATCGCGCCGCCGCCGAGCGCGATGGCCTCGCGCCAGTGCAGGTGCGGCGAGGTCAGGAACAGCACGACCGCCGACGCGTTCATCACGCCAGCGAGCGCATTCTTCGTCGACATCGCGTGACGCGGCGACAGGCCGGCCATCGTCAGCGCGGCCATCATCAGGAACCCGATGCCGCCGCCGAAGTAGCCGCCGTAGATCGCGATCAGGAATTGCGAGATCGCGGCGGTGACGGGGCCGAGATGCTGCGTGCCGGCGCCGGGCTTGCGGAAGAAGCTGCCCCATGCGAACACGACCGTCGCGAACAGCACGAGCCACGGCACGAGGTGCGAGAAGATCGACGACGGGGTTTTCAGCAGCAGCAGGCCGCCGAGCGCGCCGCCGACCACGCTGATCGCGAACAGCGCGCGAAACGACAGCTTGCCCGCGCCGCGCACCATGTTCCGGCTCGCCCAGCCCGTCGTGACCTGGCCGGGGAACAGCGCGACCGTCGACGTGATGTTCGCGGCGAGCGGCGACATCCCCGACACGATCAGCGCGGGCAGCGTGACGAACGAGCCGCCGCCCGCGAGGGCGTTCTGCAGGCCGGCCCACAGGCCGGCGATGATGATGAGGGCGAGCATCGGTGCGGGAGTGCAGAGGTGGCGGGGCGCGCGCGTACGCGCGGTGGACGCACGATGGTAATGCAGGATCGCGGCGGCGCAAAGCGGGGTGAGCGTGCAGCGTATCGGGTGCGCAGCGGGCACGGTCGATCGACGTGGGCGTTGCATCGGGCATGACGCACCGTCACGCTTTCATGCCGTCACGGCATCACGCGCACGATCGGTGACGCGTCACGCGGTCGGCCGCGCGCCGGCTTCGTCTGCTGGCGCGTCGCCTTCGACGTCCGGATAGACGATCGACCCGTCGTCCCGGATCGCCGCGCCGGCCGTGAGGCGCGCGGGCTCCACGCGATTCGGGCCCATGATGTGCAGCACCGTTTCGCCGCGCGCAATCAGGTAATCGGACACGATGCGCCGATGACAGCGCCACCACACGGCTTCCGAACACATGATCGCGCAGCGCTGCCGGTGCCCTTGCGCGATCAGCCGGTCGAGGCCCGTTCGAAACTCGGGCGACAGCGCGTAGTCGGCGTAGCGATGGAAGCTGCGGTTCGTCCAGAAGCCGTTGACCTCGTCGGGCACGCCGCGCGACTTGCCGCGCAGTCCGCCGAGTGCCGCGATGTGCTCGTACGCGATGTCGACCGCGGCCAGTGCGGCGGGGAGCGTTGCATCGTTAAACTGCGGATTGGTGCGCGAACGCGTCATCTTCCGGATATCGGCCAGCAGCGCGATATCGACCGCGTCGAGCATCCCGACGAACGCGTCGAGCGTGCGGTTCGAATGGCCGATCGTGTAGAACGGGAGCGTCACGTGTCGTCCTTGTCGGCAATGCGTTCGAGCACGCGCCCGCGATGCGCGGCGATGTGGTCGGTGCGATCGCTCTTGATCTCGTATTGCGGATCGTCGGGCGACGCACGGTGGCGATGGCCCTTGTAGTCGAAATCCTGCGTGTGGATCGCGATGATCGTGCCGGTCACGTAACCGGCTTCGGAATTCCAGCGGACGTGGTCGCCCGGCTTGAACAGCGTCGTCATGCGGGGAGCCTCCTTGCCTCGGTGCGGTGTCGTCGGCCGTTGCCGTACGCATTATCGGCGCCGGCCGCGCATGGAGAAAGATACTGAGGGTGGGCGCAAGCGTCATGCCCGCAACCGGCGAGGCTTTCATTTATCCGACGATGCAGGCCGACGAACTAAAGTTGCGCTCTTTTGGAATGATGGGAAAGCCGGCGTCTCAAGCTTCGCCGGTGCTGCTCAATTCCTGAGTGAACCACACCGGATTTGGTGGAGGCTCGGATTCTTAAGAGAAATGGTATGGACGCCGGTCTACCGGTAATAGCGCGCTATCGAACATCCTGCTTCTCACGGATCAAAACCCTACGCTAGCAGGTTCACTGGGCATATTCGGCTAGCGCCGATTGTGAACGCCTACACCAGGATCGAGCAGATTCGAGGAAAAGTCGCACGATTGCGCTGCGAGCTTCGCGACGGCAGCACTGAGCGAGTGCGCCTGCTCCGCCCGGTGCATGGCGACATATCTTACCGGGGGAAGCGCCGGTGACGTCGGCACCACGACCAGCGCCCGCCGCTTGAGCATGCGTGCAAGACATGCTTCGGGCAAGTAGCTGATGCCGAGCCCCGACAGCGTGAGCCCGATCTGCGCAATCAGGCTGTTGCTCGCCAGTACTTTCTGCAAGGTCACGCCTTGCTCCTGGAGAAACCGGCTGTAGACGTAGCCCGTGCCCGAGAGCCCGCCTTGCAAAATCAGCGGAAATTTCGCGATGTCGGCGAGCGCGATGACACGATTGCCCGTCACGAGGCGCGGCGCACACATCCATGCATTCCGGACCTCACCGACAAGCGTCGACGCATACGGCTCGATGTCGTGCGTTTGCGGCACGATGATGACATCCATCGTCGCCGCCGCCAGTTGCTCGCGCAACGTGGCGTTCAGGTCCACCTCTGCTTCGACCTTGACCTTCGGATATTCCGCTTGAATTGCGGCGATCAGGCGCGGCAGCCACGTCAGCGCCGTGAGTTCCGTCACGCCGATGCGGATATGGCGCACCAGGGTTTCCTTTGAGCTCATGCGCTCGACGATCTCGTCACGCCGCTCGAGCAATTCCTTTGCATATTCGAAAAACTCGGTCCCTTTCTCGGTGAGACGCGCGCTCCGATTCGCACGGTCGAACACCGGGACGTCGAATGCGCGCTCCAGTTCCTGCACGCGTTTGGAGATGGCCGATTGTGTGGTGTTCAGTCGTGCTGCGGCGGCATCGAACGAACCGAGCCGGACGATCCAGTACAACGCCTCCATCTGCTTGAACGTCAGCATGGTCAGCACCTTTCATCACTAAAAGCGATAGTTTCTCATATAAAAAAATCGCTTTTTTTGTTCATTCTGGTTGAATACTGTCGTGCTCAACGAGTCCAGACGAGGCTCGGCTTATCCATATCAACCGATACGTGTTTGGAGAACGCATGGAATCCGTCATGGAAACATCTCAACCCGAGCGCACCGAGCGCAAGCCGCGCGTCGGGCTCGCCTGGCAAATTGCCATCGGCCTCGTTGTCGGCATCGCAGTGGGTTTGATACTCAATCGTTTCCCGGCGTTTCGGGAATCCGCGATCAGCGGCGTCTTGCAACCGGCGGGCGATATCTTCATCCGGCTGATCAAGATGGTCGTCGTGCCGATCGTATTCACCAGCATGGTGATGGGTATCGCAGGAGTCGGCGACGGCCGCTCGCTCGGTCGCATCGGCCTGAAGACGTTCGTGTACTTCGAAATCGTGACGACGATCGCCATCGTCCTCGGTCTGATCCTCGGCAACGTCCTGCATCCCGGTCTGGGCACGGACCTTTCACAGCTTGGCCACACCGATATCTCGCGCTATCAGCAGGCGACTCAGCAGACCCAGGCACATCACGGTTTCATGGCGCTGTTGCTCGGCATCATTCCGGACAACGTCGTCATGGCGATGGGCCGTGGCGATCTGCTGCCGGTGATTTTCTTTTCCGTTCTCTTCGGACTGGGCCTCCAATCCGTCCCCAGCGAATACCGAAATCCAGTGCTCGCGATATTTAGGGGCGTCAGTGATGCCATGTTCAAGGTGACCGGCATGGTGATGCGTTATGCGCCGGTGGGCGTGTGTGCGTTGATCGCAGTGACTGTCGCGAGCTTTGGCTTCGGTTCGCTCTTGCCGCTCATCAAACTCGTCGCGGTGACCTACCTAGCGATCGTCATTTTCGCCGTGTTCGTGTTAGGCCTCGCCGCGCGACTGTTCGGCTTCAGCATCTTCACGGTGCTGCGCGTCATCAAGGACGAGCTGATCATTGCGTTTTCGACGTGCAGTTCCGCAACTGTGCTGCCGCAACTGATGAAGAAAATGGAAGACTTCGGCGTGCCGAAAAGCATCACGACATTCGTGGTGCCGACGGGTTACACCTTCAATCTCGACGGCGCAGCGATTTACCTGGGCATCGGTACATTGTTCGTCGCCCAGCTTTACGGCGTGCACCTCGGTCTGCAAGAGCAGATCGTGCTGGTGCTGACGATGGTCGTCACGTCCAAGGGCGCTGCCGGCGTGCCCGGCTTCATGTTCGTCATTTTGCTGGCCACGCTTGCAAGCGCGGGATTGCCGCTCGAAGGGCTGGCGTTCATCGCCGGCGTTGACCGGATCATGGATATGGGCCGTACCGCGCTGAATGTGGTGGGCAACGCGCTTGCACCGCTGATTATCGCCAGATGGGAAGGCCAGTACGACGCGCAGAAGGGCAAGGCGTACATCGCGTCGCTGGACGCATGACTGGGCAGACGCCAACAACGCAATCATGAAACGAGGAGCAGGTGAGATGAGCAGCAGTCGCGGGCAATTGTTTTCCGAATCGATCATGCAAGAGATCAAGCGACGGTTCCATTACGTCGATCACGATGTCGATGGCCGGGCTCGCCTCTTTTTCGACAACGCCGGTGGCTCGTTCAGACTGAAATCGGCACTGGAGGCATTCGAGAAAATCGACGCTATTCCGGATTGTCCCGAACGCATCCATGAGCGTGCGCTGATGTTGCAGGACGTCCAGCAGCGCGGCGAGGACGACATTCGGTGCATTCTGAACGCCCGCGACGGCAGTGTGTATCTGTCCCTGACGGCATCGGCGGCGATGTTCGAAATGGTGCGCGCCGTGATGGAGAACGTGCCGGGCACCAATGCTGTGACCACGGTGCTCGAGCATCCGTCGTCCTTCGACGCGATGACGCTTTACAGCGAGCGGACCGGCAAGACGCTAAGGGTCGCGCCGAGCGATGCGAAAACCGGCGGGGTCGACGTCGATGCCATCGTGTCGCTCGTCGACGACGACACTGCGCTGCTGAGCGTGATGTATGCGTCGAATATCTCGGGAGCGAAGCTGGACATCGAGACAATCGTCGAACGTGCGCGCGCACGCAAGCCCGATCTCTTCATCATTGTCGATGCAGTCCAGCATGCGCCGCACGCGGCCATCGACTTGCAGAAGACGCCCGTCGACGGCATCAACTTCGCGCCGTACAAGTTCTTCGGCTGTCGCGGCGCCGGCGTGGCCTGGCTGTCGCAGCGGCTCGCCGAACTTCCTCATCATCGGCTCGCGGCCAAAGAGAAAGGAATCTGGGAACTGGGTAGTCCCGCGCCGGCGCAGTTCGCCGTCGTGAGTGCAATCGTCGATTACGTCGCGTGGATCGGCGCGCAGTTCAGCGACGCCGAAGACCGGCGCGAACGCTTCTCGCAGGGCATGCATCGCATCGAAGAACACGAACGAGCACTGCTTTCGTTAATGCTCGACGGAGTTCATGGACAACGCGGGCTGCGCGCGATCGACGGCGTGCGCGTATTCTGGGATCACGATGATCTGACGCGGCGCGATCTGATCGCGGGTATCGGCTTCGTCGGCATGGATCCTACCGCCGCCGTGCGCGCTTATGAAGAGCGCGGCGTGATCGTCTATGAGCGGATTGCGACGAGCCTCTATTCCGGGCGGATGTTGAAATCGTTCAATCTCGACGGTGCGGTGCGCATCTCGCCGTTGCATTGCCATGCGCCGAGTGACATTGCAACGTTCCTGGCCGTCACCGAGGACATCGCCATCACAAGCCGGCGTGCAGGCTAACGCACGGCGAGAGGAAGTCGCATTGAGATTTCGCTCTGCAACTCAATGAGCGTGGAGCAAATTGATTCTGTCACTCTAGAATCCATATGCTTCAAGGCATCTGGCGCCAGCCCGCAAGGATAAGCACACCCGGTGCGACAACCCCCGCCCGTTACTGGCCACCCACCAGGCGGCGGGCGCAGCGGGCGTGGCGGATTGCGCGTGGCCGAGCCGGATTGGTCGACGATCCGCTATCTGGCGATGGACGAATTTGCGCTGCATAATGGCCATCGCTACGCCACGGTGGTAGTCGATCCGATCGGCCGACAATTGCCATGGGTGAGCCTTGGACGCTCGCGCGAGACGGCTCGAACCTTCTTCGAACAGTTGCCCGAAGGCGTTGCCGAACGCATCGAAGCGGTCGCCATCGACATGACCACGGCCTATGAGCTGGAGATCAAAGAGCATTGCCCACAAGTGGAAATTGTCTTTGACCTGTGCTACGTCGTGGCCAAGTACGGGCGCGACGTAATCGACCGGGTACGTGTGGATCGGGCCAATCAACTCCGACATGACAAGCCGGCCTGGAAGGCTCTGAAGTCCAGCCGCTGGCCGTTATTGCGCAACCGGCACAAACTGAAGCCAGAACAGGCAGTGCAGTTGAAGGAGTTGCTTGCCGCCAATCAGTCGCTGTTATGCGTCTACGTGCTACGCGACGAGCTCGAACGGCTCTGGTTCTACCGAAAGCCAGCCTGGGCGGACAAGGCTTGGGGGCAATGGTTCGAACAGGCTCGGCAAAGCGGGATGGCTGCCTTGAAAAAGTTCGCCGAGCGATTGCAGGGCTAGTGGCACGGAATCGCGACCCGCTGCCGCCATCCGCTCAATACCAGCATTGTCGAAGGCATCAACAACACCATCAAGGTCATCCGGGGCAGGGCCTGCGGATATCGCGACGAGGAGCATTTCTTTCTCAAGATCCGCGCCGCGTTCCCCTGAATTCCGCGTTGAACCACTTCATCTCGGTCTACGGCGAGGCCTTCCAGTTCGACTGGAGCTGTGAGTACGCCTTCATCGGCGGCCTGCGTCGAGTGCTCGGAGTCGCTCACGTGAAGCCGAACGCCAGCCGAGCCTTCTGACAGGTCGCCTATCCCACGCAAAGCCACGAAATGCTGTTCGCGACGTACGCGCTGTTCTGCATCATCCATTGATAGCGTTGCTGGTTGTTGCGAATGTCTGGAGCGGGCGGCGGAGAGTCTTTCGGGCGGCTCCGGAACGGCCCCGGTGTCGCGCTCGGCTGTTTGCGGACATCGCCGAACGGAATACCAACGAGATGGCATGTTATGCTCCGTGCGGCACCCGTGTTCCAGAAATTGTAGCGGCTCGGCAATGGGCCGAGTTCGCGCGGCACGGCCGTTCGCCCTCGATTGATTGACGCTCATGAACGGTAACTCCACGCTCGATCCGGTGGCGCAAGAGGCGATTGACTGGGAAGTGAGACTGCGCTCCGGCGAGATTTCGCAGGAAGAGCGCGACGCATTCCTGGCATGGCGGCACGCGGATCCGGCGCACGAAGAAGCGTGGGCGCGGCTGCAGCAGCGGCTCGGCAGGCTGGTGCCGTTGCAGGGCGCGTCGAGTGCGGCGGTGCGGCGGGCGCTCGATGAGCCGTCGCGTCACCGCAGACGAATGCTGAAAGCCGGCGCGGGCCTGGGAGGCATCGTGCTCGCCGGGATCGGCACGCGCCAGCTCATTTCGGCGTTTTCGCTCGACGCGGACTACCACAATGGCGATGTGGTCCCACAAAGAGTCCAGTTCGACGGCAACGTCTCGGTCACGGCCGGCGCGGCCACGCGGGTATATACCAATGCGCGTGAGCGAGCCGACCTCTATCTGGCCGCCGGTCAGGTTGCGACCGATCCGAATCGCGCAGGCTTTCAGCCTGTCGTCGTGACCACCCGCGACGGCATGGTCCGCGCCGAGCGGGCGCGCGTGAGCGTGGACGTTCTGCGCCTGCATACTGTCGTGGCCGTGCAAGGCGGCGACGCGGTCCTTGCCGTGCCTCACGGACGCCGTTTGCGTGTACCCGATGGATCGGCATGGTCGCTGTCGGGCGGGCAGATCGCACGCATGCCCGAAACGTCGGCCGACATCTTTTCGTGGACACGCGGCACGCTCGTCGTGCTCGACCGCGCGGTGCCGGACGTGATCGAAACGCTGGGCCGTTACTTCGGCGGCTATATCCGTTTTCCCGAAGCCGCGCTGTCGCGTCGCGTGAGCGGCGTCTTTCCGCTCGACGACGCGCCGGCCGCACTCCGGCAACTGGCCGAGAGCCTCGGGTTCTCCCTGAGTCTGTACGGAAAAATGCTCGCCGTCGCCACACCAGCCTGAAACCGCAGGCTGCCCCTCCAGTACCCCTCCGAATTTTTTTCGACTTGCGGTGTCACTTTTCGCCGCTCGTTGCACAAGGTAATCAAGAGCGCATCAAATCGCTCGACGTCAACCCGTGCACTCGAGCGGAGGAAGTGTGTTCGACCCTATCGACAAGGCCATATTGTCCGTGCTGCAGCAGGACAGCACGCTCTCGGTGGCCGAGATCGCCGACCGTGTGAGCCTTTCGACCACGCCATGCTGGCGACGCATTCAGAAGCTCGAGCAGGACGGCGTGATAGCGCGTCGCGTGGCGCTTCTGGATGCGAAGAAGGTGAACGTGGGCGTGACCGTTCTGGTGGAAATCAAGACCGCGGAACATACCGCCGCGTGGTTGCGGCGTTTCTGTGAAGTCGTGGCGACGATACCCGAAGTGGTGGAAGTCCATCGCATGAGCGGGCACATCGACTACATGCTCAAGGTGGTGGTGCCGAACATCTCGCGCAGGAACGCCA
>Ga0209759_1001301_pt1 | contig 14759 bp, 13 predicted proteins | sample AraplaCL_Col_mMS_FD_184261 | JGI IMG/M metagenome (GOLD analysis project Ga0209759, IMG submission 184261) | Arabidopsis root microbial communities from the University of North Carolina, USA - plate scrape CL_Col_mMS (SPAdes) (version 2) | ecosystem: Host-associated > Plants > Roots >...
CATGTGCGGCCTGCAGACCAGCCACCGCTACGGCAACGCCACGCTGCTGGCCAGCGACTTCGTGCTGGGCATCGGCAACCGCTGGGCCAATCGCCATACCGGCTCGGTCGAGGTCTACACGAAGGGCCGCAAGTTCGTGCACGTGGACATCGAGCCCACGCAGATCGGCCGCGTCTTCGATCCTGACCTGGGCATCGTCAGCGACGCCAAGGCCGCGCTCGAGTTGTTCGTCGCGGTCGCCAGGGAACGCGCCGCCGCCGGCGCGCTGAAGGATCGCCACGGCTGGGCCCTGCGCTGCGCGGAGCGCAAGCGGCTGATGCATCGCAAGAGCCATTTCACCCAGACCCCGATCAAGCCGATGCGCGTCTACGAGGAGATGAACGCCGTCTTCCCGCGCGACACCATCTACGTCTCGACCATCGGCCTGAGCCAGATCGCCGGCGCGCAGTTCCTCAACGTGTTCGGCCCGCGCCAGTGGATCAACTGCGGCCAGGCCGGTCCGCTGGGCTGGACGATCCCGGCGGCGCTCGGCGTGGTCGCCGCGCACCCGACGCGCACGGTGGTCGGCCTGTCGGGCGACTACGACTTCCAGTTCCTGATCGAGGAGCTCGCCGTCGGCGCCCAGTTCCGCCTGCCTTACGTCCAGGTGCTGGTCAACAACAGCTACCTGGGCCTGATCCGCCAGGCACAGCGCAACTTCGACATGGACTTCTGCGTCCAGCTCGCCTTCGAGAACCAGAACATGAGCGAAGCGGACGGCGCGCTGCGCGGCTACGGCGTCGATCACCAGCAGGTCGTGGCCGGGCTGGGCTGCAAGTCGCTGCGCGTGACCGATCCCGAGCAGATCCGCGCCGCGCTCGTGCAGGCGCAGGCGCTGGCGCGCGAGCACCGCGTGCCGGTGGTGGTCGAGGTGATCCTCGAGAAGGTCACCAACGTCGCGATGGGCACCGAGATCGACAGGATCACCGAGTTCGAGGAGATCGACTGTCGCCACCCGCAGGGCCTGCGCGGCCTCGAGACCGCCGGCCTGCTCGACTGAACGCCCCAAGACACCCGACACCCCGGAGACCCCATGCCCCGCCTGGCCGCCAACCTCACGATGCTCTTCACCGAGTTCCCGTTCCTCGACCGCTTCGAACGCGCCGCGCGCGCGGGCTTTCGCGGCGTGGAATTCCTGTTCCCCTACGCGTTCCAGCCCAAGGACATCCGCGCGCGCCTCGAGCAGTTCGACCTGCAGCTGGTGCTGCACAACCTGCCCGCGGGCGACTGGGAGGCCGGCGAACGCGGCATCGCCTGCCATCCGGATCGCGGCGCGGAGTTCCGCGAGGGTGTCGAGCGCGCCATCGACTACGCCAAGGCGCTCGGCGTGCCCCAGCTCAACTGCCTGGTCGGCAAGACGCCGCAAGGCGTGCCGCAGGACATCGTGCGCGCGACGCTGGTCGAGAACCTGTACCACGCATCGCAGCGCCTGAAATGCGAAGGCATCCGGTTGCTCGTCGAGCCGATCAACGCCTTCGACATCCCCGGCTTCTGGCTGAACCGCAGCGACCAGGCGCTCGCCTTGATCGACGAGGTGGGCGGCGACAACCTGTTCCTGCAGTACGACATCTACCACGCGCAACGCAGCGAGGGCGAGCTGGCCGGGACGCTGCGCAAGAACATCCAGCGCATCGCCCACGTGCAGATCGCCGACAACCCCGGCCGCAACGAACCGGGCACGGGCGAGATCAACTTCCCGTTCCTGTTCGGCCACCTGGACCGCCTGGGCTACACCGGCTGGATCGGCTGCGAATACAAGCCCGCGGTCGCCACCGAGATCGGCCTGGACTGGATCCGCCGCCTGGCCAAGTAAGCCTTCTTCAACGAACCCCGACCATCATGACCATCGCCTCTCCCAAGATCGGCTTCATCGGACTCGGCATCATGGGCGCGCCCATGGCAGGCCACCTGATCGCCGCAGGCTACCAGCTGTTCGTCCACAACAAGGGCAAGATGCCCGAAGCCATCGCGGCCACGCGCGCCACGCAATGCGTCAACGCGCGCGGCGTGGCCGAACGCGCCGACATCATCTTCATCATGGTGCCGGATACGCCGGACGTCGAGCAGGTGCTGTTCGACGACGGCGGCGTGGCAGCGGGCCTGTCCAAGGGCAAGGCCGTCGTCGACATGAGCTCGATCTCGCCGCTGGCCACCAAGCTGTTCGCCAGGCGCATCAACGAGATCGGCTGCGACTATCTCGACGCCCCCGTCTCGGGCGGCGAGGTGGGCGCCAGGAACGCGACGCTGTCCATCATGGTCGGCGGCAGCGAGGCGGTGTTCGAGCGCGTCAAGCCGCTGTTCGAGCGCATGGGCAGGAACATCACGCTGGTCGGCGCCAACGGCGACGGCCAGACGGCCAAGGTCGCCAACCAGATCATCGTCGCGCTCAACATCGAAGCCGTCGGCGAGGCGCTGCTGTTCGCGGCGCGCGCCGGCGCCGATCCGGCGCGCGTGCGCCAGGCGCTGATGGGCGGCTTCGCGGCCAGCCGCATCCTCGAGGTGCATGGCGAGCGCATGATCAAGCGCACGTTCGACCCGGGCTTTCGCATCGCGCTGCACCAGAAGGACCTGAACCTCGCGCTGGCCAGCGCCCGCGCACTGGGCGTGTCGCTGCCCAACACGGCGAATGCGCAGGAGCTTTTCAACGCCTGCGTCGCGCATGGCGGCGCGGGCTGGGATCACTCGGCGCTGGTGCGCGCGCTGGAAAAGCTCGCCAACTTCGAGATCGGCCAGGCGGCGTGATGGGCGGCCAGAGCACGTTGCTGCGCCGCATGTTCGACGCCGCCGTGGCCAGCGCGCAGCCGGCGCGCTGCGTGCCGCCGCACCTGCCGCGGCCCGAGGAGCTGGGGCGGGGCCGGCTGGTGGTGATCGGAGCGGGCAAGGCCTCGGCCGCGATGGCGCAGGCCGTCGAGGCGCACTGGAGCGGCCCGCTCTCGGGCCTGGTCGTGACGCGCTACGGATACGGCGCGCCGTGCCGCCGCATCGAGATCGTCGAGGCGGCGCATCCGGTGCCCGACGACGCCGGGTTGCACGCCGCGCGGCGCATGCTGGAGACGGTGCAGGGCCTGCGTCCCGAGGACATCGTGCTGTGCCTGATCTCCGGCGGCGGCTCGGCGCTGCTGCCGCTGCCCCTGCCCGGGTTGACGCTCGAAGACAAGCAGGCCGTCAACCGCGCGATGCTGGCCAGCGGCGCCACCATCTCGGAGATGAACTGCGTGCGGCGCCACCTGTCGGCCATCAAGGGCGGCCGGCTGGCGGCGGCCTGCCATCCGGCGCGCGTGATCAGCTTGCTGATGTCGGACGTGCCCGGCGACCGGCCGCTGGACATCGCCTCCGGCCCCACCGTGGCGGACCCCACGACTTGCCGGGACGCGCTGGCCATCGTGCGCCGTCACCGCATGGTGCTGCCCACCGCCGCGATGGCGCTGCTGGAAAGCGGCCGCGGCGAGTCGGTCAAGCCCGGCGACCCCCGCCTGGCCCGCGCCGAGACCCGCATGATCGCGACGCCGCAGGCGGCGCTGGAGGCGGCCGCCGCAGCGGCCGTGGAGGCCGGGTTCGCGGCGCACATCCTGGGGGACGCCATCGAGGGCGAGGCGCGCGACGTGGCCAAGGTGCTGGGCGCCATCGCGCTGCAGGCCGCCACGCGTCATCAGCCTTTCAAGCCGCCCTGCGTGCTGCTGTCAGGCGGCGAGACGACGGTCACCGTGCGCGGCCAGGGCCGCGGCGGACGCAACGTGGAATTCCTGCTGTCGCTGGCGCTGGCGCTCGATGGCCGCGAGGGCATCCACGCGATCGCCGGCGACACCGACGGCGTCGACGGCCAGGAGGAGATCGCCGGCGCCGTCATCGGCCCGGACACGCTGGCGCGTGCGCATGCGCTGGGCCTGCGCGCGCGCGAGCGGCTGGACGACAACGACGCGCACGCGTTCTTCGAGGCGCTGGGCGACTCGGTGATCACCGGGCCGACGCGTACCAATGTCAACGACTTCCGGGCACTGCTGATCGCCTGAGTCCTCGGGGGAGGGTCATCCTGCGCGCAGGATGACAGCTTCGAGTGCCTGACGGGAGGCGGCTTGCGAGAATCAGCCCGCGTCCGCGATCGTGAACGCGCCCATCAACTGTTCGAGCCGCGCCGCCTGCACCTTCAGGCTTTCGGCCGCGGCGGCCGATTCTTCGACCAACGCGGCGTTCTGCTGCGTCACCTGATCCAGCTGCGCCACGGCGTCGCCCACCTGGCCGATGCCCTGCGACTGCTCATGGCTGGCCGAGGCGATCTCGCTCACGAGCGTGTTGACGCGGCCCACCTGCGCCACGATGTCGTCCATCGCCTTGCCGGCCTGCGAGACCTGGACGGCTCCGCCCTCCACTTCCTCGACGCTTTGCGCAATCAGCGACTTGATCTCGCGTGCCGCGGTCGCACTGCGCTGCGCCAGCGAGCGCACCTCGCCGGCCACGACCGCGAAGCCGCGGCCCTGCTCGCCGGCGCGCGCCGCCTCGACCGACGCGTTGAGCGCCAGGATGTTGGTCTGGAACGCGATGCCGTCGACGACGCCGACGATGTCGGCGATCTTGCGCGAGCTCTGGCTGATGTGCTCCATCGTGGTGACGACCTGGCGCACGACGGCACCGCCTTGCGCCGCGGAGTCCGACGCACCCGCGACGATCTGCGCTGCCGAACGCGCGTTTTCCGCGTTGTGGCGCACGGTCTGGGTCAGTTGCTCCATCGAGGCCGCCGTCTGCTGCAGGTTGCTCGCCTGCTCCTCGGTGCGCTGGCTCAGGTCGTGGTTGCCGTGCGCGATCTCGGAAGAGCCGGTGGCGATGGCCTCGCCGCTGGAGCGCACCTGGCGCACGATCTCCGACAGCGAGCCGACGAAGCGGTTGAACGCGATCGCGAGCTGGCCGATCTCGTCGCTCGATTCGACCGTCATGCGGCGCGTCAGGTCGCCCTGGCCGTCGGCGATCTCGCCCAGCAGCGAGGCCGCGCGCCGCACCGGGCCGGCGATGGCGCGGCTGACCAGGGCGATCACGAGGAGGGCGAACAGGCCGCCGGCCACCACCGCGATCAGCGTGGCGATGCGGATCGCGCGATTGACCGGGCCCAGCAGTTCGGCTTCTGGCACCTCGGCGATGACGTAGGCGTCGAGCTTGGGGATGAAGGCCGACGCGACGAAGCGCGTGTCGCCGCCGGCGTCCACGCGCGCCTGGGCGAAGTCCTTGCCGCCCAGCAACTGCTGCGACAGGGCCTCGCCGATCCCGGGCATGTCCTTGAAGAAGTGGCGGCCGTCGATCAGCGAGGTGTCGGCATGCATCAGGATGGCGCCGCTGCCGCGCACCAGGAAGACGTGGCCGGTGCGGCCGATGCGATAGCCGCTGACGGCCTGGGCCAACGCATCGGCGCCCAGGCCGATGCCGGCCACGGCCAGCTTGCCGGCGGGCGTCTGCGCCCGCACGTCGATGAACAGCATGTAGCGGCCGCTCGCGCCGTCGCGGTCGATCTGCATCACTTCGGGCTTGCCGCTGGCCAGGAAGTCCCGGAACCAGCCGTCGTTGGGGCCGATCTCGCGCTCGAGACCGACGGCCGTGAAATAGTGGCCCGTCTCCTTGGAGACCCAGAACACCGAGGCCGCCTGCTGCAGGTCCTTCTGGCGCTGGGCCAGCGTCTTCCAGGCGTCCAGTCCGGTATCCGCCAGGCCCTGGTCCTCCCAGGCCTGCAGGTACGGGCTGAGCGCGATGGCGCGCGCGGCATCCAGCGGCACCTCGATGCGGCGCTGGACGTCGGCGGCGACCTGGCCGACGATGGCCGGCAACTCCTCGCTGGCCGTGCGCTCGCGCACGGAACTGCCGATCAGCCAGGTGCTCAGCACGCTGGAGATGGCGACGAAGGCCAGCAGGCACAGCGCCATGCTGGCGATGAGCTTGCGTTGGATGGGCTGGTTGCGCAGGAACGAGGGCATCATGCTCGGCTTCCGGGGGGGTCGATGCGTCGCCCCGGGCTCGGCGCGACGATAGGATATCGGCGCCTGGCGGGCGCTCTTGATCCCCCCAGATTGAAATGCCGACTGAACCCCTGTTCACTGGACAGGCGGGTCCTGTTGAGCAACAGTGGAGCCGTGCCCGACAGCAACCTGCGCCGGGCACCTCTCCGAGGGAGGCTCACGATGCGTGTCTCGAACACCTTGTCGCCCATGGGTTCGATCTACCGGATCTACCGGTCGGACGACAACTTCGTCTCGCAGATCAAGGGCCTCGTGCCGCTGCTGCAGGCGGACCGCTACGACGTGCTGATCGGCGGCACGGCCAGCGAGCCCAACGTGGTGCTGACCATCGGTCCCCTCGACGCAGCGACCGATGCCGAGTTCCGGCAGCGCGTCGTTCCCTACCTGGGCACGTAACTCCCCAAAACCGGGGAGCCCGAGGACCGTCCAACCCCTAGCTTTGGACTTCCGCGCCCGTCAACTCGACCGTTACGATTCCTCGGCAACGCGCGGACGTCTCCGCGCATAACGACGAGAGGGTCGAACATGAATGCAAGGATCTCCGCACTGCTGGCCGCAACCCTGGTGGCCGCCGTGCCGTTTGCCAACGCGGCCAACGTGGCCGGCGGCGCCGCCGTCAGCAACGCGGGCACGGGCTTCGGCGTCAGCGGCGCCTGGTGCTGCGGCGCGCCCGCGGCGCTGTCCACCGTCACCGATGGCGTCCTGCTGGCGCCGGGCACGCAATGGAACACCGGCACGGTGTTCTGGTCCGGCGCGGGCACCGACACCAGCGACTCCGTCACCATCACCCTGGGCGGCGCGGCCTCGGTCACCGGCCTGTCCCTGCAAGCCGACAACAACGACGCCTACTCGGTGCGCTACCTGGGCCTGGACAGCGCCTGGCACGACCTGGCCACGATCAACCCGAACACCGATTCGAGCTGGGGCCTGGGCGACGGCAGTGCCTCGTTCGGCGCAATCACCGCGACGGCGTTCCAGATCACGGCCTCGGGCGACGGCTACTACTCGGTGTCCGAATTCCAGGCCGAGGGCGCCTTCCTGCCCGCCGTGCCGGAGCCCACGTCCGGCATGCTGATGCTGGCCGGCGCCGCGGCCCTCGCCTCGCTGGCACGTCGCCGCTCGGCACGCTGATCGCCGCCCCCGCGGCCGGCCGCCCGCCGTCAGGCGTGCGCCGGCCGTTTGCATTTCCGCGTAGCATCGGCGACGGCTGGGATAGCCAGTCGCCATGCAAGATGCCGTCGCGGAGTCCGCCATGAACGCCCCCAAGCAATTCGCCTCGCAGGCCGACCTGCAGGAAAAGAAGGTCACCTTCTCGCAGCTGTCCGAGCATGCGTGGGCCTACACGGCCGAGGGCGACCCCAACACGGGGATCGTCATCGGCGACGACGCAGTGCTGGTGGCCGACACCCAGGCCACGCCGGCCATGGCGCAGGACGTGATCCGGCGCATCCGCGAGGTCACCGACAAGCCGATCAAGTACGTCGTGCTGACGCACTACCACGCGGTGCGCGTGCTGGGCGCCAGCGCCTACGGCGCGCAGCAGATCCTGGCCAGCGAGGACACCTGGGACCTGATCGTCGAGCGCGGCGAGGCCGACAAGGCCAGCGAGATCGGCCGCTTCCCGCGCCTGTTCAGCAATGTCGAGACGGTGCCGCCAGGCATGACCTGGCCCACGATGACGTTCAACCGCAAGATGACGCTGTGGCTGGGCAAGCTCGAAGTGCAGCTGCTGCAGCTCGGGCGTGGCCATACCAAGGGCGACACCGTGGTCTGGCTGCCGAAGGAGCGCACGCTTTTCAGCGGCGACCTGGTCGAATTCGACGCCACGCCCTACGCCGGCGATGCTTACTTCAAGGACTGGCCCAAGACGCTGGACAACGTCGCCGCGCTGAAGCCGCTCGCGCTCGTCCCGGGCCGCGGCCCCGCGCTCAAGGGCGAGGCGCAAGTCGGCGAGGGCCTGCGCTCGACCGCCGGCTTCATCGCCGACGTGCGCGCCAGCGTGGAGGCCGGCGTGGCCGCCGGCAAGGACCTGAACGCGGTCTACAAGGAAACCTTCGCCAAGCTCAAGCCCAAGTACGGTCACTGGGTGATCTTCGACCACTGCATGCCGTTCGACGTCACCCGCTGCTTCGACGAGATGACCCAGTACGCCGACCCGCGTGTGTGGACCGCCGAACGCGACCGCCAGATGTGGGAGACGCTGGAGGGCTGAGGCCATGGCGGTGCAGCAGGGCGACGTCGACTTCCAGGCGAGGACGTTCGACTACGTGCCGCACGCCGACCAGCGTGCCGGCGCGCCGGTGCGCCGGCCCGTGGCCATCGTCGGGGCCGGCCCGGTAGGCCTGGCGCTGGCGATCGACCTCGCGCAGCGTGGCATACCGGTCACGGTATTCGACAACGACAACCGCCTGTCGACCGGCTCGCGTGCGATCTGCTTTGCCAAGCGCACGCTGGAGATCTTCGACCGCCTCGGCTGCGGCGACCCCATGGTGGCCAAGGGCGTGTCGTGGAACGTCGGCAAGGTGTTCCTGCGCGACGAACTGGTCTACCGCTTCGACCTGCTGCCCGAGGCCGGCCACGAGCGTCCCGCCTTCGTCAACCTGCAGCAGTACTACGTCGAGGGGTACCTGGCCGAGCGTGCGGCGCAGCTGCCGCTGATCGACCTGCGCTGGAAAAACGAGGTCGTCGCCACGCAGCCTCACGACGATCACGTGGCGCTGACGATCCGCACGCCCGAGGGCGACTACGCGCTCGAGGCGGGGTACGTCGTCGCCTGCGACGGCAGCCGATCCGCGGTGCGGCGGCACCTGGGGCTGGAAAGCAGGGGCCGCAGCTTTCGCGACCGCTTCCTGATCGCCGACGTGCGCATGGCCATCGATGCGCCGGCCGAACGCTGGTTCTGGTTCGACCCGGCCTTCCACCCCCACCAGAGCGTGCTGCTGCACCGCCAGCCCGACGGCGTGTGGCGCATCGACTTCCAGCTCGGTTGGGACGCCGACCCCGAGGAGGAGAAGCGGCCCGAGCGCATCATTCCGCGCGTCAGGGCCCTGCTGGCGCATTCGCCGGCGATGAAGGACGCGGAGTTCACGCTCGAATGGGCCAGCGTCTACACCTTCTCGTGCATGCGCATGGAGCGCTTTCGCCACGGGCGCGTGCTGTTCGCGGGGGATGCGGCGCACGGCGTGTCGCCCTTCGGCGCGCGCGGCGCCAACTCCGGCGTGCAGGACGCCGACAACCTCGGCTGGAAGCTCGCCGCGGTCTTGCAGGGGCACGCGCCCGACGCGCTGCTCGACTCCTACGCCCGCGAGCGCGAGGCGGCGGCCGACGAGAACATCCGCTACTCCACGCGCTCCACCGACTTCATCACGCCCAAGAGCGCGGCGAGCCGCCTGTTCCGCGACGCCGTGCTGACCCTGGCCAGGACGCAGCCGTTCGCGCGCACGCTGGTCAACAGCGGACGGTTGTCGACGCCGACGACGTTGCATGGCTCGCCTCTGAACACGCCCGACGCCGAGCCCTTCGCCGGCACGATGGCGCCGGGCGCGGCCGCGGCCGACGCGCGCGTCACGCGCGCGGACGGGCGCGACGACTGGCTGCTGCGCCAGCTCGGCGACCGCTTCACGGCGCTGGTGGGGCACGACCCCGCCGTCGAAGGTGAGTTGCAGGACATCGCCATCGACGGCTTCGCACTGAAGCTTCTTTCGATCGCGCCCGGTCCCGGCGGCCCCGCCCTCATCGACCGCGACGGCGACGTCGCGCGCCGCTACGACCTGCAACCCGGCAGCGTGGTGCTGCTGCGTCCCGACGCCCACGTCTGCGCGCGCTGGCGCCGCCCCACGCGGGCGCAGGTCGAGGCCGCGATGCGGCGCGCTCTGTGCACCGCCCTGGAGTCCTGACCATGCCGCTGATCACCGACGCCCACCTCGACGCGCCCGACGACTTCTACGAGGCCCTGATCGCCGCCCACGACGGCCTGACCGAGCCGGAAAGCCACGCGCTCAACGCCCGCCTGGTGCTGCTGCTGGCCAACCACATCGGGTCGCTGGAGGTGCTGCGCGGGGCGCTGGCGGCGGCGCGGGCCGGCGCCGCGAAGACCGAGCAGGCATGACGCGCTCGCATGCGACCGCTGCGGCCCCACCCTGAGGATCCCGGCTCAGGCCCGCAGCACCTTGCGCATGGCCGCATACTCGATCCCGACCCCGCGCACGTCCTTGACGTGCCGGTCGACGATCTCGAAGCCGAAGTGCTTGTAGAAAGGCTGGGCCGTGCGGCTCACTTCCGAGGTCAGCTCGGCGATGCCCAGTTCATCCGCCCGAGCATGGATGTGCTCCATGAGCCTGCGGCCGATGCCTTGGCCATTGGCGGCGGCCGAGACGAAGAAGTGGTCGATGTAGCCGCTGGCCTGCACGTCGGCGTAGGCCACGATCCGGCCGTGCTGTTCGACCACGAACGGGGCGATGCCCTGCATGCGCCGCGCCCACAGTTCAGGATCGAACTGGCGGGGCGCCCAGGCGTCGACCTGGGCCTGCGTGTAGTCGCGGATCGCCACGTCATGGATGGCCGATTCGAACACCGCCCGCAGGGCGGGCTCGTCACCGGGTCGGAATTCGCGCAGCTCGATCATGGCTTGTCGAATGCGATCGGCCGGCGCTCTCGAAGCCGGGATCGTCGAGTTGGGTGGGGGTCGCATTCTGCCTTCGTCGACGCCCGCGGGCAACCCTCAAGGGGCATGCACAAAAGAGGCCGCCGCGCGCGCGTCCGGCGTCAAAAAAGTTTGTTTTCCGCCTGCTCGATTGCGCAGCACTTCGCTTGACATCCAGTGCTGGTGCGGCCTGCAGGGCCGCCGCCCATTTCCGCCCACAGAGTTGTCCACAGTTTCGGTGGACAGAATGAGGCATGCCGGGCGCCGCCAGCTGAACGGGCCCTGGCGCGGCGAACTGGACGGTTCCCCGCCGCTTTTCGCGTCTTCTCGCGCGCTGGCGAGGCGTACCTTACGCACTATCGAGGAATCCGCCATGAACACCGCTTTGAAGACCTTCTCGCTGCATCCCAAGCGTGCACCTGAAATGACCATCGACTGGGAAATGCAGCCGTCGCTGCAACACCTGGTCAAGCGCAGCGATGGCTCCCCGCAGGACGCGCCCAGCTGGGCCGAGACGATGCCGGTGGCGTTCGACGCGATGCCCGAGCCGGTGACCTTCTGCGAGCCGCTCGAGGGCCTGTCGATGCGCGACCTGGACGAGCCCGAGATCTTCCGCGTCTTCTTCGGCGAGACGCCCGCGGTGGCCGCGCGCGCCTGAGCGCCGCGCCTGACACGCCTCACTTGGTGGGCGTGTTGCCCACGTTCATGAACGGGATCGGCGCCGAGCCGTAGACCGCCGTGGGCAGCGCGCCGTTCCAGCGCTGCGCCTTGGTGAGCTCGACCTCGATGCGGCGCAGTTCCAGCACGTCCTTGTTCCTGGCCAGGGCGTCGTTCTGCACCTGCAGCGACTGGGCCTCGGCGGTGGCGACCTTGAGCTTCGCGTAGGCGTCGCCGTCGGCGGTGGCCTTGACCGCGTTGGCCTCGGCCTCGGCGATCGCGACCTTCTGCTTCTGCTCGGCCTCGACCGTCTTGAGCTTGTTCTCGGCGGCCAGGCGCAGCTGCTCCTGCGTGACCTTGTCGTTGATCGCGCGCATGTAGCTCTCGCTGAACGAGAAGTTGCGCATGTCGATCGAGATCACCTGCGCGCCGTAGGTGGCCAGCTTGGTGCGCAGCGCCGACGTGATGTCGGCGGACACCGCCGCGCGCCGGCTGATCAGGTCCGGCGCCGAATAGCGTGCCGTGACCGCCTTGAAGACCTCCTGCGTGGCCGTCTGCACGTAGTTGGACAGGTTGCCGTCGTGGCTGTACTTTTCGTAGACCTCGGTCACGCGATCGGGCGCGATCGAGTAGCGCACCGTCAGGCTCACCTTGACCGGCTGGGTGTCGGAGGTGGAACCCTCGGCGTTCTCGATGTCGGCCTGCTCCGCGCGGATGCTGAAGACCTCCATCTTCTGCCACGGCGCGATCAGCGTGAAGCCTTCGTTCTGCAGGCTGCGGATGGCGCCGCCCACCGTGATGACCCCGCGCGAACCCGTGGGGACCGTGCGCAGCGGCCAAAACGACACCAGCACCATGAGGACGACGACCGCGAGCAGGCCATCGCGCAACACGGCGACGCCGCTGATGGAAGAACCGTCCTTCGAGTAGCGATCGGCAAATGACATGAGAGCGTTCAGTGGTTGTGGTGGCGTCAATCTACGCCACCACTTTAGAGCGCGCTCACGATTTCGCCGGCCGCTTCATCGCCTCGATCGCGTCGTAGTTCACGCCGCTGGCCATGGACTTGAGCGTCGCGCCGTCGACGTGATCGCCGCTGGTCTCGACGATCACGCCGTTCTTCAGGATCACCGTGTACTCGGAATGGCTGCCGTCCTTGCGGTACTCCTCGTGGATGGTGCGGCCGCCGTCCTTGTAGGTCTTCTCGATGGCGTCCGGGGTCTCCTTGTCGACGGTGACGTTGGCCCAGGTCGCGACCGAGGCGAGGCCGCCGAGGCCGCCCAGGTCGGTGATGGTGAGCTCGGCGTGCTGCTCGCCGGCGGCATAGCCGGCCTTGGCGATCGAGCTCGAGATGCCCATCGCCTGGCCGCCGTTGGTCTCGAAGGACTCGCGCTTGAGCGCGCCCAGGCTTTCGGGCAGTTGGGCCTTCAGGTCGGCCACCGGGATCGGCGTGCCGCCTGCGCCCGTCAACGCGCCCATCATCTCGCCCAGGGCCGCGCCGGCCGAGGCCGGGTCGCCCGATTTCTGCGCCGCCTCGATGCGGGCTTGCGCGGCCTGCATGCGCTTGCTGGCGGCGTCGATCGCGCTGCCGTCGACGGTGACCTGGCCGCTCGGCGTGTTGACGCTGAAGGAGCCGCCGGGACGCCCGAACGACGACAGCGCGCCGAAGCCCAGGAACATCGCCGAGATTGCGCCGACGATCATGGCCGCCACGATGAAGATGATGACGACCACCGCGGTGTAGCCCACCGCCTTGTCCTGCGGGGCCTTCATCACCGACTGCAGCCCCAGGTGGATCAGGTAGACCGAGTAGAAGGCCGCGATGATGCCCAGCAGGCTCAGCGCGGGCAGCAGCTTGAGCAGGCCGGCGACATAGACCGCCGTCGCGCCGTAGGCCATCACCTTGAGGGCACCGACCGGGTTCTTGGTGCCGCCGAAACTGGGCGCGAGCGCGTCCACCACGAGCGCCATGACATAGGCCATGACCAGGCTCAGCACGTAGCCGCACACCGCCGCGACGATGCCGCCGACGATGGGCGTGCGATAGCTGTAGCCGAAGGCGCCGACGCCGATCAGCGACATGCCGATGAAGCCGCACACTGCGGGGATGGCGGCCATGACGACCAGCCAGTCCTTGTAGATCGAGGCGACCGTTGCCGGCTCGGCGTCGATGACGGGCCAGGTCTGCGCGGGTTTGAGCAGGATGGCCTTGGCGCGTTCGATCAGATTCATGTTGCTACCTCCAGGTGATTCGTGTGAGCGCGGCTGCCACTGGCCGCCAGCCCGCGATCATCGGAGGCCTGCACTGGCGCGGCCATCCCCAAAAGGGGGGCCGGCTAAACCCGTCATCCTGCGACTGCGTGCATGACGACGCCTGTCTGCGCGGCGGATCACGCGTGCTTGCGGCTGTCAGAAGCTCAGCACGAACGCCGCCCCGCCCTCGATGGGACGCACATGCCGCACGCGCCCGCCCATGCCGTTCACGAGCTGGCGCACCACGGTCAGGCCGATGCCCTGGCCGCCTTCGCGCGCGCTGAAGAACGGCAGGAAGATCTGGCGCTCCAGCCCGGGCGCAACGCCGGGGCCGTTGTCGCGCACGCCGATCTGCAGGCGGCCGCCGCGCGTCTGGCGTGCCTGCACCCACAGGCGCGGCGCGGCCATGTCGGCGGTGGCCTCGGCCGCGTTGTTGATCAAGGCCAGCAGCGCCTGTTCGAGCTGGCCGTCATCGGCCTGCAGGCGCAGCGTGGGCGAGTCGAGCTCGAACGAGACCGCCCCGCCGCGCGCCGACCAGGCCGGCGCGACGGCGCGTTCCAGGCGCGCGAACAAGGCCTGCACGTCGACCGGCGCCATCGTCGGCGCCGGCCATTGGCTGACGCGACGATACCTGCCGACGAAGGTGGCGAGGCTGCCGGCGCGGCGCGCGATCGCATCGAGCGCCTGGCGCAGGTCGTCCTCGGCGCCGGGCTCCTCGGCCAGCGCCAGTGCCGACTGGCTCAGGCTGCGGATGGGCGTCAGCGAGTTCATGATCTCGTGCGTCAGCACCTGCACCAGCTGGCGCCAGGCCAGCAGCGACTCGGACTCGAGCTCGCTTTCCAGCGGCACGAGCACCAGCAGCGCCTGGGCACGGCCATCGAGCGCGAGCGTCTGGCGGCGCAGCTGCCAGCGCTCGCTGCCGCGCTCGGTCTCCAACACCACGGGGCCGCCGGGTTCGGCGCCGCGCAGCAGCCGCTGCAGCGCGCCGGCGTCGCGAACACCGCCGGGCGCGGCGAGCCGGCGTGCGCGGTTCGTCAAGGCCCGCAGCGTCTGCCCTTCGACCAGCCACGCCGCGACCGGCAGCGCCTCGAGCTGGGCCTGCAGGACGGCAAGCTGGCGCGTGTCGGGCGGCGCCGGCGCGTCGACGATGGCCGCCGGCGCAGGCGGCCGCC
>Ga0209759_1001305_pt1 | contig 14725 bp, 13 predicted proteins | sample AraplaCL_Col_mMS_FD_184261 | JGI IMG/M metagenome (GOLD analysis project Ga0209759, IMG submission 184261) | Arabidopsis root microbial communities from the University of North Carolina, USA - plate scrape CL_Col_mMS (SPAdes) (version 2) | ecosystem: Host-associated > Plants > Roots >...
ATTGCCGCCTGCAGGCGCGCGGTGGCCTGTCGAACCCGGCCGAGCTCGTCGCCTTCCTTGGCGAGAAGATATTCGATGTGCAGCGTGCGTGGGTCGGTGGCGCCGAACTGCGCCTTGGCCAGCGCCGCGGCCTGTTCGAGCGGCTGCTGGGCGCGATCGGGATGTCCGCTGCGGCGCTCGAGGTCGCCGATCAGCGCCAGGATCTCGACGTGCAGCGCGGGCTGCAGGGCGAAGTCGCGCTCGACGCGCTCCCGGCCCTGCGCCAGCAGCAGCTGCGCGGTGTCGTTGGTGGCGGTCGCGCGCGCGGCGTTGTCGAACAGGCCTTCGAGAAAGGACTTGAGGGCCTGGGCCCGATGCGCTTCGTCTTCGGCGGCCAGCGCCTGCGCGCGCGTCTGCGCGGCCGCGGCGCGCGCGAGGCTCGCCTCGTGCAGCCCGATCGCGGTGCTGGCCGCCAGCACCGTCGCCACGACGACGCCCGCGGAGACGGCCAGCGCATGGCGCCTGACGAACTTGGCGGCGCGAATGGCGATCCGGTCCGCGCGCGCCTGCAGGGGCCGGCCGTCGAGGTGGCGCTGGATGTCGTCGCGCAGCATCGCGACGTCCGGATAGCGGCGCAGCGGATCGGGCCGCGTGGCCTCCTGCACGATCGCGTGCAGGTCGGCGCCCAGCGTCCGCCGCAAGGCGTCGCCGTCGAACACCGGCGTGTCGGCGTCGAATGGCGAGCCGTCGCGGCGTGGGCGCTGTCCGCCCAGCAGTTCGGCCAGCAGCACGCCCAGGGCGTAGACGTCGATCGAGGTCGTCGTGGCCTCGCCGGCGAACTGCTCGGGGGCCGCATACGCGCGCGTCAGGCGCCTGGCTTGGGTGCGTGTGGTCTGCGCATCGCCGGTCAGCAGCTTGGCGATGCCGAAGTCCACCAGCTTGATGCAGCCCTGCGCGCCGACCAGCACGTTGCTGGGCTTCAGGTCGCGATGGACGATCAGGTTGCGGTGCGCGTGCTCCACCGCCGCGCAGACGTCCATGAACAGGCCGAGCCGCTCGCGCGCGCCGAGCGCGCGGCGGCGGCAATGCTCGACGAGCGTGTCGCCCGCGACGAACTCGAGCGCCAGGAACGGCGTGCCCGTCGGCGAGAAGCCGGCGTCGAGCAGCTGGGCGATGTGCGGATGCTGCAGCCGCGCCAGGATGCCCTGCTCGCGCAGGAAGCCGCGGCGCTCCTCCGCATCGTGCACGTCCAGGCGCAGCAGCTTGAGGGCGACGGTCTGCGGGCCGCCGGGCAACTCGCGCTGCGCCTCGAACACGCTGGCCATGCCGCCGGCGCCGACGAAGCGCAGCACGCGATAGCCCGGGATCACCGGCAGCGCGTCCTCGTCCAGGCCGTCGTCGAAGGCCGGCAGCCACTGCGCCATGCCGCGCTCCAGCGACGCGACCCCGGGCGCGTCGTCGAGCGCGCGTGCGACCAGCGCGCGCACGTCGGCGTCGGCGCAATGCGTGCGCAGCCACTCGGCCCGCTCGGCGGCGGGCACGTCGAGCAGGCGATCGATCAGGGGCTCGATCTCGAGCCAGCGTTCGGAAATGTCGATGGTCATCGGCGGCGCGCCCTCATCCTGGGATAGCGCAATCGGGCCGCGGTCACCGACATCGCTTCAGGCCGGCGACAGGCACGCAGACAGGAAGGTGCGTGCCTTGAGCCAGTCGCGTTCCACCGTGCGCGCGTTCACGCCCAGCACTTCTGAGATCTCCGGGCTCGACAGGTCGGCGAACAGGCGCAGCTCCGCGACGCAGGCCAGGCGTTCGTCCACCTCGGCCAGCCGGCTCATGGCCTGGTCGATCGCCAGGACGTCCAGGATGTCGGAACCCGACGCTTCGTCCGCCAGCTCGGGCGCCTGGCGCTTCTGGGCCCGGTGCCGGCGCGCGTGGTCGACCAGGATGTGGCGCATCGCCTGGCTCATGTAGCCGTACAGGTGCGCGCGGTCGACGAAGGACACCTGGGCCTTGCTGGCCAGTTGCAGATAGGCCTCGTGCACCAGCGCCGTCGTGTCGAGCGTGTGCGCGTGTTCGTGCATCCGCTGGCGGCGCGCGAGTCGGCGCAGCGTCGCGTAGATCCGCGGCATCAGCCCATCGATCGCGCCAGCGTCGCCGGCGGCCGCGCGCGCGAGGATGTCGGTGATCGGTAGATCGGTGTTCATGGCCCGGGAGCGTCGCGAGACTTTTTTTGCGCCTGCGGTGTCGGTGCAGGCGACGGCTTTGCGCTTAAGGAAGGATGGTGCGTCAAAGGGCGGACAAAAAGGCCGCCGCGAGCCATCGATCACTCACCTACTTCATGGAGCCTTCATGGCAAATCAAACCTTCTCGTCCCGCCGGCTGGCGCTGGTGGCCGGTCTCGTCGCCGCGGCCTTCGCCGGATCGAGCGCTGCCGCCGGCTTCGGCGTCGACGCGACCGCGGGTAAGCGTACACCAGAGGCCGTCCCCGCCGGCCTGGGGCATTCCTATTCGTACCAGACGCTGGACTTCCCCGGCGCGACGCAGACCATCATCTGGGGCCTGAACGACTTCGGCCAGATGGCCGGCCAGTACACGATGCCGGGCGGCGTGGCGCACGCGATGGCCTATCGCCATGGCAAGTTCGAGGCGCTCGCGCCCGACATGCTCGGCACCAACTTCAGTGCGGCGGGCGGCCCGACCGACGAAGGCATCACCTTCGGCGGCTATGCCGATGCCTCGGGCGTCCAGCACGGCTTCACGATCCACAAGGGCAGGTTCGAGACGGTCGACTTCGCCGGCCACCTCAACACGAACGTGGACGCCGTCGACGGCTGCGACACGATCCTGGGCGTGTACTGGGACGCCGACAAGATCTTCCACGGCATGTTGAGCCGCAACGGCAACCAGACGCCGATCGACGTGGACGGCGCGCGCGACACCTATCCGCTGGGCTTGAACAGCAAGGGCGATTCGGTCGGCTACTGGGACGCCGACGGCGTCGTCACGCATGGCTATGTGCGCCGCGCCGACGGCCGCATCGCCACGCTGGACGTGCCCGATGCGGCGCGCACTGCGGCCTTCGCGATCAACGATCGCGGCCAGGTGGCCGGCTACTTCATGGACACCTCGGGCCGGCTGCACGGCTTCGTCAAGACCGGGCAGCAGTTCCAGCACCTGGACGTGCCCGGGGCCGTTGCGACCATCGTCACCGCGATCAACAACTGGGGCAGCGTCGCCGGCGAATACTTCGATGCCGGCGGCGTGCGCCATGGCTTCCTGGCGATGCTGAAGTAGACGAAAGCAGGGCTCGGCGGCCACGCGGAGCCCGGCCGGGGCGTCGACGGCGCCCCGGCCGTGCGGATCAGATCCGCGGTTCGCCGTTGCCGTTGACCAGGATGGTCTGGCCCGGCGGCAGCGTGGTCTGCACGTGGTGGCGCACGCCGTGGTACCAGTAGGACACGTCGTAGTGATCGGGCGCCTGCGAAGGCACGCTGGTGCAGCGCGTGACCGCCTGCGGCTGCTCGGCGCCGCGCGCCAGTTGCGAGCCGATCACCGCGCCGGCGATCGCGCCGCCGGCCGTGGCGCCGTCGCGATGGCCGTTGTCGCCGACCTGGTGGCCGATGATGCCGCCGATCAGGCCGCCCACCAGGGCGCCGCCGGTGCGCGCGTTGGCGGGTGCGGCCGATTGCTCGACCCAGCACTGCTGTTGCGGTGCCGCGTAGACGACGTGCACCGACTCGATCGGCACCGCCTCGACGTATTCCTGCGGACGGCGGCGCCAGTCGTAGACCGGCTGCGGCGGCGGGGCGTAGCGACCCTCGTCGTAGTCGGCTTCATGATGCAGGCGGCGCACCGAGGTGACGCGATCGTTCAGGCCCATGTCGCGCAGGTCGGGGTAGCGGCCCGGGCGCAGGATCATGCAGCGGCCGCTGAAGTCGCGGTCCTCGCAGACCTCCCAACGGCCTTCGAACACGATCACCGACGAGGCGCGGTCGTTGAAGCCGTAGCGCGTCAGGTTGTCGATCTCGCTGGACGTGCCCAGGCCGCGGCCGTGGAAGCCGGGGTGTTCGTAGAACACGATGTCGCCGGTGGGCGGCGGCGGGGGCGGCGCGACCACCACCGGCGGCGGTTCGCGGCGCGCGGGCCGTGCCGAGGACAGCTGGTCGCCCAGGCCGACCGCAGCCAGGTTGGGATAGTTGCCCGGCACGAGGATCGCGCAGCGGTTGCGAAAGCCGATGTCCGTGCAGACTTCCCACGGCTCGTCCTCGACCAGCACCGAGGAGGCCCGGTCGTTGAAGTTGAAGTCACGGAAGTCCGGCGCGGGCTGCACCAGCGTGACGCGCTTGCCGTGGAAGTCTTCGTGGCTGAACAGCGTGATCGCCGCGGATGCGTGCCCGGCCGCGACGATGGCGGCCAAGGCGAGTGCACGAGGGAGAATGGACATCATCGGTCTCCTGGGATTTGTTCGTGGTCTGGCGGCACCGGACGGGCCGCCTCGAGTGTCTAACGCGCGAGCCGGCTGTCCGCACGACAACGCGACGGTAACTTACGTTTCGGCAACATTCCGAAGGCCTTCTACACCCATTCGCATGCCTCACGCCGTCTCCGTCCTGCGCACCGCGCGCCTGGCCCGCAGCGCCAAGCCCTTCCTGGCCCGCGGCGGCTCCAAACGCGAGCATTGTGCCGGCTGCCGCCTCGTGCCCAGCCATTGCATCTGTCCACTGCGGCCGTCGGTGCCCGCGCGCGCCGGCATGTGCCTGCTGATGGCCGACATCGAAGCGCTCAAGCCGACCAACACCGGCTGGCTGGTGGCCGACGTCGTGCCCGACACGTTCGCGTTCGGCTGGGCGCGCACCCGGACCGATCCGGCGCTGCTGGCCTTGCTGGACGATCCGCAGTGGCAGCCCTTCCTGGTCTTTCCGGGCGAATATGCGGCCCCCGGGCGCGTGGTGCACGAGGTGCGCGCCGTGGGCGGCAGGCGGCCGCTGTTCATCCTGCTCGACGCCACCTGGAACGAGGCGCGCAAGATGTTCCGCAAGAGTCCGTTCCTCGATCGCTTTCCGGTGCTGAGCCTGCGGCCCGAGCAGGTGTCGCGCTATGTGCTTCGTCGCTCGCGCCGCGACGACCACTTCTGCACCAGCGAAGTGGCCGCGCTGTGCCTGGAACTGGCCGGCGAGGTGCGCACGTCGGCGACGCTTCAAGCGTGGCTGGATGTCTTCACGCACCACTATGTGCAGGCGCGCAACCAGTTGCCAGTCGTGGCGGACGGCGAGGCGCACCAGCGCCTGCGGACGCTCACGGGCGACTGCGCGCAGGATGACCGCTGATCGATGGCACACCGCAGAGGCCTGTCATCCTGCGCGCAGTCGCAGGATCCACCCCCCGTCAAGGGCTCGCCCTAGTACGCGCCCATGTAGTCCTTCTTGCCGATGGCCACGCCGTTGTGGCGCAGGATCGCGTAGGCCGTCGTGACGTGGAAGAAGAACTGGGGCAGGCCGTAGTTGGACAGGTAGGCCTGGCCGCCGAGCTTGCGCTCCTTGGGCGTGCCGGGGCGCAGCACGACCTCGCGCGCTTCGCTGCCCTCGAACTTCGCCGCGTCGAGCCGGCCGATGAAGTCGAGCGTAGACGTCAGCAACGCGTCCAGATCGGCGAAGCTCGTTTCATTGCCTTCGTACGCCGGCACGTCGACGCCGGCCAGGCGGGCGGAGATGCCGCGCGCGAAGTCGCAGGCGATCTGCACCTGCTTGACCAGCGGGAACATGTCGGGGTAGAGGCGCGCCTGCAGGAAGGCGTCCGGGCTCATGGACTTGGCCGCCACCTCGGCGCTGGTCGTCGCCAGGATCGTCTTCAGGGCCGTCAGCAGTTGCTTGAAGACGGGGACGGAGTTGGTGTACATCGGGCTGGTCATGGCGCTTCCTCGGGCAAGTGAAAAACGGCGCGGGCCTGGTGGGCGCCGCGCCGATGGCCGCATTGTCGCCTGCTCGCGTTCAGCGCGCCGTGGCCTGCCGCACCGCGTGCTCCCAGTCCGCCATCAGGCTGCCGGCGCGCTCGCGCGTCATCGTCGGCAGGAAGGTGCGCTCGACCTGCCATTGCGCCGCGAGCTCGTCCAGATTGCGGTACAGCCCGCACGACAGGCCGGCCAGGTAGGCGGCGCCCAGCGCGGTCGTCTCGATCACCTTGGGCCGCACCACCGGGATGCCCAGCAGGTCGGCCTGGAACTGCATCAGCAGGTCGTTGACGCACGCGCCCCCGTCCACGCGCAGCTCGGCCACCGGCGCGCCGCCGGCGGCGACGGCGTCGCGGCTCATGGCCTGCAGCAACGCGGCGCTCTGGAACGCGATGCTCTCGAGCGCGGCGCGCGCGATGTGCGCCACCGTGCTGCCGCGCGTCAGGCCGACGATGGCGCCGCGCGCGTCGGCGTCCCAGTAGGGCGCGCCCAGGCCCGTGAAGGCCGGCACGAACATCACGCCGCCCGAGCTGGGCACGCTTTCGGCCAGGCGCTGCACCTCGCCGCTGCCCTGGATCGCGCGCAGCCCGTCGCGCAGCCATTGCACCACCGCGCCGCCGATGAACACGCTGCCTTCGAGCGCGAACTCGGGCGCCGCGGCCGGCTGCGCGGCGCTGGTCGTGATCAGGCCGTTGGTGGAGCTCTGGAAGGTCGCGCCGGTGTGCATCAGCATGAAGCAGCCGGTGCCGTAGGTGTTCTTGGCCAGTCCCGGCCGGAAGCAGGCCTGGCCGAACAGCGCGCTCTGCTGGTCGCCGGCCACGCCCCCGATGGGGATGGACGCGCCGAGAAGGTCCGGCAGCGTCGCGCCGAACTCGTGGCTGGACGGATGCACCTGCGGCAGCAAGGCCCGCGGGACATCGAGGATCGCGAGCAGCTCGTCGCTCCAGGTGTTGGTGTGGACGTCCAGCAGCAGCGTGCGCGATGCGTTGCTGACGTCGGTGGCATGCACGCGGCCGCCGGTCAGGTGCCACATCAGCCAGGTGTCGACCGTGCCGAACGCCAGTTCGCCGCGCTCGGCGGCGGCGCGCGCGCCGTCGACGTTGTCGAGGATCCAGCGCAGCTTCGTGCCCGAGAAATACGCATCGACGATCAGGCCGGTCTTGGCCCGGAACGTCGGCTCCAGGCCGCGTTCGCGCAGCGCCGCGCAGAACGGCTCGGAGCGGCGGTCCTGCCAGACGATCGCGTTGTACACGGGTTCGCCCGTCGCGCGGTTCCACACGAGCGTCGTCTCACGCTGGTTGGTGATGCCGATGGAGGCGATGTCCGCCGCCGCGAGGCCGGCCTTGGCGAGCGCCTCGCGCGCGGTGGCCAGCTGCGAGGCGAGGATCTCCTTGGGATCGTGCTCCACCCAGCCCGGGCGCGGATAGATCTGCCGGAACTCGGCCTGCGCCATCGCCAGGACATGCCCGTGCGCATCGAACACGATGCTGCGCGAGCTGGAGGTGCCCTGGTCGAGGGCCAGCAGGTATTGGGGCTTCTTGCTCATGGGAGTTCTTCGTTGCAGTTGACGAGCGTCACGCCGGCTTGCGACAGCTGCGCAGGAAACGGGTCGGGCGGCGGGCCGTCGGTGAACAGCATCTCGATCTGGTCGAAGCGGGCCATCTCCACCATGGCGGGGCGGTTGAACTTGCTGTGGTCGGCTGCCACCCAGACCTCGCGCGAGTGCTCGAGGATGGCGCGTGCCACCTTCACCTCGCGGTAGTCGAAGTCGCGCAGCGTGCCGTCGGACTCGATGCCGGAAATGCCGATCAGGCCGATGTCCACCTTGAACTGCGCGATGAAGTCGACCGTCACCTCGCCGATGATGCCCTTGTCCATGGCGCGCAGCACGCCGCCGGCGACGATCACCTCGCAATCGGCGTTGTCCGACAGGATCGCGGCCACGTTCAGGTTGTTGGTGATCACGCGCAGGCCCTTGTGGTGCAGCAGCGCGCGGGCGATGGCCTCGGTGGTGGTGCCGATGTTGATCAGCAGCGACGAGCCGTGCGGCACGCGCTGAGCGACCTGGGTGGCGATGCGCTGCTTGGCCTGCGCGTTGAGCTGCTGGCGCTTGCGGTATTCGATGTTCTCGGTGGTCGACCCCGGCATGCGCACGCCGCCGTGAAAGCGCGTCAGCAGGCCGGCGTCGGTCAGCTGGCGAATGTCGCGCCGCACGGTCTGCAAGGTCACGCCGAAGCGCTCCGCGAGCGCCTCGACCGTGACGTTCTGCAAGCGGCGCACTTCCTCGATCAGCTCGAGTTGGCGGGGGGAGGGGTTCATGGCGAGCGAATCTAAACGATCAAATGCGAATCACTTCAAGGGTTTTCCTTAGGCAAAAACGAAAACGAAACGAACACAATCGCTGCCATTCGAACGAGACAACGCTGGAAGTTCAGCGCCGAGAAAGAACCGTGCAAGCTCCGCCTTCCCCCGACCAACGCCTGTCCGGCGTGATCCCGACCCAGTGCGACGTGCTGGTGGTGGGCGGCGGCATCAATGGTGCCGGCATCGCCCGGGACCTCGCCGGCCGCGGCGTCAAGGTGTTGCTGTGCGAGAAGGACGACCTGGCGCAGGCGACCTCGTCGTCCAGCACCAAGCTGATCCACGGCGGCCTGCGCTACCTGGAATACAACGAGTTCTCCCTGGTGCGCAAGGCGCTGGCCGAACGCGAGGTGCTGCTGCGCAGCGCCCCGCACATCATGTGGCCGCTGCGCTTCGTGATGCCGCACGACCCCGGCATGCGGCCGGTGTGGATGATCCGCATCGGCTTGTTCCTCTACGACCACCTGGCACGGCGCGAGGTGCTGCCCGCGTCGCGCACCGTCGACCTGCGGCGCCACGCCGCCGGCGCGCCGCTGCAGTCGCGCTTCACCAAGGGCTTCGTCTATTCGGACGGCTGGGTGGACGACGCGCGCCTGGTGGCGCTCAACGCGGTCGACGCCGCCGAACGCGGCGCCACCATCCTCACGCGCTGGCGCTGCCGCAGCGCCTGGCGCGCCGCCGATGGCTGGCAGGTGACGCTGGACAACGCGGCGGGCGAGCAGCGCGAGCTCAGGGCGCGCGCGCTGGTCAATGCCGCCGGCCCGTGGGCCGCGCAGTTCCTGTCCGATCACGCCCACATGCCGGGCGGCAAGTCGCTGCGGCTGGTCAAGGGCAGCCACATCGTCGTGCCCAAGCTGTTCGACCACGGCCACGCCTACATCTTCCAGAACCCGGACAAGCGCATCATCTTCGCGATCCCGTACGAGCGCGACTTCACGCTGATCGGCACCACCGACGTCGAGCACCACGGCGCGATTGGGGCCGCCAGGATCGACGCCTCGGAGATCGACTACCTGTGCGAACAGGCGAGCCGCTACTTCGCCAAGCCCGTGACCCCGGGCGACGTCGTCTGGAGCTATTCGGGCGTGCGCCCGCTGCTGGACGACGAATCGGGCGACCCCTCGGCCGTCACGCGCGACTACGCGCTCGACCTGGACACCACGCTGGCGCCGCTGCTGACCGTCTGGGGCGGCAAGATCACCACCTTCCGCCGCCTGGCCGAGGACGCGGCCGACCTGCTGATGCAGCCGCTGGGCGTCGATCCCGCGCGCGGCGCCTGGACCGGCGGCACCTTCCTGCCCGGCGGCGACCTGCACAAGTGGATCGGGCCGGCGCGCCGGCCCGACACCGACTTCGAACGCTTCGGCCAGGCCGTGCGCCAGCGCTATCCGCAGTTCGACGCCGGCACGCTGCACCGGCTGGCGCGGGCCTACGGCGCGCGCATCGATCGCGTTCTCGGCGACGCGCCGGGCGCGCAGGTCGCACCGGGCCTGTACGAATGCGAACTGCGCTACCTGCATGATCACGAATGGGCCCGCGGCGCCGACGACGTGCTGTGGCGCCGCAGCAAGCTGGGATTGCATTACAGCGCCGCAGAGCGCGCCGCCGTCGCCGCCTGGTGCGCAGAGCACTGGAACGGCGCGGCCGTCACACCGACTCCGGAGACTTCATGGAACTGATGCTCGAACGCATCGAACAACGAGCGGGGGCGCAAAGCCTGCTGTACCCGCTCGACCTGGTGCTCGTGCCCAACGCGATCACCGTGCTGCTGGGCGCCACCCAGGCCGGCAAGACCACCCTGATGCGCGTGATGGCCGGGCTGGACAAGCCACACGGCGGCCGCGTGCTGGTGGACGGCGCCGACGTCACGGGCAAGTCCGTGCGCGAGCGCAACGTCGCGATGGTCTACCAGCAGTTCATCAACTACACGTCGATGACGGTGGCCGACAACATCGCCTCGCCGCTGCGGCTGCGCAAGGAGCGCGACATCGATGCGCGCGTGCTGGAGCTTGCGAAGAAGCTGCACATCGAACCATTCCTGAAGCGCCTGCCGGGCGAGCTCTCGGGCGGCCAGCAGCAACGCGTGGCACTGGCGCGGGCGCTGGCCAAGAACGCGCCGCTGATGCTGTTCGACGAGCCGCTGGTCAACCTCGACTACAAGCTGCGCGAGGAGCTGCGCGACGAGCTGTCGGCGCTGTTCGCCGCCGGCCGCTCCACCGTCGTCTACGCCACCACCGAGCCCACCGAGGCCTTGCTGCTGGGCGGCTACACGGCGGTGATGGATGCCGGCGAGCTGCTGCAGTACGGGCCGACGGCCGAGGTGTTCCACAAGCCGAAGTCGATCCGCGTGGCGCGCGCGTTCAGCGATCCGCCGATGAACCTCGTCGCCGGCCAGGCCTCGCCGAGCGGCGTCGCGCTGCCGGGCGGCACCGTCCTCGCCTGCGCGCTGCCCGCGGGCGCGTCAGGCGCGCTCACGGTGGGCGTGCGCGCGGGCGCGCTGGGCGTGCGCGAACGCGCGGGCGAGCTCGCGTTGCCCGGCGTCGTCGAACTGGCGGAGATCTCGGGTTCCGACACCTTCGTGCACGTGAAGACGGCCATCGGCGAGCTGGTGGCGCAGCTGACCGGCGTCCATGTGTTCGAGCTTGGCTCGTCCATCACGCTGTATCTGGATCCCGCCAAGGCCTACGTGTTCGGCGCCGACGGCAACCTCCTGATCGCACCGAAGGGAGGACTCTGACATGTCCCGCATCGATCTCGATCTCGCCCACGCCTACAAGCCGAATCCGCAGGCGGACGACGACTACGCGCTGCTGCCGCTGAAGATGACGTTCGAGGACGGCGGCGCCTACGCGCTGCTGGGCCCCTCGGGCTGCGGCAAGACCACGCTGCTGAACATCGTCTCCGGCCTGGTCAAGCCCTCGCAGGGCACGGTCAAGTACGACGGCGTGGACGTCACCGCCCGCACGCCGCAGGAGCGCAACATCGCGCAGGTGTTCCAGTTCCCGGTGATCTACGACACCATGACGGTGGCGCAGAACCTGGCCTTTCCGCTGCGCAACCGGGGCGTCGCGCCGGACCGCATCAAGGAGCGCGTCGGCCGCATCGCCGAGATGCTCGAGATGAGCCACCAGCTCGACGCGCGCGCGGCCGGCCTGGCCGCCGACGCCAAGCAGAAGATCTCGCTCGGGCGCGGCCTGGTGCGCGAGGATGTCAGCGCCGTGCTGTTCGACGAGCCGCTGACCGTCATCGACCCGCACCTGAAGTGGCAGCTGCGCCGCAAGTTGAAGCAGATCCACCACGAGCTCAAGCTCACGCTGATCTACGTGACGCACGACCAGGTCGAGGCGCTGACCTTCGCCGACCAGGTGATCGTGATGACGCGCGGCCGCGCGGTGCAGGTGGGCAGCGCCTCCGATCTGTTCGAGCGCCCGCGCCACACCTTCGTCGGCCACTTCATCGGCTCGCCGGGCATGAACCTGCTGGCGGCGCGCTGGAGCGAGCAGGGCCTGGAGGTGGCCGGCCGCGTCGTCGCGGGACGGGCTGCTGCCGAAGGCGTCAAGGCCGCGACGCTGCTGGGCGTGCGCCCCGAGTACGTGACCGTGGCGGTGCCCGACACCCCGGGTGCGGTGCCGGTGACCGTCGACCAGGCGCAGGACATCGGCACCTACTGGCTGCTGACGACGCACGCCGCCGACGGCTCGCGCATTCGCGCGCGGCTGCATCCGCACCAGGCCATCCCGCGGGCGGGCGACACGGCGTGGCTGCAGATCAACGGCCCGCACACCTGCCTGTACGAGAACGAATTGCTGATCGAGTCGGGCGGCCAGCCCGCGCGAGGAGTTGCCGCATGAAGCCCGTCAATCAGAAGGCCTGGCTGATGATCCTGCCCGTGGTGATCTGCGTGGCGTTCTCGGCCATCCTGCCCTTGATGACCGTCGTCAACTATTCGGTGCAGGACATCATCTCGCCGGACCGGCGCGTGTTCGTCGGCACCGACTGGTTCAAGCAGGTGATGCGCGACGACGACCTGCACGCGGCGCTGATCCGCCAGATCGGCTACTCGCTGGCCGTGCTGCTGGTGGAGATCCCGCTGGGCATCGCCCTGGCGCTGGCGATGCCCGCCAAGGGCTGGCGCTCGTCGGCCGTGCTGGTGCTGGTGGCGATCTCGCTGCTGATCCCCTGGAACGTGGTGGGCACCATCTGGCAGATCTACGGCCGCACCGACATCGGCCTGCTGGGCGCCACCTTGCAGAAGCTGGGGCTGGACTACGACTACACCGGCAACCCGCGCCACGCCTGGCTGACGGTGCTGGCGATGGATGTCTGGCACTGGACGCCGCTGGTGGCGCTGCTTTGCTACGCCGGATTGCGCGCCATCCCCGACGCCTACTACCAGGCGGCCAGCATCGACGGCGCCAGCAAGCTCGCCGTGTTCCGCTACATCCAGTTGCCCAAGATGCGCGGCGTGCTGATGATCGCGGTGCTGCTGCGCTTCATGGACAGCTTCATGATCTACACCGAGCCCTTCGTGCTGACCGGCGGCGGCCCGGGCAACTCGACGACCTTCCTGTCGCAGTACCTCACGCAGAAGGCAGTCGGCCAGTTCGACCTCGGCCCGGCCGCGGCCTTCTCGCTGATCTACTTCCTCATCATCCTGCTGCTGTGCTTCATCCTCTACACGTGGATGCAGCGCGTGGGCACCGTCAACGAGGGGGAAACCTCCCATGGATGACAAGCGCTTCAAGAAGCGGACCCTTTTCCTGTTCGCCTACCTCGTCTTCGCGATCCTCCCGGTCTACTGGATGATCAACATGTCGTTCAAGACGAACGAGGAGATCCTGGCGGCGTTCAGCCTGTGGCCCAAGCACTTCACGTTCGACCACTACAAGCTGATCTTCACCGACGAGTCCTGGTACTCGGGCTACATCAACTCGCTGATCTACGTGGCCATCAACACGGTGATCTCGCTGACGGTGGCCTTGCCCGCGGCCTACGCGTTCTCGCGCTACTCGTTCCTCGGCGACAAGCACGTGTTCTTCTGGCTGCTGACCAACCGCATGACGCCGCCGGCCGTGTTCCTGCTGCCGTTCTTCCAGCTCTACACCACGCTGGGCCTGATGGACACGCACATCGCGGTGGCGCTGGCACACCTGCTGTTCAACGTGCCGCTGGCCGTGTGGATCCTGGAAGGCTTCATGAGCGGCATCCCGCGCGAGATCGACGAGACGGCCTACATCGACGGCTATTCGTTCCCGCGCTTCTTCCTGCAAATCTTCGTGCCGCTGATCAAGGCGGGCATCGGCGTGGCGGCGTTCTTCTGCTTCATGTTCAGCTGGGTCGAGCTGCTGATGGCCCGCACGCTGACCAGCGTCAACGCGCTGCCCATCGTGGCCGTGATGACGCGCACGGTGTCGGCCTCGGGCATGGACTGGGGCACGCTGGCCGCCGCCGGGGTGCTCACGATCGTGCCGGGCGCGATCGTGATCTGGTTCGTTCGCAACTACATCGCGAAGGGTTTCGCGATGGGCCGGGTGTAAAGATATGACAGCCCCCCTCGCTTCGCTCGCGCCCCCCGCGGGGGCTGGGCCGGCTTGCTCCGGAGCGGCCGAGCGCGCGCCGGCCTGTATTCAGCCTGACGGAGGATTTTGAAATGTTCGAGTGGATGGCATGGACGGTCCCAGTCGCGGTCTTCTTCTGCTGCATCGCGCTGATGCTGGCAGTGATGACGATCTGGGAACTCAAGTCGCCGACGACGCTGCGCCGCGGCTGGCTGCCCATCGCCACGACGCGCGGCGACCGCCTGTTCATCGGCCTGATGGCGGCCGCCTGGGTCAACCTGGGCTTCGTCGCGCTCAGCGAGAAGGCCATGACGTGGTTCAACCTGGAGCAGGAGCCGTCGATCTGGATCAGCCTGGTCGCCTCGATGCTGCTGCTGGCGCTGATCATGCGCAAGGGCTGAAACCGCAACTTTGATTCGAGGCGCCGGCGAGTCCTTCCCAGCCGGGGTCATGGGGGAAAACGGGAAGGCACACAGGAGACAAAGATGAAGTACCGCATGCATGCCGTGGCTTTTGCTGCCGCTGCGCTGGCCCTCGGCCAGGCCGCCTGGGCGGGCGAAGCCGAGGCGAAGAAATGGATCGATTCCGAGTTCCAGCCGTCCACGCTGAACAAGGATCAGCAGATGGCCGAGATGAAGTGGTTCATCGACGCCGCTGCCAAGTTGAAGGCCAAGGGCGTGACGCAGATCTCGGTGGTCTCCGAGACGCTGACCGTGCACGAGTACGAATCGAAGACGCTGGCCAAGGCCTTCGAGGAGATCACGGGCATCAAGGTCAAGCACGAGATCATCCAGGAAGGCGACGTCGTCGAGAAGCTGCAGACCTCGATGCAGTCCGGCAAGTCGATCTACGACGGCTGGATCAACGACTCCGACCACAT
>Ga0209759_1001311_pt1 | contig 14660 bp, 14 predicted proteins | sample AraplaCL_Col_mMS_FD_184261 | JGI IMG/M metagenome (GOLD analysis project Ga0209759, IMG submission 184261) | Arabidopsis root microbial communities from the University of North Carolina, USA - plate scrape CL_Col_mMS (SPAdes) (version 2) | ecosystem: Host-associated > Plants > Roots >...
GCGATCTCGCCCCGGTCGATCGTCCAACACGAAGAGCGGGTAGCACGGAGCAAATCTATATGGTTGGAATGTGCATTTTTTGTCCGCACCAAACGTCTGTGGTCGGAATGTAGCAATAGCAAATCTATGTGGTCGGGATGTAAAAGCCCTCAAACCGCATACTTTCTCTCCGGAGCACTCCGATCAGCTTACGATGGGTCGAAAAGCGGACATCTGAACTTAGCCAGAAGCGGACATTACAACTTAGCCGCCACAACCAAAAACGTTGATCATCCGCATTATGTAATATTGGTTCGGCTTGCGAATTATTACGCTCTGCGGCGAGACATATGCAGTCCGAGCGGCTGCATTCGCAACCAGATCCCAGCGATCCACCTACCGTGGTCGGCCCGCGCGTTGCTGGCGCTATCGATTGTCACCACGCTCCCGAATATAATATGGGCATTGCAGTCGACGGCCATTCCCATTACCGAGGGGCTATTCGTCCGCTGGCTAATCTCCTAACGGGAAATCCTCACCCATATATGGATACCTATCTCGAACTCAAAGCGCAAGCAGAGGCTCTGGCACAGCAGGCAGAAGAAGCGCGGCTCGCCGAACTGGACAGCATCATCACGGCAATGCGTGAACAGATTGCCGAATATGACATCACACCCGAGCAACTTTTCGGGCGGCGCCGTGCGGTTGCGACCAACACGCGGGCGCCGATCGCGCCGAAGTATCGCGACCCGAAGACCGGCGCGACCTGGAGCGGGCGCGGCAAGGCTCCCCAATGGATTGCAGGCGCGAAGAACCGCGATCGGTTCTTGATCGAACAATAAGCCCGAAAGACGGTTGAGCAGGATGTCGACATCGTTAGCCGATGGGAAATACTGGGCGACGTGTCGTGAGCGGACAGTCTTTGCTGCCGCGGCGAACGGGCATGGCGACGTATTTCCGCGAGCAGAGATGATCGTAAAAGATGGATGGGCGACATTCATCCGTGACGGCGTCGAAGTGTGGAACTGCAGCGCACGTTACGCTGCTGCGCACTTCGACGTTCAGCCCGCCTAGGAGCATCTGCCGATGAGCGAGCTTGTTCAGATTGCACCCGCCGTTGTGTTCTCATCTGATGTGCTTGGCGTCGATTGGGCGCGGAAGTATCGACAGGACGACGGGAATACTCAGTCCACGGACCGGCAGAGCCTGGTGGTAAAGCAAAGCGATCAAGCAGTTCGCGCAAGCATACCGGCTCAGTTGTCGTTGTTGTAGAGAACCGTGGATAACAGACACCTTGCGACTGTCGGGCTTCGCGTTACCACCGACGTTCCCTCCCGAGTCGGTGCCCGACGGCTGCACCTGTTTCGTCCGTGAGTGCGTGCCAGGACTGACCAAACGTCAATTGCTTGCGCGCGCGAGGTTGGACGCCGACCTGGCGGCCTCTGACGCATCTTGTGCGGGAGGGGTTTGAAGCGTTTGCCTTCGGCTTAATCGTCGATGGGGCGCACGTCCCCGTGGTGGCCTGGACGCAACGTGCAGGGAAAGATGGCGAACACGTCTCGGTACCCTGTCGCGGCCCACGGCAGCTCCCCCTGTTTTAGTAGCTGCGCAGCTCGATTCAGTCCGAAGTGTGGTTCCAACTCGACGCATGTGTATTCGAAAGCGTGCGCTGGATATTCGCACCCCGGCCTCAAGAACAGGAGCAACTCTTCCGTTGGCTTCCGTTCCGACCACCTTTTACGCGTCTTTCAGCCAGGGCATTTCCACGGGTGACACGACCAGTTGCCGGAATTCGCGTTTCAGATCGAAGATGAACCCGACCAGGATCATGGAGTCGGCGTAAGGAATCGGAAAGACCTGCGGATTCTCCGGAGTCCGCAGGGGGCGCTCGGGCGTGTCCGCTGTCGCCGCGGCATTCTCGCGAACGCTTTCCAGTTCATCCGCCATAGCCAGGCCACCGACTTTCAGCACACGGCTACGCAGGTCGCTGAAGGGTTCGATGCGCGCAGCATCTTCGTGGTATTCGGGCACTTCGTAAACGAACCAGGACATTTTGATCTCACATGAGAAGGGGCGATATTCTAACGCTGCGCGAGAATCTGCCGAAAATCGGCCATGTTGTGCGATGGTCGCGGTCGCGGTCGCTGCGGGGCGGGCTACAGGGGCGATTACGATCCGCTCCCCGCATTGTGGCCGTCTAGCACTTGCTAGTGTGAGTAAAGGAATGTGGTGCCATCACTGCAAGAACTGAACGGTGGGATAGAAAACCGGCGGCTTCAATGTTCGAGACAATCCGCAGAGAAATGAAAGAGTTGGTCGGGCTGGTTCGTCGCACGACCGAGTGGGACATGCCAATCGCGCATGGAAGGTGGACCTGGACGCCGTGTCGCCGGAAGCACTGGCCGCTCATCGTGCAAATACCGCACGCATCGCAGAGCTGACCGATAAGTACGGCATTTGAACAAGAAAGCACGATGACAATCTCACTCGATGTGCCAAAGGTGATTTACCGCAAGGAGATTGACCCTCTCGCTAAGGATGCTGAAGGTACCGCTTGGTGGCACATCGATTGGACGTGCCTCAACGACTCGCCCACGGCTGCAGCAAAGCGGATTCGCCATGCAGCGCGTGACCTGCGTAGTCGAGCATAGGAAAGAAGGCATGCATCTTCGCCAAACCATTCGGTTTAGCGGCTTAACCTGTGCCGGTTTCGCCGGGTAATTACAGAAGCCGGCAACTGCTTCGCTCAATGCAGGTCTGGCGGTACGTAGTGGACCCCGAATTGCTCCGCCAGTTGCGCGAGCCGCCGATCGCGCGTCCAGACCTTAGTGCTCGGGGTCAACAGCACCGACGCCAGCAGCGTGCAATCCACCGCACCGCATCCGCGCCCATACAGCCGTTCCCACTCGATCCAGTCCGCTACCTCGCCCGGCGTCGCGAGGCGCGTTTGGCGCAATAGCGCGAGATCTCCCAAGGTTCGGGCCCGCGGTTCGGGCGGCGTCCCGCACGTGAGCTCGAGCATCACTAGGGTCTGTTTACATTCGATGAAATGTGTTTACATCTTGTCTTTTGCGCGAGCAGGCCGAGATGATTCGAACGTTATTGAGCGACTAGGTATGGGCACGAATCGAATCAGTGTTGCCGGGCAAGGAAGGCGATCCGGGGCGAACGGCGGCCGACAATCGCTGGTTTGTCGAAGCCGTCCTCTGGATTGGCCGGACGGGCTACCCCTGGCGCGATTTGCCGAAAGAGTTCGGCCGATGGCATACGGTGTACATGCGCTTCTCTCGGTGGCGTCGCAAAGGCGTGTGGGAACGCGTGGCACACACCTTGTCCGGCGAGACGGAGATCAAGTGTGTGCTGATCGACTCGACCATCGTGCGTGCGCACCAGCATTCGGCCGGGGCTCGAAAAAAAGCGGCCCGCAAGCGCTCGGCCGCTCGCGCGGCGGACTGACGACCAAGTTGCGTCTGGCCGTCGACGAAGCCGGGCGGCCTCTGCGAATGATCGTCACCGAAGGACAGGTCTCGGACATTTCGTGTGCGCACGAATTGGTCGAGCATCTGCGCACGGGTGCCGTGATTGCTGACAAAGGCTACGACTCGGATGCCTTCGTGAACACCATCCGCGCTACGCGTGCGAAGGCCGTTATCCCGCCGCGCTCGAACCGAACGACCAAGCGTCGGTACAGCCGCGCGCTGTATCGAACTCGGAACATCGTCGAACGCTTCTTCAATCGCATCAAACATCTTCGTCGCGTCTCCACTCGTTACGACAAGCTCGCCGGCAACTATTTCGCCTTCGCGGTGCTTGCCTGCGCCTTGGGGCCGCTGGTGAGAATGTGAACAGGACCTAGTGCTGCACGGCACCGGACGGCCGTAATGCGGGCAGCGCTTCGTCATCGCTGGGTTGCTACGCAACGACGTTTCCATCCGCACCATAAAATTCGCAGTCGTCGCCCTGCACCCGCGCACCGAGCTTCTGGGCGATCTCCCACATTTTGGCGAGTATTTCGGCATCGGGATTCTTGACGACAACGTCACCTCTGCCGAAATCAAACCACGCCATGTTCCCGTTGGCTGCATGGCCCGAATACGCCACCCATACGGCCAGTCCTTCGCTTTCCACGCGAAGGACTGCGCCGCTGCCGACCTTGGCTTCGGCGTATCCGTCGAGGCGCATTTCTTCGTCCGATGCTACAAGATCCCGCCACTCGTCAATGTCGATCTGCGGTTCGTCGTCGAACCAATTCGTTTTACGCGTGATGCGAACGTCGTATCCCATGAGCTCGTTTTCCTATGGCTTTCCGATTAGATACAGCGAACCTGTCAGCGCGAGGACGATCGCGCCAGCTAGGCCCCCACAACTTCCGACCAGAATCTCGTTGGCGCTTCTTCCCTCGAAAGAACCTGCCCGGCTTTCGTACGAATGCGGCCGCCGCGATACGTTGCGACACCGTACCAGGCAGCGAGTAGCACAAGCTGCAGAGCCGCGTCGTGAAATAAAAACCCGATAATCGCCTGCCTTTTCACCGCGTGCAATCTCATCCCCGAATGCATCTGGCGATCGCCATCAACATCGACAGTACCGCGAAAAAGAGACGAGCCTTCAAGTTCCCAATGATTCGCGGCAACTCCGCGCGTTCATCCGCCGTCATGCCTCGTGCTCGGACGCCAAAGTAGATGAACGCGCAGCCATTATCACCGGCACGACAACGTCATGCACCGGACCGAAGACTTGGCTTCCGTATGTCTGTGACATCTGCTTTTTTCCTGTCGCCGACCCTCGCCGACGTTTTCCGCTGCGTTTATTCCCGACCGCCGTTTATGCGATATATCGTGTTGTCAACGTCTGCTTGCGCTCGCTTCAGGTGCGTACACAGTCCTTGCGGCTCTCCAGAGTCGCCACATTTGCTCTCGGCGATCGCCATCTGAATCTCTTCGTTCGCGGCACGAGCGGCCGCCAACTGCGACTCTTTTGCGTCGTCGGACGCTTGATGCTGGTTGCCACCATATGCAAGCACTGAAATAAGCGCAACGATGTATGCGGCGGTTCTCATTGGTCTTGGTTTCCGATGGCGGCGGCGTTGAAGCTGGCTGGAAGCAGATGATGATCGCGTTCGTCCTGCTGGAACAGGTATTTGCCGTTCATGTGCCTGGCCAGCCCATCGAGATCTGGGAAGAGCGTGGCAGGCGTCCCCTTTGTACGTCTCCATGCCGGCTATGTCGGGAAGCACCGCAATATTCGTCTTGGATTCCGCGAGGTAGCACGTGAGGTCTGACGACTCGAAGTAGTTTGCGTCTACAACTTTTCGCATGTGCGACTAACGTCTCAGGCAACGGTTCGGTGTTGACGTCGGGTATCGGCCATGCCCTGATGCCCTGTCCTTGCGAATTGGATGGAATTGGCGATGCTCGACAGCATAAGAGAATCCCATGGAACCATCAGAAAAGACCGTTTGATCGATCTACAACGCTCCCCGAGAATTCGAACTCGAAATACGTGAACGACAAACCGGACGCGGCATCGGATGTCAGTCCGGCGCCAGACCCAACCTTGGTCCCTGATCCTTGCGCGATGCGGAGTCGTGCAGGCAGCCGGAAGCGACTACACATAATAAGGAAGCGTGGCGGAGATGAAGAGCGGCACTCACTCGATCGAGCAAAGCGTCACAAGAAAGTTCATCTGGCGTATCGTTCCGTTCCTGACCGTCTGCTACGTGTTTGCGATCCTCGACCGCAATAACGTCGGCCTTGCCGCGCTGCAGATGAACCAGGACCTTGGCCTGTCCCGATCGACCTTCGGCTGGGGTAGCAGCCTGTTTTTCATCGCGTATTTCCTGTTCGAAATTCCCAGCAACCTCCTTCTCCAGAAATTCGGGGCCCGCATCTGGCTGGCACGCATCATGATCAGCTGGGGCTTGACCGCGACGGCCATGGCGCTGGTCAAAGGACCGGTGTCGTACGGCATAGCGCGATTCGTGCTCGGAGCCACCGAGGCGGGTTTCTTCCCCGGTGTGCTGCTCTACCTCACGTTCTGGCTCCCCGCCGCGTACCGGGCCCGTGTCATCGCGCTGTTCATGGTCGCGATTCCGCTGTCGGGCTTCTTCGGTTCGCAGGTTTCCGGATGGCTCCTGTCGCTCGACGGCTTGCAGGGCCTGCGTGGGTGGCATTGGCTGTTCGTTGCGGAGGGGCTTCCGGTGTTCGTGTTCGGGATCGTCTGCCTGTTTCTGCTGACGGATCGTCCTGAGCACGCGTCCTGGCTGACATCTGCCGAGAAGGCATGGCTCGCGTCGCGGTTGCAGGCCGAGCGCGACACGGCCCGGCCGATCGCCGACATCTCCACGTGGCAGTTGCTGCGTAATCGACAAGTCTGGGGCCTGACGCTCGCGTGTGCGGCGGCACTGGCGGCTGGCAGCGTACTCGGTGTGTGGCAGCCGCAACTGATCAAGGCGCACGGCCTCACGGACATCGAAACGGGCATGCTCAACTCGATTCCGTACGGTATCGCCTCCGTTCTGATGGTGATCTGGGGATGGCGTTCCGATCGGACGGGCGAACGGAGATGGCATACCTGCGTACCGCTACTCCTGATTGCCGTCGGCTTCGGCTTTGCCGGCTCGGTCGATAACCTCGCGACCGTTCTCGCACTACTGTCGTGCGTGCTGATCGGAGCCTACTCGTTCAAGGCACCCTTCTGGGCGCTGTCGCTCGAGTTGCTGACGCCACGGGTCGCGGCCGTTGGTCTCGCGGGCATCAACGCAGTGGGGACTCTGGCGGGAGGTTTAATGGTCAACGTGTACGGCATCATCCTCGATAAGACCGGCAGCCCGAGCCTGGCCATGATGCCGACCGCGATCATGGGTCTGGTGGGCGGAATCGTCATCCTGACCGTTGCGCGCAGCGGCGGCGCGCGCGTCGCCGGCACGCGCGCATGATGCCGCACCGCCGGGGCCGGGCAAGCCCGCCCTGCAGACAAAGGACGTCCGGATTACACGCCGGTGCGCGTGGCACGGACAATCGCTTCACCACCACCCTGCTTTACACGACTCCTGTTTTCACCTCGATACGGTTCCGATTCATTCTGCAATCCTTAAATATAGAATATTCCGGAGGGCTGCATGGTTTCAACGATTCACGAACCCAACGAAGCATTCGTAAAGCTTGACGATTCAGAAGCCGCGTCGATTCGCGTCGCCCTGGAAGGGATCGAGTACGATCCTGGCGGCGGCGTCGAGTATCTATCGACGCTGAGAAAGGCTGTCTACTCGCGCTTTCCGGACAGGCTGATCCGGCTCCTGGAGGCGTTGAAGGAATCCAGCGGATCGCACGCGCCCTACCTTGTCGTAGACAATCTACCGATCGACGGCAACATCACGGGAAGTCCATCGTTTCATGAAACCGGCGCGACTTTCAAGGCGGGCGTGCTGAGCGAAAACCTCCTGTCCGCCATCGGCGCGGTAATCGCAGAACCCTATTCGATCTATCACGAAGGGCGCGAACTCATCAACAATCTGACGCCGCATTTGCACACCGCGCGCGATTACACAGGACTGGGATCGCTCGTCGAACTCGACTTTCATACCGAGAACGCCGCTCAGGCGCATATGCCGTACGGCGACACTTCGCCGATCGCGCTGATCCTGCTCGGCATCCGCCAGCAAGCCGGAGACGGGGAACCGGAAACGCATCTGTCGGATGCGCGCAAGGCGCTGGCGTTGCTCGACGACAGCGACATCCGGTACCTCAGAGAGAGGCATTTCATCATCCGCGTGCCCTATCGCTGGCGCGGAACCGCATCCGGCCCGCAGGACAACACCGAACTGTGTTCGATCGTATCCGGTCCCGCGGAGGCCCCTCGCGTCACGGTCGCGTTCTATCCCGACATGGTGCTTCCGGTGAACCAGAATGCCCGCACGGCGCTGGATCATTTCTATCAAGCCGTCAAATCCGTGTCCGTCGGCGTGAAGATTACCCCCGGCCGGCTGGTATACATCAACAATCGCTTCGCGCTGCATTCCCGCGACCGCTTCTCGCCAACGTTCGATGAAAACGGGCGTGCCAATCGCTGGGTGCAACGCATCTTTCTCGCGTCGAATCTCTGGAACTACCGGGTTTTCGATCGAACGCTGGCGCGCGTGTTCGATCCGAGCTGCCTCGGCAGGGACGACACGCGACCCGGCCAGCACACGAGCGTCGCGGCCTGATCGGCCGCGACGCGACGCCGGATTTGTGGCCCGATGTTCGCACACATCCGGCGCCGCCACCACGCGCGGTGCCGGTTGTGTCGCCCTCTCCTTCGTGATCTGGAAAATTCAGGAATACGGCGTGACAACTTCAAAAAACGCAACGGTCGCAAGCGTGGCGATCGTCGGTGGCGGCGCGGCATGTGTTTCCCTGCTGCATCAGATGATGCAGCTTTACGCCGACCGCCGGCCTGCCCCAATCGACATTTTGGTCTTCGAGAGAAAGTTTACCGTCGGGCCGGGCCTGGCCTATCAAGAAGACGGCCGAGAACTCGTCCTGAACCGCGTCGCGGACGCGATGTCGATCTCCCCGACCGACGCAACCCTGTTTTCCCGCTGGATGTTGTGGAAGGCCAGTTACTCGCGCGAGATTTGCGAGGCGACGGGCGAGGGTTTTCCCGATACCTATGTGGCGCGGCGGCTGTTTGGACGATTCCTGCACGATGCTTTCCTCGAAATCCAGCGCGTCGCAGCGGGTTGCGGGATATCCGTGCGGGTGATCCACGAAACAGTCACCGCGATTGATCGCCGTTCGGTCCCGTGCGTGCGGACGGCATCGGGCAGCTGGCCGGCCACGCACGTCGTTCTGGCGACCGGTCACACCAACCCCAAGGATTACTACGGGCTCGCGGGCCACGATCGCTATCTCCACTTCGCGTACCCGGTCAGCAAACATCTCGAGACGCTGCGGTCCGCCACGTCGATCTGCATCCTCGGCGCGAGCCTGACCGCGATCGACGTTGCAGTGAGCCTGCAGGCAGCCGGATATCATGGGCGTATCGACATGCTTTCCAGGCGCGGCCTGCTGCCGTACGTCAAGGGAAAAAGCTATCCGCCCCATACCCTTCGCCACCTGACCGGGCACGCACTGACGCAGATGACGGGCGCCGGGACCGCCAAGATCGGCTTGCGAACGATGTTCCGTCTGTTCCGGCGGGAACTGCGCGCTGTCGGTGTGGACTGGAAAGTCCTGTTCGGCGCGGAATACGGTCCGGCCGACGTGCATCTCGACGCACAAATCAGGAGCGCTGGCGAAATCAAGCCATGGTCGCCAGTATTCCGCGCGCTGAACGGCCTCGTGCACGATCTCTGGCATGCGCTCGACCAAGCATCGCAGCATCTCTTCCTGGCTCGCTTCGCCCGACGCTGGATGTCGATTCGCACACCGATCCCGCTTCAGAACGCCACCCGAGTGCAGGCGATGATGCGGACCGGCCAGCTTCGGATCCTGTCCGGGTCGGCAACCTTCGCCGCGACCCCGTGTGGCCGGATCGACATGACGCGGAACGACGGCGCAGTACAGCGCTACGACATGGTCGTCAACGCGACGGGAACGGCGACCTGCATCGACACACCAGACGACTCGGCGCTGATCTGGTCGCTTCTCCAGTCCGGAATCGCCGATCGGGATGCAAGAGGCGGGATCAAGGTCGACTTCGAAAGCGGCGCGCTCGTGTCCCGCACCGGATCGATCGATCCGAACATTCGTGCGCTCGGTCATGTGACGAGCGGTACCTATTTCTACGTCGATTCACTGGACATGATCTCGCGCCAGGCCGAACGCATCGCAAGGGCCCTGGCAATGCAATTCGACACGCGCCCGCAGCCCGTCGCCGCCCGTGATATCGCGGGATCCCCGGTTCTCAGTCTGACCATCTAATCGCCGAGCATGAAACTGCACAACTACTTCAACAGTTCGACTTCCTACCGCGTACGCATCGCGATGCGCCTGAAGAACATCGACTATCACTACGTGCCCGTCAATCTGCGGGCGAACGAGAACGGCGCGCCCGAGTATCTGGCGCTGAATCCTGCCGGCGGCGTCCCGTTGCTTGTGCAGGAGGACTTCACGCTACACCAGTCGATCGCGATCATCGACTGGCTCGACCATGTCGCACCGGAACCGCGATTGCTGCCGCAAGAGCCGGTGACGCGGGCGAGAATCCTGGAATTGTCGTATGCAATCGCGTGTGACATCCATCCGGTCAACAACATGCGGGTACTCAAGTACCTCGGCCAGACCTTCGACGCGACCGACGCGCAGAAAGCGCAGTGGTATCGGCATTGGGTGCACGAGGGATTCATCGCTGTCGAGAGCCTGCTGAGCAAGTATCGCCGCGGCGCACTCTGTTTCGGCGACGAACCGACACTGGCCGAATGCTGCCTCGTTCCGCAGATTACCAATGCGCTTCGCATGGGATGCGACTTCTCCAGCTTCCCGATCTCGATAGAGATTTTCGACACATGCATGACGATCCCGGCCTTTCTGGATTCGGCACCCGCTGCCCAGCCCGATTTCCAGCCTTGACGCGACGCCTCGCTGCGTGCACGGCGCGGGTAGGTCCGCCAACACGAACGAATGCATAAAGGAAGGCCCCGACAATGAATACGGTTACCCAGCAGCCCTCCGCAGGCAACGCGAACGGAATGGGCCTCACGCTCGCTGCGACGAGCTTCGGGTTCGTCGTCGTGCAGCTCGACGTGACGATCGTGAACGTCGCGATGCCGACCATCGGTGCCGGATTCGGCGCCGGTGTCCAGGGGCTCCAGTGGATTGTGGATGCCTACACCCTGGCATTTGCGGCGTTGCTGCTGCCCGCCGGCGCGATCGGGGACCGGTTCGGCAGCCGCCGCGTGTTCAGCGTCGGGCTCGTCCTGTTCGCGCTTGCGTCGCTCGCGTGCGCGGCCGCGCCGTCGATCGCGACCCTCGTGCTGGCGCGAGCCACGCAGGGAATCGGCGCCGCGCTGATCCTGCCCGCGTCGCTCTCGCTCCTCTCCCATGCCTGCGCCGGCGATTCGGAGGCACGTGCACATGCCGTCGGCTGGTGGACCGCCATCGGCGGCGTCGTGAGTGCGCTCGGTCCGGTCGTCGGCGGCATCCTGACGAGCAGCCTGGGGTGGCGGTGGATCTTCTTCGTTAACCTGCCCATTTGCGCAATCGGCCTGCTGACCACGCGTCGCCATGTCGCGGAAACGGTTCGCCTGCCCGCGCAACGGCTGGACATCGGCGGTCAGTTGCTGGCGATCGTCGCGCTGGTCTTCTTGACGCACGCCGTGATCGAGGCCGGCGTGCACGGGTGGTTGTCGGCGGCCGTGTTGTCCGGTTTCGCCGTCGCGGCAGTGGCGACCGCCGCCTTCATCGTCAACGAAACGCGGGTCGCCGCGCCGATGATTCCGCTGCGCCTCTTCCGAAGCCGTGTGCTCTCAGTGTCGGTCCTCATCGGGATCATCACGAACCTGACGTTCTACGCGCTGATCTTCGTACTCAGCATCTATTTCCAGCGCGCCAGAGGCTATACGCCGACCGAGACGGGGCTGGCCCTGCTCCCTTTCACCGCCATCATGCTGGCGAACCTGACCAGCGCCCATCTCGCCAAACGTTTCTCGCGACGCACCCCGATCATCCTCGGCAACGTCATGTCGGCCGTCAGCTTCGCGTTGCTGCACGGCATCGACGACGGCACGCCCTACCTGTGCGTCTTGCCTGCGTTGCTCCTCCTCGCGCTAGGCACGGGCATGAGTACGCCGGCGCTTACCTCGTCGATCCTCGCAAGCGTCGAACCGACGCGCGCCGCCACCGCGTCGGCGATCTTCAGCGCATCGCGCCAGATCGGCAGCGCGCTCGGCGTCGCGCTGGTCGGGTCGCTGCTGGCGGGCGAGCCGACGCAGATCGCTGCTGGCGCGGCCGTCTCGTTCGACCTGTCCGCCGGTCTGCGTCTTGCCAGCGCGCTGCTGGCCGCGGTCTGTCTTTGACTTCCCTTGCCCAGAGGAACGCTTCATGTCACGTCTGATCGTAATCGGTACCCGCAAGACGGGCAGTAGCTTGGCCCTGGTCCGTGCGGCACTCGACCGGAACCTGGACGTCACGGTGATCGGTAGCCCGGACGACGCTCTGCAGGGCGTCTTCCCCGCGCAGGTCGACATCGCATGCATGGCGCGGGATGCCGACGTCATCACCGCCTGGATTCGCGAACACCATCCCGATCCGGACCGCTCTCTACGCGTCACCACCGCCAACGATTCCTATGCGGCCGTCGCTGCCACGGTCGCGGACGCGCTGGGGCTCCCGGGCCCTGATGCACCGTGCGTAGTGCGGGCCGCGTCGAAAGCACAACAAAAGGAATTGTTGGCAGACTGCGGCATACCGAGCGCCGAATGCCTCGTTGTCAAGCTGTCCGACCTGCCGGTATGCCATCGCCAGCTGGACTATCTGCGCTTCCCGGTCGTGATCAAGCCGGTCGGCGGCACGGCCGGTTACGGCGTGAGGCGCTACGACAGCCGGCATGATGCGCTGGACTATCTGGCGTCGCTGTCTTGCCAGGCCCGGACCGAAACCCGCGCCGACGCCGGCGACGCGGTCCTCATCGAGACCTACCTCGCCGGAAGCGAATACTGCGTCGAATATTTCGATGGTCGATACGTCGGCGCGCTGCGCAAGCTGAAACGGTATGGCGAAGGCTTCCTGGAGCGCGGCTATACGTCCGAACTCGACCTCGACGAACCGTCGCTGCGACGTCTGATCGACTGCGGCACGGAGACCGTCGTGCGCGCCGGCCTGACATGGGGGCCGGTGCACCTCGACTGCATTGTCAGCGACGGGCAGCCGCATATCGTCGAGATCAATCCGCGCATCGCAGGAAGCTTCATTTGCGACATCGTGCGAGATGCATACGGCTTCGACGCGATCGCCAGGCTGCTCGACAAGCTGGAAGGCAAACGCGTCGTCGTGCCCGAGCTTTGCGCGCCGGGCGCGTTCGCCCGCGTCGACTTCCTGCTCGACAGCGATCCCGTGCCGTGGGATTACACGCAACCCGGCGAACTCAAGAATGGCGACCTCCACGTCAGCTACGGTCCGCAGCGGCTGCCGAGTCGTCGACGTCGCGCCTATCTATACCTGCGCAGTCCCTTTCAACCTGAAGCAGAGAGAGTCTCCCATGCAAAAACCATTGATTGACACGGTTGCCATCGTCGACGGCGCATCGACCAGCATGTACCTCGCGCCCGCGTTCCGTTCGTACGGGGTGAAGTGCGTCCACATCCTCAGCAGCAAATCGCTTCCCGACCGGCTGAAGGCGCAGATCAATCCGGGCGACTACATCCGCAACATCGTGCATCGCGGCGATGTTCGCGAAACCGCCGACGAGTTGCGCGATCTCGACATCAGCGTCGTGCTACCGGGCGGCGGCAGCGGAGTCGAGCTGGCGTCCTGGCTCGCCGAAGCGCTAGGCGTTCCGCTGCGAAATCCCGTCGAGCTGGCCGGTGCACGACGCGACAAATTCGAGCAGATCGAGGCGCTGAAGCGGGCAGGCGTGCACACGCCACAACAGTTTCAGGCGCGCTCGGCGCAAGAGATCGTCGACTGGGCTCGAACCTTCGGCCGTTTGCCGGTCGTCGTCAAGCCGACGCGCGGCGCTGGCGTCAGCGGCGTGAAAATCTGCCGGACGCTCGCGCAGGTCGATGAAGCCGCCCGCAGCATCCAGGCAAGCACGTCGTACTACGGTGAACTCCAGAAGGACATCCTGATACAGTCATACAGCGACGGGCAGGAATACATCGTCGACGCGGTCTCCTTCGACGGTCGGCACAAGGTGATTAGCGTGTGGGAGGTCGAGCGCGAGCGCGGTCATTCGCCGCGACTGGAAAAAATGCTCGTGGTCGACCACACCGAGCCACGCTTCCGCGAGTTGATCGCGTACGCGTTCAAGGTGCTCGATGCCGTCGGTCTGCACTACGGCCCATCACACATGGAATTGATCGTCACCGCCGACGGGCCGGTCATCGTCGAGCTGAATTCACGTCTGCACGGCAGCCTGGACCCACGGCTCACAACCGCCGTGACCGGGCGGAATCACGTCTCGGCAACGGTCGAGGCGTTCTTGAACCCGGTACTGTTCGAGCAGACACTCGACGAGCCGCCCCGCTTCAGCGGCTTTTGCGGCCACGTTCTGCTCGTGTCTCCGCGCGCCGGGATCATGAGCGCCGACTTTCCGTGGACGTCGATCGAACGGCTGCCGTCGTGTGTCGGTGTGAAGCGGTGGGCCAAGGCGGGCGACACGCTCAGCGTCACGACGGACCTCCAGACCGCGCTCGGCACCGTGGCCCTGTTCGATACGCAGTTCGATCAGTTGGTCGCCGACTGGAAAGCGATCCGTGAAATCGAAGGCCGCCATTTCGCGGAGACGAATGCAATCGGCATCTAACGGGGCGGCTGCCCGTGCGCTGGCGGCTCGCCAGTGCACGCAGCGCCAGCACGCAGCCCGTTGAAGTCGCCTCGTCGTGAAACAGGTGACGGGTGTCGGGACGGCCACGTGCCGGATGTTCAAAACGTATCGGTCGATTGCCGAAGGTGATGAAGCAGAAAATCGTGGAACGCTTGCGCGGCCGGTGACAGCGATCGCCCGCAGTGAGTGAATATGTAGAACGCACGGCTAATGAC
>Ga0209759_1001312_pt1 | contig 14655 bp, 10 predicted proteins | sample AraplaCL_Col_mMS_FD_184261 | JGI IMG/M metagenome (GOLD analysis project Ga0209759, IMG submission 184261) | Arabidopsis root microbial communities from the University of North Carolina, USA - plate scrape CL_Col_mMS (SPAdes) (version 2) | ecosystem: Host-associated > Plants > Roots >...
GGCCGGGAAGCAGGACCGAGCCGAGCACGGCGCCAAGCGCCGCGCCTGCTGCGCCGGCCGCGCCCGCAGCGGCCGCTTTCTTCCAGCGGCCTTTGGTTTCCTCATATTCCTCGCTGACATCGTCGAAGCCACCATATTGCCCGTCGCTCATCGCGAGCAGTGCTGCGTTGATCTCGCCCGCATACTCCTCGAGCTCGCGCGTCAGGTGTTCGTCGATGGCGTTCCGGCTCAGTGCCGAGAGTTCCCGGTACACCGCTTGCGCGTCGCGACGCTGCTTGTGGCGCTCGAGCAGGCCGGGCAGTTCGCCGAGGACCTCGTCCACGACGCGTGCCGCGATGTGCGGGCCATTTTTGTCGAGCGCCTGGACTGCGTCATGCGCCGTGTTCTTCACCGTGTCGAGATACGGGCGAATCTCCTTCTGCAGCGAGCCGGCCACGTTTCTTTCGAGGTGATTGATCGTCAGCTCGACGGCCTTGCGCTCCTTGTACTTCGCGGCTTTCTTCAAGGTTGCACGCAGTTCCTCGTAGAGGCGCTGAAAGCCCGCTTCGTCGAGCATTGCATCCGGATCGCCGCTCGAGCGAACGACATGGGCCGAGACCGACACCGGCCTGCGAACCAGTTCGACGTCCATCTCCGACTGATGGAGCTTCGTCCGCGCGCGTTCGAGCACGTCGCTTTCCTGCAACGCACGGTTTTGCGCCGACTTGTTCCGCAAAACCTTGACGATTGCGCCGTCAACCTCGTCTTCGTCCGTGACGTCGCTTTTGGTGATAACCGGAACAAGCGGCTTGCGGCTCTTCAACTCCGCACTCAGCGCGTCGAGCTCCTGCACCTGGCCGGGCGACGTGGAACTGGTGAGCCACAGTACCGCGTCGGCGCTGTCCGTGAACCGCTTCGTCAGGTCGCCGTTTTCCTTCGTGACCGAATGCAATCCCGGCGTGTCGAGCAAGATCAGCTTTTCCCCAAGCTTGACGCCCTGAATTCGGGCGGTGGCTTCCGTTGCTGCTTCGACGAACGGCCCCGGAGCGTCGACAATCGCGTCGGCTTCGAGGTAGAAATATTGGACCCGTTCTCCGTGGTGCCTGAAGCGTTCGCCAAGGAAATTGCAGAACGAGCTCTTCCCGGCATTGACTTTGCCGAACACCAGCAGGACGGCCTTGTCACCGAAGGCTTCGCTCAGACGCCTCATCGGCGCGCTGCTGTCACGATCGCGTGCCCATCCTGCAACGCACTCCGCGATCCGCGTGCGCAGTTCCTCGACCTGTCCCGTCAGTGCACTGCCCTGCTTGAGTCCGCGCGCCTCGGCAGGCCCCATCTCCAGCCGGCGCGCCAGCCTTGACGACCACCCGTCGAGTTTGGCGAGATCGTCCTTCATCGCACGGGCGACGTGCTCGAACTTTTCCAGTTCACGGACAAAGCATGCTTCCTGGGTTTGCGGTTTGGCGATTTCTTTCACTTCAAGGCCCCGTTGGTTATTCGTTGTTCTCATGCGGCACGCTCACGCCTGGACGGATCCCGCATCGCCAGTTTCCAGCGCGGCAGCCAGCGCCGCTTCGCTCTTCGACGAGAGCGAGCGCAACGTCCGCGCGACGTCTTCCAGGCGATCGATTTCCGTCTTGACGACGTCGATCGAGTCGCGATTCGCACACATCTTCGCCGTGTCCTCGAAGCGACGTTCGAACGCCGCATAGACGCCGGCATTCGGACTGGCCGAGCACGCGCGAACCAGCGCATCGATTTGCGCATCGGGAATCGTCATCTGGTGTTTCTGGAAAAAGCTCTTGAATGCAATAGCCGACTCCTTTTCGGCGGCGAGTCGCAGCGCGTCGCGCGCCGACGTGGATACGACGCGGTTCGACGACGAGGAGTCGGAAGGCGAAGGAATGGCGTCCGCGATCTTGTTGATGCCGTCGGCGACGGATTCCAGCGCCGATTCGAGCAAATCCGTCAATGTCGAGAAGAAGGTCATGGTCATACCTCGCTGAATTTCTTGTGAACGTCGGCTTCAAGTCGCCAGAATTCGCGCTTGAATTCCGCAATCATCTGGTTTCGATCCAGCTTCAGCATGGCCAGCCGGTCACGAAGCGCGGCATCTGCAATCGCGAGATGACCTCGCAGCACGTTGCAGCACGTCAGCAACTCGCTGGCGCGCGCCGCATGGACGTGGGCGGCGACCTGCGTGATCCGGCGCTTCAGCGCGCGCATGCCGCTCTTTTCGATCATCAGTTGCTTGCCGTCCTCGCGCCCGCGCTTGTAGCGCGTTGCCGAGACGGGGAAGACCTCCAGCGAGCCGACCTGGTCGCGCACGATACGTTCCACGTTGGCGAGCGTGGCTTCGTCCACCTGGTCGATCTGGGTCAGCACGACCAGCGCCGCGCGCCTCGAATGCGTGGCGTCGGCGGCAAGGTCGGTGACCAGCGCCTGTTCGCTGCCGTCGAGTTCGCCCTCCCGAACCGAGTGGACGAACAGGCGAATGTCGGCCACTTCCCAGGTACCGCGCAGCGCGAGGCGATCGTCTTCGGACATGACGTCGGCATCGAGGCCCGGCGCGTCGAGCCAGCGCACGCCGTCTTGCTCGAGCGCGTCCAGTTGCGTGGTCTGTCGCGCATCGGATACGGCGAACACGCTTTCGCCGATCAGCTCGTTCAGCAAGGAGCTCTTGCCGTGGTTGAACTTCCCCAGCACGGTGACGACCGGCGGCCTGTCGGAATCCGCCAGTTGCTCGAGACGCGAGATTTCCGCATCGCGTCCGGGAAAGTAGGCTCGAATTGCTGTCAAATTCATGAAATCAACCGTTTGAATGACGACACAAGGAGCGCGCGATGCAGCCGCGCGCGGCAATGCATCCGGTCAGGACCGGCTGCCGCTCGGAAATGGCCATGCGTCGGCAGGGTTGAGGGCTGTCTTGACGGCTGCCTCCGGCTGCTGCGATGCGGATGCGTCAGGCGTCGCTGCCGGCGCGCCCCTGACCACGCGTTTCGGCTTGGTCGATTTGCCGCCGGGTGTGCGCGATGGGCCGGGAGACTTCCTGGGTGCCTTTTTGGGCGTGGAAGCGTTTGCAGACGACGCATCGGGGCCGGGGGAAACGTTTGCGGCGTCCGCCTTGCCGCGATAACCGAATACCTGCTCCGGCGTAAAGCGATATTTCGTGATGCTCGCCCTTACTTCGTCGAGTACTTGCTGAACGTCTTCAAGGTTCGCCTTCCGGAAAATCACCGTGGAGGACTCACATTGACTCGTCACCTTCCGCGAGGACATTTTTCATGCTCTCCATGTGCGGGAACCGTGCACCCGAAGATGCAACGGGTTCTCCCGGTACAACACCATAGCCACACGATTTCACGAACGAATCTCATTCATGCCGGATCGTCCGGAATCTGGGAACAAGACAACGTTTTGTTAACGGAATGCAATGTGCATTTCTTTATAGAGCTCAGTCAATTTTCTCGATCGTGTCGCTGCTGGAAGGGCGAATCGGATATTCACGCCGGCGAACTGGCCCGGGGAGGAAGTGTGCCGTGCAATTCGGACAATTGGTGTCCCGATGGCAGATTCGATTCCGCGGCGGCATGAACATCGATGTGCATGCATCGATCATGACTCCGGTGCCGGCGATGCATAACCTCATTCGACATCGAGACACCGTATGTCCGAACGGGCGCCGACAATACCAACTCGACAACAACCGGACAATCTTCTCGATGCCATTCTCATCGGACATGCGGTGCTCGACGTTCCAGGCCGGGAACCGCCTCCCCAAAGACGATTCGGATCACAAAGTAAATCTGTCTATCACTGCACGGCGAGCCCACCCGATGGCTGACGACCTCACTTTCAATCACGGGGCAATCAACCCCGCCGCCATTAAAATTCCACTGAACGAGCGGCCCATGTGCGAGAAAATGCAGCATGTGGCCAACTGGATCGCGCGCAACTTCGACAAACCCGTCAAGGTGCGACAGGCCGCCGATCTCGTCGCGATGAGCGAGCGCACCCTGCTGCGCCACTTTACGAGCCAAATCGGCATGACGCCCAGCGCCTATTTGATGCGTGTCAGGCTGGCACGCGCGTGCGCGATGCTCGAATTCACCGCACTCCCGGCAGACTCGATCGCTCGACGTTGCGGCCTTGGGAGCGGCGAGCATCTCGCGCGCCTGTTTCGCCAGCACTTCGACGAGACCCCGATCGAATATCGGCGCGCACATGCGCACGCGGGCATGCGTGCAGAGGAGTGCGACGGCGCAAGCGACGCGCCCGAACTTTTTTCGCGCGTTGACGCTGCCGACCGCTGATGCGAACGAAGTCCTCGCGCCGGACGCGATTTCAGAGGCGCGAGATTGCAGCTAACATACAAGCCGGCCGAGTACCGGCGAAGCAAAACAGGAAATGACCGGCAATCGGTCTGGAAATCGATTCGGTGCATACCGGAATCTACACGAGCAACGGGCGGCCCGGCGCCCGACTCAATCGCGGCAACCTTTGGTGCAGCGCGCTCCAGGGCTCGTTGTCGATGCCGTAGGGCACATGTCCCGTCGTTACATGTCGCGACGCGGGCTTGCAATTGCGAACGTGGTCGTCGAACCCGTGCGCGGACAGGAACAGGCTGGCGCCCATCGGGCCCAGCTAACGATGCGGTGCCGCACCGCTCGTGAATTTCGCACGCTCGATCGCGAGCCCGTTACGCCGTGCCGACGTGTACACCCGAAATCGTTGCGCGACAGAATCGCGACCTCGACGTCATCCGCGCCGTTCGTGTTGAATGCAAGCAGCTTGCGCACGAACGAAAACGCGGCCCGGGCCCGGCCGTCACGCCCAGTCGCGCCGCCTGAATCGCGCAATACGCGGCCGGGTCGTCCTCCCGGAACACTCTGTTTTCTTCCTCGAAATCGAAGAGCGCCCGTGCGGACACATCAACCGCCACCTTACCAATTGCATTCATCGAACCTCCTGTCGGCTGACAACGCATCTTGCGTTGCATTTGGGACCTTTACCGTCCCAATCCATCTCGTCGATTTCGCCGTCTCACTGATTGAAAAGGGGACACTGAATGACCCTGTTGACCATACAATCGTTAAAAATGGCCCAAAGGCCAAAACAACAACGACGACCACATTCAACGGGAACAGGCATGACCACCTCGAATCTTGACGAAGCAATACTTCGCATCCTTCCAACAGAACGGGACTCGGAACCATGGCTTGCGACACCCGAGGTACATCGGCGCCTGGAGGACCGCGGGCACCGGGTCGGTTACATCAGGAAGGTTCGGCGACATCTCGCGACACTGGAAAAGGACAATCTGGTCGTCTCGATCGAGAACGGCCGTGAGTTGCTCTGGCAACGCAAGCCGTGGCTCGGGGGAACGCGTGAAGCAGTCAGCCTGATGAGCGCCTCCGAAGCCGTGGCGTTTCACATCCTTCAGCGCTTTGCCGGAGACAAGCTGCCCAACGCGGTGACAAAAGACATTGAGCCGCTCTTCAAGGCGGCGGAAATCCGCCTGTCACGAGAAAAGGATGACAGCCGGCGCTATCGCGCATGGGCGGACAAGGTTGATTCGGTCGATGGGACCTTTGCGCTCAGACGCCCCCCGCTCAACTCGGAGATTTTCCAGACCGTCGTCACGGCAACGTTCTTCGAACGGGAATTGCTTGTGCAGTACCGTCCCGCCTACAAAGCCGACCAGCCGGACGAGACTAAACCGAGCCCCTTGTGGCCACTGGCGCTCGTCGAGTCGGGCGGCGTCATGTACATGGTCGCGCAAAATCCCGCCCATGCTCCGCGGCGCGAGGCCGGCAAGACGAAGTGGCTGCGCACGCTTTACCGCCTGGATCGCATCAGCTCCGCTGTCGAATCGGGTGAGACCTTCGACTATCCCGGCGACTTCAGGCTACGCGCCTATATCGACGCGGAACAGGTTTTCGACTTCCTGCCGGAGCCCCCGGCACTGCTGGAGCTCGCGTTCGAAGGGAGTGCGGGAAATCACTTGAAGGACACGCCGATAGCCAAGGACCAGAAGGATGAAACGATGCCGGATGGTCGATTAAAAATAACAGGCACGGTCGTTCCGAGTCTCAAGTTGAGATGGTGGTTGCGCTCGTTGGGTTCCGCCGTGGAAGTGCTCGCGCCGCAGGCGCTGCGTGACGAATTCGCGCGCGATTACGTGCAACTGGCTAAGCGCTACGGGCCGATGAACGGCTAACGGCTGCAGACAGCCATTCTCGGTCATACCGGCTCAGATCCGGATACCGCGGGCAGGTTGACGGGCCGGCATTCAGGACGCTGCGCGCTCACGTCAACACACGCCCTAGCGTTGAACGCCGGAAATGAATCCGCGCAACGGCATTCTGCTTGGATGGCTGCCTGTTCTCAATAAAAAACGACCTCTGGATGTGAAAGATCCCATATGAAGTTCACGGAATATGTCGTGCTGGATCGCGCGGCGCAGGCCATCGATCCACTAGGATTTCGTCGGCCCGCTGGTGCGTTGCAGGACTTGCTGTTTCCGCAGTTCACGGTACTGACGCTGCGTCCGGCGTACCTTGGCGCGCTGTGTTGCTTTCTCAAGATCCTCGACGAAGGGGAGCATGGCGACACGACCGGTTTCGCGCGACGGTTCCGCGTACTGGAAATCTTCTGGGGCATCGCGAACGCGAAGGCGGGCGCCCCGGTGATCAACATCACCAAATACCGGGAGCTCTGCGAAGGCGATATTCAGCTCTCGGCGATTCCGAAGAGACACGCCATCTATCAGCGATTGTCGTACGGCACGCTCGGCCATTACACCAGCGCGGCAATCCGATGGGGGCTCGTCGACAAGCACGGCAAGCGCCTGGAACCACATGGCGTCGCGCTGGCGGACGGCTTCTCGTCCAGACGCTCCAGCGTGCCGCTGCGCGACGCACTCACACGCTGGGCTCGCGCCGAATCGTTCTCGCCGGAGGAAATGGAGGCATTCGGCCGGAACTTTGGCATCACCGCGCCCGCGTCATCGCGCGAACGGCAAACGTGGAAGCAAGTCATCCGTGAATGGTGCGCCAAGAATCCGCGAACGGCGCCGCTCTGGGATGCACCCATCCAGATCGGCGACATTTCGGCCAAAGATGCCGGGCACGCGGATTACGTCGCCTTCTTCCAGTTGCTTCGCGACACGTACCCCGGCTTGAAGAACGAGATCGATGCGCTCTGGAACTTCGAACGCCTTTCGGCGGCCTCGCTATTCATATTTGAATTGCGCGTCGCAGCCATGGAATTCGGCGGCGGCTTCGAGAACGCTACACCGCCCGATCCTCACGCTCTGGCCGCGAATATTATCGCGTTGGCCAGCGCATACATGACGGCACCCGTGTTTCAGGATGCGCGAGCGCTTTTCCGGACCCTGGCCGATTGCCGCTCCGACTATCACGCGTTGACGCGATGCATCGTCGAGCATCACATCGAGCACCAACGCGCCAAAGGCACTTCGCCGATCATCGATCATGATGAGCTGATCGTGACTGGACGTGTCGACGCCGAGACGATGCGTCAGACCCTCTCCGATACGCAGAACGCACACGACATGAAAGATTGCCTCGACAGGATCCAGTTCCGGTATCGCCGCCAATGGCACTTCGACAAATGCCGCCACTGGTACGACTGGGCCGAAGATCAGACGGAGGCGCAGCAATGACAACCCGGATTGCCTCGCTGCGAGATCACTTCGGTGAAATCTTCGAGCGTTCGGATCGCGATCCGATCCAGCATATTGTCGTCGTCACCTACGAATTTGACGACCAGCAGGTGCTCAACCTGAGCGCGCTCCAGCCACTCGGCAAGCCGTTCGAGCCGCGCATGACGCATCTGGCGCGGATAGCGCAGACAGTGCCGGTCATGATCTATGACGCGCGCAAGACCGGTGCCGATTTGAGGCTGCCGCACTTCATGGAGTTGTTGCCCGTCCGCATGCGGTCATACACCTGCCATCATCCCAAGGCCTACTTGGTCATCACCGCTTCAAGCATCCATTTGGTGATTGGCTCGATGAACCTCACGCGGTCGGGTCTGTTTGCCAATCGCGAGGTATTCGACACATTCCGCTGGACCGACAAGGAGGCGGACGATCGAGCGGTGCTGACCGAATTTGCAAGAATCCTGCGAAGCGGCTACGCGCCGTTCGACTCCGCACCGCTCGCCGCAGCACTCACGGAGATCGAGCGGCGCCTCGAGCGCTGGCGCGATCTTCCGGACACAGACCAAGCCGTGCTGATTCACCAGGGTTATGACGAACGGTACGGGCTCGCAGCCCTCGCTGAACAGTGGACGGCGACCTACGGAAATTACGCGTCGCCCGAACGGATCATTGTCGTATCGCCCTTCTTCGACCGCACGCCGGAAAGTCGGGTACTGGTCGACGATATGCACGAGACTTTCCCGCAACTGACGCAGCTTGACGTCATCACGGACGAAGCCGTTTCAGCGTATCTCTGTCAGCGTCACTTCCGTGGCTTCGCGTCTACGCGGCTTTTTCTGATCCCAAAGCGTATTTCCGATCAGGAACGTACGCGCATCGAACAAGCGAACCAGCCGATCGACACGACCGACCATGCAATCGAACGCAAGCTTCACGCCAAGATCGTGATCCTTGCCCGCGGCGACGACGCGCTCGTTTACCTCGGCAGCGGCAATTTCACGCGCAAGGCCTGGCAGGGCGGCAATCGCGAGCTCGGCGTTGCTCGCCCCAGGCGCGGAAACGTCGACTCACTGCTGAAAAGCCTGTGCCGTAATCTGTCGGTCGACGAATCCGACCGCTTCCACGCGTTACCGACCACTCAGCCGGCAGCCATTGCGCCGTCCGACGACGATTACATATCGCTGCCCCACTATCCCGACTTCGTGCAAGGTATCGAATTGCGCACCTCGGAGAAGCCCGATCACATGGTGTTCGTCGTGAAGGCGCTGGCAAACCAGGTCGATCAACTCTCCCTCTACGACGTCACGTGGGGCGCTGTTGATTTACGTTTCCACGACGGTCTATCACAGCCTCTCGACAGGGGGCTGCTGGCCCGTTGCCTGCTGGGCGGACGAAACCTGCGATTCAGCCTGCGTGATAATCCGTCGCTGCACCACTATCTGCCATTCCGGCACTCGACGGAATTATTCGCGCATCGCGAGCATTACGTCTTTCCGACGGCCGAGGACTGGATGTACCACCACCTCTACCCGGACCAGCCGCTCGATCGCGACCCCGACGAGTACATACCTGGCGACTCACCGGCTGTCGAGGACGATCCGGCGGTCCTTGCCGCGGCAACCCGCGACCAAAACCCGGTCATTCGCATGCAGGGCTACCTGAATTTGTTCTCGCGTATCGAAAAGGAATTCGGCAAGCGTGCGAAGTCCTGCACCGAAACGACCGGCTCAGAGCTTGCCGAACGATGGGAGCGGGAGATTGCATCGCCGCTTGTTACCTTTGCCGAGGTAATCGCGCATGAAAGCATGGCGGCGCCCACGTCCACCGATACCGCTTTCAAGCTCGGCGAACTTGCACTGCTCGCCTCCAGGCTTGCATCGATCCACGGCGCGGGGAAGCCGCTTCTCGATCGCCTTCGCTCGATGCTGCCTGCCGACGATTCCGACCGCGTCGTTGGTGAATACCTTCGGTTCTGCCATTCGCAAATCCAGCCATGACATCGATAGACTTCGACAAGATCGTCCGCACGACAGCCCCTCGGCGCGAGTATCAGGCGGACTGGACGCGGCAACGCGAAACGGCCAAGGCCTTCCTGTCACGCTTTGAAGACGGCTTCGATACCCAGCTCCTTGCCGATGAGGTCGGCATGGGCAAGACGTATGTGGCGATGGCGCTGCTTGGAGCGATGCTGAGAGGAAAACCCAGGAGCCAACGCCGCGCTCTCCTGATCACGCCACCCAGTGCCGTCCTGCGCTCGAAGTGGGAGCAGGAGCTACGCAGTTTTGGCGACACGTATCTCGGCACCGAAGGCAAGAAGGTGGCACCGCTGCGGCCGTTGATCGTCAGGGACTATTGGCAGTTGGTGGCCAATCTGCACGACTACGACAACGATCCTGTGGGTCGAGTCTCGGACCGACGCCAAGGAAGCGTTCTAAATTCGTTCTGGATCTGGTGCAGGACCAATCAGCTATTGCGCCATCCCAATACGAACTTTCGCGCCAACGACGGCTACGACCGAAACTCGGAGGCCGCATTGAGCTTTACTTCAGAAATATCGATCTCCGGTTGGTGGGCCTTTCTGGATGCGCTCAGGGCGGCTCAAGAGCCGTTGGTTCGCGAGATGGCATCCCGGCTTCAGACGTATGAATACGGCGACGCACTCGCATGGCTTAACGGCGTTTTCAGGGAGTTCACTGCGCAACAGAGCCGCTATGTTCCGGAAGTCCTCATTCTCGGGATGTCAGGGCTGCGGCGACCCAAGCTCAATCAGTGGGAAACGCAACGATTCTGTACTTTCTTGCTCGGCGTCCTCCTCGCAGGCGCGTGGAAACAGACGCGAGACCCCATCATCAAGGCGCTGGACGACGAGAACGTGATCGTGTCCGGGATGACCAGCGAGAAGCTCAAGCAGCTCGAGCGCGCCGATTTGTACAGAACACGCCACTGCGTGAAGCGTGTCATGGACAAGAGCGAGAGGTTGTCGAGCGAATGGGACAGACTGCGCGTCAACCCGGACGCACACGCCATTCGCACGTTTTTCAGGGAGCTCATGGATGCGGTCATATTGGAGAAGATCGCCGAATCCGGCATCGAGCTTGCCGTTGTAGACGAAGCGCACATCTGGAAGGACGGCAACAACGGGGGGGACATCTTCAAGACGGTCTTCGCTCCGTCCATTCGTCACAAGCTGCTGATGTCGGCCACGCCATTCCAGCTTGCCGAAAGCGAGATGCGCCGCGTTTTCGATCGCGCGGCCATGCCGGGCAGCCGAACCCAGGCGGTCCTGTCAGAAATTTACGCGCCACAAGGTGTCGTCACGCAATGCCTGGCGGCCAATGACCGCTTTCGCAAGCAATGGGACCGTCTGGCAGACGATCTCGATGCAGTATCGGTACTGCACGAGACGACCACCGGCGCTTCCGCGGCCGTCATGAGCGAGCGCATCAAGGTGCTCGCCGAAGACCGGCTGGCCAATCCCAATGTGCGCGCTATGTGCGATGAAGCATTGAAGTACCGCGACGCGGTCCACAAGTTGACCGATGCTCAACGCTCGATCGTGATCCGCCACACGAAGTCCCGAGCCCATCGCGCCTTCCACGCAGGTCAAGACTTTACGAAGATCGATCTGCAACCGCAGCGAACAGCACTGTATGAAACCCGCGGCATGGCCGAAAATGCCGACGCGTTTATCCATTACCTCGCCATGCGGCTCGATCAGCAGCTTCGCATCCGCGGCAAATCCCTGGACACAGCCAACGCACATTTGATGGGCGGACTGACATCGAGCAAAGCCGCCTTCAAAAGCAGTGCGACGGCGCTCAAGGATATCCCGGTGCACGTGGATGCCGTCACGCAAGGCTATATCACGATGTTCGACAACGCGCTTCAGCATCATGAGCACCCGAAGGTTCGCGCCACGGTAGACAAAGCGCTCGCGAATTACCGGAATGGACGCAAGACGCTGATATTCTGCGAACGCGTGGACACGCTCAAAGAGATCGAAGACCTGCTGCGTGACGGCATGGAGAAGGCATCATCCAGCGGGGCGTCCGGATTTGTCGAGCGGCGCAAAACGATGCTCGAACATTCCGAACTCGTCGACATGCGGCTGATGCGCATGTTGTGGCTATGCCGCGGCGCATCCGATACGGACGAATTTTCAGCCAGGGTTGCAGGCATTCAACCGGCAGCGATCGAGTTTGCGGCAAGTACGCTGGCGTGCATCGGGGCCAACGTTACGCCACGTCGTGTGCATCGTCTGATGGATATCTGGGCCGTCTCAGAGGCAAGGGGCCGCTTTGCACCTCCGAAGGCGACTCATACGCTTCTCGCTGCGCTACGCGGTGCCTTTCATTACCCGCATCAATATGACCATGGGCTGGTGCGGTCAATTCTTGGCGCCGAGATCGGAAAACCGGCCGACGTCGCGGCTGTCCGCAAGGAAGTACTCTCACATGCCGAAACCTGGTTTGCCGATACGATCAATATCTGGGAGGGAACAGATAGCGCAGCGTTCTGCGGTCTGATATGGCGCCTGCTCGAAAACGAGGCGGATATGCTGCTGCAGAATGACAGCAAGCCAGTGGATGTCGCAAGATCGTTCTACGACACCTACGTAGCACTGCAGCGAGGGCTGAGGAAGGTCATCCTGCGCCCGGACCTGTTCCGCGAATACGTCAAGGACGTGGTGCTGTCCGATCGCGTCGCCATCGCCCCGGAGCAACTCGCGAACGCGGTATACCGCGGCATTCGTGCGCCGCGCGGCGAGGGTGAATCGCCGTGGAGCCGAATGCACCGATTTGTGAGCGCACTCGTTGAAGCCAACGGCAGCATCAATCCTCATGCGTCGACCAATACCCAGCGCCGCAGCCTGTGGCGCGGAGTCAATATCCAGCCGACTCGCCATGGCGCCAACGATGACGAAGGGGAGGCCAAGGTCGGAGACGATGATTTCGCAGTTCAGACTCTATACGGTGCCATCAAGCCGGATCGGCGCGTTGTCCTGTGTGCAGCGTTCAACTCCCCCCTTGCGCCCGACATTCTGATCTGCACCTCGATCGGCAGTGAGGGCATCGATCTTCACAAGGAGTGTGCGGAGGTCATTCATCACGACCTGCCATGGAACCCCGCCAAGCTCGAACAACGCATCGGACGTGTCGACCGCGTCGGCAGCCTCGCAGAAACATCGGGCCAATGGGTTCGTGTCGGCATGCCGTTCCAGGAGCAAAGCTACGAGCGGTTCCAATATAGCGTGCTGCTTGCGCGCGCCCAACGCTTTCAAGTGCTGCTGGGGAAACCTGACTTCGAGCTGAATTCCCTGGAAGAGGAATCAGGGGACGATAACGACGGCGATGTGAAGGAGCTCGAGGCAGATCTCGATGCCACGAACGACGAGCCGTCCCCATCATTGCCCGAAGGATTTTTGCAATGGCTATCTGTTGACTTGTCACTTGCCCGATGAAAGCTCGCAAATACAAGGTTTCAGCAAGATTGATCCCCCGACGATTTCGCGTATTGAAAGAGGTTTGCTCATTTTCCACTTCGGATTGAATCTCGTGCTCCGGATTCAACCCGATTTCATCAAGACCCCAAACGCACTGGCGAGTGGCAGCCGCGGCTATGAGCGCAATCATTGCGCTCGTGTTCCGCATGCTTAACGTCGGTGATTACCTGAACGATCATGTCGACCACATACCAGGAATCAACATACGCACGCTATTCGGAAGCCGTTGACGAACTCAAGCGCGTGAAGCTGATCCAGACACGCTGGATTGCCACGGGTCTGCTCGTGCTCATGACGGCCCTCTATGCCGCGTCCGTTGCTTACGGGCACACAAGCGCCGCCTGGCCTTTCATCGGCGCGTTCGCCGAAGCGGCAATGGTCGGCGCGCTGGCAGACTGGTTCGCCGTCAGCGCGTTGTTTCGTCATCCGCTCGGCATCCCACTGCCGCATACTGCGATCATTCCGAAGAACAAGGACCGGATTGCCGACAACCTCGGCGACTTCATTCAAGGGGAGTTTTTCTCGACCGACCGCATCCAGCATGCCCTCGGCGAAATCAACCCCGTTGAGCGGATGGCCACATGGCTCGCGCACGCGGAAAACGCCGATAAGGCCGCCTCCGTCATCGGAAGACTGCTGGTATTCGTGCTCGATGCCGTCGATCACGACGCGCTTCGCACCTTCCTGAAGAAAGTGGTCAACGACAGGTTCATCAGTCTCGACCTGTCCACCCTCGCCGGCAACATTCTTCAAGGACTGACGCGCGATAACCGGCATCAGGCGCTGCTCGACCAAATATTGCACGGTGCGAATGAATATCTGAACAAGGAGGAAGTCAAAGAGAAAATCGCCGGCTTTCTCAAGGACATGATCCCTGCGCTCTTCGATTCACTGAAAGACTCGATCGCCAACATCGCGATCGACAAGCTCCTGAAGGCATTGGCCGAGAAGCTCGACGAAGTCAACAATTGTCCAGATCACCCGCTGCGCGAATGGTTCGGTCTGTCGGTACAACGTTATGTCAACGACCTGAAGCGCGATCCGGAGCTGCGACACAAAATTCGGTTTTACCAGGAGCAAATCGCCAGGAACGACGAACTTGCGGCCTACGTGGATGGCATCTGGCAGGACATGCACGACTGGCTCAAACGCGATTTGTCCGGGTCCAGTTCGTTGACGCTCGCCAAGGTCTCATCAATGTCGGTTTCGCTTGGTGCGTCGCTTCTCCAGAGCAAGGAAACATTGTCTGCGATCAACGAACAAATCATGCGTGCAATCCCCGGCATACTGGACGACCTGCGCCCAAGGATCGGTGGCTTCATCTCGAGCAAGATGAAAGACTGGAAGGATCACGAGATCGTGGGAAAACTCGAGCTCAACATCGGTCGTGACCTTCAGTTCATCCGTCTGAATGGCACGCTTGTCGGCGGCCTCATCGGGCTGCTGATCCACACGATTACCGTGATCCTGCCTTAGGACGACGTGG
>Ga0209759_1001313_pt1 | contig 14632 bp, 12 predicted proteins | sample AraplaCL_Col_mMS_FD_184261 | JGI IMG/M metagenome (GOLD analysis project Ga0209759, IMG submission 184261) | Arabidopsis root microbial communities from the University of North Carolina, USA - plate scrape CL_Col_mMS (SPAdes) (version 2) | ecosystem: Host-associated > Plants > Roots >...
GTCTTCATGGATTGCCATGCTCCTGCAGTCAACGTCCGCAACGAGTGGTTCATCACACTGGGCTTCAAGGATACCGCGATGGCGCATGGTCGCGCGCATGCAATACCTGATCGCGCCATTGGACACGCCAGTGAAACAATGCGCACACCCATTCCAGCAGCAACAGGGTGTCGCGAAAAGGAGTGAGCCACACATCCTGCCAGCGCGACGGTCGTGCCGTGGCCGGCCATGACGCGGCGTAGCGCCAGAGGCGGGCGATCGCGCCGACCAGCAGCACGGTCGCGCAGCCGCTGGTCGGGCAGAGCGCAAGCGCCAGCAGGAATAGCGGCCAGCTGAAGCAGATGGCGCTGAAGGCAAAGCCGGTAGGCGAAATGGAGCGGATGGTGCGCAGCCAGCGCAGCTCGTGCGGCCACAGCGCCGTAAGCTTGTCTTCACAAACGTCCGTGCCGACGATGACGTCGCTGAGCACCGTGCGCCATCCGCGCTGGCGGGCGCGCTCACCCAGCCAGAAGTCGTCGGCGAGGGTGTTTTTCAGCGCGCCAAGGCCGCCGATGGCATCCAGCGTGTCACGCCGCAGCGCTATGGTGGAGCCGAAGGCGAAACGCGTTGAGCCAAATGCATGCGCCAGCCGCACCGAAGGCGCGAACCAATCGTCGATGAACAGCCGCCCCAGGCGTGTGCCGAGCCCGCCGCGCGCGATGCCGTGATAAAGGCAGGTGACGATGCCCACCTTGGGGTCGTGCAGCGGTGCCGTGACGCGCGCGAGGTAATCCGGTGCCACGCTGATGTCGGCGTCGGCCAGCACCAGCCAGCTGTAACGCGCCTGCGCCAACAGGTTGATCAGGTTGCTTACCTTGAGGTTGGCGCCGTGCACCGTCGAGTCGATCACCAACACCATGGGCAGGGACGGGAATTCCCGCTGCAGGCGCTGTACCACAGCGATGGCCGGATCTTCCGGGTCGCGCACGCCAAACAGAATCTCGTAATGGCCGTGCCGCTGCTGGCAGAAGCCCTGCAGGTTCTCGTAAAGGCCGGGCTCGGCGCCATGCAGCGGCTTGAGCACGCTCACCGAGGGGCTTGCCTGATCGTTCACATCCGCTCGTCGATGCTTGCTCGCGCGTTCAACGCGATACCAGGCCCAAAGGCTCAGGCAGGCATAGGTGGTGGCACACAGGGCCAGTGCCAGACCGATCCAGGAAAGCGGTGTTGTGGCAGCAGGGAAAAGCGGCATGAACTCGGTCCGGACGCGACCCATCATTCCTCCCAAAGTTAATGCATGCACTTTGTGAATAGCCGTTTTTTGCCGTGGTGCAGGGCCGCGTTGCAGCTTGTCCTGGCGGTTACCGTGTGCGGAAGCGTATGGGCGCAGACGCCGCAGGGTGACGGATCGCCTGGGTCCGCGATTGTCGGCGACTGGCTGGTGCAGAGCCGTGACGCGATCATCCGCATCGAGCCCCAGGGCGACGAGTATGTGGGTACCATCGTCTGGCAATTGCACGACACCTATGGTCCGGAAGACGGCCCCGAACTCAGCGGCAAGATCGTCACCGATCGCCACAATCCCGATCCCACGCTGCGCTCGCAACCCTTGACCGGCCTGCGCCTGTTGTGGGGCTTGCGCTATGACGCCGGTGCCCGCGACTGGGTTGGCGGATACGTCTACAACTCGGACAACGGCAAGCAATACCACTGCGAAGTGCGCGTGCCATCGGCCGACAAGCTGGTGCTGCGCGGTTTCATCGGCGTTCCGCTACTGGGCGGAAGTACCACCTGGACGCGCACGCACGAGCCATTTCCCGCGTCGGCAGCCAGCGCGCTTTTGCATTGATGCCGCGCAGGCACGACGCAAATGCCCGTGAGGGACTACTCGGTTCCGCTCATCCTTGTTAGCCTGAGCGAGCCATTCGTTTTGACGTGGCGTCGCGCCATTCGTGACGAAGACGTGATGATCGCAACGCCGTTCGCCGGAAGATAGAGAGGTTCGAGCCTTGGCTAGCCGCGAGTTGGAAGACAACGAAGGACGCTGGTCGAGAAGCGTGGTTTCCTTCCAGGACGAGCCGCTGGTGCTGGTGGACGAGCACGATCGCGAGACAGGTTTCCTGGACAAGGCCGCAGCGCACCACGGGCAAGGCATCCTGCATCGCGCGTTCTCGCTGTTCGTGTTCAATACGAACGGCGAGTTGCTGCTGCAGCAGCGCGCCGAGGGAAAGCGCTTGTGGCCCGGCTACTGGTCCAATACCTGCTGCAGTCATCCGCGCCGCGGCGAGACCATGGAGATGGCCATCCACCGTCGCCTTGGCGAAGAGCTGGGCATGCAGTGCGAATTCCAGTTCCAGTTCAAGTTCCAGTACCAGGCGCAGTTCGACGATGAAGGCGCCGAACATGAATTGTGTTGGGTGTATGCCGGTCGCACCGACGCCGCGCCAGTCGCCAACAGGCTTGAGATCGCCGCGCTGCGTTATGTGGCGCCCGATGCGCTCGATAGTGAGATCACCGCGAATCCGCAGTATTTCACGCCGTGGTTCCGGATCGAGTGGGAACGTTTGCGGCGCGAGCATGCACACGTCTTCGGCCCATTGGCGAGCGCGGTGTCCTGACGCGGCTATACTCGGTTGGCAGAGATAGACAAGGATATGGGCGTTCGCGACACCTGGCGCGACGCATGACGATCCATCGATCAGCGATGAGGAGATTCCGTTGGGCATTCCTCTGATTCAGCAAACCAAGATCGCGCGCTACATCATCAGCAAGAAGCTGAGCGGGCAGAAGCGCTACCCGCTGGCGATGATGTTGGAGCCCCTGTTCCAGTGCAATCTCGCCTGTGCGGGTTGCGGCAAGATCGATCATCCGAAGGAAATCCTGCAAAAACGCATGAGCGTGGAAGATGCGTTGCGCGCCGTGGACGAGTGCGGCGCACCGGTGGTGTCCATTCCCGGTGGCGAACCGCTGATCCACAAGGAGATGCCGCAGATCGTGCAGGGGCTCATGGCGCGCGAGAAGTTCGTGTATCTGTGCACCAATGCCATCCTCCTGACCAAGCACATCGACGAGTACACGCCGTCGCCGTACTTCACCTGGTCGGTGCATCTGGATGGCTTGCAGGAACGCCATGACGCGTCCGTATGCATGGAAGGCGTGTTCGACAAGGCGGTGGCTGCGATCAAGCTGGCGCTGTCGCGCGGTTTTCGCGTCACCATCAACTGCACACTGTTCAACAACGAGGAGCCGGAGGAGATCGCCAAGTTCTTCGACTTTGCCATGTCGCTGGGGATAGAAGGCATCACCGTGTCGCCGGGCTACAGCTACCAGCACGCACCGCGGCAAGATGTTTTTCTTGGTCGCACGGAAAGCAAGCAGCTGTTCCGCGACGTGTTCCGCATCGGCAAGGAACGCAAGAGCAAGTGGGTGTTCAACCAGTCGTCGATGTTCCTGGACTTCATCGCGGGCAATCAGAGCTACCAGTGCACGCCATGGTCCAATCCCACGTACAACGTGTTCGGCTGGCAGAAGCCGTGCTATCTGCTGGTCGATGAAGGCTACGCCAGCTCGTACAAGGAGCTGATGGAAGATACCGACTGGGAAAAGTACGGCGTCGGCATCAACCCCAAGTGCGACAACTGCATGGCGCATTGCGGTTTTGAAGGCACGGCGGTGGACGACACTTTTGCGCATCCGTTGAAGGCGGCGCGCGTGGCCACATTCGGCCCGCGCATCGATGGCGCCATGGCGCCCGATCTGCCCGTGATGTACGGCGACCGCAGCGATGCAACGGCAATCCGCATTCCCATCAGTGCCATCGGACGACCTGGTTCGTCGCACGGGGTTGATGCGGGTCATTGATGCTGAGCGACGGCGAGAGAGTCAGCTTGCCGTCGCTTTCCGTGTCCCTCGCCGTCATTGCCGCGAAAGCGGGAATCCAGTGCGTGGGGCTTTTTCATGGATATCAATGCGTGAAAGTCGCTGGATGACCAGCCATTCGGCGGTCGAGGAAAGCACCTCCCGCTTTCGCGGGAATAACGGTGATGAGGCACGGGGCATGAGGGTATGGCGGGCCTTTCTGCGCAAGCGCGCGACGCTGCGCTAGCGCCACGCACGTACTGATCCAGGCCCCGCCCGCACGATGCCCAGCGCCCGCACGATATAGGCACTCATCCATGTGGCTTTTCATCTGCGCCATCATTCCGCTCCTGATGTGGCTTGGCCTTCTGCTGGTGCCATGGCGCCCATGGAGCACGCGCGAGCATCTGGAGGCCGACGCGCTCGCCAGCGCGCCACTCGATGACGTTACCGTGCTTATCCCCGCGCGCAACGAAGCCGATGTCATCGGCAGCACTTTGCGTGGATTGCACGTGCAGGGCGAAGGGCTTCGGGTGATCGTAGTGGATGACCAATCCAGCGACAGCACGGCCGTGATTGCTAACTCGTTTCCGAATGTCCACGTCGTTCCGGGCGCGCCCTTGCCGGAAGGCTGGGCTGGCAAGCTGTGGGCGTTGGAGCAGGGCAGGCAGCATGTGCGCACGTCGCTGACCTTGCTGCTCGATGCGGATATCGAGCTGCGCCCCGGCATGCTGGCCACCCTGCTTGCGCACAAGCAGCGCGAGCAGCGGCAGTTCGTGTCGCTCATGGCGGATCTGCGCCGCACCAGTTTCTGGGATCACCTGCTGCTGCCGGCGTTTGTGTATTACTTCAAGCTGCTGTATCCGTTCGCCGTTTCCAATTCCTCTTCGAAACTGGTGGCGGCCGCGGCAGGTGGCTGCATCCTGGTGGATACCGCCATGCTGGAGCGCGTGGGCGCGTTTGCCAGCCTGCGCGATGCGCTGATCGATGACTGCACGCTGGCTCGTCAGGTGAAACGCGCGGGCGGGCGCACCTGGATCGGATTGAGTCGCGGCGTAGTGAGCCTTCGCCCGTACGGCACGTTCGATTCGATCCACCACATGGTCGCGCGCTCGGCGTTCACCCAGCTCGGTTATTCCACGACGGTGCTGCTGGTGGTGACGGCGTTGTTCCTGCTGGCCTACGGCATGCCGCTGCTGCTGCTTGCCGCGCCGGGCGTATGGCCGCTGGCCTGGCTGGCGCTGCTGGCCATGCTGCTGGGTTACGCCCCCATGCTGAAGTACTACCGGATGCCCCTGTGGTGGGCGCTGCTGCTGCCGCTCGGGGCTGGGCTGTACCTGGGCATGACCTGGAGTTCGGCGCTGCGCTACTGGCGTGGCGTGCGGTCCCAGTGGAAGGGTCGGGTCTACGGTGTAGGTCCCTGAATTCTCTTTTTAAATCAGTTGTTTGAATCTTTCTGGTTGAGATTGATGAATCTCGGTCCCTGAGAATGCCGGCGTGGTATCTTGATTGCCGTCCCGGTAATCAAGTCGTCCCATGCCTCCTTCCGAACACGGTGGTCGCCGCACTGGCGCCGGTCGTCCCGCCGGTGAACCCAGCCAGCGCATTCGCGTACCTGAAAGCCAGGTGCCGGGGGTGCTGGCCTATCTGGAGGCTTACCGCAGCCCGGCCACGCTGGAGGCGCCGCGGCCGGTATCGCTCGATCCTTCCACCGTCGCACTCACGGCCTTCCTCAGCAGCGTGCCGGCCGGCGTGCCGTCGATGGCAGAGGACGACGTCGACGAAGTAGTCGACCTCAACCAGCATCTCGTACTGCCGGGCCACGAGCCGAGCACCTTCATCATCCGCGTGTCGGGCTGGTCGATGATCGGCGCCGGCATCTTCGATGGCGACGAGGTGCTGGTGGATCGCGCACTCGCGCCAAGGCAGGGTGACATCGTGGTGGCGATGGTCAACAACGAGCTGACCATCAAGCGGTTGGGCAAGGTGGATGGCCATATCGCGCTGCTGCCGGAGAACGCGCACTTCAAGCCCATCGTGTTCCGCGACGGCGAGACGCTGAGCGTCTGGGGCGTCGTTACGCGCTGCCTGCGCACGCTGCGCTGATGGAGCGCGCGCATGGGCCAGGTCGTCGCACTCGATTCACTGCTCCACAGTCGCCAGGTCTGGCATGGGCGCGCTGCGCCGGTGTCGTCTGGCAGCCAGCCGACGGGCTGGCCCACGCTTGACGCCGCGCTGCCGGCGGGCGGCTGGCCCGAGCACGCGATGACGGAAATCCTGCTGCCGGCCGATGGCGTGGGCGAGCTTCAGCTGGTGCTGCCGACACTGGCGCGCCTCACCCGCGAAGAGCGCACGGTGATGGTGATTTCGCCGCCGTACGTACCTTATGTGGCGGGATGGGAAGCGCGCGGCGTGGTGATGTCGCACATCGACATCGTGCAGGCCGACGAACGCGACGTGCTGTGGGCCGCCGAGCAATGCCTGCGTTCGGCCAGTTGCGCCGCCGTGCTGGCGTGGCCCGCACATGCGGACGATCGCTCGCTGCGGCGCCTGCAGGTGGCGGCCGATACCGGCAAAGCGCTGGCATTCGTGTTTCGCGATCGACGCCACGCCGTGCAGGCATCACCGGCCGCCTTGCGGCTTGAACTGGAAAGCACACCGGCCTGGCAGGTGCGTGTGCGCAAATGCCGTGGTGGCAACCCGCCGGTGGGTGCGGTGCCACTCGCCTCCGGTTGGGCGTGACCATGTTGTGGGCCTGCATATTGCTGCCGCAACTGGCGCTGGACGGCGTACTCCGCCGACGCCCGCCATCGGACGAGCCGCTGGTGCTGGTGAGTGGTCCGGCGCAGGGGCGCATCGTGCATGCGGCCAATGCGTCGGCGCGCGCGGCAGGCATCTACCGTGGACAGAAGCTCGTCGCCGCGCAGGCCTTGCTGCAGCAGTTCACGATGATCGAGCACGATGCGGAAGACGAAGCGCGCTGGCATCGCCTGCTGGCCGCCTGGGCGTATCGCTACAGCGCCGAGGTTGGTCTGTATGCGCACGCCGTGGTGTTGGAGGTCAGCCGCAGCCTGAACCTGTTCGGGCCCTGGCCGCGCTTTGAATCGCTGTTGCGCGATGACTTGAAGGATCTCGGCTTCCGCCATCGCATTGCGCTGGCGCCAACGCCGCATGCCGCCTACGTGCTGGCCGGCGTGCACGACGGCATGGCGGTGACCTCGCCGGATATCCTGCGCGAAGCGCTGGCGCCGGTGCCCATTGCGCGCGCACGCTTGCCCGAGGACGCCACGCAAGGCCTGCCGTCGATGGGCATCCGCACGCTGGGTCAGGTGTTCAAACTGCCGCGTGCGGGTTTGCAGCGACGCTTTGGCGAAGCCCTGGTGGCGCAACTCGATCGCCTCACCGGCGACGAGCCGACGCCGATGGACAGCTATCGCCCGCCCGATGCGTTCGAGCAGCGCATGGAATGGACGCACGAGATCGAGCATGTGGAGGCGCTGGTGTTTCCGCTGCGCCGTCTTACCGGCGACCTGGCGGCTTATCTCGCCGGGCGCGACGGTGGCGTGCAGCGTTTCGAACTGGAGCTGGAGCATCGAAGCGGGCCGCCCACGAGCGTGAGCGTCGGCATGCTCACCGCCGCGCGCGATGCCGCGCTGTTGTTCGATTGCGCGCGCGGCCGCCTCGAACGCCTGGAACTGCATCAACCCGTGATGGCGATGCGGCTGGTGGCGCGCGACTTGCCGCCCTTCGTGCCGGCGGGGCGCGATTTGTTCGACACACGTCCGGTGAATGCTGTACCGCTGGACCAGTTGCGCGAACGCCTGCGTGCGCGATTGGGCGAGCACGCCATCCGACAACTGCGCCGCACGGTCGATCCACGCCCCGAGAAGGCGCAGAGCGAATCCGCATCGGCGGCATGGGCGACGAAACCCGAAACCCTCCCGCGCCCCACCTGGCTGCTTGACACGCCCAGACCCTTGCGTGGCCCCTCGCCCGAAGTGCTCGCCGGCCCCGAGCGCATCGAAACCGGTTGGTGGGATGGTGGCGATATTCGTCGCGATTACTACGTGGTGCGCACGTCGCAAGGGCAGTGCGCGTGGGTCTACTGCGCGCCGGGCGAGCAAGGCAACTGGATGTTGCATGGATGGTTTGCGTGATGAGTGATCACATGATTCATCGCCGCGCCGCATGCATGTCGTCACGCCAGCGAACGCGGGAGATAGTTTTCCAACAGTTGAATGGCTGGTCACCCAGCCACTTCTGCCGCGCCAGGCAAAAACACTGGATTACCGCTTTCGTGGGAATGGCGGATAGAAAGGGGCGACCCACTTCAAGCGCGGTGTCTGTGAGGGCTGCCCCGTATGACTGACTACGCCGAACTCCACTGCCTGTCCAACTTCTCGTTCCAGCGAGGTGCATCGAGCGCGCGCGAGTTGTTCGAGCGGGCGAAGGAGTGCGGTTACCGCGCACTCGCGATCACTGACGAATGCTCGCTGGCCGGCATCGTGCGTGCCTACGAGGCGTCGCGCGACACGGGATTGCCGTTGATCGTCGGCGCGGAATTCCAGGTGGAGGATGGCCCGAAACTCGTGCTCCTGTGCGAGAACCTGGCAGGTTATACGTCGCTGTGCGCGCTTATCACGCGTGGGCGGCGCGTGGCGGAGAAGGGCACGTATCGCGTGATGCGCGAAGATTTCGCCAGCGGCCTGCCGGGTACGCTGGCGCTATGGCTGCCCGAGGTCGAGCCGCAATCGGTGCAAGGTGAATGGCTGCGAAGTTTGTTCGTCGATCGCCTGTGGCTCGCCGTCGAATTGCATCGGGGCCCTGACGATGCCTGCCGCCTCGCCAGCTTGACGTCGCTTGCCGCATCGCTGCAGTTGCCGATGGTGGCGGCTGGCGACGTGCACATGCATGTGCGCCGCCGCCGCGCCCTGCAGGACGTGATGACGGCCATCCGCCATCACCGCACGGTGGCCGAAGCGGGCGATGTGCTGTTTCCCAATGGCGAGCGCCACCTGCGCACGCGCGAGGCGTTGTCGGCGATCTATCCGGCCGAACTGATGGCCGAGAGCGCACGCATCGCCGAGCGCTGCCACTTTGTGATGACGGACATCAAATACCGCTATCCCGCCGAACTGGTGCCCAAAGGCTACACGCCCACCATATGGCTGCGGCACCTGACGGAAGAGGGCGTGCGCTGGCGCTGGCCGGAAGGCGAGCCGACGAAGGTACGTGAGCAGATCGAATACGAACTGGCGCTGGTCGAGAAGCTGAAATACGAATCGTATTTCCTTACCGTGCAGGAGATTGTGTCCTTTGCGCGTCGCAACGACATCCTGTGCCAGGGGCGTGGATCGGCGGCCAATTCCGCCGTGTGTTACGTCTTGGGCGTCACCGCCGTGGACCCGGCCACCACGACGCTGCTGGTCGAGCGTTTCATCTCCGCCGAACGCAACGAGCCGCCGGACATCGATATCGACTTCGAGCACGAGCGGCGCGAAGAGGTGATCCAGCACATCTATGAAAAATATGGCCGCGAACGTGCCGCGCTGGCCGCCACAGTGATCAGTTATCGCGGCCGCAGCGCCGTGCGCGACGTGGCGCGCGTGCTCGGCGTGCCGTCGGACCAGATCGATCTTCTCTCGCGAACCTTCGCCTGGCAGGATGGCGGCGATCCACTGGATGGCCGTCTGCGCGAGCGGGGTTTCGATCCGGACAGTGCATTGCTGCGCCGTGTGGTGGCGCTCACGTCGGAATTGATCGGTTTTCCCAGGCACCTGTCGCAGCATGTGGGTGGCTTTGTCATCTCCGACCAGCCGTTGTCGCACTTGGTGCCAGTGGAAAACGCGTCGATGCCCGATCGCACCATCATCCAGTGGGACAAGGACGACCTGGATACCATGCGCCTGCTCAAGGTCGATTGCCTGGCGCTGGGCATGCTCACCTGCATCCGCAAATGCCTCAAGCTGCTGGAAGAGCATCACGGTCGCGTGGAAACGCTGGCCTCGATGCCAAAGGAAGATCCGGCTACCTACGAATTGATCCAGGCAGCCGACACCATTGGCGTGTTCCAGATCGAGTCGCGTGCGCAGATGGCGATGTTGCCGCGTCACCGGCCGGAGAATTTCTACGACCTGGTGATCCAGGTGGCGATCGTGCGACCGGGGCCCATCCAGGGCGACATGGTGCATCCGTACCTGCGCCGCAAGCGCGGCGAGGAGGAGGTGACGTTTCCCTCGGAGAAACTGCGCAGCGTGTTCGAGCGCACGCTCGGCGTGCCGCTGTTCCAGGAGCAGGTGATGAAGCTGGCCATCGAGGCGGCGGATTATTCACCGGGCGAGGCCGATCAGTTGCGCCGCTCCATGGCCGCGTGGCGACGCAACGGCGACATGGAAATCCATCGGCAGAAGCTGATGGCCGGCATGCTGAAGAACGGATTCACGCAGGAGTTTGCTGCACGCCTGTTCGAGCAGATCAAGGGGTTCGGTTCGTATGGCTTTCCCGAAAGCCACGCGGCGAGTTTTGCCCTGCTGGTTTACGCCAGTTGCTGGCTCAAGCGGCACTACCGCGTGGCGTTCATGTGCGCGCTGCTCAATTCGCAGCCCATGGGTTTCTATGGCGCCAGCCAGATCGTGCAGGATACGCAACGCCATGGCATCAAGGTGCGGCCGGTGGACGTGCGCTATAGCCACTGGGACAACACGCTCGAAGACGATCCGTCCTCACGCGATGGCTTTGCATTGCGACTGGGTTTTCGGCAGGTGCGAGGATGCCGACAAGAGGTGATGGAGGCCTTGGTGGCCGCGCGTGTGAGGCGCCCATTCGATGACGTCGCCGACCTGTGTACTCGCGCGAACCTCAACAAAAACCAGCAGGAAGCCCTGGCGGAAGCCGATGCCTTGCGCGGGTTGGCCGGCCACCGCCATCGCGCCCGCTGGGCCATGGCGGGCATCGAGGCGCAGCTTCCCTTGTTCGGTAACAGCAGTCCCCAGGAAGAGGACGTTTCGTTGCCGCCACCATCGCAGGGTGAAAGCACCCTGGCCGATTTTGCGCGCACCGGGCTTACCCTCGGGCCGCATCCGGTGCAGCAGATCCGTGCGCGCTTGCGTGCTGCCAGGTGCATGGATTCGCGCAGCCTGCATCAACGGCCGCATGCGAGCCTTGTGCGCGCAGCGGGCCTGGTCACGCAGCGGCAGCGTCCGCAGACCGCCAGTGGCGTCACCTTCATCACCATGGAAGACGAATTCGGCCCCATCAATGTGGTGGTGTGGGCACACGTGGCCGAGCGTCAGCGGCGTATCTTCCTCGAGTCGCGGTTGATGGCCGTGGACGGCAAGTGGGAGCAGGTGGATGGCGTGAGCCATCTCATTGCGCATCGGCTGCATGATCTCAGCCAATTGCTGGGTTCGCTGGATAGTCGCTCGCGCGATTTCCATTGAGCCCCGCGACGTGTGCGGCACCCGTGGGCAAAACCGTTGCCTGCCTCTCTGCCTTTTGCTTCGCTCTCAAGAAGCCATGTAAAGCGGGCCGATGGTCCGCGAGGGATGTTCGATGACCAGCCGTCCGTGGCCCAATCCCAGGCTGAGCGCCTGCGCCATGCGTTCGGCGACGCCGACCAGGAGCGCGGGCCGGAGGTTCGGAAATATCGTACGCAATGCGGCACGCGGCTATGTCCGTGCCAGTGACTTTCCGCACGCGCGGGTCTGCGCGCGCGGATGCATGCTGACGGCTCCTCGTTCCAGGAAGCCCGGGTCATGACGTTGCGTCCACTCATAGGCGGCATGGTTCTAGCGCTGGCGGCGACATCCGCGGCGAGTGCCGAGGAGGCACCCGCCGCCGTAAGGAACGAATTGGTTGGCCTCACGCAAAAGCTGATGGATGCCTTGCCGACCGGCGATAAGGCCATCTGGGAAAAGGCGGTGATGGACGATGCGGTGGTCATTGATGAATTCGGCCGCGTCGCAGGCAAGGCCGACACCATTGCCTCGCTCCATCCGTTTCCGCCGGGTATCACGGGCAGCATGGAGATGCGCGATCCCCACGCCTGGCTGCACGGCGACAGCGCGTTGCTGAGCGTCGAGCAGTACGAGCGGGAAACGTATTTCGGGCAGAACTTCGTGGTCCGCTACCGCGCGTTGCTCACCTTTGTAAAGCAGGGCGGCGAATGGAAGATGGCAGGTTTCGAGGACGTCACCATTCCCACAGCGCCGCCAAGACTGGACGTACCGGGCCTGACGCTGGGCGACTACGCCGGCACGTATCGTATTGCGCCCGGGCATGCGTGGACGCTGTCGGTGGACCACGGTGTACTCGGTTACGTGACGCACGTGGGCGGCAAGGTGACCGTCCTGCAGCCGGTAGCGAAGGATGTCTTCATGGGCACCGACGACGAGCGCAATCTGCTGGTTTTCCAGCGCGACGAACACGGCAAGGTCACCGCACTCATCGAACGGCGCAAGTTCAATGATCTGCGGCTCAGCCGCGAGGGCTGAGCGCGCTGCAGTGTTGTGAATGCCCGCCGGAAGCGTGTGGCGCTTCCCGCGTTGCAGTTGCGTCTTTTGTGGAAGGTTTCGGGGCTGATGCGTCCGCTCAACCTGGCCACGCCGAATCAAGAATCACGCTGCAGAAATTGCCGCGATGAAAATGCGGCTCCTTCAACGCGATCACGTCGGCCTTCACGTTGCCGAAGGTGGTGTCGGGCTTGTGGCGGATGCCCTGGTAGAACGACTCGATGATGTCCTGCTTGAAATGCGCCGTGCGCGGCTCGGCCTGTACCACCGCTGTGCGATCGGCGTTGGACACGTTGGGAAACCCCAGGCCGAGCACGTCCATCTCCACACCTGCCGTGAGCAGGGCGATTTCCGGTCGCATGAATTCCGGGATGCCAGGCGTGGTGTGCAGGGCGATGGACGTCCAGACCAGTTCCACTGCGTCTTCGCGAATGCCGTGGCGGCGCAGGAAGTCGGCCGCCGCGTTGGCGCCGTCCACTTCGAAGCGCTTGTCGGGGCTGCTGTGCGCGGACATCAGGCCCATGTCATGGAACATGGCGCCGAGATAAAGCAGTTCGGAATCGAAAGCCAGATGCTTTTTGCGGCCGGTGAGCGCGCCGAACAGGAAAACGCGGCGCGAATGGTGATAGAGCAGTTCGGTTTCGGTATCCCTGACCAGATCAGTCGCCTCACGCGCGAGCTGGCTGTCGGGAATGGTGATGCCTGCAATGGTGGTCATGGTGTCGGCTCTGGCGATGGCGGAGGGGTTCCGCCTTGTGGCCTATTGCAACCCGGATCTGGCGTGGCATGATCTGATTTCATGTATCAAATACTGCCAATGTGTGGCGTCCACGGACGCGGACGGTTTCCTTCGTGACGCGCACCATGGCGATCCTCGCCGTGCCTGGCGTGCAGCTGCTGGACGTCTCGGGGCCGCTGGACGTCTTGGCCGAGGCCAATCGTCGGCTGGGCAAGGTGGTTTATCGGCCGGTGGTGGTTGGCACGTCGTCGCGTGCCATCGAAAGCTCATCCGGCGTGCGGTTGATGCCGGACATGACCATCCGCGATCCATTGGCCCGGTTCGACACCGTGTTGGTCGCCGGGGCGCCCGGTATGGCTACGGCGCCGGTGAATCTCAGTGCCATCGATTGGCTGCAGCGCGCGGCGAAACGGAGCCGTCGCCACGGCTCGGTATGCAACGGCGCATTGCTGCTTGCGGCGAGTGGCCTGGCCGATGGTCGCCGCATTACCACGCATTGGGGCGTGGTCGATGTTTTGCGCGAACGTCATCCGGGCATTCTGGTGGAGCCTGATGCGTTGTACCTGCGCGATGGCCCCGTGTGCACGGCGGCGGGCGTCACAGCGGGCATGGATCTGGCGCTTGCGCTGGTGGAAGAGGATCTCGGTCGCGACATCGCCATGCAGGTCGCCAGCGAGCTGGTGATGTTCTTCAAGCGGCCAGGCGGGCAGATGCAGTTCAGCCGTCACGGCGAGGCGGCGCTTGCGGGGCATGCGGCGATCCAGGAGTTGCAGCGCTGGATAGCTGCTCATCTCACCGACGATCTTTCGGTGGCGGCGCTGGCCGCGCGCGCGGGTCTCAGTCCACGGCATTTTGCGCGGGTGTTTCACCAGGAGGTGGGAACGCCGCCGGCCGACTACGTGGAACAGGTGCGCGTGGAAGCAGCTCGCCGTCTGCTGGAATCCGCCAGCGAGCCGCCCAAGCGCGTGGCCGCTTTGTGCGGCTACGCCGATGTCAATGGTCTTCGCCGAGCCTTTGTGCGCCGGCTCGGTGTCACGCCGGCGGATTACCGGCGCATGCATCGTCCTGCGTTGCTGGATGAAGCGTGAGCGTATCCGTGCGCCGCGGTTGTCTGCTGTTGGCACTCAGGTTCGGCGCGCGCCAGCCTTGAGGAAGCGCAAGGTTGCCCCTTCCAGTTTTCTCGGATGGTGCGCCACGGAGGCATCGACGAGGCGTTGCAGCGTTCCGTCCTCCCATCCCTCCAGCACACGGGGATGGATATAGGAAGTGCGGCACACCTTGGGCGTATTGCGAAGTTCGTTCGCAACCTCCCGGATCACCTCGTTCAATTGCGCCTGTTTCTGTCGTTCGCTCAAGCCGTCGGGCGCGGGCACACAGGCGAGCAATCCTGCTGCGAGCACCGTGCCGGACCACGTGCGGAAATCCTTGGCGGTGAAATCGCCGTTGCTGGCTTCGTGCAAATATTGGTTGACCATGCCCGAATCGATGGCGTGTCGCTTGCCCTCATCGTCCAGGTATTGGAACAGGCGCTGCCCGGGCAATTGCT
>Ga0209759_1001315_pt1 | contig 14631 bp, 11 predicted proteins | sample AraplaCL_Col_mMS_FD_184261 | JGI IMG/M metagenome (GOLD analysis project Ga0209759, IMG submission 184261) | Arabidopsis root microbial communities from the University of North Carolina, USA - plate scrape CL_Col_mMS (SPAdes) (version 2) | ecosystem: Host-associated > Plants > Roots >...
CAGCACGTCGGCCAAGGCGCGCAGTTCATCCCGGCTATACACCGCGCCGGTGGGGTTGGAGGGCGAATTGAGGATCAGCCAGCGGGTCTGTGGGGTGATCGCGGCATTCAGGGCTGAGGCAGTCAACTTGAAGCCTGTATCGGCATCGCAGGTGATGATTTTGGTTTCACCGCCACACAGTTGAACCATTTCCGGGTAACTGACCCAGTACGGTGCCGGTACGATGACCTGGTCACCCTCGTTGAGGGTGGCGGCCAGCGCGTTGTAGATCACCTGTTTGCCGCCATTGCAGATCAGCGTGTCCTGCCAAGTGACGTTCAGGCCGTTCTCGCGGTAGAACTTGGCGGCCACCGCTTCACGCAGTGAACGTACCCCGGCGACCTGGGTATAGCGGGTGTGGCCGTGCTCGATGGCGGCAATGGCTGCCTCACGCACGTGCCTTGGGGTATCGAAGTCAGGTTCGCCGGCGCACAGTGAAATGATCGTTGCGCCTTGCGCCCGACGTTCTGCCACCCGATCCATGATCCGGTAGGTCGCCGAAGGCTGCGCACTGGCCAGGCGTTGGTTCAGACGTTGAAGGTCGGCACTCATGCGCGGGCTCTCCACTCGGTCAGGTTCATCAGCTCAAGGGTCGAGCGACCCTCGGTCAGCGCCTGCATCATCTGGGCTTCCTTGTTCGCTCGTGCGTGGCCTTCGGCGAGGGTACGTGCCGCATCCGCTTTGGGAATGATGATCACACCGTCGTCGTCGGCCACCACCAGATCGCCAAGTGCCACAAAAGCCCCGTTGAAATTGAAGGGTTGACCCACTGAAGGCGCACTGGCTTTGACGGTGCCTTTGACCGATATGCCTCGGGCAAATACCGGGAAGCGGCGTTTCTTCAGCGCAGCGATATCGCGTACACCACCGTCGATAACCAGGCCGACCACGCCAGCCGCTTCAGCCGCAACGGTAAGCACCTCCCCCCAGTAACCGGCGATAAAGTTCCCTGTCCCCACCACCAGCACGCTGCCGCGCGGCACGCGCTCCATAGCCAAATGCAGGGACAGATTGTCACCCGGCGAGCACTCCAGGGGGTAGGCGGGGGCCGCGATGAAGGCACCGTCCCAGATCGGGCGGATGGCACTGTCGACCGCACAGGGAAGATGGGAGGCCTCATACAGTGTCGAACTGCCGAGCACTTTGGCCCGCTCGTGATAATCAGAGGGAAAGGGAAGAGTGGAAGGGGTCATCAGGCTTTCCTCTGCAGCGTGTGGTAACCCAGGGCTGTCCGGGCTTCTTTAAGGGTTTTGCCTTGGGCGATCAGGGCGCGAATATCGGCTTCAATGGCTTCGATCTGGCGGGCACAGGCTGCCACTTCGGCCGCCCGCGCCCGCGGCACGATCACCACGCCGTTAGCGTCGGCGACCACGATGTCACGGGCGCAGACCCGGGCGCTGCCGATGGACACCGGCTGGTTGACTGACTGCACCTGTACGCGGTCCTTGCCGGTACGCATGAAGCGGCCTTTGCTGAAGATCGGGTAGCTGTCGCCCAGGGCCTTGTTCACGTCTCGGCACACACCGTCGATAACGGTGGCGGCAATCTGTTGTGTGCCGGCGTACTGGGTCATGATGTCGCCCCAGACGGTGCAGTCGGTACGGCCACCGTTATCGATGACCACCACGTCGCCGGGCGCTACGTCTTCGATGAAGTCGCCCACGGTGCCCGGCGGTACACTGGCCGAGACGTACTGCACGGTGAACGCCGGACCGACGATAACCTGGCTGTAATTGTCCAGGGGGGCGATCCCGAGGCATTGGCCGGGTAGCCCGAGCTTGTCCATGGCATCGGAGACGCCCGGGGTGTCCAGGCCTTCAAACAAGGCGACCAGGGTTTGATCTTCAAGATTCATCGGGCGTGCTCCACATGGATGGCTTCGAACTGGGTGTCGTGCATCACCTCGGCCACCGAGCGACCGCTACGAACCGCCTCGACCATGCTGTCCTGGCGGTGGGCAATACGCTCGCCAAGCTCGAGCACCTTCTCGATTTCAGCCAGGGGCACGAACACCGTGCCGCAGGTATCGGCCATGACATAGTCGTCTTCACTGACGTCGACGCCGGCCACGTTGATCGTCACGGCAGCATCGATCTGCACCACGCGATTGCGCGCACTGATCATCGTCACTCCACGGCCGTAGACCGGGTAGCCAATCGCCTTACTGCCGTCGATGTCGCGACTGAAACCGTCGATCACCGTACCGCGCACCTGTTTGGCGGACGCGGCATTGGCCAGGATATCGCCCCAGCAGGAAATACCTTCGGTGCCGCCGGCAATCACCAGCACACGGTCATCGCTGTGGATCTGCTCGACCACCGGCGTGATCAGGTGCACGGTGGGGGCGCTATCGGACTTTGGAGCCAGCAGCACGGTACTGGCGCGACCGACGATCTTTGGGCAGTTCCATAGTGGGCGTAGCCCCACCGTGGCGCCGGGCAGGCTGAGGAAATCGAGCGCGTCGGAGACCGTATTGGTGTCCAGCGCCGCCAAGCGTTCCAGCAAACTCTTGTTAGTCATGGGGGAGCCCCTGTGGTGACGGAGGCGCCTAGTGTCGGTGAGGTAATTTGATAGGTATATTACTAATCACAGAAGTTTTAGATACGCTAAACCTATGGATTAACCATGATCAATTTCCGTCTGATTCGTCACCTCTGGCTGTTCCTGGCAGTAGCCGAAGAACAGAATTTCGGCCGTGCCGCCAAGCGTCTGGGGATGTCCCAGCCACCGCTGAGCGAGCAGATCCAGGTCCTGGAGCAGGCGCTCAAGGTCACGCTCTTCGAGCGTTCGCGGCGTGGGGCGAAACTGACCCCGGCCGGGGCCGCGATCCTGCCGGCGGTGCGCAAGTTCGCCGAGCAACTGGAGCGCCTGGAGCTGGCCGTGGAGGAGGCGGTGGCGGGGCAGTCGGGCCTGTTGACCATCGGCGCGATCTCGACGGCCATGTTCGATGTGCTACCGGGCTTGATCGAACAACTGAAGCGCGAATACCCGCACCTCACCGTGTCGGTGCGGGAAATCGACAGTGTCGAGGCCGTCCCGGCTCTGGAGGCCGGGGATATCGACCTGGCGTTCGCCCGTCTGGACGGTGACCTGGGCGCTTCGATCAAGTCGCTGCCGTTGACGGAAGATCGCCTGATGGTGGCGCTGCCCAGTGATCACCCTTTGGCTTCACGTACGCGGATTAGTCTATCGAGCTTGTCCAACGAGCCCTTGGTGATGTTTTCCCGAAAGGTCAGTCCGGTGTATTTCGACAATCTGATCGCAACCTGCCGGGCCAGCGGTTTTTCCCCGCGCGTATTGCACGAAGTGCGCTCTGTCGCTTCGCAGATTGCCTTTGTCAGCTGTGGGCAAGGCATCGCGCTGGTACCGGCGTCGCTGAAAAAACTGGCACCCGATAACGTGGTGATGCGAGCGTTGAGTCAGAAACTAAACGTCGTGACCACCGCCGTAGCTTGGAATGCGGATCGGACCAATCCATTGGTGGAGGAGCTTGTCACCCGGTTCCGGGCTAAGGCGTGAGTTAGCCAGGGGGGCGAATATGGGTTGATAGGTTTGGCATATGAAAGCCTTCCCGAATTAGGAATTTACAGCGGACTTGATTCCCTTGAGATTGTCGCTTCGTTGCTGGCAACCCTGGTCCAGCGCGGTCTTTTTGTTCAAGGAGTCAATAACGTGCCCTCATCAGAAACGTTCATTCATACGCAACTCCCGCTAACAGTAGAGGGCGTTCAACTGAATGTCGCCGCCATTCATCGTGAGGGGGCATTGACGCCCATCGTATTCCTGCATGGTTTTGGCTCGACCAAGGAAGATTACGCCGACATCGTGCAGCAGGCTGCCTTTACCGGTCATCCCTTTGTCGCTTATGACGCGCCGGGTTGCGGCGAGAGCCAGTGCGCTGATCTGTCGAGGATCTCCATTCCCTTTCTGATGCAGAGCGCATTGCAGGTGCTGGAGCATTTCGACATCGAGCGTTTCCATCTGGTCGGCCACTCTATGGGCGGACTGACCGCGCTGATGCTGGCCCATCAGTTTCCGGAGCGGGTACTCAGCTTCGTCGATATCGAGGGCAATATCGCACCGGAAGACTGCTTTCTCAGCCGGCAGATCGTCGACTATTCGGCGGATGACCCCGAGGCGTTTTTCGCCGCGTTCATCGAGCGCACTCGGCAGGCTCCGGCTTATGCCAGTGCGCTGTATTCGGCAAGCTTGCGGCACAAGGTCCGGGCTGGTGCAGTGCGCGGGATTTTCCAGTCGATGGTTGATCTTTCCGATAACGCCGACCTGATGGGTAAATTCCTCGGACTGAAATGCCCCCGTATGTTCATGTACGGCGAGCAGAACGCTTCACTGTCCTATCTTTCGCATATTCAGGCCGCGGGCGTGCGGCTGGCGCCCATCGCGCAATGCGGACACTTTCCCATGTATTCCAATCCGATCGCGATGTGGCAGCAGATCGCTGATTTCCAGGCGAACAGCCTTGCCAGATAAGTCCGATTTTCCTGACGGCTCCCCGATCTTCACGAAAGCCCATTCAGGCCGCGAGGAACACCTACGTTGGTTCAGTCACTTCTCCTACCCCTGGTTGGTGATGTTTACGAGCATCTGCACCGTAGGCAGATCCGGCATCTGCTACACGATGATGCAAAAGGGGCCCATGGATCATCATGGGCCCTTTCAAATCTCAGACTCTCGTAGCGTGCAGTCTTAAATGACCCTTGAGCCCCGTGCGCTCTTCAATTTCACCTGAACCGCTGATGTACCCATAGCGCGACAGGTTCGGCATCAGCATTGAGGCGATAAAGGTAATGGTGATAATCGCCGCGACGTAGACGAAGAAATATGCCTCGATACCCTGTGATCGAAGCGACAAGGCGACGTATTCGGCGGTGCCGCCGAATGCTGCATTGCCGACGGCATAGGGAAAGCCGACACCCAATGCCCGTACCGCTGGAGGGAAAAGTTCGGCTTTAACGATCCCGGCAATCGGGGTGTAGAACGACGCAATGGCCAGACCACCAAAGACCAGCAGGAACGCTGTGAATGGACTGCTCACCGACTGCAGCGAATAGAGCAGGGGAATCACGAGTAGCATGGCCAACCCGGAAAACATCAGCATGTGCGCCTTGATCCCGATACGGTCGGCCAGCAAGCCAAACAGTGGCTGGCAGAACATGAAACAGACCAGGGCCGCCGTCATGATGAAGCTGACTGTTTCCGGGCTGAAGCCTGCGGAGATCACCAGAAACTTCTGCATGTAGGTGGTGAAGGTGTAGAAATACAACGAACCACCGATGGTGAATGCTACCACCAACGCGACGGCCCGTTTGTGTTTGAACAGGCCACGCAGGGAGCCGGCACCTTTGCGAGCCATATCTTTTTTGGTGGCGGTTTCATGCATCGAGCGGCGCAGATACACCACGACGATTGAACTCAGGGCGCCGATGAAGAACGGAATCCTCCAGCCCCATGTGTGCAACGCCTCGGTGCTGAGGGTCTGTTGGAGAATGACCACGGTCATCAAGGCCAGCAGCTGACCCGCGATGATGGTGAGGTACTGAAAGGAGCCATAGAAGCAGCGACGCCCAGGTGTCGCGATTTCGCTGATGTAGGTGGCGCCGGTACCGTACTCCGCGCCGACAGACAGCCCCTGAATCAACCTGGCGACCACGAGCAGAATCGGTGCTGCCACTCCAATGGTGTCGTAAGTCGGCATGATGGCGATCAGCAGTGAGCCGGCGCACATCATGAACACCGAGATAATCATCGAGACCTTGCGGCCTCGGGTGTCGGCGAGCCAGCCGAAAATCCAGCCGCCGAGTGGGCGCATAAAAAAACCAACAGCGAAAACACCGGCGGTGGCCAGTAGTTGGCTGGTGGTGTCCCCTTTAGGGAAAAACGAAGCGGCAAAGTAGATGGCGGTATAGGCATAAATGAAAAAGTCGTACCACTCCACCAGGTTGCCCGAGCAGGCTCCGATGATGGCCTTAATGCGGCTCGGGGTGTTCAGGGGGCCGGTCTCGGCAGCGTGGTCTTCTGAGCTTGTAGTTGATGTCGACATGATGTTCACCCTTTCTTCAAGGCGAGGCGATACGAGGCGCACACTGAGGCGTGTCCGACGTGACTGACTCGATGGGTTGATGGGCTTAACGAAGAGGCGTGAATCCGCTCTTTGCCTGGTTTTCTGAAGAGAAGGGAGAGGGAGGATGGACGAGAGACGCGAACGGACTGTGGCCCGAAAAAATTGGACAGACCAGGTAAGAGCAAACGGTGGAAATCATGGCGCGAGCCCTCGAATCTTATTCTTGTAGTGAGTCGAGCGCTCGTTGGCGCCGACGTTGATTGCACGCTACCGCAGAGTGAGAAGGGTAATAAGCCGTCAAGCAGGCCTAACTGATATACCCAAATTCTATAGCTTGGCGCGCAGCCCCGGCGGGCAGGGGGATACAGCCAGGCTGAAGGACGCTAGTCCTCACGGCACGCGGTTTTCAGGGCACTCCAAGGCTCGTAAATGCGTTTACACTGCTATCACTTTCGGCGCATATCGCGCCGAGCCCGATGCTGACTGGCCCGGTAATGGATGTTGTTCAACTCAAAACCTTGATTCATGTGGCCGAGCTGGGCAGTCTCAGCAAGGCCTCGGATCGTCTTCACATCGCGCAACCGGCACTCAGCCGACAAATCAGAATGTTGGAGAAAGAGCTCGGCGCCTACCTGTTCGAACGGCATGGGCGCGGTATGGAGATTACCGACGTCGGTCGGGAAGTGCTGGCCCACGCGACTCGAATCATGGAGGAGATGGAGTCGATTCGAAGTTCGGTCGTCGGCGGCCGATCCTCTTTTCGCGGAACGGTCGTCATCGGTACAACGCCGACGGTTGCCCAGATCGTTACCGTACCGCTGGTGCGCAAGATCCGCGACGCGCACCCCAATCTTGCTGTCAGGTTTTCCTCGGCCTTCAGCGGTTACTTGCTCGATTGGGTTCAGCGCGGTGAATTAGAACTGGCCATTTCCTACGACCCTCAACCGCTGCATACGCTTCGAATTGTGCCGGTGATGATGGAGAATTTGCTGCTGGTTGGCCCCGCCAGTGCCAACTTGCGCATCGATACTCCGGTAGCCTTCGAATCGTTGGCCGAGCAGCAACTGATATTGCCAAGCGCTCGCCACGGCCTTCGCGTGATCATGGATAACTGCGCGCGTGAAGTCGGGATCAAGCTCAAGACCAGTGTTGAAGCTGATTCGTTCGGCGCGATGATCGATCTGGTTCGCAATGGCTTTGGTTTGACGGCCTTGCCACTGGCGTCGATTTACTCACAGGTTGAGGCCGGCGCGCTGTGCGCGGCGCCTTTGGTGGAACCGGTGCCCATGCGCAAACTGGTTCAGGTTTTTCCGGCGGACAGGCGAGTCAGTCCGGCCGCCAAATTCGTCGGGGATGCCTTTATCGAAATTGCTGCCGATCTGGTCGATCGCGGAATTTGGGCGGGATACGTGCTTTGAACCATCGGCTGAATAAAAAGTCACGGTCACGGGCCGCATGTAACGTCGATTCGTCGCTAGACTGTTGATCTTAAGTGATTTTATACGGCCAGAGTGAGGCGCCACCTATAAAACGCCATCTTTAAGGGAGCGTCACACACAGGATCGGCTTGATCAGGCCGCTGAGTGACCTCCGCGAGTGGCGATCATCGAGAGGCGTGTATTGCTCTTTCCCATGAGCGGGATTGGCCGATTGATGATGTATCCCGCATCGAGGTGACCGGGCATCCGTTGTTACGTGAGCGAACTGACCGTCCAAATATTCGTTCTGGGCGTGAGTCACAGGTAAACGCGCAGCATGCGTTCGGGCTGTGATGCCAAGACGCTCATAGATGCACTATGGTCATTCGAGCACGCTTTGGATGCTGGTGCTCTGATGAAACTCACTGTTCGAGCGTAAGCGCCGATGAGTTTGCGGACCTGCCAGAGATTCGACAACTTGCGGAACTGTGCGCCAAATGCGGCTTGGATCAGGAGTGTCTCTCGCTGCAAAAAATTGCCGTCCATGGCGAATCCGAACACCAATTGCCATGCTAAGGGGGGGGGCGAACGAAGCAGTGAAAGTCGAAGCACATGAGTGATCTCAAGCGGAAGCCATGTCTAGTGAGCCTGGATCTGTCTTTTCGGTGGGGCCCATCCCCTGTTGATCCTACGCAATTGACACCGCCGGCTTGATGATCGTTCGTCTGATTGGCTATGGGTAGAATCCAATAGCGTAGCTTGGAATCACTCCTTCTTGGCCCTTGATACACCCCCAAAACAAGTCCAGAATTGAGTCTTTTCCTGCTTCGGCAAGAAAAGAAACCCCTTAGATTTCAATGGGTCGGACGCTAGATGCGAGTCTCGTTTCCCGCTCCAAACATAGCGCTGCAGAGTTCCACTGAATTCTGCAGCGGTTGAAAAAAGGACCTTCGGGTCCTTTTTTCGTTCCAGCCAAAGCAGCCGAGATCCAGGGGCAGCCAACCGATTTCAGTCCAGAATTGAGTCGGTACTCTGGGTTTCGTATTCGAGTCCAGATTAGGTGTGCGATCCACCAAATCCAATGATCGCTTTGGTTTCCAGGTACTCTTCAAAACCGTGGACGCCAAACTCACGGCCATTACCGGATCGCTTATAGCCGCCGAAAGGTGCCATTGGATTCCAGGCGGGATAATTCAGATGCACTTGTCCTGCGCGGATACGAGAGGCAACTGCACGTGCAAGATCAAGGTCTTGAGCCTGAACATGAGCGCTCAGTCCGTACATCGTGTCGTTTGCGATAGCAACCGCCTCATCAATGGTCTGATAGGGAATGATGCACAGTACCGGTCCAAAAATTTCCTCTTGGGCGATCCGCATTGCGGAATCTACCTCTGAGAAAACAGTAGGTCGGGTGTAGAAGCCCTTTTCATAACCCGGCACACGTCCTAGTCCGCCGCAAACGAGTTTTGCGCCCTCATTCAGGCCAGCCTCGATCATTGCTTGCACGCGATTGAACTGGGCCTCGTTGGCAATAGGGCCAAGTATCGTATCTTCCGATTGCGGATCACCAACGATGATGGCATTGGCGGTTGCGGCAGCCAGTGATTCGACCTCCGCCAGCCTGTCCTTTGGAACGATCATTCTTGTCGGGGCGCTGCACGATTGTCCGACGTTGCGGAACGCCGACATCACTCCCAGTGGAACGGCTTTGGCGAAGTCGGCGTCGGGAAGCAGAATGTTTGGGGATTTGCCTCCCAGTTCTTGCGTGACGCGCTTCACCGTATGTGCGGCTGCCTGCGCCACCAGCGCACCGGCGCGGTTTGAGCCGGTAATCGAAATCATATCGATATCGGGGTGCGTAGCCATGGCTGCGCCGACCTCGGAACCACTTCCATTCACGAGGTTGAAGACGCCTGGTGGAAGGCCTGCGTCATGTACCAGTTGTGCAAAAAGAAGGGCGCTCAGAGGCGACAGTTCGCTTGGTTTCAGGACCACCGTGCATCCGGCAGCAATAGCCGGGGCGACTTTCGCGGTGATTTGATAAAGCGGCCAGTTCCACGGAGTGATGAGGCCGCAGACGCCTATTGGTTCGCGTGCAATCGCGGTGCCGCCTTCAACCGTTTGGAAACGATAGGTGGACAGGAGATCACGTGCGACCCGAACGTGTTCGGCCGCGAGAGGCACTTGCATTGCCCGCGCGAAACCGATGGCAGCGCCCATTTCGAGAGAGAGAGCCTGCGCCAGAACCTCTTTTCGCTCAAGGATGAGGTCATAGATCTTGCCAAGGAAAAGTGCGCGCGATTCTGCCGAGGAGGCGGACCAACCAGGAAACGCTGCACGAGCCGCATATACCGCCCGATCAACATCCTCGGCAGATCCTTGCGCGACCTGCGTAACAACCTCTTCGCTTGCCGGATTGACCACCGGCACACTTGCCGGGCTTGACGGGGGGGACCAACAGCCATTGATATAAAACTGGTGAGACGTTTCCGGATCAACGCTGTAGCCATTTGAAGATTGTATTGTCATCCAACTAGCTCCTTGGAGCGGTAATAGGGACTGTGAGCAGCAGAGGGCGGTCTGTCTCGTGACCTTGCAAGGCCGCTGAAACAGCGATCAATGGGGGTAAATCACCAGAGCATCGCCGTGGCGACCAGCACATGGCTATGCCGTGTCTTCTCAATAAGCTAACAAAGCGGGCCAGACAAAATATGCCGTTCTTTAGGTTTGCAAGGGATAATCTGCTGTATCTGTCAGGCTAAGTTTGCATCAGCGTCATTTGACCCGTTTTCGTCAGTAACCCTTCTTATAAGGCTCCTCCCTCGCAGCACAATCAGCGGGCGCATCCTCAGGGGATGCGCCTGTTCTCGTTCTGCCAGTCGTAGATTCCATCGCACGTTGCGTTGTGCATGGCTCGTCGGCGCACCATAACTGCCCGCAAAGGTGCAGAAAATGGGGGGGGAGCGCCCAAGTCTGGAACGTCCCGCAAAGTCTGCTGAGCAAGCCGCGTAAAACGGTGGTTTGTACCAAGCAGCCTGCCCATTTAACCGTTTATGCATTGTCTCCTAGTGTTGTAATAACTCCGTGATGCAGCGTTGCACCGATGCTTCCCGAACGGAGTAACTGCTTGCCCCGTCATGACCTCAACAATCATTCAGGACTGCACTCATGAGCTTTCTTCGACCCAAGTACATTACCTTTGACTGCTACGGCACGTTGACCAACTTTCAAATGGGAAACATGACGCGCGAGCTGTTCGCCGATCGTGTCCCCTTCGAGCAAATGAATCAGTTCGTCAAGGACTTCGCCGCCTATCGCCTGGATCAGGTGATGGGTGACTGGCGGCCGTATGATGAGATCATCAAGACCGCCCTGGCGCGGGTCTGCAAGCGTTGGGGGGTCGAGTACCGCGACGAAGGTCAGCTGTATTACGACGCCGTACCGACCTGGGGCCCACATGCCGACGTGCCTGCCGGCCTGGCAAAAATCGCCGACAAGATTCCCTTGGTGATTTTCTCCAACGCCAGCGACAGCCAGATCATGTCCAACGTCGAGATGCTCGGCGCACCCTTCCATAAAGTCTTCACCGCCCAGCAAGCCCAGGCCTACAAGCCGCGCCTGGCCGCCTTCGAATTCATGCTCGACAACCTTGGCTGCGGGCCGGAGGACGTTCTGCACGTGTCCTCGAGCTTCCGTTATGACCTGATGCCCGCCGATGACATGAAGATCAAGAACAAGGCCTTCGTCGCGCGCGGCCATGAACAGCCTGGAAACGCTTGCTACAGCTACCACCAGATCCCGGATATCGGCGGGTTGGCCGGGTTGGTCGGTCTCTGAGTCTCAGGGCTCTCTTCAAGGCAAAGGGGTTAGACATGGGCAGTGATTCCTATTGGCTCGATACCGCACCGGTATTCACCGGTGCTCAGCTCGGTGCGTTGCCCGGGCAGGTCGACGTGGCCATCGTCGGTGGTGGTCTCACCGGCCTGGCGGCGGCCCGGGCCCTGGCCTTGAAGGGGGCCAGTGTGGTGGTGCTGGAAGCCGGGCGGGTGATTGGCGAGGCTTCGGGGCGCAATGGTGGCCACTGCAGCACCGGCGTTGCCCAGGACTACGCGGCACTCAGTGCCAGCCTCGGCGCCGATAAAGCGCGGGCCTATTACCAGGCCTATGAAAGCGCCGTGCAGAGCGTCGTCTCGCTGGTGGAGCAGGAGCAGATCGCCTGCGACCTCAAACGCAATGGCAAGCTCAAGCTGGCCGCCAAACCGATGCATTACGAAGGCCTGGCGCGCACCTGCGAATTGATTCGGCAGGAGGTCGATGCCGAGGTCGAGTTGCTGTCTGCGCAAGAGACACGTGCTGAAGTCAACTCGGCCCAGTTCCATGGCGGCTTGCTGCAGCGCAATGGCGTGCAGATGCACGTCGGACGCTTCGGTGTCGGTCTGGCCGAGGCGGCAGCACGGCATGGCGCATTGATCTTCCAGGGCGTGTTGGTGACGGATTGGAAAGCCACTGCCGGCGGCTATCAGGTCAACACCACCAAAGGCTCGCTGCATGCCACGCAGGTTTTGCTGGCCACAGGAACGTGTCAGCAGGGCGGATTGGGTTGGTATCGGCGGCGGATCGTGCCGGTGGGCAGCTTCGTGATTGCCACTGAGGTGCTACCTCAGGCCCTGATCGACAGCTTGCTACCGGCACGGCGCTCCTATGTCACCAGCCGCATGATCGGTAACTACTTCCGCCTGACACCGGACAACCGCTTGCTGTTTGGCGGCCGTGCGCGGTTTGCGATGTCCGACAGCGTCTCCGATGCCAAGAGCGGCAAAGTATTGCAAGCGGCGATGGTCCGGATGTTCCCGCAGTTGGCTAGCGTGAAGATCGACTATTGCTGGGGTGGGTTGGTGGACATGACCTCTGATCGGTTGCCCCGGGCCGGCCAGCACGGAGGGGTTTATCACTCCATGGGCTACAGCGGTCATGGGGTGCAGATGTCGGTGCACATGGGGCAGGTCATGGCCGAGGTAATGGCCGGCAAGGTCGAGCTCAATCCTTGGCGCGAACTCGACTGGCCAGCGATTCCCGGGCATTTCGGCAAACCCTGGTTCCTGCCCCTGGTGGGGGCGTATTACCGCCTACAGGACTATCTACACTGAGTTTATGGTGTTTTTTTACGTTTCAACCACGTTGCGTTAATCGCTTGCACTCGAGCCTTATCATTTTTCGAAAGGTAGAACTGACATGACTGACAATAAGAACAATGTCGACCCCCAGTTGATCACCGGTAAAGAAAGTCTGCGCGTTTTCGAAGGGCTCAATCGCGGCATGTCACGCCGCAATGCATTGCAACTGCTGGGATTGGCGGGGGTGGCCGCTGCAGGCGCCGGCAGCTTGTTCGGCGCTGCCGGCAAGCTGTTTGCCGAGGAGGCCGCAAGCCCTGGTAAAGGCAAGCCGGGCGGACGGATTCGCGTTGCCGGCTCGTCCAGTTCCACCGCCGACACCCTGGATCCCGCCAAAGGTTCGTCGTCCACCGACTACGTGCGCCATTACATGTTCTACAACGGCCTGACCCGTTTCGACAGCCATATGGTGCCGCAGCTGGAGTTGGCCGAGCGCATCGAAACCACTGATGCCACGCTTTGGGTGATCACCCTGCGCAAGGAAGTCACTTTCCACAACGGCAAGGCTCTGACAGCCGCCGACGTGGTGTTTTCTCTGTTGCGGCACAAGGATCCGATCACCGGTTCCAAGGTCCTGCCGCTGGCGTCGCAGTTCGCCGAAGTCAAGGCCACCGGCACCCATGAAGTGCAGATCCGGTTGAGCGGCCCAAATGCTGAACTACCGTCGATTCTCGCCATCTCTCACCTGTTGATCGTTCCCGAGGGGACGAGCGATTTCAGCCAGGGCATCGGTACCGGGCCGTTCAAGGCCAAGGAGTTCAAGCCGGGGGTGCGTTCGATTGGTGTGCGCAATACCGATTACTGGAAACCCGGCTTGCCGTATCTGGACGAGATCGAATTTATCGCCATTGCCGACGAGCCATCACGGATCAACGCTCTGTTATCGGGTGACGTGCAGATCATCAACGAGGTTAACCCGCGTTCGACTGTCCGCCTCAAAGCCAGCGCCAAGCATCGGGTCGTGGCTTCGCCGTCGGGTAATTACACCGACCTGATCATTCGTCAGGACCAGTTGCCGGGCCAAAGCCCGGAGTTCACCCAGGCGATGAAGTTGCTGCTGGACCGCGAACAGATCAAGTCCGCGATATTTCGTGGCTTCGCAGTGGTCGGCAACGATCATCCGATCGCGCCTGGTGCGCGCTTCTACAATGCCGATTTGCCGCAGCGGCTGTATGACCCGGAGAAGGCGGGCTTTCTACTGAAAAAAGCCGGTATGGAAAATATCAGCATGCCGCTGATGTGCTCGCCGGCCGCGACCGGCTCGGTGGATATCGCCGTGCTGCTGCAACAGTCGGCCAAACAGGCCGGACTCAAGCTCGACGTCAACCGCCTGCCGAGCGATGGCTACTGGTCCAATCACTGGGCGAAGCACCCGCTGAGCTTCGGCAACATCAACCCGCGGCCCAACGCCGACATGCTTTTCTCACAGTTCTTCCAGTCCAGCGCGCCATGGAACGAATCGGGCTGGAAGAACGATCAGTTCGACCAGTTGCTGATACTTGCCCGCGGAGAAACCGATGAGGTCAAGCGCGGCAAGATGTACGCGGACATGCAAACCCTGGTGCATGAGCACAGCGGTATCGGCGTGCCGGTGTTCATCAGCAACATCGATGGCGCCGATCAGCGCGTCAAAGGCTACGGCACCAACCCCCTGGGCGGTTTCATGGGGTACATGTTCGCCGAACAGGTCTGGCTGGACGCTTGATGAAAGATGGGTTTTTGCTGCAGCGATATTGCATGAGGGTAGGGTGATGAATAGCAACACGCTTTGGTTGATCGGCCGGCGCATGGGCGCGGCGATCGTAACCTTGTTGATTGTGTCCATGGTGGTGTTCGCCATTACGGCGGTGCTGCCGGGAGACGCGGCGCAACAGTCTCTCGGGCAGTTTGCCACGCCGGAGCAAGTGGCCGCCTTGCGCCT